>Ga0265314_10002227_pt1 | contig 20176 bp, 18 predicted proteins | sample 4126metaG_FD_203106 | JGI IMG/M metagenome (GOLD analysis project Ga0265314, IMG submission 203106) | Rhizosphere microbial communities from Carex aquatilis grown in University of Washington, Seatle, WA, United States - 4-1-26 metaG | ecosystem: Host-associated > Plants > Roots > Rhizosphere >... | reverse complement strand
GCGGTGGGGGTTGGCAACCATTCAAATGGTAGAATGAAATGGAAAGGGGGCGCAACGGATTCGACGGGATTGCATCCGTCGTGGGAAGTCGTGCCGGGTTCCGAGCTCCCGTAAAACGATCGGAAAACAACAACTGCCAATAATCAGCAGTTCGCTTACGCTGCTTAATTAATTAAGTAGCCGCTCTGAGGTCGTGGGCCTGCACCGGCCTTGAGAGCGTCATCTTGCAGGATAGGCCTAAAGCTTCCGTCTGGAGCCGAAAGCCGAGATCAATCAGGCTAAGCCATCCCCCTCTTGCCGGTTCCGCATGGGGTGGTCGAAAAATACCGAATCGGAAACGCACGTAGTCTTTTTGCGATTGACTTTCTCGGACGCGGGTTCAACTCCCGCCGCCTCCACCAATTTTCATGACAGTACGAGCCATCATGCCCGATGACGGGAATTTCTTCTGCGAGTGGTATTGGAAAGCAGCAGCCCAAAGAGGCCTGTAACCACTACGCTTGCGGAAGCTGGCTCGGGGACGAGTTCAATTTCCACGGGTGCACCAGCCTGACTTCGGGATTCGAGGGAACTTCAAACAATTGAAGCTGCGCAACATCTAAAAATCCCGCACCGCTTGGATTGAGAAACCGTCCCGGATTGGACCGGAAGTATACAGATCTACTGTTACGTCAACACTGCCTTCTAGACCGCAAGGTAATGTTCCACCAAAGCCAATACAGTTAAAAAACGTACCCTGGACTGACGCCCCGGTCGGACTTGGAAAGCTCGACACATCGTAATTGTAGGTAAAATTAGCGATTTTCATTCCCGGCGGCATGGTTTCAACCACGGTTATGGAATCTGCCAGGAGCGCCGCAGCGAACAGCAAAATCAGCAAGATAAGGCGCAAGTAGCTTCTTCGATGGGTGAATTACAGATCGCCCCCACAATACTAGCAACTCGGATACCCCTCTTGGCTATCGTTAGCAGGTGTCGCGATGAGTGCAGGATTCAGGACGCCAACGCAGGCACTAGTTTGAAGTCCCGAGCACTTTCAGAAATCCAAAAGCGTCTTGAAACGCCTGGTCCGCCTCGGCATCGCCGAGCAGCAAGGGCTGGCGGCCCCGCCAACCCAAGTCGACAGCTTGGTCAAAGACGAAACGCTGAAACTCGTAAATGTTCAATACGCGACTGGGCGGCTGCATAGGGAAAGCACGCGGAAGGAAGAAGGTCTTGACTTCCCCCAGCAATACTCTCATAGAGGGGAGTCTAAGTGAATATGTCTAGCCGAAAGATAATAGGGTGAGGTTATTGGGCGTTTCGCCAGGTGGACTTGAAGTGGGGGACCTGAGCGGGGTCGATCTCAAACTCATCGTGGCGATGTCGAATGGCGCCCCTGCGAGCCTGGGCCTTTTTTGGCCCCGCACCGGCTGTCCACAGGAAGGCCGCTAAAATTGCGAAGATAACGTTTAAAATGACGATCACTTGCCAGTCCATCTTGGTTTAATACTAGCCGCGGAGGCCCAAGTGATCGATAGGAAGAAGGTTCCAATCGAATAGTACTGTAGGTTCAATTGCGCCGGTCTTCGAAGCGACGCGCTACTTCGCAGACTGAATCTTCACGAGCGATTGGGCCGCCTGATCGGGCAGTCCGCTCTTGAGAGTCTGCGGGGCGCGGAAGAAATCGAAATACGAGACGTAGTGCACGCAGCTCACGGTGCAGTAGGGCGCGCAGGGTTTCTCGCTCAGGTATTCGCGGCGAATGTCGGCGGCGGTGTATTGTTCAAGCGGGGTCCCCGGATAGCCGCGCTGCTGTGAACAGTAGTGCACGAGCCCGTCCTCGCAGATATACATGTAGCGGGCACCCGCGCGGCAGCGCCAGTCATTCGGCTTGCCCTGCGCGATGGCGTCCTGAAAATAATTAAGCTGCGCGAAGTTGCGATTCTCCAGCGCTTTCATCTCGTGATAGACGGCGCGTTCACGATCGCTCAGCGGACGCAACTGGCCGTCACCGTCGTGAATGATACCTACGGTCGCCGAGAAACCTAGCTGGATGGCGCGGCGGCCGACCACCAGAGCGTCATCGGGATTGTGGATTCCGCCGCCCACTACGGAGTTGATGTTGACGTGGAAATCGGCATGCTCCGCCAAGATTTCGAGCTTCTTGTCGAGCACCTTCAGGCTCTTCTTCGAGACATCGTCGGGCATCACGTTGTCGATCGAGATCTGCAAGTGATCGAGACCGGCGCGGTTGAGGCGCTGCACGCGCTCCGGGACCAACAGGTAGCCGTTGGTAATCATCCCAGCCATCACCCGGCGGCGGCGCATGGCGGCGATGATATCGTCGAGATCCGGATGCAGCAGCGGTTCCCCGCCCGAGAGCGTGATGATACTAGTACCCAAATCCGCTAACTTATTGATCCGGCTGATGACAACGTCGGTCGGCACGGGCTTGGACACGTCGTCGTATTCGTTGCAATAAGAACAAGATAGATTGCAGCGCCGGATGGGTATGATGTGCGCCATGATGGGGTGGCGCGTCGACAAGGCCCCGTGGGCGATGAGCCGCAGCTCCCGCACTCTGCGGGTGAAAGCTTTCCAATTGCGGTGCGCGCGGAGCGGCTTGGCTGCCATACAGGATTGAGAACTCCTACTATTAGAACACATTAGGGTTAAAGATCCATAAATTTCCGCCCAACGGCGCGAACCTTACCTCTACCGGAGAGTTATTGGGTCCGGAACGCACTTATTCGATGTGAAGCTAAAACCTGTAGCCCAAACTCTGGCGGCTATCCTAGCAGCGGTCCTCGCCCGTGGCGCGGAAAATCCAGCCCTTTTGGCGATTCGCCTGACCGAAGGCGATGGCGCCATTTATGCCAAGGGATCGCGCGCCACTCGCGGCCTTACGGTGCTGATTACCGACGAAACCGGGCGTCCCGTCGAGGGCGCAACGGTCAGCTTTTCGCTGCCGGGCGAAGGTCCCAGTGGAGTGTTCAGCTCCGGCACCCGAACCGAAATCGCGACCACGCACGCCGACGGCCGCGCGGCGGTTTGGGGGATGCAATGGAATCGGACGCCAGGACCGTTTGAGATCCGCATCACGGCTGTCAAAGGGCAGGCGCGCGCGGGAACCGTGAGCTCGCAATTTCTGAGCGACGCCCCCGAGGTGAAGGACGCCGCCGCTCCGAAGAGCCACGCGAGCCACAAACTGCTGTGGATTTCATTCATCATCGCCGGCGCTGCGGTTGCGGGCGTCGCTGGAGTTGTTGCGGGCAAAGGCACTGCGGCGGCGCCGGCCGGCAGCGCCGTTACACCCTTGCAAATCGGCGCGCCGACCATCAGTTTGGGGCACTCATGAAACTTTTCATTCTCTGTTTGATAAGCGCGAGCGCCTGGGCGCAAATCGAGCGTCCTGCGCTAGGCGTGATGCTGGATGAAAACGGACTCGCGCGGCCGGTGACCGGCGCGCCGGCTGCCGCCGCTCTGGGCGAACCGCTGTTCGGCGGACCCGTGATTTCGCTCGCCTGTTCGCAGACCATGTGTCTTGCGAAAACTGAAACGGCCGTGGTTTCCTCCTCTGGGGAGTCCGCGGACGCGCCACCCGGCGCCGCGATCATCGCTTTCACAGGCGATATAGCGTACGTGTATTTCGTCGAAACCCGTCAATTCGCGATCTGGTTTCAAGGCCAACTGTACCTCTTCGATTTCGCAGCGGACGGCGACGTGCTTTCGATAAGGGCCAAGGGCTTCGCCTACGCCATCGCGCGCGACGACGGGATCTGGGTGGGAAATCAGAATCTGGGCGTGGCCCACACGATTTTCCTGTTAGACGACGGCGGCGCGCTGCTAGCTGTCGACGACCAAGTGCGTCTGCTTCGCGCCAACGGAACAGAGATCGACTTCGCGGTGTCCGGAGCCGGTAGTTTCGTACGCATGACTGATCGCTACATCGAGGTGATTACGGACAGCGGGATGTGGGAGCTCGATACGCAAGCGGGTAGCGAGGAAGTATTTCTTCTGCCGGGAGGCTCCCGTTGAAGGCACGAATGCTGTTTCTACTGGCGCTAGCGCCCGCACTGCTACAGGCGCAGATCGTGTTGTATTCGCTCGACGGCATTACTCCTTCGCCGCTCGGCGCCGTCTACGGCTACGGACAAGTGGCCGCGGGCGATTCGAAGATCGTGCGCTTTCGTGCGCTCAACTCCGGAACAGTTTCGATCACCATCACGCTCCTCAAAGTGATCAACAATACCGGCGCCGGATTCTCCATCGTCAACAGTTCGTCGACCCCGTTCGTGATCGCCCCCGGCAGCTCTATGGATTTCTTTGCGGGATTCTCCGCCACCGACATCACCAGCTACAGCGCGACTTTGGAGGTCGGCACGGTGAGCCAGACCTTGACCGCAATTCTTCTCGCAACGGTAGTGCCCGCGCCGACTTTGAGCGTGGCTGCGCCGTGCACCGGCCCGGACGCCAACTCGACCATCAGCTTCGGGAGGATTCTGCAAGGTACCCAAGAGTCTTGCACGCTCTCTATCCTGAATCCGTTTCCGCAAGCGCTGACGGTCTCGCCGTTAACTCTCAGCGGCGCTGCGTTCAGCACCACGGCAGGGAGTGCCGTTACGATTGCGGCGGGACAATCGTCGTCCTTCACGATCCTTTTCGCCCCCACCAATGCCACCGCTTACTCCGGCACGCTCACGGTGGGAACGCGAACCTATACGCTATCCGGCACAGGATTTTCGTCACCCCTTCCTGCGCTGGTGTGGAGCTTCGACACCACCGCCGTCGCAAGCGGCCAACAGCACACGCTGAGCTTGCAACTTTCCGCACCCGCGCCGGTATCGGCTGCGGGAACGCTGACGCTCACCTTTACGCCATCCACCTCACTCGTGACCGACGACACAGCCGTTCAATTCGTAGCCACGTCCAAGCGTGTAGCATCGTTCGCGATTTCTGCCGGAGCCACCGCCCTGACCATCAATGCGCAGCCGAACATCGTGTTCTCCACAGGAACCACGGAGGGCACTCTTACGTTCACCGTCGATGCCGGTATCTTCGGTCTCTCGGGAAGCCCATCGACTTCGCTCACTACCCCGCCCGCAGTCATCGCCATCTCGTCGACAGGCGCCACTAGCCGCGCCAACGAGCTCGACGTAGTGATTGCCGGCTTCGACAATACCTATTCCATCGGCGCCATGTCCTTCGCCTTTTTCGACCGCAGCGGTGCGTCGATTACATCGCTCTCCGCCGACTTCACTGCCAACTTCAAGGCGTTCTTGCAAGGCCAGACCGCGGGCAGTTCTTTTCTCATGCGCGTATCTTTTCCAGTCAGCGGTGACGTGACTCAAATAGGAGGCGTGAACGTGACGTTAACCAATGCTGCTGGCGTAGTCATTACGCCGCGCTTGAACTTTCCCTAGACTGAAATGGATGATCCCAGTTGCGCTCACCATCGCCGGCTCGGACCCCAGCGGCGGCGCGGGCCTCCAGTCCGACCTGAAAACATTTCATCGCTTTGGCGTCTACGGCGAGGCGGTGGTGACCTTGATCACGGTGCAGAACACTCGCGGAGTCACGCGCGTGTCGACACTCGACCCGGGTTTGGTAGCCGCGCAGATTCAGGCGGTGCTCGAAGATATCCCGCCGCAAGCGGCAAAGGTGGGAGCGTTGGGATCGCGCGAGATCGTCGAAGCGGTGGGGCGCGAAGCCGCACGTTTCGCGTTCCCCTTAGTAGTCGACCCGGTAATGATCAGCAAACACGGCGCCCGCCTGATCGACGAAGCCGCCACCAGGACGCTAATTGAAACATTGATTCCGCGGGCCTTCCTGCTGACCCCCAACCTCGACGAAGCCGCCGCGCTTACAGGCCTATCGGTAGAAGATCGCGACGGCATGGTCCGCGCCGCCCAAAAACTAGCGTCCTTCGGCGCAGCCAACGTATTGGTTAAAGGCGGGCATTTGAGCGGCGACGCTCTGGATCTTCTGTATCTCAGCAGCGGCGAAATCCACGAATTCACCGCGGCGCGCATTGAGACCAGGCATACACACGGTTCCGGATGCACCTACTCGGCCGCCATCACCGCTGAGTTGGCGAAAGGGACGCCCCTCGTAGAAGCCGTGGCGCGCGCCAAAGCATTTATAACCGAAGCCATTCGTACCGCTCCCGGATTGGGTGCCGGAAACGGCCCCTTAAATCATCACGCGTGAGATTCTTCCTCCGCCGCGGCCACTCATTTATAGGTGTTCGCGCATACCGTCGACAATTTTGTCCTGTGGTTGGTCACGCCTTTGGCGGTGATCTTTCTATTGAGTGGGCTCGACGACCTCGCAGTCGATTTCGCCTGGTTTTATGCATGGGCAGCCGAAAGGCTCACCGTCTCTCGCCGTGATGCCCGCCGCATTCCTGACGCGCCTCCGCGCCCCATCGCGATTCTGGTTCCGCTCTGGAAAGAGCACGCCGTGATCGCCCGTATGCTGGAGCACAACCTGGCAGCCATCCGCTATCCCGATTTCCACATTTTCGCCGGTATCTACGCCAACGACCCGCTAACCGAGGAGGCCGTAGCGTCGATCTCCGAGCGTTTTAACAACGTCCACCTGGCAGTCTGTCCGCACGATGGTCCCACTTCGAAAGCCGATTGCCTCAACTGGATTTACCAGCACGTCGGACTCTACGAGGAACAAAACGGCATCGCCTTTGACGTAATCATCACGCATGACGCTGAGGATTTGATTCATCCCCAGGAGTTGAACTGGATCAATGCCTACGCCACCCACTTCGGCTTCATCCAGATCCCGGTGCTGGCGCTGGCGACGCCGTTCTGGTCCTTCACCCACGGCGTATATTGCGACGAGTTCGCCGAGTATCACACTCGCGACATGGTGGTGCGCTCGTCGTTCGGTTGCTTTGTTCCGGGATCGGGCGTAGGCACGGGATACAGCCGTGAAGCTCTGAAAGCTCTCGCGCGAGCCTCCGATAATCGCGTGTTTGAACCCGCCTCGCTCACCGAAGACTACGAAAGCGGACTTCGTCTGTACCGCCTGGGTTGCCGTCAAGTGTTCGTTCCCCTCACGCGCCTCGAGCCCGCAGGACGCGAATTTGTGGCGACGCGCGAGTTCTTTCCCACAAAATGGACGACGGCGCTCGCGCAACGCACACGCTGGGTCATGGGTATCGCGCTACAAGGCTGGGAGCGCTTCGGCTGGGCCGGAACCCGCAGCGAAATGTATTGGCTGTGGCGGGATCGCAAAGGCTTGCTCGGCAATCCGCTCGGCGTCCTGGCTAATGTCGCCTTTCTCTACGGTTTGGCGACGGCGATGTGGACGCGCATGACGCCGCTGGCGACTGAACTCACTTCAGTGACGTTGGGATTTCAAGCGATTCGTATCGCGATCCGCATGGGCTGCGTGGCGCGAGTCTATGGCTTCACATTCGCACTGGGCGTACCGTTGCGTCTGCCCTACGCAAATTTACTAAATGCCGCTGCAACGGTGCAGGCCGTGGCGCGCTACGCCAGTGCGCGGATACGAAGACTCCCGCTGCGCTGGATCAAGACCGAACACTCCTACCCCACGCGTGCGGCTCTGCTCTCGCACAAACGCCCACTGGGAGAAATTCTGCAAGCGTTGGGCTATCTGAATGCCGCCGCGCTGAAAGATGCTCTCGCGGCTTGCCCTCCCGAAACGCAGTTGGGAGCGTTCCTGGTGGCGAACGGCGAGCTCAGCGAACTAAATCTCTACGAAGCTCTCAGCCTGCAACAAGGCTTGCCGATCGCGCGGATCGACGCCAGCGAAGTTCCCTTACGAGTGGCGCGCGCGTTTCCGGAACACATCGTTCGCGAATGGCGTGTGCTGCCGTTCCAAGTCGCCGAAGGCAGTCTGCTCCTCGCCAGCCCGGATTTGCCGACGCCGGCCATGGCTGCAACGCTCCGCACCTTCACTGCGCTCGAAATTCGTTTTCATTTGCTCACTCCGTCGGATTACAAGCAACTCGTCGACGCGTTACTCTAACCTCATGGCCGATCCCCTGGCGTCCGCCGCACTGGCGGCCCGCGAAAACGCCCATGCGCCGTATTCCCATTTCCGCGTAGGCGCCGCGCTCGAAGATGCGAGCGGGCGTATGCACACCGGGTGCAACGTCGAAAACGCGACTTATGGTCTTACTCTCTGCGCGGAGCGCGTAGCGGTGTTCAAAGCCATTTCCGAAGGTGCGCGCCAGTTCCGCCGGATCGCCATCGCAGCCGACACCCACCAGCTGACTCCGCCCTGCGGAGCCTGCCGCCAGATCCTCTGGGAATTCTGCGGCGACATCGAAATCACGCTGCTGAATCCCCGCGGCAAAACGGAAACCGTGCAACTCAAAGACCTGTTCCCGAGAGCATTTGATGCGTCCTATCTGTAGACTTTTCCTATTGTCATTCGCTGCGACAGCGTGGGCCCAAACTCCCACCCGCGTCGACGCCATTTGGAGCGCGCGCTGGGTAGTCACCATGGACGCTCAGCGCCGCGTGATCGAGAACGGCGCCGTAGCCGTCAGCGGCGATCACATCGTCGACGTCGGCCCGCGCGGTGAAATCGACCGCCGCTACAGCGCGCAGCAGCGGGTCGACCGCCCCGACGCGATCCTCGCCCCAGGTCTGATCAACACCCATACCCACGCGGCCATGTCGTTATTCCGCGGCGTAGCCGACGACATGAATCTGCAGGACTGGCTGCAAAAGTTCATCTTCCCCGCCGAAGCGAAAAATGTAAACCGCGAATTCGTGCGCTGGGGCACGCGTTTAGCCGTGCTCGAAATGGCACTTTCCGGAACTACAACTTTCACGGATATGTATTATTTCGAGGACACGGTGGCCGAAGTCACCAAGCAGGCCGGTCTCCGCGGCATGCTGGGCGAAACCGTGATCGGCTTCCCTGCTCCGGATTACAAAACCCCGCAAGCCTCGCTGGCTGCGACCGAACAGTTCTTCAAACAATACGCGAATGACCCGCTGATCGTGCCCGCCGTCGCCCCGCACGCGATCTACACCGTGCCGAACGATGTCCTCATGGCCGCGCGCACTCTTGCGAACCGCTATCAGAAGCCGCTCGAGATTCATCTCGCGGAGACTAAGACCGAGAACGACGAAGCACTCGCCAAACGTAAAATGACGCCGACGGCCGCCCTCGAGTCTTTAGGAGTCCTGACGGGCTGGACCGTGGCCGCACACGGCGTGTGGCTGAACGATGCCGACATGGCGATCCTCAAACGCCGCGACACGGGACTCGCGCACAACCCGTCGAGCAATATGAAACTCGCCAGCGGCATCGCACCGGTGGTCAAGATCCTCAACCTCGGCATTCCCATGGGCCTGGGTACTGACGGCGTGGCCGGATCGAACAACGATCACGACATGATGGAAGAACTCGACCTCGCCGCGAAACTTCAGAAGGTGGCCACAGGCGACCCGCGCGCCCTACCCGCGACGCAGGCGTTCGAGATGGCGACCATCACTGGAGCCCGCGCGCTGCACATGGATAAGTTGATCGGGTCGTTGGAAAAAAACAAGCGCGCGGACATGATCAGCATCAGCCTGACGGCACCGCACGCCGTTCCGCTCTACAACGTCTATTCGCAGTTAGTCTATGCGCTGCAGGCTTCCGACGTCAACGACGTGATGGTGAACGGCCGCCCCATCGTACGCGATCGCCGGATGCTGACGCTTGACGCGCGCCCTATCATGCTCAAAGCCGCCGAGTATCAGGCGCAGGTCAAGAAATCGCTAGGGATGCACTAGCATTTCCCCCAGCCGCCGCCGCCGGGCGTCTCGATGCGCAAAACATCGTCCGCCGCAATCTCAAAACGCGTCTTCGCTGGAAGTGCCTCTGCTTTACGGCCCCCTCGAAGCAAAGTGTTGCGTCCGGGCTTCCCCGCTTCCCCGCCCTTCAGTCCATACGGCCCGCGCACGCGCCGGTCGGAAAGAACGGTGACCTCGGCGGGCGTCAAGAAACGGAACTCGCGGACGATCCCATCGCCACCGCGATGCGCGCCACGACCGCCCGAATTCTTGCGCACACGATAGCTTTCGATGCGCAACGGATACTGATGCTCGAACGCTTCCACCGGCGTGTTCCAGCTATTGGTCATGTGCGTGTGCGTAGCACTGTACCCATCGCCCTTCGCCGACGCCCCCATCCCGCCGGCAATGGTTTCATAGTAAGCAAACGCCTCCCGACCCACGCCTCCGCCGCCGAAACTCAAGTTGTTCATGGTGCCGCAGCTCGCCGCCGGGATGCGCTCGGGAGCCGCCTTCGCCAGCGCGCCCAGAATCACATCCGTGATCCGCTGTGAAGTCTCTACGTTCCCGGCCGCCATCGCCGCCGGAGGCCTCGCGTTCACAATGCTGCCTTCCGGAGCCACGATCCGAATCGGCCGGACGATCCCCGACGTAAACGGAATCTCCTCCGGCACCAGGCAGCGGAAGACATACATCGTCGCCGCTATGGTCACCGCCAGGTTCGCATTCACCGGACCATCCACCTGTGCGGAAGACCCCGTGAAATCCACCACCGCCGTATCTCCCGCGACCGTCACCGCCACGCGCACCGGAAAGAATTCGCCGCTGCGCTCCCCTTCTAGCACATCTTCGAAGCGATACGTTCCGGCCGGCAGCCCGCGCAGCGTTGCCCGCATCATGCGCTCGCTGTAATTCTGCAAGCCGCGCATATTGCGCTCAACCACTGCCTCGCCATACTTCGCTACCAATTCGCGCAGCCGTGTTTCGCCTCGACGGATCGACATCAATTGCGCCATCAGGTCACCTTCGCGCTCCACCGGTGTGCGCACATTCGCCAGTATCAATCCCAGCAACTCGCGATCGATCTTTCCGCCACGCTGAATCAGCACCGGTGGAATCCGCAAACCTTCCTGATAGATTTCGCGAGCCAGCGGCATCGACCCTGGGCTCATCCCGCCTACATCCGCATGATGTGCTCGATTCGCCAGATAAAACGAGGGCTTTGTTCCGCGCGTGAACACGGGAGCCACAGCCGTGATGTCCGGCAAATGCGTGCCCCCGCGAAAAGGATCGTTCACCAGCGCCACGTCCCCTGGTCCCAACTCAAACGCCTCGCGCACCGCCCGCACCGAAAGCGGCATCGCGCCCAGATGCACCGGCATGTGATCGCCCATCGCCACCGTCTCACCGCGCGCGTCGTAGACAGCGCACGAATAATCGCGCCGCTCTTTAATGTTTGCCGAATACGAAGTTTTGCGCAGAACAATCCCCATCTCCTCGGCGATCGAAGTCAGCAGATGGCGAAATAGTTCCAGCTCGATGGCATTCATCCGTTTATTAGTGACAATCTGCAACGTGAATCGGAAAGCTGGCCACCATTTCCCAGTTCTTGCCCGCACCGCGCTCCAGCAAATAAGCTCCATGCGGGGCATCGGCCCGCACGCGCCACCCACTCTGATTCGGCGGACGCACGCTCCTCAACCGTAGCGGCTTGTTGCTCACTTCCTTCAGCTCCCAACTCTCGCCGCCCGTCATGCTGGTGTAGAGTTCCTGGCGCACCGCGTTGCCCTGCCCCGCGTCCACCACCAGTTCGCCGTTAGTCTTCGAATCGAAATGAAATTGCGCGATGGTGCCGAATTTCTCATCCTCGGATAATAGTTTCTGCCGCCAGGTACGGCCGCCGTCCGCCGTCAGTAACAAGAACGGATTGCGCGCCAGCGGGTCGATCGATTCGCCCGAGATCCAGCCTGTCTGCGGGTCCCAGAATTCGATCTGATCGAGGGCCGCATTGCGCAGTCGCGGCGTCGGCTCGGTCCAGGTGAGTCCGTTATCGTCGCTCGCCAGCAGCAGACTGAACAGCGTAGTGTTGCGGGTGTGAAGATTACCGGCAACCAAAAACCGGTTCCCAGCAGCCTCGGCCGAGGTCAACTCCAGCAACACCGGGCACGGCTCTTCGTCCGTGCAATTCAAACCGAAAAGCTCGATATCCCGAGGAGGGCAATCGTAAGTGACCGGCGATTCAGCGCGTAAACCAACGACTAAACTCAACAGTAGCCCGGCGAATTTCACTCGTACACATTGTAGCTGAGCACTCGTCCGCGATCGGCGTAGAATAAAGGGAACGTGCCCGCGCCGCACATCCCGACGCCGCTCGAACAGCTAGGGAATCGTCCGTTCTCGTTCTATCCTGCGATCCAGAGCATCCAGCACAACGAGTGGCAGTTCTGCCGCGCGCGTGGTGACGAGATTCAAGTTGTCAACACCAAATCGCAACAGGAAATGTGGATTCCCCGGCGCTTTCTAAGCGGTGTGTCGAGTATCGAGGAGCCCTTCGTCATTGTCGGCTTGCTCAAGGAATTGGAGTATCGCCAAGGCGTCGTAGTCCCACTCGTGCGCCGCGTCATCGAAATGCCCATCGCCGTTAACGACGTGCCGCGGCCGTGGCTGAGCGCTCCGCAACCCGGCCAGTTAGCGCCGGTAGTGGGCATCCGCGTAGAGAGCAGTGCCGAATCGCAAAAGAGCCGCAAGCTGATGGGCGCCGTGGCCGCCGGAATTCTCACGTGTATCGTGGGCATGGTGATCTTTCGCGACGCCACCGCCGGCTCGCGCGCCCGCTTCTTTGGGAGTCCCACTCGCTTAGCGCTGCCCTTCACTGCCGCCGACGATTATGAATCCGTAGTCGGGCGCATTGGATATCCCGAGTCCACCCGCTCGCGCCCCTCACCCAACGGCAGCGTTTTTTATTTGCTGCGCTATCCCGATCGCGGATTCACGGTGGTCCTTCTCGGCCCCGAGCGTGCGCAAGCCTCCTACGTAGGCGCCGTCGGCCGCGGCGGGCGCATCGTCCATTCCGTCACGCTGCCCGGCGGTCAGAATTCCGCGGCGCTGTTAGCCCGCTAAAGCGTCGGCCTCGCCGCGCTTCACATCCACCCTGGTTAACACCATGAGTCCGGCTATAAAAAATATGACCAGCGACAAAATCGCCTGCCGGTAGCTGTGCGTGATCTGCAGCGCCAGACCGAACACCAGCGGACTCACCCAACTGGTCCCCTTATCGCTCACTTCATAAATGCTGAAGTACTCGGCCTCTTTCCCCGGGGGAATCAGTTGCGCGAACAGTGACCGGCTCAGCGCCTGGCTGCCGCCCATCACGATCGCCACAATCGCGGCAGTAATGAAAAACTCGCGCGTGTTGTAAACCCACTTGAACAGATAAATCAACGTAGCTGTCCACAAAACCAAGCTCACGGCGATCGCCCGCTTCGCTCCGGTGACCGCCGCCAGCCATTGAAATCCGATGGCCCCGAAGAACCCGACAAACTGCACCATCAAAATCGCCAGCGTCAGCGACGCCACGGGAATCTTCAACTCGTCGCTGCCGAATTGCGAGGCCAGCGCCAGTACCGCCTGAATCGCGTCGTTATACAACAGATAGGCGATCAAAAACATCATGGTCTGCGGATAGCGCCGGATGTCCGCCAGCGTATGGCGCAGTTGCCCGAACACCGCCCCCGCGCTGCGTTGTTCCACTGGTTTCGCGCGATTGTGCAACGTCAGCAACGTCGGAATCGTGAAGACCGCCCACCATACTCCTGCCGAGCCCAAGCTGATCCGCACCGCCATCGTATCCGTGATGCCGATGCGCTTCGCGTTGAGGTACAGCAACAGATTCAACGCCAGCAGCACGCCGCCGCCGATGTAGCCGATGCCCCAGCCTTTCGACGACACCGCATCGCGTTGCTCCGGCGGAGCGATCTCCGGCAGGAACGAGTTGTAAACCACCACCGACGCGCCAAAGCTAACATTGGCGATTATGAACAGCGCCCCTCCCCATAAGTACGCGCTGCCCTGCAGCCAGAACATCGCCGTAGCCGCCGCCGCACCCACATACGCGGCCGCCCCCAAATACTGTTTTTTGCGATGCCCATAATCAGCAGCAGCGCCCACTACCGGCAGCACCAGCACTTGCAGGATCACCGACAGGCTGACCAGATAGCTCCAGTAGCTGCGCGCGTCGACGCTGATGCCCAGCGGATGTACCAGACCATTCGCATCCGCCGCCGCTTTCGCGAGTACGGTCAGGTAAGGGCCCAGGAATAGTGCGACGCCGGTAGTGACGAACGCCGAGTTGGCCCAATCGTAGAGATACCATCCACGCTGTTCGCGAACGCTGTATTCGGCGGTGGCCACAATGAAATTAGAGTTGCCGGATTTGCTCGAGCACCCGCAGCATGCGAGGCGCCGCATCTCGGTGGCCGCCAAAACGCAATTCGTTGTAGGCAGCCGTCGCTTCTTCCACCAGCGGCGCCATTTGCGGAGTCTTCACCACCTTCGCGAATTCCACTGGCGTGTACCAGGCCGGTTTCTGCACTCCGCGCTTGGCGAGCAAATCGAGCATCTGCTGATACAAGATCGTGGCGTCCGACGGCTCGCTCAAACCGCCGCCGATCTTGCGCGCCTGCCGACGCCGCTTCCACCACTCCACCGCCGCGGGCCCGTACAATACGCACGCAATGGCCAACGCTAGAATCCCGATGAGCAGTAACAGATAGCGCACACCCTCCCTTGCGTGCGTTTTTAACAGGACGGCCAAGTCATCGAAATCGGTGAATCGCATGGTCCGGCCGGACTCCTGAATGCGCGACGCGAGCGCCATCTGATGATTCAGGTCGTAGCTCATCACCCAGTCATTCCAGAATTGCGATGCCGTGTCAGCCAGCAGCGCCAGCCGGCTCAGAATCCCCGTCTCTCCTCCCGATGTGTCGAAAGGTGTGGGATCGAACGTAGTCCACCCGCGCCCTTCAATCCACGCCTCCACCCAACTATGCGCGTCAGAGGCGCGAATCACCTGCCAGCCCGTCATAGGATTGTACACGCCGCTCTGGAACCCGGTGACCACCCGCGAAGGAATCCCCAATGTGCGCAGCATTACCGCCATTGAGGACGCGAAATATTCGCAGTGCCCCTTCTTCCGCTCGAATAAAAAATAAGCCAGCGGATCGGCGACAGGCTTCGACAGCAGCTCCAGCGTGTAGCCGTAGTCATGCCGCAAATGATTTTCAAGCGCCCGAGCTTTTTGCGCCGGCGTCTCTGCTCCCTCTGTCATGTGCCGAGCTAATTCAGCAATCCGCGGATCCGTCGTCTCTGGAAGACTCAACAATTCGCGCAGCGCCCCCAAGGGAAGTTGCGCCGTATAACGTCCCGGAGCCCATTCATTGGGCAGAAATCCGTAGGCACTATAATTCAGTCCACGAATTCCAAACCGCGGCGCTACGTGAAACCCGCCGCCGCGCGAATAGCGCAAATAGCGCGCGTCGATCTTTATCGTCTCCACCGTACCCGCGAAAAACAGCGTGTCGGCAATCAGCGGCTCCAGGTGAACCTGATACACCAGATTCGGCCCGCGGGCAGCGCCTTCCGTCGCCGAACGCACCACCACTTCGCCGTCCTCCACCTGCACTACTTGCTCCTGGCCCACCGGATTAAACCAGCTCTTGCCGTCGAACTCCGCTAGCGCCGCGCCGCGCCACTTCACCGGCAGAAATCCCTCGCCTTGATACGACCGTACATGCATCACCGGCGCACTGCTCTGCTTGATGCGCCCGATTTCGCCCAGCGTCACCCGATTCGAAAACCCACTCAAACGATACCGCGCCGGCGCAAATCTTTCGAACGCAGCGCGCGCCGTTCGCGGCAGCACGAAGAACAAGCACACCGTCATGAACAGGATTCCACCGAACAAACAGGCCGAGACCACTCCCAGCCGCCGTGGAAAAGCCTTCAACCCGCCGCGCGACACCACTACTTGCGCGCCCGCCGCCCTTCTCACTTCGCCGCTCGCAAACGTCGCGATCGCGAAAAGCACGAACACCGCCAGGTACGCCAGAAAACTCAAACCCTCCGAAAGAATCGCCGCCGCGATCAACTCCAGTCCGGCGATGGCTTTCAAATATCCGAAATCCCGCGGAGTCTTCGCCGTCAGCAGCTTCAGCACTGCCAGGAAGAACACCATGTGCACGGTGGCCGATAAAAATGTTCCGGAGATGTAGTAATAATCCACGGGGAAGAACCCCATGTAAGCGATAGCTAGCGCGGCCACGACTCGCGGAGGCGGCTCGAACGCAATCATTCCCGCCACCGTCAATGCCCGCACGCACAACCCCGCGAGCGTGAGCGCCGCAGTCGGCCAATCCAGGAACCCCGACCCCAGCACCGCGAAGTATCCCGCCGCCAGCATCCCCAGTAGCGAGAATTCGAAAAAGCGGTTCACAATGCGCGGAGCCGCGGTCACGCCGCTCGGGTTCATAGATTCATTGTGCTACATCCCCGGTGTGTTAAACCTAGGGGAGTTACCGTTCTTATGGCAAAATTCAAAGCGGCCGGTTCGCGCAAAGCCCCGGCTACGCGCACCAACGCAGCCGCCATCCCCTGTGGACTGCTCATCTTATTAGGAGCCGCACTCCTTTCCCTACTGTTTTACGAACTCCTGAAGTCCGGCAGCTAACCCTCATGCGAATCGACCAACGACAACCCAACCAACTTCGTCCGCTGAAAATCACGACGGATTATTTGCTCACCGCCGAAGGCTCGGTCCTGATCGAAGTGGGCAACACGCAAGTGCTCTGCGCCGCATCGATCGAAGACAGCGTCCCGCACTTTCTGCGCAACTCCGGCAAAGGCTGGGTAACCGCCGAATACTCGATGCTGCCTCGCGCCACTGCAACACGCACCCCGCGCGAAGTGTCAAAGGGCCGTGCCTCCGGACGCACCATGGAAATTCAGCGCCTGATCGGCCGCTCACTGCGTTCCGTTATCGATCTCGACGCGCTCGGCGAGCGCAGCATTATTCTCGATTGCGATGTTTTGCAAGCCGACGGCGGCACGCGCACCGCAGCCATCACCGGAGCTTACATCGCTCTCTCAGTCGCCGTCCGCAAGCTAGTCAAGTTCGGCACTCTGAAGCGCAGCCCCATTCGCGATTACATCGCCGCCACCAGCGTCGGCGTCGTCGGCGGCGTGCCTATGCTCGATCTCTGCTATCAAGAGGACTCGCAAGCCGAAGTCGACATGAACGTGGTCATGACCGGATCCGGCAAATTCGTCGAACTGCAAGCCACTGCGGAAAAGTCTGCCTTCGGTGACGAGCACCTGGCCTCGTTGATCTCACTAGCCCGCACCGGCATTGCCGAGTTGATCATCGTCCAGAAATCTCTCGAAGCCGCATGATCGTTTACTGCGCCACCAGCAATAAGGGCAAGCTGCGCGAATTCCAGTTAGCCGCTCCCGATTTCGACGTGCGCGCATTGCCGAAATCCGTCCCGCCGCCTGACGAAACCGGCGACACTTTCGAAGCCAACGCCATCGAAAAGGCCGTAGCTTACGGTCAACACACCAGCGGCTATCTTTTCGCGGACGATTCCGGACTCGAAGTCGACGCGCTAGGCGGCGCGCCCGGCGTGCATTCAGCCCGATATGCCGGTGAAAATGCGACCGACCCCGCCAACAACGCCTTGCTGCTTGAAAATCTGCGCGGCATCGAAAACTCCAGCGCTCGCTTTGTCTGCGTCATAGCGCTGGTGCAAGACGGCAAGCTAGTGAAGACGTTTCGGGGCACTGTGGAGGGTTACGTCATCGACCAACCGCGCGGCGATGGCGGTTTCGGCTACGATCCCCTGTTTTACTGCCCCGCCTTCGGCTGCACCTTCGGCGAAGCCACCATCGAACAAAAGATGCAAGTGAGCCACCGCGGCCGAGCCCTCGAAGCCATGTTCACTTACCTGCGAAGTATCGCTTCCACCTAAGAAACCCGACGTTGGTTTTGGCATCCTGAATTTTCCCGGTGCGGATCATCTCATCGAGGTCTGTTGCCGAGAACCAACGCGTCGCGATGCGTTCGTCGTCCATCGGTTTTGATTCGCCGGCAGTCAGGCCCGTCGCCAGATAGATGGTCATCTTCTCGCTCAAGAAACCTGGGCTCGGATAAAACTCGGCCAGCTTCGTCCACTTCTTCGCGCGGTACCCAGTCTCTTCCACCAACTCCCGGCGAGCCGTCTGCAGCGGCTTCTCCCCCGGGTCGACGGTCCCCGCAGGCAACTCCCACAGAAACTGCCGCGCCGGCAGACGATACTGCCGCACCAACAAAATACGATTCTTTTCATCCACCGGCATCATCACCGCCGAGCCTCTGTGATGCACAATCGCGCGCTTGATCTCAAACCCGTCCGGATCGACAGCGTGATCCTGCGTCACCGTAAAAATACGGTTCTTAGTGATTTCTTTGGAAGAGATTAATTTCATGCTTGAATAGCCTTCGCAAACTCGTCAGCCGATTTTGTGTTGAGGATGTCACCCGCCTCGAGCCATCCCCGCCGCGCCATACGCACGCCGTAACTCATATTCGCCAGATGCTTCGGATGATGCGCATCCGTCGAGATCACAAACTTGCAGCCTTTCGCTTTCGCAGTCCGGATCAAGGTAGCTGATAAATCCAGCCTCTCCGGACTCGCATTAATTTCCAGATAGACATTCCGCCGAGCCGCCTCCGCCGCCACCACTTCGAAATCGAACGGAAACGGATCGCGATGCAGCAAAATCCGCCCCGTGGGATGCCCGATCGCTCGCAGATACGGACACTCCAACGCCCGCAGCAGCCGGTCCGTCATCTCCGCCGGCTCCAGATTCATATAGCTATGGACGCTCCCCACCACCCAGTCGAGTTCCGCCAGCGCGTCATTCGACAAGTCCATCGCCCCATCCCGCATGATGTCGCACTCGAGTCCCGAGAACACCCGCAGCCCCAACTCGCGCTGATCTTTCTCAAGACGACCCATCTCACGAACCTGATGCGCGAACGCCACCGCTCTTTTCTCATCCAACCCGTTCGTCATCGCCAGACTCTTCGAGTGATCCGTGATGGCGATGTAGTCGAGCCCCCGCTCGCGAGCCGCCTCCGCCATCTCCTGAAGCGTCGCCCGCCCGTCGCTCTCCGTAGTGTGCATGTGCAGATCTCCGCGCACGTCACTCAGTTCAACCAGCTTCGGCAGGCGATGCTCCGCCGCCGCGTCGATCTCACCCGAATTCTCGCGCAGCTCCGGTGGAATCCAGTCGAGCCCAAGCACTCCGTAAATCTCTTCCTCAGTCGCGCTAGCAACAGGCGTATTGTCATCCAGCTTCGCCAGCGAATACTCGTTCAGCGTCAACCCCATCTTCTGCGCCCGCGACCGCAGCACGATATTGTGTTCCTTGCTCCCCGTGAAATACAGCAGCGCCGCGCCGTAGCTCTCGGTCGCTAGCGCCCGCAGATCCACCTGCAGCCCTTCGAGCCCATACTTGATGCTGGCTTTGTTCGGACCCTTCCCCAGCACCTCATGCGCCCGCGGATGCACTACGAATTTCTCCAGCGCATCTGCTGCCCCCGGCCCCGTCACCAGCAAATCCAAATCCCCGACGGTTTCTTTAGCGCGCCGCAAGCTTCCCGCAGGAGTGATCTTTTCGACGCCCGGCACCGCGCTCAAATAGTCCACCAATTCCGCCGCCGCCCGCTCCGCAAATGACAGCAGGAATCGCCCCGCCCGCTGCCGGTACGACGCAATCGACCGCAGCACTTTCTCTTCGAGCTTCGCCCCCATGCGCGGCAGATCGCGCAGCTTTTGCTCCTTGCAGATCCGCTCCAGGTCATCGACGGATTGCACCTTGTAGGTGTCGTAAAGCAGCCGAATGCTCTTCGGACCCAGCCCCTGAATACTAAACAGCTCCAGTAACGACGCCGGATACTTGCCCAGCATCTCATCGCGCCGCTCGAAGCTCCCACGCTCCTCGATCTCCGCCACCACCGCCGCAATGCCCTTGCCGACCCCCGGTATCTCCGTAAGCTTCTTCGCCGGGTCTTTCAACATCGCCGACAACTGCTCCGGGTGCCCCTCAATCGCCGCCGCCGCCGTCCGATAACTGCGAATGCGGAACGAATCCTCCGCCGAAATCTCCATCAGGTCGGCCGTCTCCGACAACATCCGCGCAATCGCTCGATTCTCCATTTACGGTTTGATTGTAGCTTTCACACGCGCCGCTTGGCGACAATGAATCCATGCGGGACCCTCGCACCGCGAGCCCACTCGATCTCGATTCCGTCCCCGACCGCCCCGCCGTATTCCTGCTGTGGGCGAGCGAAGGCGCGCCCTACCTCGCCCGCACGGCAC
>Ga0265314_10002224_pt1 | contig 20199 bp, 17 predicted proteins | sample 4126metaG_FD_203106 | JGI IMG/M metagenome (GOLD analysis project Ga0265314, IMG submission 203106) | Rhizosphere microbial communities from Carex aquatilis grown in University of Washington, Seatle, WA, United States - 4-1-26 metaG | ecosystem: Host-associated > Plants > Roots > Rhizosphere >... | reverse complement strand
CAAGCTCCGCGCCGACGCCGACGCGGCGGCGGCGCTGGCCGATCTGCTGGCGGCGGCGCGCGAGGCGGGCCACAAGATGCGCATCAACTCGGCGTACCGATCGTATCGAGAGCAGGCGCGCGTCTTCCGCACGATGAAGGAGCGCGGGCGCGCGGCGCGGCCCGGGCACAGCGAGCACCAGCTGGGCACCGCCATCGATTTGAAGCTGCCGACGACGGCGGCCATCGATTGGCTGAGCGAGCACGCGTTCGAGTTCGGATTCGCGCTCAGCTACCCGCCGGGCAAGCAGCGCCTGACCGGCTACCGCCCCGAGCCCTGGCACGTGCGCTTCGTCGGCAACGCCGTCGCCGGCGAGCTGCACCGCCGCGGCTGGACGCTGGAGGAGCTGTTTCGCGCGCGGCCCGAGCTGGGCGAATCGGGGACCTGCGGCGACTGCCCGGCGGCGATCTCGCGCAAGGCGTGCGGCGCCGTCACCGTGACGGGGGTGTGCCAGGGGACGGTGCTGACCTGGTGCTACGACGGCGCGCTGGCCGCCGTCGACTGCGCGGTCTCCGAGCAGGCCTGCGGCGCCGCGACCGGCGATGCGCCGGCCGACTGCCAGCCGCCGCAAGCCAGCGCCGCCCCCGCCGTCACCCGCGAGTGATCGGCACGTACCCTGGTTGCGCGGCGACCCGCGCCAGCCACGCGCGCACGTTCCCGTAGGGCCCGAGGTCGAAGCCGCCCTCGCCCGCGACGTGCGTGTACGCGTAGAGCGCGATGTCGGCGATGGTGTAGCGCTCGCCGGCGAAGAACGTGCGGCGCGCGAGGTGCCCCTCCATCACGTCCAGCGCGGCGACCCCCTGCGCGCGTTTCGCCGGCAGCGACAGCTCCATGAGCGGCGTCACCGGGGTGGCGTGCGTGAGCCAGAAGCGAACGGTCGCGATGTTGGGCTCGTGGCTGTATTGCTCGAAGAACATCCATTGCAACACCTGGGCGCGCTCGCGCCGATCGTCCGGCAGGAAGCGCGTCCCCTCGGCCAGGTACCAGAGGATCGCATTCGACTCCGCGAGGAAGGTTCCGTCGTCCAGCTCCAGAACCGGGATGCGGCCGTTCGGATTCTTGAGCAGGAAGTCCGGCGTGCGCGTCTCGCGGCGATCGATGTCGTACTCGATACGCTGGTAGGGCAGCCCCAGCTGCGACAGCAACAGCCGCACCTTGAACCCATTGCCCGAGGTCAGATTGTCATGCAACCGAAGCATGTCCGACACCTACCACGCGGCGGCCGCAAATTCTCGCCGGCATCACGAAGCGAGGGAACCCTCGCGCGCGAGCGTTGTCACTGACGACATGGCCGTGAATCCCGTCGGGGTCTATCCGGCTCGGTGCTGGAGACGACGCCGTCGAACGCGGGAGGAGCCGCCACGCAAACCGACTACTGCGTCGGCGGCGACGTCATGCACTTCGTCAATCTCGATCCGGCGATCCCGGCGGGATCTTCTCCGCCGCCGACGATCACCGGCGACACCATGCTCGAGCGGCAGTGAGCTGACGTCCGCTCAACCTGATTGCAACGCCGCGGCCGCTCGCGCGCGCGGCGTTGCCGCCGTTGCGGCCCGCGCGGCGTGCGCGGCGACGGCGCTGGCGATCCGCTTCGCGTCGCGGCCGACGCCGTGGACCATCGTCGACGAGAACGCGTAGAGAAAGTGCAGCCCCACGAAGTAGAGGCCGGGCGCCTCCGGGACCACGCCCGCCTCGTGTTCGGGTTCGCCGTGACCGGACGCGTGCGCGGCGAAGATCGGGGGGAAGATCGGCAGATCGATCCATTCGAAGCCGGCATCGAACCCGGTACACCAGACGACGTTGGCGACGTCGAGCGAGCGGCCGTCGTCGAGCAGCGGCAGCCCGTCGCGCACGCCGATCATGCGCGGCGTGCGGCGAATCTCCGCCGCCTCCAGCTGCCGCGGCTTGACCCGGATCAGCGCCCCACCCTTCGACATCACCGTCGGGCGAACTTTGCGTCCCAGCGGCGTGCGCACGGTCAAGATCCGGTGAAACGCCACGCGCAAGACCAGACGCGCGAGAAACCAGCGCGCGGCCAGCCCGTCGATGCGAAACGGAACGTGACCGGTGCCGCGTCCCGCGAGCCACACCTCGTGCGCGTGCGACAGGTCGAGCGCGATCTCCGCACCCGAGTTCCCCGCGCCGACGATCAGCACACCGCCCGCGCGCAATTGACGCGGGTTGCGGTAGTCCTTGGAATGCAGTTGCACGATGTCGCCGCGCAGCTCACGCGCGAACCCGGGCACGCGCGGCGTCTGATAGCTGGCCATGGCGACCACGACCTGACCGGCCTGGATGGCGCCGGCGTCGGTCTCGATGCGGTAGTCGTCGCCCGATCGGGACAGTCGGTTGACGCGCGCACCGGTGCGAACCGGCAAGGCGAAGCGCGCGGCGTAGCTCTCCAGGTAGTCGGCCATTTCATCCTTGGTTGGAAACGAATTGGCCGGCGCAGGAAACCGCATTCCGGCCAGGCCGTTGAACTTGGCCGGCGTGAACAGACGCAACGAGTCCCAGCGCCCACGCCAGACGTCGCCGACGCGGGCGCTCGCGTCCAGGATCAGGAACCGCAGCCCCGTGCGCTTGAGAAAATAGCCGACGGACAGGCCGGCCTGGCCGCCCCCGATGACGACGACGTCGTAGCGTTCGTCGTGACCCGGGCCGGAAGTCTGGTGCGTGACGCTGGTCGATGATGGGGTTGCTGATGGATCCATGGGCTCGCTCCTCGGCGCGCGATGGTGGCGCCGAGAGCCAAGCTAGCGATGTGCCTTGCCAGCGACTTCGGGCGAATCCCCCAATTTGCGGCGCTGCCGGTATGGGTACTTCCACCCATGCGGGGCGAGGTCAGACGAGCTGGTGCTGAAAGGCGAACGCAGTGGCGGCGGCGCGGCTCGCCACGTTGATCTTGGTGAAGATGTTGCTCACGTGCCGATCAATCGTCTTCTCGCTCAGAAACAACTGCTTGGCGATGGCCTTGTTGGTGCGGCCCGACGCCAGCAGGCGCAGCACCTCGAGCTCGCGCGGCGTCAGCCCCGCGGGGACGCCGGCCGCCTTGGCCTGAGCCAGGGCGTCGGCGCGCGCCACGTCGGGCGCGGCGCCCAGCGACAGAAAGACCTCGCGCGCAAACCCGAGCTCCAGCCGGCAGCCGTCGTGATCGCCGAGCGCGCGGCAAGCCTCGGCCACCCGCACGCGTAGCCGCGCCGCGAGATAGGGCGCCGTCATCTCCTGCCAGACCTGAAAGGCGCGCCGTAACGACCGCAGCGCCGCCTGAGGCTCACCCTCGGCCAGGTGCAGGCTCCCGCGCGCCTCGGCCGCGAGCGCGCCCAGGATCGCGGCGCTCTCGCCACTCGAGCCGCTCGCCGCGGCGAAGCGCGCCGCGATCGCCTCGAGCGCGGCGCAGGCGGCGCGCGCCTCGTCGCGTGCGCCGAGCGCCAGCTGAATCTCGACCTGCGCCGGCAACAAGCGCGCCTGCCCGAGATCGTCCGGCGTCGCGCCCAGCACGCGGCGGAGCGCGCCCGCCGCATCGGCGCGGCGCCCCTGGGCCAGGCGCAGCAACGCCAGCCCCGGCTGGGGCTCGCGCCCCAGCTGTCCCGCGCGCTGATAAGCCTCCTCGGCCTGGATCAGCGCGCCCTGCAGGCGATGAAGCTCGCCGCGCTGATAAGCGGCCTCGGCCTCCCCGCTCAGATCGCGCGCCAGCGGCGCGCGTTGCGACGCGCGGTGGGTCTCTTCGATCGCATCTCGCCAGGCTCCTCCCAGCTGCAGGATCTCGGCGCGGTGCACGAGGCAGGTGCCGGTGAACGTGACCAGCTGCGGCTGTCCGTCGCACCAGGCGGCCAGCGCCGACGTCCACTCGCGCGCGCGGCCGAGCGCGAACACACGCTGGCAGCCCGCGATGGCGGTGCAATAGATGAGGCCGACGATCAGCGGCGACGAGATCTCGCCGCTCGTCGCGGCCACCATGGCTTCGTCGAGCAGCGCCAACCCCGCGTCGATCTGCCCCTGGCGCAGCAGCGCCCGACCCTGCAGGCCACGCGCAAATGCGCTCAGGTCGGCGTCACCAAACCGATCTCCGATCGCGACCGCTTCGATCGCAACGGCGATGGCGGCGGCGTGGTCGGCCTCGGCCAGGTGTCGGTGAACCACCGGCAACAGCAAATAGCCGCGTTCGACGCAGTCGCGCCCTTCGGCCAGCCGTTGCGAGCGCGCGAGCCACCCGCCCGCGCGCCCGGCCTCGCCGAGCGCGAACAGCCGAAAGCAGATCCAGAAGGCGGAGCGCGCGGCGGCGGTTTCGCGGCCGCAGCCCAGGTGGGTCTGGTAGCTCCGCTCGAGGAGGCGCACGAACTCGGCGTCGCGGCCGGTGAGCGCCGCCGCCCAGGCGAACCGCTCGAGGTCATCGATGGCCAGCAACTCGGCGGCGTCGGCGCGCGCCAGCGTCTGGTAAGCGTCGTCCCAGGCTCGGTCGCGGAAATGCGCGCGGCCGCGGTCGAGGTCACTGGAGACAGCCGGGGTCATCGGACTCCCTTACGCTGAGGCACGGCGACAGGTTACGCCCGCCGGCGCGCCGATCGGCCACAAAGCGGCTGCCCTTTCAGGCCCACGCGCGGCGCGCTGGGATGCCGCGGCGGGATTAGAATGAGGGCGTGACCGCTGACAGCGACGGTGGCGCCAAGGCTTCCACGAACGAAGGCGACGAGATCGCGCGCCTGCTCGCCGTTCCGCTCGGCGATTTCGTCGAGGAGCGCAAGCGGCTGGCCACGTCGCTCAAGAACCTGGGCCGGCGCGAGGAGGCGCAGGCCATCGCCAAGCTCGCGAAGCCGAGCGCCGCGCTCTGGGTCGTCAATCAGCTCGCGCGCCGTGAGCGCGCGGCGATCCGGCGTCTGGCGGAGCTGACCGCGGCGATGCAGGGACCGCGGCACACGGGTGACGACTACGCCGGCCTGCTCGCCGAGCACCGCGACGTGCTGCGTTCGCTGCGCGCGGCGGCCGAGCACGTCCTCGTCGAGGCGAAGATCGGGGTGAACCCGGCGCTGCTGGAGCGGATCACGCACACGCTGCGCACCGGCATGGCCGATGACGAAGCGCGGGCGGCGATCGAGAACGCGCGCCTGTTGCGCGAGGTCGGCGATCTCGACTTCGCGAGCCTGCTGGGTGCTGGCGCCAGCGCCGCTGGGCTCGGCGGCGCCGCCGGCAGGCCGGCGGCCGCGCCGCGAATCGCGAAGGAGAGCACGCGGCCGGCGCCCGTGGAGCCGGCGTCGCGCGCCAAGCCACCCGCCGATGACACGGCCGCGCGAGAACGCGAGCGAGAACGCGACGAGCAACAGGCACGCGCGCGCGAAGCGGAGGCACTGGCGCGCGAACAGGAGCGCGAGCGAGCCCGGGCGCGCGCCGCCGCGGCCCGCGAGGCGGAGCAACTGCGCGCGAAGGCCGACGCTTCCCGCAAGCGGGTCCGCGAAGAAGAGCGCGCGGTCGAAGCGGCGCGGCGCGCGCTGGCCGACGGTGAAGCGCGGTTGGCCAAGGTGCGCGGTGAATCGGAAGAGCTGGAGCGCGCGCTTGAGGCGGCGCAGGCGGCGGCGCGCGGGCAGGCGCATTGAGGTCGATTTACGCATCGCTCGCGGCAGCCTCTGTCGTCGTCGGCATCGCGGCGTGCCGGACCCCGTCGCCCGGCGTCGCTCCCGCGCCGCCGAACGCCGCCACCCGGCCGGCGGCCATGAACGTGCCGGCCGCCGCGCCAGGCACGCGCGTGCTTCGTAGCCCGTTCGACGTCGAGGCGCGGCGCGCCGAGGTCGGGGTTGCGCTACCCGAGCCCAAGACAGCGCCGGCGCTGGTGATGGCGCCGATGCGCGACGTGAACGGCGTGTCGTTCTACGCCGACGAGCACAAGTCGGTGATCGATCCCGACCTGCAGGCGCAGAATGTGGCGGCGCTCCGGCCGCTGCGCGCGTTCGTCAAGGAGGTCACGCGGCTCGCCGACGGATGGATGGTGAGCCGGCCTGCCGACCCGCGCTACGCCGGCCAGGCCCTCACTGCGCTCGCGCGCTGGGCGGCCAGCGGTGCGCTGCTCGGCGCGGCGAATCAACAAGGCGCCTATGAGCGCGAGTGGACGCTCGGCAGCCTGGCGCTCGCCTATCTCAAGATCCGCGACGCTCCCGGCGTCGACCCGACGGCGCGCGCCGCGATCGATCACTGGCTGTGCGCCGTCGCCGCGCAGGTCGAGCCGCCCTACGAGCGTGCCGGAAAGACCTCGAGCGCGAACAACCACGCCTACTGGACCGGCCTGGCCGTCGGCGCGGCGGGCGCCGCATGCCAGGACCGCGCGCTCTTCGATTGGGGGATCGCGCGCGCGCGCATCGGCATCGCCCAGGTCGGCAAAGGCGGCGTCTTGCCGCTGGAGCTGGCTCGGCAGCGCCGGGCGCTGCACTATCACGTGTTCGCGCTCGCGCCGCTGGTGATGCTGGCGGAGCTGGCGGCGGCGAACGGCGTCGGACTCTACGACGAGAACGATCACGCGCTCCGGCGCCTGGCCGACCGCGTGATCGCCGGGCTCGCCGATCCGTCGACCTTCGAGCGCCTGACGGGATTCGCTCAGGAGCAAGTCACGACGCCGCCGCGAGCGGCCGATCTGGCCTGGGCCGAGCCCTACCAGGCGCGCTTCCCCGACGCGCGCCTCGCCGGCTGGCTCGCCGCGGCGCGCCCGGTGGTCGACGTGCGGCTGGGCGGCGATCTCACCGCGGCGTTCGCCGTTACGACCGGCAGCCCTTATACTCCGCGGCCTTGATGAATTCACCGGAAGAAGCCCGCCCTCGCGCCGCGATCGTCGCGGTCCAGCTACCCGACGCCGACGACCGTGCGTTCGCGTCGTCGATCACCGAGCTCGAGCGACTGGCGCGCACGCTGGGGCTGGAGGTCGTGGCGAAGGTGACGCAGCGGCGCCGGGCGCTGCATGCGGCTGCGGTGGTCGGCAGCGGCAAGCTGAGCGAGCTGCAGAAGTTGACGGGGGGAGGGGCCGAGGCGGCGGAAGGCGACGAGGACGAGGACGAGGACGAGGACGAAGACGAGGACGAAGACGAAGACAAAGACGAAGACGAAGACAAAGACGAAGACGAGGACGAAGACGAAGACAAAGACGAGGACGAAGACGAAGACGAGGACGAGGACGAAGACGAAGACGAGGACGAAGACGAGGACGAGGACGAAGACGGCGAGGAGAAAATCGAGGCGGCGGCGAACCGAGCGGCGGTCACGGTCGTCCTGGTCGATCATGACATCAGCCCGTCGCAGGCCCGCAATCTGGAGAAGGCGACCGGCGCCACGGTCCTCGATCGCACCGCGGTGATTCTCGAGATCTTCCAGCGCCACGCGCGTTCGCGCGCCGCGAAGGCGCAGGTCGAGATCGTGCGCCTGCAATACCTGGCGCCGCGCCTGCGCGAGTCGGGCAAGGGACGCGACCGCCAGCGCGGCGGCATCGGCGGCAAGGGCGCGGGCGAATCCAATCTGGAGCTCGATCGGCGCAAGATGCGCGACCGGATCGCCGAGCTGACGCGCGAGCTGGCCGCGCTGTCCGAGGAGCAGCGTACGCAACGCGCGCGCCGGCGCGACATGAACCGGGTCGCGCTGGTCGGCTATACCAACGCCGGCAAGTCGACGCTCATGCGCGCGCTGACCGGCAGCGAGGTCTACGTCGCCGACAAGCTGTTCGCGACGCTGGACACGACGGTGCGCGCGCTCCAGCCGCCGTCGCATCCGCGCGTGCTGGTCTCCGACACGGTCGGCTTCATCGACAAGCTGCCCCACGGGTTGGTGGCATCGTTCAAGAGTACGCTCGACGAGGCGCTGGAGGCGAGCCTGCTCGCCCAGCTGGTCGACGCATCCGACCCGGCCTTCGAGCGGCAGCTGCAAGTGACCTCCGAGGTGCTCGCCGAGATCGGCGCCGCCGGTGTGCCGCGCGTGATCGTGTTCAACAAGATCGATCGCGTCGGCGACGCCGCGGCGCAAGCCGCAGCGGCCGCTGACCTGCGCGCGCGCTGGCCCGACGCCGTGGTGATCTCGGCGCGCGAGCCCGCCGACGTCGCTCGGCTTCGCGCGCACATCCTGGCGTTCTTCGCCCGCGATCTCGTCGAGGCGGAGCTGCGCGTTCCCTACGGCCGCCAGAAGCTACGTGGCGAGATCTTCGACGGCTGCGAGGTGCTCGGCGAGCGTTACGAGGACGACGCCGTGGTGTTTCGGCTGCGCGCCGACCCGACGTTGCTCGCCCACCTGCGCGAGGCCGCCGCCGCGACCGACGACGGTGACGCCACCGCCGCCGACGCAGGCGTTTCCAGCCGGTAACCGACTCCTGGGTCGGCCTACAGAGTTTTGTTTCCAGGAAGCAAACATGTGGGGACCGTCATTGACTCACGGTCATCCGGCAGTATCATGCGCGCACGCTGAGGCCCGTCTGCGCGTATATGCAAAGGAAGGAAGCGATCCATGACAACCCGGACCGTGATGGTTCCCGCATCGGTGGTGCTGACGACGCTGGTCGTCGCCCTCGGTGTGCCCAGCACGGTCGTCGCGCGCGGACGCTGGCAAGACGTGATCGCGCCGCGCGGCGGGCACGCGACCGCGCCCAGCATCAGCACTGAGAGCAAGCCGATCACCGAGCGGCCGCGCGCAGCGGCACCGGAAGCCGACAGCGAGCCGCCGGTGCGCGCGCATTCGCCGCGCATCATGGAGCACGAGGCAGGCGATCGCCTGCGCCAGGCCCTCGCAGAGGCGCAGGACGACCCTCGCAGTACCGCGAGGATTCAGCGGCTGATCGCGCAAGCAGCGGCGGAAGCGCGCCGCAACAGGGCGCTCGGCGAGCGCGTGTGGTACTGGCGCGATCCGTTCTCGGAGAATCCGCGCCAACCGATCGTGCTCAGCCTCGAGGTGCAACTGGAGATGCAGCTGTGGCAGGCCCGGGAGGCCGCGGCGCGCGCGCACATCGAAAGCAACTCGGCGCGCGTCGAGGCGGCTGCCGCTCACGCCGAGGCGGCGCGTGCGCGGGCCGTGGCCGCGCGCGCGCAGGAGGCAGCGGAAAAGGGCCGGCCGTTCGTCGCGCGCCCGGACAGCCGCGCATCGTCGTCGTCTTCTTCTCGCGCGATCGACGAGCAGGCGCTGCTGGCACCGCCGCGACGACCGCCCACGACGGCGGGCCGCGCCCCCGAGTCGAACGACGATGTGGCGCCCCGCCGGCGAGTGGCTCGCCGCGCGGCGGTGGCCAAGACCGCGCTCGCGCGCAACGAAGAGGCGGGTTCGCCGGGCAGTCGCCACCACGACATCGGCGCCGCGCACGGCGTGGCGGCGCCGGCGGCGGCGCGGGCGTCCGACAGCGAAGAGCCGAGGACGGATCCCGCGACCTGGCGCAGCAATGATCCGCGCGGGATCGTGATCGTGCCGATCAACGCGACCGCGACGGCGAACGCAGCGCTACCGCGCCGCCGCTGAGCCGGCGTCCTACGGCAGCGGCAGCGTGACGGTGAAGGTCGAGCCGACGCCCTTCTCCGACGACAGCGCGACCCGACCACCGAGCGCCGCGACCAGGTCGCGCACCAGCGCCAGCCCCAGGCCGACCCCGGGCGTGCTCTTGTTCTCGATGCGCTCGCCGTGCTCGAACGGCTCGAAGATGCGCTCGGCGTCGAGCGGATCGATGCCGCGGCCGGTGTCGCGGACGGTGATCACCAGCCCGTTCTTGATCTGCGCGCTCAGGTGCAACACGCCCCTGTCGGTGTACTTGATGGCGTTGCTGATCAGGTTGCTCAGGATCAGGCGCAGCATCCGGGGATCGACGTTGACGATCCTCGCCTCCTCGGTGACATCGATCTCGAGGCGCAGGCCCTTGGTCTCGATCTGCGGATCGAACTCCCGGCGCATCACCGCCACCAGCGCGCCCAGATCGGTGTTCTCGGGACGCGGGTCGAGCCGCCCCGACTGGATCGTCGTGTAGTCGATCACGCCGTCGACGATCGACTTCAAGCGGTCGAGCGCCGCCTCCATGCGCTGCACCTCACCCGCGCCGCTGGCACCCGGTGCGCCGGGCGCTGCAGGCGGAGCGCCAGTGCGCACGCGCAACCGATCGACAGTGAGCCGCAGCACCGCCAGCGGCGTACGCAGCTCGTGGGAGACCAGCGCCAGGAACGTGGTCTTGGCCTGGCTCGCTCGTTCGGCGGTGTCGCGCGCCACCTGGGCCGCCTCCAGCGCAGCCTGCAGCGCCGCGCGGCGGGCGGCGACCTCGGCGACGAGCGCGCCGATGTCGCGCTCGCGGCTCTGGAGCTCGTCCTGCAGCAGCTCGCGCGCCTGCTTGACCCGCAGCAAGTTCGCGATGCGCACGCGCAGCTCCTCGACGGAGAATGGCTTGACCAGGAAGTCCTGCGCGCCGTTTCGCAGCAGATCGACGCGCAGTTGATCGTCCTCGTGGCCGGTAAGCACGATCACGGGCACGTCGTCGAGCGACGTCTCTTGGCGCAGCCGGCGCAGGAGCTCCTGGCCGCTCATCTTCGGCATGTTGAAGTCGGTCAGGATCAGATCCGGCCGCGTCGACAGGGCCAGACGCAGCCCCTCCTCGCCATCGCCGGCGGTCGCGAGGTCGTAGCTCCCGGCCAGCACGGCGTTCATGAGGCGCAGGATGCGCGGCTCGTCGTCGACCGCGAGCAAGCGGAGCTTCCGTCCGCGTACCGGCTCGGTCGGCGGCTCCCCGACGGTCATGCTCGACCACTCACTGGAGCGGGCTGTGGGACGAGGGGGTCCATGGTGATCGCGGCATCATCGTACCCCACCAGCGTCGGGTCGGGGCAACAACCTCGGCGCCGCCACATCGGTGAAGGGGCGAAAAGCCTGGCCGTACGGCGGGATCAACCGACCGGAGTGCGCGTGTCAGGGGTCACGAACTGGTCGCCCTGGACGGTGATGCTGCCGTCGGCCGCCAGATCGACCTGAAAGTGCTCGAGCGGGCGCGCGGCCGGCCCGGTGATCACCTGGCCGTTGGTGTCGAACTCGGATCCGTGCCCGTAGCAGTGCAGGACCGTCGTCGCGCCCAGGGTCAGGATCGAAACCAGCTGGCCTTGATGGGTGCAGACCCGCGTCATCGCATAGAGCCCGGTCGCGTCGCGGGCGAGAATCACATTCTCGCCCGCCACCGCCTCTAGCGCCCCGACGCCCACGTCGGCGACGTTGCCCGCGGCGATCGGGCCTGCTGAGGTGGTGTTCGAAGCCGTGCAGCCCATGGGCAGCGCCAGCATCAGCGCGCCCGCGGCGCCACTGCGCAGCATCGCGCGGCGGCTGATGCAGGCGGAACATCTCTCGTCGCGTGGACGAAGCTCGGCTTGCCGAGCGAAGTCCTTCGCGGGAGGGTCTGGGAACCCTCTGAGGGTTCCCGTCTGATCGTCGGGTTGGTCCATCTGGTCGTGCTCCTCCTGCGTTGGAGCGGCCGGCCCTGCGTTTTCGTCAATGCGGGGGCGCTCTCGTCGGCAGTGGCCCTGGCAAAACAGAGCTCGACGCGAGGTGGCGCTTGAACTCGCTTGCCGATGCTTGGAAGATGCGGCCATGTCGGCCCCCCGGCTCTCCCCCGCCCGTCTCTTCCCGCTGCTCGCGCTGGCGGCTCTGGCGCCGTTCGTGGCGTGCACGAGGGCGACGCCGGGCTACTGCACCCGAGATCAAGACTGCGGCGATGCGGGTGCCACCTGCAACACGAACATCAACACCTGCATCATGGCCGACGCGGCGAACGGGACCGGTGGTGCTGGTGCCGGCGGCGCGGGCGGTTCGCCCGGCAGCGACGGAGCGGCGGGCGACACCGGTGGCGATCACCCAGCGACCGACGGCCCGTCGAGCGACACCGGCGCCGACGTCTACCACGGCTGCGTCGACAACCACGGTTGCACCGACCCCTCCAAGCCGGCCTGCCAGATCGACGGCGGCGTCTGCGTCGGCTGCCTCTCCAGCACCGATTGCACCACCGCGGGCGCGCGCGCCTGCGACACCGCCGCCACGAAGTGCGTCGAGTGCGTGGGCAACAGCGACTGCACCGATCCGACCAGGCCGGTCTGCGACAACCAGGCGTGCCGCGGCTGCAAGGTCGACAGCGAGTGCGCCACCGCCGGCGCCGCGGCCGGCCCCGGCGTCTGCATGTTCCACCTCGACGGCCACTGCGCGACCGACTCCGAGACGGTCTATGTCGCGCCAGGGAACGCCGCCTGCTCCGACAGCGCGGCCAACGCCGGAACCAGTCTCGTGCCTTTTTGCACGTCGCAGGCCGGCATCGACGCGACCGCGCTGCCGGCCGCCCCGCCCCCCGTCGACGCCGGCGGCGGCACTTCCGACGCGGGCAACACCGACGGGGGCGGCGCCGACGCCGGCGCCGGGACCGACGGAGGAGCCGGCTCGGGCATACCCGCTTCGCCGAGGCCGCTGGTCGTCATGCGTGGCCCATCGCTGACCGAGTGGTCGTTCAACATCTCCGACCGCACGCTGACCGTCGTGGGCCAGTCGAGCGCGACGGTCTCACCCGGCGGCCACATTGGCGTCCACGTCAGCGCGGGCACCGTTTACGTGCGCAGCCTGCACGTCACCGGCGGCCAGACGTCTCAACCCGGCGTCGTCGCCGACGGCGGAGAGCTGCATCTCGATCGATGCATCGTCGACTATAACGGCGCGGGCGGCGTCCAGGTCGACGGCGCGGGATTCGAGATCACCAACAGCGTGCTCGCCAACAACGGTGTCGGCACCTTCAACGGCTCCACCTCGTGGAGTGGCGCGCTCCTCGGCGTGGTTCCGGCCGGCAAGCCGGCCACGTTCCTGAACAACACCGTGGTCAACAACATGGCTCCCGGCGTCGTCTGCACACAGGGAAACAGCCACAATGTTCTGGGCTCGATCTTGTCTCAGAACACGGTCGCGCAGAGCCTGGTCTGCAACTATGCCGTTTGCTGCACCGGCGACCCCGGATTGAACGCCAGCTATCACCTCACGGCGACGTCGCCTTGCAAGGATCAGCTCCCCGCGAACATGTCGACCGCCTATGACATCGACGGCAATCCGCGGCCATATAACACGCTCAGCGACTGCGGCGCCGACGAGTACGTCGTGCCGTAGTCGAAGCGCGAAGCCTCACGTCTGCGCCAGCAGCAGCTCCTCGGCGTTGTGGGGCGGGCGCAGACCGTCGGTGCGGCCGGAGAAGAAGCGCTGGGTGAGCATCGCTGCCGAGACGTGCTCGAACTCTCGAAAGCCTGCATCGCTCGCCAGCGCCAGCATCTCGGCGGGCGTGAAGAAGCTGATGAAGGGCGTGCCGCTCGCGCGCGCACCGTCGACGGCTCGCTGCAAACCCGGCCGCACGTCGGGATCGGCGAGCTCGAGCGGCAGCAGGAACGTCATCGCCAATGTCGATCCCGCCGCCAGCGCCGCCACCTGGCGCAACGTCGCCGCCACCGCGTCCCTGGTCAGGTACATGCTGACGCCGGTGGATGCCACGACCGCCGGCCGGCCGGCGTCGAAGCCCGCGGCCGCGAGGCGCTGCCACCAGTCGTCACCCGCTTCGAAATCGACCGGAACCAAGCGCAGCCATTCCGGCACGCCGTAGCCGAGCTCGATCAGCCGTCGCCGCTTCCAGGCCTGAGGCCCCGGCCGATCGACCTCGTAGAGCCGCAGGCGCGACGCGACCTCCGGCCGGCGTTGCGCGAACGTGTCCAGCCCGGCCCCGAGGATCACGTACTGATCGACACCGCGGCTCGCGCGCTCGGTGACCAGGTCCTCGATGAAGCGCGCTCGCGCCACGATCGAGGCGCGGAAGGTCTTCGTCCATTCCGGGTTCATGTCCGGGCGCGACCGCCAGCCCTCGTCGGGCGCCGCGAGCCGCAGGCCGATCTCGTCCTCGATCACGTGGGGCGGCGGATCGACCTCCACGTGCAGCGCCCGCCACAACGCGACCCGCACCGCCGTGCTGTCGGGTATCGGGCTCGACTCCGTTGACATGATCGTCGCTCCTTTCGCGCCAGGCTTACCACCGCCGACGCCGATCTCCCACCCGCACATCGCCGCGGTCGCTCGTTTCGGGAAGATCGCGTGGGCGGCTGCGTTACAATCTGCGGCCACCGACGGTGTTTTCACGGAGGAGGACGCGCATGAAGGTGTCGTGGTTCGGGACGTTGCTGGTCGCCGCGCTGGGCGCGGGCGGTCTCATGGGATGCACGCATCCACCGCCGCGCGATCAAAACATCGGGCCGGCGCCTCCGTTCGTGAGCGGCACGTATGACTGCGGCGCAGCCTCGACCTGGAAGACGTCGACGTTCGCGGGCCTGGTGCCGGCGGTGCAGCGGGCCGTCGCCAACGACAATCCGGACAACGCGCTCACCGGCCTGCTGCGCACGCACGCCGCCGAGGAAGTCACCTGCGTCGCCGGCTACGTCCACGACGAGAGCGTGAAGCAGCAGGCGACCGCCACCGACAAGGATCTGGCCGGCAAGCGCGTCGCGGCGACCCAGGCCTGGATCAGCGAACAGTCGGCGCGCGGCCTCACCGTCACCAACTACACAGGAGACGCACGCTGATGCCCGAATACGCGCTGGTCGCCGAAAACAACTGCGTGCCGCCCGATGTGCTCGCGTTCATCGCCGCCGCGATCAATCTACAGATGCAGCGCGACGTGGCGCCGGTCTGGGGCGGCGAGGTCTGGACCTGCGTCGCGCTCGACAGCCTGAGCGGCGTGGCCTCGACGGGCGCGCGCAAGATCCTGACCTTCAAGACACAGCTCGGCCTGGCCAACGCGCTCGGCTTCCACACCGAATCGTCGGGCGTCGACTACGCGGAGGCGCTGCCGCCGGCGACGCCTGCGCCCGGCCAGGCGATCGACGGGACGACGGCCTCGCACGAGGTGGTCGAGACCTTCGGCGACCCGACCTGCAACGCCTACGTCGCCGGCCCGTCGGGGCGCCGTCTGGCGCGCGAGCTGGCCGACCCGGTCGAGGCCGACGCGTACCCGATCTCGGTGCGCATCGGGCCGGAGACGCGCCAGGTGATGGTGTCGAACTTCGTGCTGCCGAGCTGGTTCAACGGCGGCGCCGGGCCGTACGACTACCTCGAGCACCTGGACGCGCCCGAGACCATGACCAAGGGCGGCTACTTCGAGTACCTCGACGGCAGCGGCAACTCACAACAGGTCTTCGCTGACGCGCGCGGGCGCCTGGCCTGGCTCGCGAAGATGACCAATCCGTCGAGCCGCGTGCAGGCGCGCGTGCGCGGCGCGTTCAGCCGGGCCGCGGCCGCGCCGCTACGCACCTAGCCCACACGAGGCTGCTAGACTGCCGCCTGGAGGAGCGGCAGATGATCAAAGGCACTCCGGTCTCGTCGGGCGTCGCTCACGGAACGGCGTTCGTGCTGGCCTGCGCGCATCGCACGGCCGGGCCGCGCCGCACGATCGCCGCCGCCGACGTCGAGGGCGAGCTCGAGCGGTTCGAGGCGGCGCGCGCCCGCGCCGAGATGGATCTGCTGGCGCTCAAGGAGACGGTCAGCGAGAAGATCGGCGCCAGCGAGGCCGACATCTTCGCGGCCCAGGCGCTGCTGGTCGCCGACCCGGCGTTTCGCAACCAGGTCACGGCGCTGGTGCGCGACAAGCGGGTCAACGCCGAAGCGGCCGTGGCCGAGGTCGTCGAAAAGTTCACGCGCGCGTTCGACGAGATCTCGGACGCCTACCTGCGCGAGCGCGCGGCCGACGTGCGCGACGTCGGGCGGCGCGTGCTGGCGGCGTTGATCGAGGATCTCGCGCCGGAGACGCTGAACATCCCGGCGGATTCGATCGTCGTCGCCGAGGAGCTGCTGCCGTCGGTCACGGCGCGCCTGGAGGTCGGCCGCGCGCGCGCCTTCATCACCGAGCGCGGCGGCAAGTTCTCGCACACGTCGATCCTGGCGCGGTCGCTGGGAATGCCGGCGGTCGTCGGCATCGCCGAGGCGTCGACGCGCATCAAGACCGGCGACCACCTGATCGTCGACGGCTACACCGGCGTGGTCTTCGTCGATCCGGCCGAGTCGGTGCAGCGCGAGTACGGCCGGCTCGAGCGCGAGATCCGCGACCACAAGCAGTCACTGCGCCACCTGGTCGACCTGCCGGCGGTCACGCGCGACGGCACGGAGATCAGCCTCGTCGCCAACGTGAGCAAGTTCGCCGACGCCGAGGCCGCGCTGCTGTACAACGCCGGCGGCGTCGGGCTCTATCGCACGGAGTTCGGCTTCGCCATCCGCGGCCACCTCCCGTCGGAGGAGGAGCAATTCGAGTTCCTGAACCGCGCCGCGGAGCGCTTTCACCCGCGCAAGCTCACCTTCCGGTTGCTGGACATCGGCGGCGACAAGGACCTGCCCTATTTCCCATTGCCGGCGGCGCACAACCCCCTGCTGGCGCAGCGCGGGATCCGGCTGCTGCTGGAGCACCCCCAGATATTGAAGACGCAGCTGCGCGCGTTCCTGCGTATCAGCGCGCAGCACCCGGTCCAGATCCTGATACCGATGGTCGGCGGCATCGAGGAGGTGCGCGCCACGCGCGCGGTGATCCGCGAGGTCGAGCGCGAGCTGACGGCCGAGGGCAAACCGTTCAATCCGAAGACGCCGCTGGGCGCGATGATCGAGGTCCCGGCGGCGGCGTTGATCGCGACGGCGCTGGCGCGCGAGGTCGACTTCTTCAGCCTGGGCACCAATGATCTGGTCCAGTACCTGCTGGCGGCCGACCGCGAGAACGAAGGCATCGCCCGCTACTACCAGCCGCTGCACCCGGGCGTGCTGCACCTCATCGCGTCGGTGGTCGACGCGGCGGCGGCGGCCGGAAAGCCGATCACGATCTGCGGCGACGTCGCGGGGGATCGGTTTTACACGCAGCTGCTGCTGGGCCTCGGCTTGCGCGAGCTGAGCGTCGCGCCCGGCGAGCTGCTCGAGGTCAAGGAGCGCCTCCGTGAGATCGACCTCACGGAAGCACGCGAGCTGGCGCGCGCCGCGCGGGAGCTCGGCTCGGCCTCCGAGATCGAAGCCTTGCTGGGCCAGCGCGACGATCCGCTGCGAGCCGCGGCGCTCGCAAGCGCGTAGCGGGACCCTCAACCCCGCAGCAGCTTGTCCAGGTTCGCCTTTTCCCAGGCGTGCGCGCGTTCGTAGTCGGAGAAGGTGCGTTCCTCTTCGAGGAACTCCTTGGTGTGAAAGCGTCGCCGGCCGTCCTGGCGTCGCACCTCGTGCTTGCCGTGCAGCATCTCGTGGAACACGATCCAGGCCACGAAGTACGACGGCACACCCGGCTGATCGAGCGCGGGATGGATGCGGATGATGCGATCCTCGACGGCGAAGCTGCCCATCTTGATCGACCGGCGACGCCGCCGGCGGCTGGCGACCGGCCCCCAGGTGATGCGCGCCTCGAGCTTGCCCTGGAAGCGCTCCTGGTTCAGCTGGTCGAAGATCGCCTGCAGATGGTGATGGCGGCCCTCGGCGCGGATGTTGATGCGGCGTGGGCGCCGCACCTGCTGGCGGATGATGTGCTGGTTTTGTTCGATGTACTCGCCGAGCAGCATCGACGCGCGCCGGTCGTTGTGCACCACGTAGCGCGCGAGCGCCCGCACGATGCGCGCCTCGGCGCCCACGAACATGCGGTGCAGCCGCAGGCGGTATCCGTCCGGCTTTCGCCGCACCGATATCATGCTGTAGTGGTTGTTTGTGAGGTGCAGCTCGAGCATCTTGCCGGGCGGCAAGTACAGGCCCAGCGCTTCGGCCACCTCGTCGGCCTCGTCTTCCGGGGTGCGGGCAATCCGGACTCGGCGCGCGGCCTCGGCCGGACGCAGCGCGCGCCGCGAACGGCTGAGGGGTTGCGCGCCCGGTGGCAGACTCGCCCCCTCGGCCTCCGGGGCCGCCTCCCGACCGAATGGGAGGCTCAACTGCCCGGCGCCTATGGGAATGGGCGGGATGCTATCCGAACGCTTCGATCGCCGAGACGGAGGGAGGCTCCGCCGTGCCGGAGGGTTGGGGGTGGACCCTCCCAGGGTTCTCAACTTCAAGGTGGCCTCTCTTTGAGCATGCTCCCTCGGTCGAAGCGGCGAAAGCCTATCAAGCCCGAGATGCACGCGCAAAATTCCTACAGCCTTGCCATTATTTGACTTTATCTGTTGATAACTTTTAAGACGAAGCGTAAACACCAGCCGTTGACGATGCGCGTCCGCGTTCTCTATTTCGCCGTCCTGCGAGAGAAATTGCGGCGCGAGCAGGAGGTGCTGGACCTGTCGGGCTCGCCGACCGTCAGGGACGCGGTGACCGCGATTGCGGGTCTTCACCCGGAGGTCGCGGGCCTGCTGCCGCAGGTACAGACGGCGGTCAACCGGAGCATCGCGCCCGCCACCCACCTCCTTCAGGACGACGATGAGCTTGCGTTGCTGCCGCCGGTCGCCGGGGGCGCCGGGCCGCGCAAGATCGCCGTGCTGGCCGGGCCGCTGGCGCTCAACGAAGTCATCGGCGCCGTCGAGGGCGTCGAGCGCGGTGGCATCGTCACCTTCACCGGTGTGGTCCGCCGTCACGGCCACCATGGCGAGGTGATTCGCCTCGAGTACGAAGCCTACGTGGAGATGGCCGAGCAGGTGCTGGCCGAGATCGCGACCGAGATCGAGCGCGAGTGGTCCGGCGTGCACGTCGCCATCCACCACCGCGTCGGGTCGCTGGCGGTCGGCGAGACCGCGGTGGTCATCGCTGCCGCCGCCCCGCACCGCGCCGAGGCGTTCGAAGCCTGCCGGGCCGCGATCGATCGCTTGAAGCGCCGCGCGCCGATCTGGAAAAAGGAGATCGGCACCCACGGCGAGGAGTGGATCGGGCACTGCCCGTAGCGACGTCCTCCCCGGTCTGGGTTTGAACTTCCACGCAACTGCGTGGGGAACTGTCCGACAACTCGCCATGAAGGTGGAGATGCCGGTGGAGATGCCGGTGGAGACGCCGGTGGAGACGTCAAAGGCGCTGGCCGCGATCGTCGGGGACGACGCCGCGCTGCGGGCCGTGCTCGGGCGCGCGCGCCGGGTCGCACCGACGGGGACGCCGGTGCTGGTGACCGGCGAGAGCGGTACCGGCAAGGAGCTGCTCGCGCGCGCGTTGCACGAGCTCGGGTCACGCCCTCGGGGTCCTTTCGTGGCGGTCAACTGCGGCGCGCTGCCCCGGGAGCTGGCGGAGAGCGAGCTCTTCGGACACGAGCGCGGTGCATTCACCGGAGCCGCCGTGCGCCGGCTCGGATGGTTCGAGGAGGCGTCGGGCGGAACGCTGGTGCTCGACGAGATCGGTGAGCTGCCGATCGACCTGCAACCGAAGTTGCTGCGCGTGCTGGAAACCGGCCGCATCCGCCGCGTGGGCGGGGCCGGCGAATCCGCCGTCTCGGTGCGCGTGGTGGCGATGACGCTACGAAACCTCGAGCAAGAGGCGCAACGCGGGCACTTCCGCGCCGACCTCTACTACCGGCTCGCCGGCTTCGAGCTGGTGTTGCCTCCGTTGCGCCGGCGGCGGGGCGACATCCCCTTGCTGGCGCGCCACTTTCTGCGAGAGATCGAGCGCGAGGTCGGAGCGCGCGAGATCGATCCTGCGGCCATGGCGGCGCTGGCCGGCGCTGACTGGCCCGGCAACCTGCGCGAGCTGCGCAACGTCGTGCGGCGCGCGGCGATCCTCAGCGAGCGGCGCATCGATGTGACAGCGCTGGAGCTGCCGGCCGCGCCGCTCTTCCGCGTTGGCGAGACGCTGGCGGGCATGCGGCTCGCGGAGATCGATCGGGGCGCGCCCGGCGGCGCAACGGAGGGCGACGCCGCCGCGACGGAGGTGACCGCGCCGGCGGCTCCGGCCAGCGGCGACTCATTGCCGATGCGCGGCCGCACGTTCGCCGAGATGGAGCGCGACATCTTCTGCTGGTCGCTGCGCGAGCACGGCGGCAGCCGGCGCCGCGCTGCCCGCGCGCTGGCGATCGCGCGCTCGACGTTCTGCGAGAAGGTGAAGAAGTACCAGCTCGGGTAGACGGGCGGAGGGGCCGGCGAGCAAGCGCGTGTTCGTGTTCGGTTGCGCCGGCGCGGTGCGGGATTCGTGTGCTCGGTTTCGCGGGTTCAGTTCTGATTGGGCTCGCCTTCGGGGCCGGGCATCGGGGCGCCGGGCGGCGGCGGCGGCGGCGGCGGG
>Ga0265314_10002223_pt1 | contig 20203 bp, 18 predicted proteins | sample 4126metaG_FD_203106 | JGI IMG/M metagenome (GOLD analysis project Ga0265314, IMG submission 203106) | Rhizosphere microbial communities from Carex aquatilis grown in University of Washington, Seatle, WA, United States - 4-1-26 metaG | ecosystem: Host-associated > Plants > Roots > Rhizosphere >... | reverse complement strand
TCCGCTCCACCGCCGCCGATGGGAGCTTCACCACTTGTTTTGGCGGCCCGGGTTTGGCGGTTGCACAACACTCAGTCCAAATCACCTACAACGGCTCGCCCCTGACCACACCGTCATTGCCTTCGTTCTCCATTGGGCTGGATGGCAGCTTCGATATTTCCGTCGACGCCTCCATGACCGCGGGTCTGACGCTCAACAGCTACAGCCTCCCCAAAGCCAGTTTCACCTTCCATGTCGCTGCCGGGGTCGCCAATGCCCAGAACTTCAAGGCCTCCCTCACCATCCCCGGCTTCAATCCCGGTTTCAGCACGAGTTCGGCAAACTCCCTCAACGGCAGCCTCAACAGCGACGGCACCTTCAGCCTCACTAGCACGTCCAGCTCAGCGCAAACGCTCAACGGCTTGGCCGTGACGAGTCTCGCCGACGGTTCCACCATCACTATGACCCAAAATGGGCTCACGATTACCGGAACAATCAGTGGTGGCGTTCTCAGTCACGTCGCGTCGGCCTCCGGGTCTGCCATCGGAACCCTCACCATCGCGCCTAACGGCAGCGCTTCCCTCTCGGGTTGCGTCACCCTATCCCCGCTCACATTCGGGCAGTTCCAGATCCGCTCCACCGCCGCCGATGGGAGCTTCACCACTTGTTTTGGCGGCCCGGGTTTGGCGGTTGCACAACACTCAGTCCAAATCACCTACAACGGCTCGCCCCTGACCACACCGTCATTGCCTTCGTTTTCCATCGGGATGGATGGCAGCTTCGACATTTCCGTCGACGCTTCCATGACCGCGGGTCTGACGCTCAACAGCTACAGCCTCCCCAAAGCCAGTTTCACCTTCCATGTCGCCGCCGGGGCTGCAAATGCCCAGAACTTCAAGGCCTCCCTCACCATCCCCGGATTCAATCCCGGTTTCAGCACGAGTTCGGCAAACTCCCTCAACGGCAGCCTCAATAGCGACGGCACCTTCAGCCTCACTAGCACATCCAGCTCGGCGCAAACGCTCAACGGCTTGGCCGTGACGAGCCTGGCCGACGGTTCCACCATCAGCTTGACCCAGAATGGGCTCACGATTACCGGAACAATCAGTGGTGGCGTTCTCAGTCACGTCGCGTCGGCCTCCGGGTCTGCCATCGGAACCCTCACCATCGCGCCTAACGGCAGCGCTTCCCTCTCGGGTTGCGTCGCCTTATCTCCCCTTACCTTCGGCCAGTTCCAAATTCGCTCAACCGCGGCCAATGGGGATTTCACCGCGTGCTTTGGCCCCGGTGGATTGGCGGTGTCTCCAACGAGCAAGAACCCATTAAATCTCCTCTTCAACGGTTCCCCTCTGACCACACTCTCGCTCCCCTCCTTTACCATTTCCTTGGATGGGAGCCTGCAAATCGCCGTGAGCAGCGCGATGACGGCTGGCATTACATTGGACGGTTTCAAACTATCCAACGCCAGTTTCCTCTTCTCCGCATCGGGTGGCGGCGCATCAGCCGGCGGGTTTGGCGCGACTTTGAGTATTCCCTCCTCAGCCGCTGGATTCTACAAGGGGGCGGTCGCCGCATCGGTCTCGGGAGAGCTGAACAGCGATGGCTCTTTCAGCCTTACAGGATCGCTCAGCGGCTCAACCGCCATCAGTCTCTCGTTGCCCTTCACTAGCGTCGCAAAGGGCGCGGCTTTCCATTTGACTCAAAATGGTCTGACCATGAGCGGCACCTTCAGTGGGGGCGTGCTGAAGTACGTGCCCGGGGTTTCCACCGCGGTCTCTGCGAGTATCGCCACCGACGGTAGCATCTCTTTGAACGGCACCTTGACGACCACCGCGCTGGTCGCCAATCAAATCTCGGTGGAACCCACGAGCGGAACAACGTTCACCTGGAACGTGAACAACAGCGGGATCTCGCTCTCAGGTCCTGCGCCTCAGGTCCGGATAGCTGGCGTCTTCAGCGTGCCCCTGGTGCTCCCGACCTTTTCCATGAACGTGACCGGAGATTTTTCTGTCGGAGTCTTTTCGACCAAAGGCCACGTCATCGCGCTTAACCTCCTGGGCTACTCTTTCACCGGCATCAGTTGCACAGTCAGCCGGACGGGCGGGGTCCTGTCGATCAGCTCGTTCGGCGGCAATCTGGCCATCCCTGGCTTCAGCCAACACCTCGCCGGGACGGTGGATTCGGCAGGAACGGTTACTCTCGACTACGCCGGATCGGTTGGTCTCGGCGGCTTCAGCGCCCCCGCTGATGGCCACCTGGCGTTACGCAACTCCGGGTTGACCGCCAGCGGCACGCTCAATCTTTCCGTCGCCGGCGCCAGCCTGGGGTCCCTCCAGGTTGTGGCCAACGTCGCGCCCGGGACCGGCACCTATTCCGCCAGCGGCAGCACGTCGATCACCATCGGCGGTTACTCTACCTCGACCTTCTCCGCAACCGTATCCCCTGGCGGTGTCAGTGGTGCCCCCACTCTCACTTTTGGAAACCTCTCAGTAACCTTACCTGACTTCTCCCTCACCCCGAGCACGGTGTCTGGTAGCGGCAGCGCCCAAAAGGACAGCGGGTGGGTTATCGCCTTTGATGTGCCGGGTGAGGTCGGTGACATCTACGGCCGTCTGGAAGGCAATGTATCGCTCTCGGTTTCTGGCCCCAGCTCGGTCAGCGCCAACCTTTCTGCCACCTTCGGCTGGTGGATCGTTACCCTGAACCACTGTAATCCTGGGCCCCCTTTCGGAGACGGCGCATGCTTTTACAACTATGGACCGGACTCCATTCCCTCAGACCATTCATCGAGTGTCTCCGGCGGCATCAACTCCGACGGACAGTTCTGTGTGAACCAATCCATTTGCAATCCCTTCAACAAATGCCAAAACCAATTCTGTTTCACACTCTGGTAACTCCTTTTCCTTGGCAACAATCGACGAATGCCGAGTACCACATTCCAGCGACTTAGGTAGGGCACTAAGCCATCAAACGAAACACTGGATGGCAAATGGTTGCTGTCCCATGAGACAGGCGACGGTGCAAGAGACACAGCGATAAGCCTGGGAACCAAGAGCACCATCGGTGCGCAATCGTTGTAGAACTGTCGCAAAACGATTTCAAAGCTCCGTCAGGAGCGACATCGTCTGGCCGCGGTGGACGTTCGCGCGAGCAGTTGATCGGATTATGCCGCTCCTCATGGAGGTGGATCTTTTGGTTGTTCGCTTTTCTACAAAGATACCGCGTCTACGGTGCTAGCCCCTCCCGGACAAAGTCAGGAGATCGCCCTGCAAAGACGGTGGTCATAGACCCGGCGCGACGGGGCGGCGACGGGCGGCAACCTACTTTTATCACACTCTGTAAGGGCGCCGATAGCAGTTGACGCCTGAGGGGGGTTACCCCACCGTGGGAATCCTGGGGCTCCGGATTTACCGGCGCTCAATTACGAATGGACATGACGTGAACACTATTTGCGTCCGCGGGATGATTCGCTCCCTGGCCGCCAGATGCCTGAGTTGGTTGGCCATCGTTGCTGCGTTTGTTGCCGTGGCCCATGCGAATGAGACTCGCTCACTCGCCGGACAATGGAGATTCCATCTCGATACACCTCATTAATAATGCCATTTTGCTGGTGAATCGAATGTTTTTGTGGGAAGTTTTAGTGGGAAGTCTGCACAGTTTACTGCACACTGGAGTCACGCCTGCGAGGCGTGTCTATGGCCACCATTTTCAAACGTCCAAACTCTCCGTTCTGGTTCGCCTGCTACGCCGACCGCAATGGTAAAACCGCCCGGCGCAGCACCAAGTCTACCGACCGAACCGCCGCCAATCGAATGGCCCTTGAATGGGAAAGAGTCGAGCGCGCGGCCAAGGAGGGTCACGCCAGCGTCGCCACCTTCCAGAAGGTGGTTGCGGAGATCTCGGAACGGGTCATCGGGGAAACCCTTCCCTCCCAGACTGTCCGTCAGTATCTCGACGAGTGGCTGGTCACCATTGTCCGCAAAAACGCCGCGGGGACGCTCGGACGTTACTCGAACACGGTGCGACGGTTCCTCAAGTCCCTCGAGAAGGTGGCGGACCAGCCCCTCCGGTCGTTGTCGCCGCAACATATTGAAATCTTCCTCAACCGGCGGCTCAACGAAGGCGTTGCTCCGAAGACGGCCATCGTGGATGTCAAAACCCTCTCGGTCGCCTTCCATCGGGCGGAGCGCTACAGCTACATCGACAAGAACCCGGTTGATCCGGTGAAGCTTCCCAAGGCGGTCTCCTCCGAGCGAGAGGTCTTTTCTTTGGATGAAATCCACAAACTGGTGAAGGCCGCCCCGAACGAAGACTGGCAGACCTTCATCCTTCTTGGTGCTTTCACGGGAGCCCGTCTCGGTGACTGCCTGAGGATGACTTGGGACAACCTCATCCCGGAGCACAGAGTCATCTCTTACCGGCAGGAAAAGACGGATAAATTGGTGATTCTCCCGGTGCATGCCGACCTTCTCACCCACCTAAACCGGTTGTCGGAACACGGAACTGTCGGTCCGCTCTGCCGTTCGCTGGCCAGCAAGAGTCAGGCAGGAAAGAATGGGCTCTCGGAGGAATTCAAAAGAGTGGTAAGGCGGGCCGGTCTTGATCTGATGGTGGTGAAAGGGAAGGGCACGCGGAACTTCGCCCGGCGAACGTTCCACTCGCTACGACACACCTTCAGTTCGCTTCTCGCGGGGCACGGGGTATCGGAGGAGATGCGGATGCGGCTTACCGGGCATTCCTCGCGTGAGATCCACCAGCGCTACACGCACCTCAATACTGATGACCTGCAGAAAGCAATCGATACGATTCCGGCTAAGGCGACGCGCGAAACGCTGCCGCGTGAGCGGTAAATAACTGACGCGTCGCGAAGCCAACGGTGCAGACGCCTTTGCCGTCCCTGCATCCCACGTTTTTGTCGGTGGGCGTCCGTCGCGGCATTTTCGCCGCGCTCGGGAGCCAGTTACGGCGCACACATTGGTGGGTGAGGTTTCCGGTAAACCGGAAGTCTGTGCGACCGGGCCTCATCAGAGAATGCAGCCGCTTGTTGACTGTGTTGAGAAATGCCCACACCCTGTTAGCGTTCACTCGTACAATTGTACACCTTCCTATAGACGGAGGCGATGCGAACGCACTCACCTCGTCCATGTTTCTGACCGTACCGATGACGAATAGCAGCACATTCGAACGATCATGCGTACCGGCGAAGGCTAGACCCCAGTCACCGGCGTCGGCCTCTCGAGCATCACAGCCCGGAGATTCTGAGCGTGATGCTATTGTAGTCCGCTCCGGTTGCGCTTGGCGCCTGCTGGCGCTGTAATTCGTTGCTTTGAGCACGTGCTCTATATGTTCTATGGTGATTTCCTCGCTCGGAGTTGAGAATGGACCATCATTCATGAACGGATGCGCCACCGGGTTTGACATGTAGTAGGCTGCACGGTGCCTCCGACCTAGGCGATCGTTGAGAGTCAGCTGATCAAAACGCCCAATCGACCAAGTGAATGCGGTTAGCCGCCATTATCAGCTTCGGCGCGATTATGGCGAGGCAATGATCCTGCTTTGAAGGATTGGAACCACGGTCGGACGCTTGGCGTCATCTTGACTTACGCGTTCCCGAAACAAGCACTGACGGTCACGTGAGCGAAGATGCTTTGCGATAGCTGCAACCATCGCGCTCTTTCGTTGGATGCCTGAGGTTGACAACCGTATCCTATTTGCTATATTACAAGAAGTACATCAGACAGCTCAGTTGTCAGACAGAAGCTATTCAGATTTGTTACGATGGATGGCTTCTAACTGACAATAGCAATGAGCAATACATTAGATCCCACAACATACCGATCGGAAAAGAAGCAACGTTCAATCCTCTGCAGAGTTGACTATAGTCGATCCCTAGACACATTGATTCGTCAACACTTCATGGTTAAAGCTGACTTGGAGTGTATAATAAAACTACTCCCGCACTATGAGGACGCAGAGCCTACCGATGGCGAGATTACTTTATGCTTTGGATTAATCAAGCCTGCGAGAGATACGAAAACTCAAATCATACTGGAAGAGTGTGAATCGCGCGGCCGGCCGGCGACACTTCGTGAAGTATTACTGTTGCTTAGGCACAAACGCTACAGAAGCTTAAAAAAAAAGATTGCGATTATTAAGTGGCATCCAGCCGGACTACCATTGATGCTGTTAGCTTATTGGTATGACAGAGCATGGCGACTTCGAGCTTCACTTCCAAACACAGTCTGGAGGGCACATTACCGTTACGAATTCGCATTTGTACAGGAACAACTGGTTTGCTAAAACACAGGGACCCTCAGGGGTTCCTTTTTGTGCAAGCAGTCCAGGGACACTTTATTCTGCTAGTCATCATCAGTAGCAGGTTGAAACTGCGGCGGCTCCTTAGTGTAATTCCAAGGCACTCGTGAACTATTCACTTCCGCGCGCGTCATGGAGCATTAGAAATACACATCAGCAGGATCGTAGGGCGGCGCATCTGAAGAAAGAAACTTCAAAGGTTGCTGTGAGTCATTAATCACCTGATGGCGCTTAAACAACGGGAGAAACACGACGCTACCGGGACCAACATCGATTGTCTCACCTTCTATAATGGTGCGCCCATTGCCTTCTAGAAAGTAGTAAATCTCCTCGGTGTTCTTGTGGTAATGCGGAATCGACTGCTTCCCTGGATCTATGTAGATGATTGCAATACTAATATGTTTTGAACCCGAGATTGGGCCGTTGATCAAGTCGACAGCTGCACCACAGATGTCCGGCAGTCTTGTTCCCTCCTTCTCACTCATATGTAATCGCAGTTCCTTCATATACTTACTGATATTGTGATAATGAAAGAAATTTCTTTATCAGCTGTCGATTCGCAACGATTTCGTTGACTGTGTCATCCTGGATTCCCGGTTTATGCACGGCACCTCTTGCAAGTTCTTCAGCACAAAGAAGTAGTAGTGTCATCACTGGGTCAATGCTTGCGTTAGGTAAGCTCTCAGAGCCATAGAAATTGATGGGGAACGCTTCTGCCAATAGCGTCAGCACTTTTGTTTTGCCTCCTACACGAATGGAGAAGATCTGCTTACCTTCCTCAATCTCGTGAATGCGCCCTTCCGCCAGCCTCTCGAGTGCAGCGACATCAATCTCAACCCGATCCGAGGAGGTGCTTACAATGACACATTCATTTGGTAATTGTCTTACAATCGTCTCGGATATACTTTGCTCGCCGGTCGTGCCCACAACTAAAACGGCGCGATCTTTAAAAGCAAGCTGTGAAAAGGAAGACTCCGCCTCAGCGACGCAATCACGACGATGCCTGGCGTGGAGGATCTTGTCGCTCGTCTTGTCCACGATACTGACCGCCATGTTGAAGCTCTTGTTGAGGTGATAGGCGACTTGCGCGCCAATATCTCCAAAACCAAAAACGACGGCGTGGCTACCACTTAATTTGATATTCGGAACAAACCGAGCGATATTCTGGACAGTAACTCTCCCAATTTCAGGTGCTTCGTAATTACTCTTGAATGCACACTTCGCCACGCTTAGAATCGGCGAGCGAGGGTTCTTAATCTTCTCATCGGCTCTAATCCCCTTTGTTGTCTGTTCAACAGTACCTACATAGTTCCGCCGAAGCGTGGAGAATTCGCGCTGATGGAGGAGAGGGGTGAAATATCCTCCATCCTTGATTATTATCATCTTCTTTTGCGCAAAGGACTTGAGATGTTTTAATTCACATAGGAGGTCATAGGCAAGCGTGGAGACTGGGCGGTCCTTCGTGGCGCGGTAGACACGGACACCAAGGCGTTGAAGTTCATGACTCACGTAATCGCGTTTTGGGTAGGGATAGGGTTTTGCTATTAGGATCATGTCTTGGTAGACTGCACCCATTGCATGGAGGGCACGAACGAACGGAAGCAAATCGGATAAAAAATGGAGAACCATCAGGATTGAATTGCCCGCGAAAGTTCCGCGGGCAGTAGCGCGCTTGCTGTAATACTCGGCTAGTCTAAGGCGGGCTGGTATGGGCGTGAGCGGCGGTGGAGATTGGGCTGTTGTGTTGGTAGTCCGTTGTTCCAGCAGCCATTGAAGGGTGCTTCGCAAATGTCGGAACGCATCCCGAAAATCGAAGCCCCTCAAACGTTCTTCACAGTCTGTGCAGAGAAAATGGAATTCAGCGCTGCTTGAACAAACACAAAAGTCTCGGTGACATTCCCGAGCAATTAGGCTAACAAGGCCAGCTCTGAGGATTTGCGTCGCAAACCAGAGGGATTTGGTACTACCCGAACTACGAGGACGTAATTGCTCGGAGAGTATGATCAGGTTCGGGTCCTGTTGGAGAAAGGGTGATGCAAGTCTTCGACCCGTCAAAAGAATATATCGCTGTTCCGGAAACGTCTTGTCCAGAAGGTTTTGCTTCCGCAAGGAGTCTTCGATATCGCCCCAGGTGAGTGGATTATTATATAACGGTTTAGAAGGCAACTGTGCAGACCGCCCACTGTACTCGACAAGGAAGAACGCCTGTAAACGGTTAGATAAACTGACAATGGCCCTGATGTCGCATTGCAGTTTGTGTGAACGGATGATGGAGAAGGTCATTCCGAACCTTTTGATGTTTTAATCAAATAGCTATTCTCGAGGGAGAACACATAGGCTGCTTGTGTTGCCAAGGGAGTGGGTCGTCGCTTATTGCGTCGCAGCAGCGCGAGCTGCAATTGGCACGGGTTGGGAATGGTCTCGGTGATGACTTCTCCGCGCTCCAGAGCGCTCAAATGTGCTCGTAACCGTGGATACGGTGGGTTCAAGCGTGCATTAAGATTCTTGATATTGCAGGCGCTTTCAAGCCGAGTCTGATAAAAGTGAAGGACTTGGGTCAAGATCGTGGCGGTGTCAAAGACATCTGTAAGTACACTGGGCCGAAGATCATCCAACAAAGCGGCGAACCGCGGTACCTTGCGGAGGATCCCTGAGATAAAAGTTCTCCACTGACGGTTTAGATAGGATTGCAGTATCTGCTCGCTCTCTGATTCAAGCGCTTCTTGAAAGCCAGTGAAGCGCTCAGCCATGAATAGGCAAAAAGTGCGGACCAAGTATTGGGTGGGTTTCTGTAGCACGGCCGGGAGTTGCAGCCAAGATTCCCAAACGACTTCGAGAAAGAAGGGTGTGTCACGATTAAACAAATAGTTCCAATCGAACCAATTAGCAAATATTTCCTGTAACGCAAGCGTCCTGCTTACGGATCCACCATCGAAAAACTCCGTGACGGCCGATAGTAAGCCCTTATCAATGCGCTTATCGATTTCGAGGAGTTTGTAAACCGCATGAGCAGCCTCATGTGTAATCTTCCACCATTCTGAAATCGGATCATAAACCGCGGTTGCAGGTAGCGCCAGAATGTCTTGCGGATACCATTGGTGCATGTACGCGGTCCCGAAAATGACATATCCCGGCCAGACCTCCCTCGCGGATTTACCAGGGATTAGGTTGTCAAAAATGAAGTGCGGCAGGCTTGTTGCCGCAGAGATCAGTGAACGAATGTCGGTGAGGACGGGCGACTGGGAGTGGGCAAGAGTCTCCGGATGCGTCTCCAGGCCTGCATAACGCTGATTAATTGCGGTGCGAGCCAAGTCGCAAAGACGGGAGAGGGCAAAGCGGCCTTCTAGTTTGAGCGGACTCGGGGTACTTGTTTGTGATATATGCTTGAGACCAGAAATGAGATAAGGGAAGGTGTTTTCCATGTCCTGATATGCGGATTCAAGAATGGGGTCGCCGAAACAGGCAAACAGCCGCGAATACAAGTCCGTGACTGATGCGCGCAAGCTGAGTGGTTGCAGCGAATCGATTAAACTCAGGACTTCCGAATTGATCTGACCAAGCGACCTAGTGTGGAGCGAACGCTCTGAAAACGTCTGTGGAGGCAATCGTTTACTGGTTAGCTCTGTCTCAAGATATGATGTGGTCTTGCGAAGGGACCCAATGGATTCAGCCAGATCGCGAATGCTCGTAAGTGTGTGCGCAAATGTGCTGAAGGGGACTGTGCGCCCTTTCCAATAGATGATGAGATCTGTATCCCCATAGGAGTTGTGAACTTCAGTGCCTGGAGGCAGCATATCGATAATATGTTGCTCAGACGCTGGGTCGCATGACAACGCTACCACGGGGCAAACGTCACCTTTGAGTAATTTGTAGCTACGGTTACGATGGACATTCGTGCACGAAACAAATGGGAACGTTGCGGTCTTTACGAAAAGCGAATCCGCCCTCGACCCTCGCGGATGCCGCGTAGCCCTTTCCATCCGTGGAGAGCATCGAAAGCTGGATATGCCCTTCAGAAGGAGCGATAGGTCGTCGCCACCGACGAGCAGAAGAATCTCACTGAACCCTAATCCAAAGAAAACGTGGGCCCCTGGGAATTGCTCACGGAGCAACTGTGCTGCCTGCCAGCGGACTCTGCTCGGCGCCCGGCGAAAGACGGGCGGTTTGATTTTGAAGAACGTCGCGATCGCCGTTTTCCATGTCCCAAGCGTAGCTCTGAACTCTGATTCCGAACAGTTGGCGTGATCTCCAAAGAATCGGAACGGAGCGCTCTCTACGATGTCGCAATCGAGGGGAAGGAGACTCGGCGTCGACAAGTCATCCAGGCATCTAATGGCCGCTAGATCGAAGTAACCATAGGCTCCAAAGAAGATTGCATGACGAGCTTGCTTTGTATGGCGCAGCCGCTCGATGATCTCGAATTCCTTGCCAACCGTCGTTCTGAACAATGATAACTCCACCCCAAAGGGAGCTATGGCGTTTCGCATATGGATCGAGTGGCCTTCCCCGTTCAGCGGACTGGCGGCCTGTTGGCATACCGGCTAAAAGGCGTTACCGAGTGGCGGTTAGTTGGCGGAGCAACGCTCGTGTGCGCCTCCTTTCGGGATCCAGCCTCCGGATCCGGGCGCCCGCTCTCTCCCAGCAATCCTGTGGAGTCTCGACATCGTCCGCGTAACCTGCGAAGTGAACTGCGTCGGCTCTGCGTCTGGTTCGCACCTCGTGCAGTTCAATCATCTCTTTAGGAAACAACGCAGTCGGAATAAGTTTCCGTCGGAAGAGAGCATTGATTTTGTCATATCGAGTTTTAGTGGCTTCGTTCTGGTGCTTCGGCATGGTTGAATCCTCCCGCTAAGGTGATGCTATTCGAATATTTCTGGGCCAACGGGATCCCGATTTCGTTCCTTGAGGTCTTGGTTGATGGCTTTTAGGACGGCGCGCTTGGTGCCCGGGCGCGATTGGTGGGTGCCGCCGATTAAGTTCCTCACTGTTTTTTCACTTTTGTTGGCTTTGCGCGCAATTTCTGGGATCGAAATAAGCAATTCGTTAATTAGTTCTTTAAGTCGACGGCACGCCATAAGCGGTTGCAAGGTGCGGCGGAATTGCGGTAAAGTAAAGGATAAAGCATTAAAATGCCGTAATTTACCGGATTTGACGGTAATTTACCTGCCGCCCAGTGCACCAAAGCTGATTGCGAATGTAAACCGTTGTACACGAATAGCATACAAATGCTTTAGCGTAGTAACTCTGTTCGCCCCTGAAGTGTCTTGTCTAGTGCATTTCTTTGGCGGCCGGACGTGCAGGAGCGCAGAGTCCCAAGGAGGAAAGCGTGGAAACCCTGCATGGACGGGTCCGGGTTCATGAGTCTGAAAACACAACAGGCGTTGGTGAGCCGGGGACGAGTAGGTTGCGGAAACATGCCACGTCAATCTATTTCGCTATCTGAACCTTGTCGATCACGATGTGTGAAAATTAATCACGGGTGTTAACATTTTGTAGTCTAACGTGTTACGCATCAAATAACTGGGCCATCCTTCCTCGAGGATAGGCTGTCAGAGCTCTGTCCTGCGAGAGTGGATATATCCTCCCGTTTGGATCGATAATCTCTCCATGCGCCCATCCACTCGCGCTTCGGTGAACAACTACTCTTATTGTGTAAACTCCTGCAGCCTCTGTGACAACTCCTGGCGGGACGAGACCTTCGTAAGTAACGTGAACGCTGACGTGTTTGGACGGGGAGTTCACTGGCACAGAGTAGGCCGAACTGAGTGGATCCTTCTACAACGAAAAAACTGCTGCGTTTCGGAGAAGCACAGCAGTTAGATAAAGCGGTGTCGAACGTAGACCAGGTCAAATGGGACAGTCGGGGCTGGCTGACCTCAGTTGCCGCCTCAGCGTCAACACCGCAGTTCGATGACGCCGGGAGCAACGCAGGTGACAGAAACCCGATTGCCGGGCTTGAATCCCGCCCGATTGAGCCAATGACCAATGAGGCGGATCTTTCGCTTGATGACACCCATCCAGGAGTCGCCGTGGGCCTCGATTTTCAGCGTGCGTGTGGGCCAAGGCGGGCCAACAGGTGTGGTCGATTCGCTTTCGTGCACGGGCGCCCTTTCGCCCAGAACGGGCTCAAATGACAACCAGAGCTCTCGGTGACTGCATAGAAGTCGGTCGGGAACGTCTCGGGTCTCGTTCATAGGTTGTAATCCTCGAACGTTGTCGCCAGCCCGTCCTCGTCGTCGCCCAATAGCGTTTCGAGTGCCGCCTTGGTTTTGACCCGTTCCTCGGGTGGTTTGGCATCCTTTGGACAACACGGACAGCGGGTGACATTGATCACCGACTGCCCGAACTCCCAACCGACAGCCCGGAACTCCTCCCGGTGGCGGGTGGAGAGCTTCTTCTCGCGGGGAAGTGACCGCCAAGCTTCGGCTTCCTTGGTACTCAAGCCCGTCTCAAAGATGGCGTCGTGCCAGAGATGATACACATCCCACGGCTCGTCGCAGGTGGAGCAATGAACATCCATAGGCTTCTCCTTTAGGCGAATAGCGAGGCCACCTCTTCGGCGTGCAAGTGCTCTGGCTGCTGCCCTTCTTCGTTGAAGCTTACGATCCTCACGAAAACAAATTTGGCCAGACGCACCGCGATGTCGTCGCGTCCCGCTCGGCCCGCCTCGTCTTCGTCGAGCGCGACAACGACCTGGGTATAGCCATTGGTGTGCTTGCGGATCAGTTTCTCCTGCCCGGTCGACATGGTGCTGCCCATGAGAGCAACCACCTTGCGGCAGCCAAGCTGATGCAGTTTCATGCAGTCGAAGAATCCTTCGACAATCACGAGCGGGGTTTCCGCCGGTTCCTTGATCGCCCGGTCGACATTAAACAGCTCCAGCGACTTGCGGAAGCCCTGGGGAAGCTTGTACTTCGGGGTGTTCTCGGGTGGCACACCCGGGAAGCGGCCGCAATATGCGACTACTTGGCCCTCCGGATTGTGGATCGGAATGGCTATCCTCCCCGCCATCATCCCTTTCCCGCAGAAACCGATCCCGAAATCGACAATGGTTTCCGGTGTGAGGCCCCGTTCGGTCAGGTACGGATGATCGCGCTCAAGCTTGTCGAGGCGGAACTTGAGCGGCGCGTTGGGTGCGTTGCTCTCCGGTGAATGTGACGGTGTCGATGTCGGTTCGGTCTTAGGGGACGTGGTTGTTTCTGGCCCTTCAGCCTGGTGTTTGGCCTCTTTGTCGGAAGCTGCTGAGACGGCTTCCGGATCAAGCTGGAACCACTCGATCGCCTTTTGAGCCGCCGCATGGATGCTGACCGTTTCCATCCTGGCAATGAAATCCAGGGCGTTGCCGCCTCGTTTGCACTCACTGAAGCAATTCCAGATGTTTTTGCTCAAGCTGACCCGGAATTGCGTCGGGTTATCGCCTTTGTGGATCGGACACGGCCCGCTCAGGCTATCTCCGCTCCTTTTGAAACGGTCTAGGAGACCATAATGATCGAGCACTTGCTCCATTTTGAGAGCGGCTTTGACCGCCTTGAAGTCAACGAATGATGATTTTGGCATGGGTATTCCTCGGTTAACTTGTTAAGGAACAAATATCAGTTCAAATGATTGAACCATGTTCCACCGAGTATCGTACCCCCTCAGAATATCCGTGCTAGGTGGGAAGGTTTGCCGCTTGGGTCAAGGTGGTGGCCGCGGCCGTCAGCGGCTGATCATCTTGAAAACGACCCGGTACCGGCCACCTGCGGCGCCGTTGCTAATCCAACAGGGTAGCGGTCTCACCCGGCCTTCCGGTCTGCCACGGCACAGTGAGAATGTCGCCATGTTTTTGCAGCGTCGCCTGGTCGCAGAAAAGAAACAGCCCGTGGCCGCTTTTCAACTGCGAACAGGCATCGACAAGGGACTTCACCCGGGCGGCGCTCGTAGTCACCGTGAGGAGGCGAAATCGGTGAAAGCCGAACAGCGAGCGGTGCAGCCCCTGTTTCCAGGTTGCTTCGTAGGCTAGGAGCTTCCGGTAGAAGGAGGATTGGGAGAGATTCTTGCGAACCACGGGCACCGTCCCACGATCGGCTTCCAAGAAAAAGAAAGCAGGGCTTCGGTCGGAGGATTCCCCCTCGGAATCGAGGGCGAAAACGCGATCGGGGATGATACCGAGCTTCAAGCCGATGCTCACCGGGACATTCCATTTGAACGGCCGCGGTCGACCGGCTTGGCCGGTGAGCCACGCCACCCGGTGCCGTCATTCACGGCTACGCAGTCTTTGAATTCGCCTGCGCCAGTCGGTTTGCCCTCCCAAATATAAGTCCCGGGATTACGAAGCATCTTTTTCAAATGTTTCGCCAACTCAGCATCGAGGTACTGGCTTACTACAGGCTGATTGGTGCTGACCCTCATGCTCTCCATGCCCCGAGAAACGTCGAGCGGCAGGACATTAGTTCGGTTAAACAACAGCGCTTTTGCATTAAGGGCACCCGTCACGATTGGGTCAGGCATGTTTGCCGCTCGAATAAAGGCACGCGTGAAAGTGGCCGGATCTCCGTCAGAGATGATGTCAGCAAGCCTGCCCGCCCGCGCTATATGGTCAGGGTCAGCCCGATTTCCGGGCGTTTGCGCACGCGCGAGCCCCAAGCCAAGCGACCAAACTAAAAAACCAACCAAGGCAATCTTACGGCTTTGAAGGAGATGAGGGCTTAGCATGGCCTCCGGTAGTTGGTCGGGAATCCGAATCTGAGGCATCGAAGTTTGGAGCAAGCTTGCCTTTTGACGAGACAGCTTGACTGTAATACCCGCTATAGGCATCGAACACTCCTGAGTTCCGAATGGTGCCGTCTTGCTTGAACTGAATAAAGCCGATTATCGAGCCACCGCTGTGGAGCACTTTTGGGGAGGTAAAAATAGCAGTGAACAGATTCCGTTTCGTGGCGTTGTTGCCCCCGGCATTCACAAAATGGATGTAAACCAAATCGCTATTTCCGTCCTTAAGTAACTTGCTCGTTGCCTCAGCTCGCAACAGGGCGCCCATTGTCGCGCCGTTCGTGGACCCGTAAAGGGAAGCGAGGAAGTTCTCTGTCGTCGCATTGAGACTTTGAACAAACTGGTTCATATCGAGCTTTGCCGTTTGATGCGTTGTCGCATCGGTGCCATTGGTGCCGCCACTGCCACCGGTTTTGTCTTGCGGCGGCGTTTTAGGCCGAGCCGCTGACACTGTCGAGCCGTCGGTTTTTTCTCCAGATGGAACTCCTGTGCCAGTAGCCGGCGCGGGGGCATCTCCCTGGGGCTGGGTGTCACTTTTTGCACTCGAAAGCTTGGCGACGATTGTCGCGCGTAAATTATTGACGCTATCAATAAGTCCTTGGATCTCGGAGTGCTGAGGGTCAGGAAGCGGAGCAAAAGCCAGTGGGTAGTAACACTTTAGTTCGGGTTTTGTCCCCCTGATTCTCTGTGCAACTGAAGCGATTATGGTGGAATCTGCTACGGTGATCGAGCGCCCTTCCACCGTAACGTCAGTGCGGAGCATGTTGATAATATCCGTGATGCTTTGGGCTATGCCTTGAGCGGCGGTCAACGCAACATTAGCGTCTTGCAGGCTTGCACGATCAGGATTATCCGGCAGCAATTGCAGTATTCTCTGATACTGCTGAACCATGTTTTGAAGGTAATGCATCACCACCTGATACTGCACTGCGGCTTGGTAACTACTATCGTCATAAAATGCGATGGACTTTGGACCGCTTCCAACGATGGAATCCCCAATTGTGCCTGCAATCGAACGCACGGACCGATTCGCTAAAATATCGGTCTCGATCTGCAGATTGCTAATCGTAAAAGAGGCCGCGTCGGAACTGGTGGTGCCCTTACTCGTTGATGCCTTGGAAGTGTCGTTCGTCGATGTGCTGGCGCCTTTTGGTGGTGAATTTGTGTCGGCTGCGAAAACGGACGAGGAAACCATTTCCAACAAGAGGTACATTATCAAAACGGCGGGTCGCGACAGCCGAGTGGAAATCATTTTATTCATCCGGAGTTGTCCATTTGCCATAGGCTTCATAGAACCAAAGTCAGTATTCCTAATTTGCCTCATGATTATCTTCCAAACATTCGCCCCCAGCAAGCCAATTCTTAGTCGGAAATCTGTGCGTCTACGGTGCGGCTTGGAATCCATTTTGAAGAATCCCCGAAAATCGGACGAAAAGAGACTTCGACGATTACGGGTGCCAAGGAATGTCCCTAAAACGCCCAGATTACCTCCTGTTGACGGTTGGCGAATTTAAAACGTTGTCTCGGAATATCGTCAGTGAAGGCATGGCCCATTTTCCAATTCTAAAGCTCCGCGAAGTGTGATTGTAGCAGGCAGGTTCTTCTGTCACGCTCAACACGCTACGCGCGTTTGCTCGACCGTTGATTGGCAATCATTCACGCTGAGTCAAAAACCACCCATGACTGTGGGCCAATTGCAAGCGCTGATCGACAATCCTTGCAAAGAAACCTCAGATGCGATTGCTGACTTTATCGGTCACAGGCTTACGGGTCGATATATCCAGCCCCTGCTTAATGTTGCACAGGGATACCAGTCGGGGTTCTCGATGAGCCGCTGATTCGCTTGGAACATCCGCGCCGCGTTATCGGCGGTGGCCGCCACGTAGCGGGCGAGCAGTGCCGTAAGGCTAAGCCCCCTCCAAGGAGTGCCTCCGGGGTCCAAGTGGCGCGAGCGGCTACGAAGGTTGGGGCCGATTTCACAACCACCGACCACTGGCGATCTGCAACCGGAATGACAGCTTCCTTCCACATGCGGCCACTTCGCCATTCGGTCAAGGATGGCTGTTGCAGTGGGGCGGCGCCACGCGAACGGGACCAGTGGGTGTATAGGTTGGACTCAGGTCTCGGCGCCGACCTGTCGAACATGACCAAATCGATTCCAGAGGGTTTGGGGTGGCGCAACGAGCACTCCACAAAGTCGTTTACCCGAAAAATGGCCAGAACAAATCCCCGTAGATAGCTCAGAACTCCAGCAGGCCGATTTCTCCCAGGCGCAATCTCCTTACTGTGCGTCTCCTTTCGTCCAGGTCGAGCGAACCCAGGAGTGGATGTTCGCCCTCTTCACCCCTAGGCCAACGCCTCGGCGAAAGCGAGCCAACAACGCTCGCGGTTGGCGGTTGGGCCGAGTCCGTTTGGTGACAGGGACAATTCCAGATGGCCCGGGTGGTTTATACGCATCAAATTGACACCGCTATACGTAAGTGCCGTCTTTTTCGGTCGTTGGAGAGCGAGGTCGGTGGGGTGCGGCGTCGGAATGGACGCGGAAATTGGCACCCGCGACCTTCCTCTCGATTTGATCGGCTTCGGTCTGATTGAGGGCAAGCTCGATCTGTTCCAAAACCGCCGGCAGAGCACCAACGCCGAGGGTAAGAACGGAAATACGGAGGAGGCCATCGGGACCCTCCGCCACGCTGAACGTGCCATCCCCGATGACGCGGGCTTGCCCACGTTCCAAGTTGAAACTCACGAGCGCGCCGTCCAGTTCTGCCGGACTCCATTTGCATCTTACCCAATTCGATTGGTTCATACTGATCCTTGCTCAACTCTCGCTATCATTCACCGACGCAAACACTTGAGGCGCGATTCTCACTGGTTGGGGCGGTGAAGCAAGGCAGAAAGTGCCGCCATTCGCGAGGTGCGGCAACTGCCGTGGCCAGCTCATGGCTAGCCTCAGGATGAGGCGGACGAGAGGCAACTCGATTACACAAACCGTTGCCGAATGGCAACAGTTTGAACTTCCTCGAGCGGGATAGCTCCAGAGGGACGATACGAGACCAAATGAAAGTGCCATCGGTCGGCTCGACAAGGACAACCCTGAGTCGAAAACAGATCGTTTAGGTAGTCGGTAACGTTGTCGTCGTCGACAACCGGTCCGACTTAACTCGGCTGGTCTGACATGACTTGAGTCCGAGGAACTCGCACCCAGACTCGGGTACGTTCTCGGATTTCAGCTCCGAGTCTGCAGCGAATGGGCACGCTAGTTGGACACTAGACGGCCCACAAAGCATTCCCGTCCCGATTGTCTTACTCAACGATTCACACCGGAATGCGATTCGTCGCTCCCAATTTGTTCCTGGTCTATCGCCGGAGAATCCACACCAACGGCACGCTCCAGAAAGAGTCGGAGTTTGGCGAGGACCACAAGTGCTTCTTCAACATTTCCATCAAGCAGGCACTTGCGAAGACGCTGGGTTTCGTGGAGCGCACCGCCGACGTAGGACTCGGGTTCGTCAGTATTCGAATGGCCACCCTGATCACGCCCTCGGGTAGATCTGTGTAGCTGCGACAGGGCGTCGGCGACATGGCGCGAGGTAGGCTCAGCCTCCCCAGCTAGGACATGGGCCTTCCTCCAAGCTTTGGCCGCGAGGCGAGGATCGAGGCCGACGAGCTTGCGGAGCTGTCGCTCGTTTCGCGGCGGCGAGACGTCGGTAATGGCGAGGAGCCGCTCGAAAACCTCCGCGGCCCCGGTTAGGCGATATGCGTAGGCCCTGGATATGTCCCACCTGTACCGACAATAGGCCTCAAAGGTTGGATAATCACCACGGTACAAGTGCTTGGCTTTGATGGTCAGGAGAGCGTGGGCAACGTCCAGGAATGTTGCGAGGCCCGCATTGATGGTCCGTTCGCAGTCTTTCAACTGACTCAGCTCTGGGCCGGTCAGGCTCTGGGGGAGGGCAGGCGGGCGCGAACCGGCAAGCGTCGAGACGACATCTGGCGTGGCGTTCCCAGCCGCGCTCGTGTTGGTCGTTCGGGCGATTGAGGCGGAATCAAGAGCATTCATTTTCAATTCAGTTGAGAAAGGTTCATTGCCGGGGTGCTCATCTGCGCCAGGCCGTGGGAGAGGGAGAGCTCTGACGCCTAAAACGAGCGTGTGGTTCTCGCTTGGCAGTCGTTGTATGAGCGTTTGAAGTTGCTAAGTATGAAGCCCTTGGACAGAGCTCTCCGGTAGAATGAATGGGCGTAAGGCCTGAAATGTCGCCCATGGTCAACAAACGGGATAGATACCGTGAAACATTTGCGCGAGCGATTTGGTGATAACTTACTCCGGAAAGGAACCCCTCTGAACCGTCTCGGATTTCGCTGTCGGCCCGAGTGTGAGAAGAGCGGCGCGCAGAGGATACGGCGGGGCGGGGTGGAACCTTTACGCAGGCTGGAATTCGCCTGAAGGCATGGCTGCAGTTCCTTCGAAAATTAACACGCTTATCGTGCATCTATCACGTATTAGCACGTAGAATTCGGCCCTGGTCAACCCACGAACATTCGTAGGTGTACCCCCCCTCAATTATCTCCCACACCTAGGTGGCGGAGCCGACGAGCCGAACAATTAATCCGTAACCGAACAAAGTTTATTCGCACGGTTGCCGGTCGAACCCAGGCGAATGTTGTCCGAAACCGGCTGTTTCGGTGGACGTCGAGGACTATTTGAATTGACGCGCTAACCTGCTCTCAAGTAGCCTTATCATGTGATGGAGTACAACAAGCCATAATGATTGATCGAAATGATGGCTTTCGCTTTGGAAGAGTCGCTAGCGGGTAGAAAGTCCCGAATCAGGAGGCATATGAAAACCCGTCTGGAGCTTAAGTCGGGATTTACCAAGGAAGACGGGGGATCATTCACAATTTCCCTGCCGTGGGCAGGGGACAAGCAGCTCAACTTGGTAGGGGCCAGAACGCTCCTTGCCACTTACGGCGCCAGGCGGGCTGCGATGCGTAACACACGAACAGGAGAAAGACACACTCAATGAAACGAACCATGGCAGCACTCGCCATCATGGCGAGCCTCTGTATAGCTCGGGCTGATTCCCTCTACTTTTCAAGTGGAGTGGTCACCAATTACACGAACGTAACTCTAACGATCCACGGCCCGACCAACACGGTG
>Ga0265314_10002222_pt1 | contig 20205 bp, 17 predicted proteins | sample 4126metaG_FD_203106 | JGI IMG/M metagenome (GOLD analysis project Ga0265314, IMG submission 203106) | Rhizosphere microbial communities from Carex aquatilis grown in University of Washington, Seatle, WA, United States - 4-1-26 metaG | ecosystem: Host-associated > Plants > Roots > Rhizosphere >... | reverse complement strand
GAAGCCGCGGAACACCGCGCCGTTTCGAAAGTTACGCCACAAAAGTACGAAACAGGTGCGGCGCAGTCCGTGTCCGCCGCCTTGTCGGCTTCAGCAGCCGACGCGGTCGAAGCGGCAAGCCTGCAAGTTGCTTCCGCGACCGCACCGCCGGGCCCCATCCAGGCAGCTCAAGTCGCCTAGCGCGCAGGATTTACTCCGAGGCCGTATGCGGCCTACTTTGCGGTGCTGCAGGGCGCGCCGTTCGGTTACAGCGCCTTGAGCGCATCCCGCGTCGCTTCGAGTGTGCGGTCGAGGTCGCCTTCCGTGTGCGCGGCGCTGATCGAACCCTGCTTCGCGGCGAGCGGGAAGTGATACACGCCGCGATCCAGGAGCGCGCGGCGGTAGCGCTTGTCAAAATCGAAGTCGTGCGTCGCGGCCAGTTCGTGCCAGTCGGACGGGATTTTCTCGGCGAAGTACACGCAGAATGCCGACCCGATCCGGCTGATGACCGAGCGCACGCCGCGTTCTTTGAAAATCGTTTCGAGGCCGCGCTGCAGCTTGGCGCCACGCGCTTCGAGCGTGCGGTAGACCTCGCCATCGTTGCGTCGCAGTCTTTCAAGCGTCGCGATGGCCGCCGTGGAGGTGAACGGATGCGCGTTGTACGTGCCGCCGATCAGGACGCGCTTGGCCGGGTCCGGATGCGCGAAGAGTTCCATGACTTCGCGGCGCCCGCCGATCACACCGAGCGGGTAACCGTTCGCGACGGCCTTGCCGTACACGGCCAGGTCGGGCTTCACGCCGCAGATGGCCTGGTATCCGCCAAGCGCGGCGCGGAAGCCCGTCTTGACTTCGTCGAAGGCGAGCAGCGCGCCGTGCTGCGTGCAGAGTTTGCGCAGGCCTTCGAGGTACCCCGGCTTGGGTGGCACGATGCCAATATTCTGTAGGACCGGTTCGGTGAGCACGCAGGCGATTGGGTAGCGGCGCATCACGTAATCGACCGAATCGAGATCGTTGTAGTTGACCAGATGCACGCGGCGCTGCGTGCCTTCCGGGATCCCCGCGGAGGAGGGGAGGAACTTGTATTCACCGGGCGAGACGCGCGGACCGGTGGCTTCGAGGGGCGGCATGACCGCGCGGGCCACATCGTTGTGCCAGCCGTTGTAGCCGCCGAGCATCAGAATGATGTCTTCGCGTCCGGTGAACGCGCGGCTCAGGCGGACCGCATGCGCGGTGGCTTCGCTGCCCGTATTGGTGATCTGTACCAAATCCAGGAAGGGCACCGAAGCGCGAATCAGTTCGGCCAGGCGCACTTCCCACGGCGTGGTCCCGCTGCCCATCAGCGAGGCGCCTTCTTCCATGGCGGCGCGCACCGCCGCGTTCACCTCGGGATCGTTGTGCCCGAGAATGTGCGGCGCGAAGGCGGCGTGGTAGTCGATGAATTCGTGGCCGTCGGCGTCGAAGAGCTTGCTGCCGAGCGCGCGGACGAACACGACGCCGGGATCGGTCTTGCGATTCAGCGAGACCACGCCGCCGGCAATGTGCGCTTCGGCGCGGCGGCTCAGTTCCAGCGAAGCCGGAAAGGAACGTGGGGCGTGCGGCATGAAAGGCTCCTTGGCTGAATCAGTTGTAGCGCCAACTCGAATGCCGGTCTCTGCGGCCTCTGCGAGCTCGGCGGTGGAAGTAATTACGGCGCGAGCTGGGTCAGGTCGGCGGTGAGGCCTTCCGTAACGCGTTCGAGCGAGCCGCGCTCAAATGGCGTCGACCACACCTGGTACAGGTCGTGCTCGTATTGCGACGCGGGCGGCAGATACGCCATGGAGCCGTTGGTCAGGTTCATTGCGATCAGCGCATGCGGAGCGAAGCGGCGGCGCAGCTCGAGCTGCAAATGCGAGTACGCCTCGTGCGGCACGCAGGCCAGGTACGCTTCGCCGATGCGCCAGACCCAGTGTTTGGAGGGGAACTGGGCGCCCTCGCCGAGGCTCTTGCGCACCGCCAGCTTGCGGCGCAGCCGTTCGCCCATGACGCGGTCGGAGCACGCGGCGAACTGGCGCTCGATCTCCGCGGCGGGCGGGTACTCCGCCTTGATGGAGAGAGGAACTTCGCCCTGGGTCGCGGCGAGGGTGCGGGAAAGTTCGCGCGGGCGGCGGCTCCACGCGGCAAGCGGCGCGCCGGACTCGACCACGCCGGCGAAGGCCAGTTCGGTCGCGGGCGGCAGCATCCCTTCCAGCGCGGAGAGCGCCGCGAAGGCGAGGCGGCGGCCGTGCCGGTCCGCGATCTCCGGGTCGCCGACGTATTCTTCGGCGGGGGCCAGCTCGCCCGACATGCCCTGGAGGAACAGGCAGGGCGCGTGCGTGCGCGCTTCGACGACTTCGCGCAGGGCGCCGACGTAATCGGGGGAGAGGTGGTGATTCTCCCAGGCCAGCGTGACGGGGTGGCAGGCGTAGTTCACCAGCGTGGCGAGCACGCGCCCGGTCGAAAGGGTCGCGCGGCCCACAAGCACGGTGTCGTCGGCGGGTTCGGCGGGATTGTAGCCGCAGACGAGGCGCGGTTTGGCCGGGTCGGGCAGGTCGCGCTGCTTGGCCAGGTCGCAGCGCCCGGTGGTCCACTCGAGCGCGCCGGGCAGCGCGGTTTTCAGGGCTTCGCGCGTGGCGGAGAGCGCGGCTTCGCGCAGCTTGGCGAGGTACGGAACGATGTGCTCGCCGCCGGGCATTGAGGCGCAATTGGGGCTGATGATGGGACCGGAATGGGTGTGCGACAAATTAAACAGCAGGCGCGAAGGGTGCAACCCGAGCTGTTCCAAGAGCGCGCCGCGCAGGTCCCACTCGGTGGAGGCTTCGCGCCACCAGCACAGATCGGCGGCGATGAGCACGAGCGGCGGCGCGTCCGCGCGCTCCTGGATCGTGAACGCGGTCAGGGTGAACGGGCGATGCACCGCGTCGGCGACGTCATGCTTGGCCGCGCCCCAGTTGCGCGAGTAAATGCCCACGGGGGGCGTGATGTCCCGGCGCGCGACGCCGAGCAGGCCGGAAAAGCCGTCGTGGCGCAGCGGAGTGGGGGAGGGTGCGGGCATGGGTTAGTCCTCGAGAGGAAAGGGTTGAAGCGGTCCGGAAAGTTCGGCGGCAAAAGCTTCGGGCCAGCGCAGTTCCTGAAGCACGGCTTGCCAGCGCGCACGCTGGTTCTCGTGCGCGAGCGCGGGGCGAAACCCGAGCTTCAAATAAACGGAGAGCGCAGGGAGGCGGAAATCATCGGTGTGCAAAAGCGCGGCGGAGCGCCCATCGGAGAGGAATTTGTGCAGCACCGCGAGGCTGATCCAGTGTCCCAGTCTTTTCCCGCGCTGCGCGGGATGCGTGCCGACCCAATGCACGTAGCCGCAGCGCGCGCCATAGGCAGGGCGGAACCAGGCGGAAGCCGTGGCCACGGCCTGCCCGTCGCATTCGATGAAGAGCATGCGGTCCGGGCGGAATTCCGGATCGGCGCGCATGTCGCGGTCAAAGCTGGTCGTGCCGGGGGCGCGCTCAAAAGCGGCGTCCAAGAGCGCGTTCCACGCGGGCTCATCGCCCTCCTTAAAGGAACGCAAGCGGCAGCCGGCGGGCAATTCAAGCGCGGGCAGCCCGCGCAAGCTGGGCCGGAGCATCTGCAACTGGGGCTCGAGGCGGGGCGTGCTCACGCGCGCTTGCCCTCGAGTTGCAGCGGGGCCTTGGAATTGCCCGCGGAGACGAGGGAGAGCCCGCCGTCCATGAGCAGCACCGAACCGGTCATGTGGCGGTTCTGGGGATCGCACAGATGCACGACCTGGCGCGCGACGTCGTCGGATTCGATCAGCGCCTGGATCGGCACGCGTGACTGGGCGTCGGCGCGCACGGCGGGATCGGCGGAGAAAAAGCGCCCGCTCAGGCCCGCATCGACGTACCCGGGCGCGACTTCATTCACGAGGACGCCATGCGGGGCGAGTTCATGCGCGAGGCATTTCATGAGCATGCGCAGGGCGGCTTTGGAAACCGAGTACGCCGTGATGTGCGGATGCGGCGAATGCCCGGCCCAACTGCCGATAAAGACGATACGGCCCGCGCGCTTTTGTTCGACCAGGCGCTGCGCCGCGGCTTGGGCGAGAAAAAACGCGCCGTCCAGGTTCACGCGCAGTTCGCGCGACCAGGTTTCTTCGGTGAGGGCCAATCCGGTGGTGACGGAAACGATCGCGGCGTTGGGGACGATCAGCGTGGGCAGGCCGAGCGATGCTTCGACGCCGCGGAGCCAGGCTTTTACCGCGCGCGCGTCGGAGACATCGACGCGCTCGTACCGGGCCTTCACGCCAAGCTGGGTAAGCTCCGCGCAGAAATCGGCGCCGGCTTCAGGCGCGTGCAGATCGCTCAGGGCGATATCCGCGCCGGCGTGCGCAAGCGTCCGTGCAATCGCGCGCCCGATATCGCCCAAACCTCCGCTGATCACCGCAACTTGTCCGCGCAGCACGGGTGCGCCTCCTTTCGTGAAGAACCTATTCCCACTCAACCTTCACGCTGCGCCCGGTCCGCGCGGATTCCCGCACCGCCGAGAGAGCGGAAATCACGCGCAGGCCTTCCACAATGCCGGGATCGGGCGCGAGGTCTTCCCGCAAGCAGCGCTCGAAGTGAAGCAGGTAGCGCGCCACTTCGCCGGAGTGCCCCGAGTAGTCGGTGCCCGCGTGGGCTTCAGGCAAGTGCGCGGAAATATTCTCGGTGCGGTGCGCGCCGGAGTTCGCGTCCCAGGTCAGCTTCTCCTGGTGCGAGACCGCGTGGGTGCCGCCGACGGTGAGTTCAATGTACGGGAGGCCTTCCGCGTGCGGGACGCCATACAAGCCGATGACGCGGCCGAGCGCGCCGGATTCAAAGCGCAGGTTCGCGACGTAGTTGTCCGGCAGATCCTTCGGATAGCGCGGGTCCAGGCCGCTGCATGCCGCGAACGCGGAGATTTCCGCGACCCGCCCGCCGATCCAGAGCGCCAGGTCCATCGGGTGGCACAGCCCGCCGTACAACATGTCCTGCGGCATCTGGTAGCGCCAGGGCGTGTGGTCCAGCACGCCGCGCATGTCGTGGTTGTAGGTGGCCTCTATATAAAGGAGGCGCCCGTAGCGCTGTTCCTGGGCCAGGCGCTTGGCCGCAATGTATGCGGGGATGAAGCGGCAGGTCTGGCCGACGAGAAACTTTTTGCCCGCGCGCTTCACCGCGGCTTGCAGCGCTTTCGCATCGGCGTGGCTGGTGACCATGGGCTTGGTGCAAACGATGTGTTTGCCGGCGTCGAGCGCGGCGAGGCAATGTTCGAAATGCAGCGGGTCGGGCGAGTACACGCCGACGACATCGATGTCTTCGCGCTTCAACAGGTCCCGGAAATCCGTGGTGGCGAAGACGCCGGGATGCTCTTGCGATACTTTTTCGAGGCGCTGCGCGTTGGTGTCGCAGACCGCGCGCACACGCATCGTCGAACCCGGCAGGGGATGCGTAACGAACGCGGCCTGGCCCATGCCCAGGCCGATGATGCCGACGCCGATCTCACTCTTCGCAAAGCCCATAGAAAGAACCCTTTCCCGGCGCGTTTAACGCGGCGCGGCCATGAAGCTCGAATTCGCGGCGACTTTGCGGCCCGCCGCCTTGATTGCGGAATCGGGCAGTTTTTGGAGCGGCGTGTAATTGGGGTGATGCGAAGGCTTGTACGGATCGTTCGTGGCTTTGTTGTAGCAGCAGATCAGCGACCAGCGCGGGTTCGGACTGGTGTTGGGACCGGAGCAATGCAGCGTGTTGCCATGAAAAATGACCGCGTCGCCGGGCGCGCATTCGCAATACACGAGTTCGAGACGCTTCAGCGCGGCGTTGACGCGCTCGGGGTCCGCGCCGGTCTGGTCGCCGAATCGGCCATGCTCCAGGCGCCCCATTTTCTGCGAGCCTTTGAGCATCTGGATGCACCCGTTGGCTTGATTCGCGGGATCCACCGCGATCAGGCAGCTCGCCATGTCGGGAAACAGGCACCCGTTGGAATACCAGTAGCCATAATCCTGATGCCACTCCCAAGCTCCGCCGACCTTGGGTTCCTTCAGCATCATCTTGGAGTGGTAGTGGTAGACCTCGCCGCCGAGCAATTGTTCGAGCGCACCCACAACGCGTTCGCTCCGCGCGATCGCGCCGTAGATATCGTCGCCGGGGTGATTCCAGAGCGAGAGGCGGCTCTCCTTGCCCGCGGCGTCCTTCAGGCCGAAGCCCTTGCTGAGCAGCTCGCGGTCCGACTTGGCGGTCGCCAACAGCAGTGCCATCTCTTCGGCGTCGAAGAAATTCCGCACGATCACGAAGCCATCTTCGTGGAATTGTGCGGCCTGCGCGGCATTCAAGGGTCCCTGCGGCATGGCGTTTCTCCGAGTCTTTCCGCGCTACCAGTCGCCGACGCTGCCGTCGCTGTAGAAGCTGCGCTGCAACACTTCCTGCTGGAAGGGGTGCTGCTTGACGGCCTTTTCGTCGATCTCGATGCCCAGGCCTGGACGCGTGTTGGGCCGGACGATGCGGCCCTTTTTCTCGACGGTGAAGCCTTCGCGCACCACGTCGGCGCGCCACGGCACGTCGTTGTGGACGCTTTCGCAGATCACGTAGCTGGGCGTGGCGAAGCCCAGTTCGAGCGAAGCCGCGGTGCTGACGGGCCCTTGCGGATTGTGTGGCGCGAGCGCCACACGATAGGCCTCGGCCATCGCGGCGATGCGGCGCGCTTCGCTCAAGCCGCCGCAATGCGTGATGTCCGGCTGGAGCACGCTGCAGGCGCGCTTCTCGAGCAATTCGCGGAACGCGTGCAGGGAGGTGAGGCGCTCGCCTGTGGCAATCGGTGTGCTCACCGCGCGCTGAATCAGCGCGATATCTTCCAGCGTCTCCGGCCAGCATGGCTCTTCGAAGAAATAGAGCCCGTAGGGTTCGAGCGCCTTGGCGAAACGCATGCCCATGCGCGGGCTGGGGCGCGCGTGGCAATCGACCATGATGTCGATGCCGTCGCCGACGGCTTCACGCATCGCGGCGACGCAGCTTTCCGCGTAGCGGATCGGCGCGAGGCCTTCGATCGGCATGGTCTCCGGGACCGCCATCGATTTGAATGCGGTGAAGCCTTCTTCGACAGCGTTTTGGGCCAGCGCGGCGAAGCGCTTCGCATCGGCGGGCTTCGTTTCGTAGAAATCTTCCATGCGCCCGCCGCCGAGATGGCAGTACAGCCGCACGTGGTCGCGCACCGCGCCGCCCCACAATTTGTGGCAGGGCGTGTTGTGGACCTTGCCCACGATATCCCAAAGCGCGAGGTCGATGCCCGCGATCGCGGTCGCGCGCACGATCCCGTTCCCGTGCCAGAAATGCTGACGGTACATCATCTGCCAGAGGTGCTCGACGCGCGTGGGGTCCTCGCCAACGAGCAGTTGCGAGAGGTCTTCGATGCTCCCGACGACGCCGCGCGTGTGCCATTCCAGCGTCGCTTCACCCCAGCCGTACAAGCCGGACTGGTCGGTCAGGACCTTGACGAAGATCCAGTTGCGCATGCGCGCGTTGCAGACAAAGGTCTCGATTTTGGTGATCTTCACGATTTGGGCTCCCCGGTTAACTTGACGGTACCCCACAAAAAAGGGAGAGTCAGCCATTCGAAGCCGTGTTTTTTAGTACTTTTCCTAGATTCATTGGAGGGCGGCCATGTTGCCCATCGTGCGTAGCGCCGGACATAGTGCATACACGTCCACCCGCAAGGCCGGCGAGTTCTACGAGTACACCCACACGCACAACGTGATCGGCCTGCATCTGAAGACCGCCGGGGCGTACATCACGGGCAAGGAGCGCCACCAGCTTAGCGGGCCGGTTATGGGAGTGCTGCCGCAAGGCGAGCTGGATTCCAACGGGTTGATGGGCGAGCTGGAATTTTATTACGTGAAGTTCGACTGGGATGGCGTGCGCAGCGACCGCGGCGAGCACGTGACGCTGGAAAGTCACGGCTCGCGCCTGCACCGCAGCCACATCCGGCGGCTGGCGCCCGCGGAGCTGCGGCGCGGGGTGGAACTTTTCCGAGACCTCTTGGAACTCTCGCGGCAGCCGGGCCTGGCCGCGCAATTGCGCGCCGGGGCGCGCGTGCTCGATCTGCTGGCGCTGTGGTCGGAGCTGCCCGCGCAGTCCGGCCGCGAGCGCTCCGTGCGCATTTACCGCAACCTGATCGAACAATACGCCGACGCGCCGGACGTCTCGCTTTCCGAGATCGCCGCGCGTGTGGGCTTAAGCGCGGATCACCTGGGCGTGCTCTTTCAGAAAGAAATGGGCATGTCGCCGGTCGAGTACCGCACGCGGCTGCGTTTGCTGCGCGCGCGAGAGCTGCTCGTGACGACGGCGCGTTCGGTGGGCGAGATCGCCGAAGCCGTCGGCTTTCCCAACGCGAGTTACTTTACGCGGCTCTTCCGGAAGACCTTTGGCATGGCGCCGCTCGAATTCGCGCGCGCGCAGGTTTACGCGGGGCCGGAACAACATCAGGGAGGCTAATTGTTAGCGCGTCGGCTCGACGAAGGCTTCATCGATCTCGAGTTCCGCGGCTTTGCCGAGGAAACTCACCTGCACCACCAGCACGCAGCGGCTGGCGTAGCGCGTCAAGCGCCCGTGCAGACCCTTGAAAGGCCCGCGCTTGATCGAGACTTCGCGGCCGATGTCGCCGAAGCGCGCTTCGCGCAGGGAGTCGTCCACGGACAGCGCGAGCGCGAGGTTCTCCAACTCGGCGCGCAACTGCTCGGGATCGGGTGGGGCAAGGACTTCGGCGACTTTGCGCGATTCGAAAACGCGCTGCCGCGGCAGGATTGCATCGTCGAAGAACAGGTAGCCGGGAAAGAGCGGCAGACGCGAACGCCGGATGTGTCGGCCGTAAATACGCCGATTGGCGACGAGGGGCAGAAAATACGGCACGCGCAGTTCGGAAAAATATTCGGCGAGCGCCTTTTCGCAGCGCGATTTGGTGCGCGCGACCGACCAGCGCTCCGCGACAGGCAGGCTGGCGGCGTCGGCCAATGGCAATACTGCGGGCGGCTTATCGACCACGTTGCGTCCTTCCACCACCCCCCGAGGCCCGTAATATAACCGATCTTTCACGCTGAGAAGCACACGTTTGCGCGCCGTCGCCCCAGTCCATAGCAAGTCCGCCCCGCCGCGCTAAGCTAATAAGAGGAAAGCGAGACCGCTCCGAGCCGATGTCCGACGCCCACACCGCACCCGCCGTGCCGCCGCTCGTCGAAGCCGCTTCGACCGGCGTGCAGGCCAACGCGGGCGGCAAGACGCCGGAAGAAGTGCGCGAGATGTTCGCGCGCGTCGCGCGGCGCTACGACTTCCTCAACCACCTGCTTTCCCTGGGCCTCGATTTTGGCTGGCGGCGCAAGCTCTCGAAGGAACTTGTGGGGCTCGAAGCCGGCGCACCGGTCGCGGACCTCTGCACGGGTACGGGCGATCTGGCCCTCGAGATCAAACGCCGCGTCCCGCAGGCGCATGTACTGGGCCTGGATTTCACCCGCGAGATGGTCCTGCTCGGCCCGCGCAAAGCCGCGCGCAAAAAGATGAGCGGCATCGAATTCGGGATCGGCGACACGCTGAACCTCCCGCTGCGCGATAACGTGTGCGCGGCGGTGAGCGTCGCGTTTGGAATTCGCAACGTGGGGGACTTGGAGGGCGGCCTGCGCGAGATGGTGCGCGTCGCGCGGCCCGGCGGAAAAATTCTGATTCTGGAATTTACGCGCCCACAAGGCTGGTTCTTCGGCCCGCTGTACGTGTTTTACCTGACGCGCATTCTCCCGATCATCGCGCGCGTGCTGGCGTGGGCCGCGGGTGACGCATACCGCTACCTGGCCAAGTCGATTCAGGCTTTCGCGGGTCCGCAGGAGATGGCCGAGCGCATGCGCGCGCAGGGTTTGCGCGACGTGCGCGCAATTCCGTTGAGCTTCGGTTCCGTGCATTTATACGTGGGCGTGAAGGCACCGTAAGCGAAAGGGCTCCCCGCGCGATGCGCAACCGCGAAGAACTCGAAAAGCACCTCGAAGCCATCCTCGCCCCGTACGCGATGCGTTCGGCGGCCAGCCGCGGGCGCCGGCACGTAGAAAACGAAGCCCCGTACCGCGGGCTTTTTCAGCGCGACCGCGACCGGATCGTGCACTCGGCGGCGTTTCGGCGGCTCGAACACAAGACCCAGGTCTTCGTGCGACTGGAAAACGATCATTTTCGCAACCGGCTCACGCACACGATGGAAGTTTCGCAGATCGCGCGCTCCAGCGCGCGGGCGCTCTCCCTGAATGAAGACCTGGTCGAAGCGCTCGCACTGGCGCATGACCTTGGGCACGGGCCTTTCGGCCACGCGGGGGAAGACGCGCTCGACGAAATGATGCGCGGGCACGGCGGCTTCAACCACAATCTGCACGGCCTGCGGCTTGTCGATCATCTGGAAATCCGCTACCCCGATTTTCAGGGCATCAACCTGACTTACGAGACGCGCGAAGGCTTCTCGAAGAATCTCTCGGCGCAGCAGCGCGCCGCGGCGGGCTTCGCCGAACGCGAATCGGCCTCGCTGGAAGTGCAGTTGGTCGGCCACGCGGACGAGATCGCCTACGACACGCACGATCTGGAAGACGGCCTGAGTTCCGGGACGCTGGACGAACCCGCGCTGCACGAACTGACGCTTTGGCGCAAAACCGAAGAGGAAGTCACGAACGAGTTCAAGGTGCTCACCGAGGACCGCCTGCTGCGCTGGCGCGCGGTTTGCCGCCGCCTGATCCGGAAACTCGTCAGCGACCTCGTAGCCGAAACGGAACGCCGCGTGAAGGCGCAGCGCGTGGAGACGCTGGACGACGTGCGCCTCTGCCCGCACGAATTGGTGGGCTTCTCGACGGAGCTGCAGCCGCTCAAGCGCCAGCTTGAAGGGTACCTGTTCCGCAATTTTTATTCGCATCCCAACGTCAAGGGCCCGGCGCAGCTCTGGCAGAGCCGGCTTAAGCAGTTGTTTGCGGCGTACCGCATGAACGTGCGGCTGCTGCCCGACGAATACTTCCGGCGCGTCGATGCGGGTGAAGAGAAACCCGAGCGCGCGATCTGCGATTATCTGGCGGGCATGACCGACCGCTTCGCCGAGAAACAGTGGGAACGCTGGTGCACGGCGCCATAAGCTTCACCGGCACGTGACGAAGCCGACTTGTTCCTTGGATTCCGCGTCGAAAGCGAACAGACGCACGTGGGAGAGTCGCTTCAATTGGGCCAGAAAGGTGGGAGTTTCCCAAACTACGGCGATCACCCAGATCTTCTTGCCCCCGCTTGTCACATCAAAAGCCGCGACCGGCACGTAAGCCAATTTATTCTCGCCGGCGTGGTTGCGGATCTTTTCCAGCAGCGCTTTCAGGCCGTCGGCGTCCAGTTTCTGGTCCTTGGCCCGCTTGACCAGGCAATCTGTGAAGTCCGTATACCCCTGCTGCCAGTCTTCGATGCTGAAATTGTTAAAGCGCTGGACCGGCTCGGTGGTCTCGAAGGTGTCCCATAAAAAACGCTCGCGCTTGGCGGCTTCGGGAAACTCTTTTTGCACGGCCACGACTTCGGCATCTTCGGCCTTGGGCTGCTTTTTCTCCTCGGCCTGCGTTAGGCCCGCCAAAAGCAGGCTCGCGGACAGCATTAGACCCAGCAGCGGTAAAAATTTCATTCAAGTACTCCCGTTTTGGGGGCAATTTCCCAAAACTTAACGCGGAGAAGCCGCTTTGCGTTCAAAACATTCTTGCCAATTTCTGTAAGGACACAAAGGAAGGCTGCTTTGCTTTCCCCGGCCCCGAAATTATTATGCGCGCATCGCTTTAAAGGGAGCCTGCATGCAAGACATCGTGGCGGAATTGCAGTGGCGTGGACTGGTTCATCAGATGACCGATCCGGCCTTGGGCGCAAAGCTGCTCAAGGAACCGACGACGGTGTATTGCGGCTTCGATCCGACCGCAGACAGCCTGCACATCGGCAACCTGCTGGGCTTGGTGAACTTGGTGCGCTTTCAGCGCGCGGGGCATAAAGCCATCGCGATTGCCGGCGGCGGCACGGGCTTTATCGGCGACCCGGGCGGCAAGACCGAAGAGCGCGCGCTCCAGACCAAGGAGCAGCTCGAAAAGAACTGCGCCTCGATCCAGGCGCAAATCTCGCGCATTTTCAACTTTGCCAACGCGGGCGACGTCAAGCTGATCAACAACGCCGACTGGCTCTGCTCGCTCTCGATGATCGAATTTCTGCGCGACGTGGGCAAGCATTTCACCGTCAACGCGATGATGGAGAAGGAATCGGTGCGCGCGCGCCTCGAAGACCGCGCCCACGGCATCAGCTTTACCGAATTCAGCTACATGCTGCTGCAGGCGTACGACTACCTGTATTTGTACGAGAAGTACAACTGCCGCGTGCAGGTCGGCGGCTCGGACCAGTACGGGAATATCACCGCCGGCAGCGATCTGATCCGGCGCGTGCTCGCGAAGCGTCTGGGCGGCGAAGAAGCCGCGGCCGAAAAGCAGGCTTGGGGTCTTACCTGGCCTTTAATCACGCGCAGCGACGGGAAGAAGTTCGGCAAAACCGAGGCCGGCGCGATCTGGCTTTCCGCCGAACGCACCAGCCCGTACGAATTCTACCAGTACTGGATCAACACGCCGGACTCCGACACGGGCATGTTCCTGCGTTACTTTACGGACTTCAAAAAGGAAGAGATCGAGGCCCTCGAAGCGCAGACCAAGGCCGAGCCCCAGAAGCGCGCCGCGCAGAAGTCGCTGGCCAAGGCTGTCACCACGCTCGTGCACGGGCCGGACGAATGCCGAAGTGCCGAAAACGCCACTGCGGCGCTGTTCAGCACGGCCAAGGGCGCATCGCTTACCGAGCTCGACGAAAAGACGCTGCTCGACCTGGTCAAGGAAGCGCCGAGCGGCGCACTGCCCGCCGCGCGATTGGCCGGCGAAGGTGCTCCGCTGATTGAATTGATGGCGGAAAGTGGGCTCTGGCCGAGCAAAGGCGAAGCGCGCCGCGCGATCCAGGGCGGCGGAGCTTCGCTCAACAATAATAAAGTCACGGATGTGGGCGCGAAGGCGGCGTCCAAGGATTTATTGCACGGCAAGTACCTCGTGCTGCGCAAAGGCAAGAAGGATTATTATCTCTTCCGTGTCGAATAGCCGGGCCGGAGGTTTCATTAATATGCGAGCAGAAGCCCTGGACGGATGGCCTATCGCGACGTTGCGCGGGGTGGGCCTGTTGCTGGCCATCGCCGCGCTGTGCGCGCCCGCCTTGCACGCCGAAGAAGATGACCTGCCAGACGAACTCGTGCGCCAGCTCGCCGAAGCCGACGCCGACGACCGCGAAGACCTCGCGATCAAGATCAAGGAAGCCGGCCCGCAGGCCGCGCCCGCGCTCTTGACGCTCGCGCGCCACCGCGATGCGCAGATTCGCGGCTTCGTCTCGACGATTCTGGCGGGCTGGGCCGCGGCGGCGTGGCACGAAGACGCCGCGCAAAAGGCGCTCGAAGCGAAGAAAACCCCGCCGATCCCCGCGAACCTGAAAGACACGGTCGAAGTCCTCGGCCAGTTGCTCGACGATCCGGCCGAAAGCGTGCGCGCGAAGGCCGCCGGTGCGTGCGAGTACTACGGCCCGTGGGCCGCGCCGCTGGTGCCCGCGCTGGTCAAGGCGCTGGGCGATCCCGACGGCGGCGTGGCCAAGGAAGCGCTGCGCGCGTTCGAGCAGGTCGGTCCGGTAGCGCTGCCGGACCTCGTGGGCACGCTGGCCGACGGCCCCGCGCGCAAGGACATCGTGCGCAACCGCGCGCTGATCGCGATCGCGCGCATCAAGCCGCTCGATGCGCCGACGCTGTTGGCCGTAGCCAAGCTGCTTGATCATCCCGATTTGGGCCTGCGCGCGCGCACGGTGCTGGAAGCCGCCGCGCCCGGCGCGGCTCCCGAAGCCGCGGAAGCCGCCGTGAAACTTGCCGACGCCACTCCCGCGCTGCGCTGGCCGGCTGCTTGGCTGCTCGGCCGCATGGGTGCGGGTAAAGCGCACGCCGAGACCCTCAAAGGCTGGCTCAAGGACCCCGAGCCGCTGGCGCAGGCTTACGCCGCGGCGGCCTTGGTGCGGCAGAAGCCTGAAGCGGAAAGCGCAGCCGAACGCAAACTGCTGCTCGACGGCCTGGACGCCGAAGACCGCGGCAAGCGCCGTGCCTTCACGCGCGCCGCGGGCGACTTGGGCAAGCGCGGCCTCTTCGCCGCCGATGCGTTGACGTGGCTTCTGGGCGATCCCGACGGCGAGATCCGGCGCCTGGCGCGGCTGGGATTGGTATTGCAGGGCCACCGCGGCGCGGACCGCGACATCCTGCGGCGCAAAACCTTCGAACTGCGGCCCATCGACTGGAAACCTAAGGACGACAAGCCGGACGAACCTCAAGTACCTGACATGGAGCAATGAATGGTGGCGGTGCGCATTTGCGCACCGCCACCCGTAGGCTTGCGCTACCGTCCGGCTTTCGCCGCGACCTTCTTCTGGAAGCGCGCGCGGTACTCCGCCATGTCGATCTGCTTGCCCGTGACGCGCGACTCTTCCGCCGCGAAGGCCATGAAATGGCTTTCGAGCGAATCGATCACGTTGGTCAGCGGCTTGTAGCTGCGGTCCTTCATTGCGCGGATGAATTCGCGCGTCACGCCGTAGTCGCCGCCGCCATGGCCGCCCGCGCCGTGGCCGGGTTTGATCGTTTCTTCGCGGCCTGTCGCATAATCGTGGATCGTGAGTTCGTTCTCGTCCATGTGTGCGCGCAAGGTGCCCTTGGTCCCCGAGTAGCGCATCGTGCGCACGTTGTCATGGCTGTGCCCGTGCATGGTGAAGGCCAGCGTCAGCCCGCCTTCGAACTCCGCGGCGATGACCATGTGGTCGACGACGTCGTTGTCGCAGCGGAACACGCAGCGCCCAAACGGCCCTTCGCGCAGCGCTTTGAGCTTCCCTTCCATGGTGCCGTCGTGGACGAACGCCGGCGAGTGCGAGACCCAGCCGGCCATGCTCGCGTCGGGCGAAGCATAGGCCTTCAGCGCCGAGTACGGGCAGTCGGCTTCGATCGGGCAGCCGTCGGTGCAGCGTTCGGGGATTTCCGGGCCCACGCGGTCGCGGCGGAAATGCGTCAGCGAGCCGTAGGACATCATGCGCACGGCCTTGCGCCCGATCATCCAGTAGAGGTAATCCATGTCGTGGCAGCACTTCTGCAGGATCATCGGGCTGGATTCGATGCTGTTGCGCCAGTTGCCGCGCACGAAGCTGTGCGCCATGTGCCAGTAGGCCACGTTTTCCTTGTGCTCGATGGTGATGATTTCGCCCAGCCGTCCGCTGTCCATGATGCGGCGGTGTTCGTACGCGAACGGGCAGTAGCGCATCGTGTGGCAGATCATCAGGATCTTGTTGGCTTCTTCCGACGCGCGCACCAGCGTGACGCAGTCTTCAGGCGTGCTGGCGATGGGCTTTTCCAGCAGCACGTTGTAGCCGGTCTTCAGCGCACCCAGCGTCGAAGCGAGGTGGTGGCGGTCCATGGTGCCGTTGATCAGCGCGTCGCAGAGCTGACCTTTGGCGTAGAGTTCTTCGTAGCTCTTGAAGCAGCGGTCGGCGGGCAGGTTGTGGGCCTTGCGCATCATGTCGCGGCGCATTTCGAGTGGATCGGCGATCGCGACGACCTTCATCTCCTGCGGATAGTTGACCGCAAAGTTGCCGTACGCGTTGCCGCGGCCGCCACAACCGACAATGACCACTTCGACAGGCTTCATGGAGCGCTCCTAAAGGGTGGGATGGTGTATGCCTGGGTTCGGGGAATTATGTTCTGTAAAAGTAAATCCCGCAACTTACGGATCAAATTCCGGCCAGGCCGCGCCATGAGTGGTCTATAGGACTGAAATGCAGGCAGACCTTTGTATATAAGGAAGAAAGTCCTTCGGCGAGATTTACACTTTGCTGCCTACCGCCCCAGCAGGCGGCGCAGGGCGGCGATGTCTTCGCGCAGGCGCGCGTCGACGGTGAGCTGCGTCTCGATTTTTTCCAGCGCGTGCAGGACGGTGGCGTGGTTGCGATTGCCGAAGAAGCGGCCGAGCTCGGAAATGTTCTTCTCGGTCAGGTGCCGCGCCAGATAAATCGCGATGTGCCGGGCGCGGACCAGATCGGAGTGCCGCTTGCCCGCGCGCATGTCGTCGGCTGAGATGCCCGTGCGGCGCGAGACGGCTTCGAGAATCTCTTCCAAAGCCAACGGGCCTTCGCGAAGGTAGCCCTGTTCGCGCAGCGCCTGCAGGACCAGTTCGCGGTCCGGCTGCTTGCCCGCGGCGGAGCTCAGCGCGAAAAGCTTGCAGACCAGGCCTTCCAGTTCCTGAACGTGCTTGTCGACGCGCACGGAGACCAGTTCGGCCAGCGTCTTGTCGAGCGCCAGCCCGCGCGCCTTGGCCTTGCTCTGAATCACTTCGGCGCGCGTGGCCACGTCCATCGGCGTAACTGCGACGAGCAATCCGGAGAGCAGCCGCGCGATCAGGCGTTCATCCAGGCGCTTGAGTTCGCGCGGATGGCAGTTGATCGAGAGCACGATCTGGCGGCCGAGGTGCCGCAGCGCATCGAAGGTGTGCAGGAACTCTTCCTGGGTCTTCTCTTTGCCGACGAGGAACTGGATGTCGTCGACCAGCAGCGCATGGCAGCGGCGGATTTCATTGCGGAAGCCATCGAGGCGCTTCTCGGCCATCGCCTGAAGGTACGTGTTCGCGAACTCTTCGCAGGAAATACTACGTACGCGCATTTCCGAATGCCGCGTTTGCAAGAGGTGCGCGACGCCGCGCAGCAGGTGGGTCTTGCCCAGGCCGCTCGGGGCTTGGATTACCAAAGGATTGTAAAGCGTGGCCGGCGCGTCGCAGACGGCCTTGCACGATGCGAACGCAAGACGGTTCGAGGGGCCGACCACGAAAGAATCAAGGGAGTAGAGGAGCGTCGTGCGGGACGTCTCGGCTTCGCGGGCCGGCTTGGGCCGGGCGGCGGCGCGGGGCGCATCGAAATCGCCCAGCAGGTTGCCGAGGCTGGGCGGGCCGTTGTGGGACGCGCTTTGGGCCACGACGATCTGGATAAATTTTGTGTCAGGCTGGATTTCGCGGGCGGAATCGGAGAGTTCGCGACCGTAGTGGCTCTCGACCCACTCCTTTATATAGCGCGTCGGAGCGGAGAGCACGAGGCGGTTCTCGTCCCAGTGAACCGGGACGAGGGGTTTAACCCACGTGTCATAACTCTCGGAAGAGAGCTGCGCCTTGAGGCGTCCTAGAAAGACGCCCCAATTGGCGACCTGCGATTCTGACACGAAAACTCCCCCACGCGCGCTGGACCCCTCCATCGCGCCCCCACGGCGACTTCGAACGAAATTTCTAGGACCGGATCTGGAATGAACCCGTCATTGATAATGAGCCTATGTTTTTTTCCGGACGGACAGGCGGCATTCTAAGAATCACCGAACATGTGTCAACACTTAGGAAATCATTCGCGAACGGTTTCCTTACCGATTGAGCCGATTGAGCTTACGTAAGCGCTGTGAAACAAAGTTTTCCACATCCATTTTTCCAATGTTGGCATGCCTTCGAAGCCTTTCGATAACGCATTGAATGAACGGTAGTTACAGACAGTAACACGAAATCTTGTTTTGGTGCTACGATCTGGACTTGAGCGATATTTTTAAGAAAATTTTTTCTCCGCTGCGCTCTTCTGGAACTCCAAGCGCGATGGGAACTTCGCTCGGCGCTTGACTGTGCTCGTGGAAAATCTAAAAACTTCGCCGCGCTACAGCTTCATTTCCCATGGCGTGCCGGGCAAAATCTCGAGGGAAAGATCGAGCGCGCGCACCGAATGCGTCAGCGCGCCTACGCTGATGCGGTCCACGCCCGTCTCCGCAAACGCGCGCACCGTCTCGAGTGTGATGCCGCCGCTGGCTTCGAGCAGCGGACGACCCGGACGCGTTTTATAAAATTCTTCGCACCACTGCACTGCTTCCTTCATCCGCGCCGGCGTGAAGTTGTCGAGCAGCACATACTCCGGCGCGCCCGCGCGGCAGACGCGCGCGAGGCCCGGCAGGTCCACGATTTCAACCATAACCGGCAGTTTGGGAAATCGTGACTTCGCGGCGGACACCGCGCCTGCGGGATCGTCATTGCCCCACAACGCGAGGTGGTTGTCTTTGATCAGCACCATATCGTAAAGCCCGCGGCGGTGGTTCTCGCCGCCGCCGCACTTCACGGCGTACTTTTCCAGGTCGCGCCACAGCGGCAAAGTCTTGCGCGTATCCACGATGCGTGCTTTGGTGCCGGCTACCGCCAATACAAACCGGCTGGTCTGGGTCGAGATCCCCGAGAGATGGCAGATCAAGTTGAGCGCGGTGCGCTCGCCAAAGAGCATGACCTGCGCGCCGCCTTCCAGCTCGGCCACGCGGTCGCCCTTGGTTACTTTGTCGCCATCCTTGCGCAGGATTTTGACTTTGAAGGCCGCATCGCGCGCGGACTGGGCCAACGTTTCGAACTCCGGCCAGGCCATTTTGCCTGCGCGGGCTTTTTCTTCGGCTTCGGCCAGGTCCGCGGCGCGGTTCTGGGCCTGCGCGCAGACCAGCTCTTCGGCCTGTTCAAAAATCAGGGGCAATAAATTCACGCCGCAGAGTACGCCGTCGGCTTTGGCCTGAATGTAGCCCTTGCAGATGCGTTCCGGCGGCACGAGCGCGCGGCTGGTGACGTCGCCGGCCATATCCAGCCCGACCGGGCCATGGTCTTCCAACAGCGTGGCGCGGATGCGGTCGAACAGCGGCAGCGCTTCCAGCGGCGCCGCGCTCGTCGCGTTGTCCGCGAGAGGATGGGAAGAATTCGAAGATGCGGACATGTCAGGCCCCGGGGTGCATAGCGTGGCGATTATCATAGCGGGAAGGCACGCGTCCGGCTTGCTCATTTCTTTCCTAAAAGCCGCGCGCGGTTCTTTTCCACGAGCGCCTGAAATTCGGGCTCTTTGCGATACACGTCCAGATCCTTGTCCTGGTCGACCCATTCGAGCACGCTGGTGCCTTCGGCGGCTTCGAGCGCCTTGGCGAATTCCGCGTAGAACGCGTCGCGGTGCCCGGTGATCACGTAAAACCAGGAGCTCCAGATGCCGATCTCGACGCGGTCGACCTTTGAGACCGGGACTTCGTGGAACAGGCGCAGGCCTTCTTCGTGGTCGCCCTTGAGATAAGTGATCCCCGCGCGGAAGACGAGCAGGTTCCACTTCTCCGGATTGAGTTGGAGGCCCTGCTCGATCGTGGCGAGCGCTTCGTCCAGGCGCCCCGCGTCGTATTGGGCTCCGGCGAGGTTGTAGAGCGTGGCCGGTGCGGCGGGGTCATGGGGTTCCAGCAGCGCCTGGGCCAGCTCCATGTAGCGCAGCGCGCCGGTAAAGTCGCGCAACGAACGGCTGCAGAAGGCCAGTTCCTGGATGAGTTTGCGGTCCTGCGATTTGGGCGCTTTGGCATAGGCCTCCAGCAAGACCGCGTGCGCCTGTTTGTACTCGCGGTTGCCGGAGTACACCGACGCCAGATCCATACGTGCGCGGGTCAGGCAGGTCGGCCCGATATCGCTGCGCTGGAGGTACTTTTCGAGCGCGCCGCGTTCGGCTTCCCGGTCCTTGGTCAGGTCGGCGCGGCCGACAATCAGGCTCAGCTCGATGCCCGCGTCGCGCGGTGCAATTGCCTTCGCGGTTTCAAGCAGGCGCACGCCCTTGACCAGCCTGCGCTGGCTGTTGCAATAGCTGCCTGCGTTGTAAAGCAGTTCGCCGTAAAGCTGTTCGAGAGACAGCGGGCGCATGTAGGCCAGGTTTTCCATGTCCGCCGGCGGCAGATCGGTCATTTCTTCGAGGTACGAGGCGTCGGGAAGTTCCCGGCCTTTGGCGGTGGTCTCGATGTTGATGTGGTCGTCGCCCAGTTCCCAGCGCACGAAAGCATGCTGGGGCGCCAGGATTACCTTGATGGGCAGGTTCAGCGCGTCGGCCACCACCGCGTACAGCACCGAGGTGGAGAGGCAGTTGCCCTTCTTGCGCAGCAGGCTGGCCGCGAGCGTGGAGTCGCGCCAGGTCAGGTTGGAGACGTAACTGACGGCGCGATCGCGCAGCAGCACCCGGTTCAGCGCGGCGACCTGCTCGTTGGGATTCTCCGATTCCGCCAGGGCTTTGCGGGTCTGGTCGAGCA
>Ga0265314_10002221_pt1 | contig 20208 bp, 13 predicted proteins | sample 4126metaG_FD_203106 | JGI IMG/M metagenome (GOLD analysis project Ga0265314, IMG submission 203106) | Rhizosphere microbial communities from Carex aquatilis grown in University of Washington, Seatle, WA, United States - 4-1-26 metaG | ecosystem: Host-associated > Plants > Roots > Rhizosphere >... | reverse complement strand
CCCACCTACTTGCTTTAATGGCGCCCCGGATCTAATCGTGGAAATCGTTTCTGACGACTCGGTTGGCCGCGACTACAAGCAAAAACTAAAGGAATACGAATCGGCGGGCGTACGCGAATATTGGATTATTGACCCGCTGGCGCTTAAGGTCATCGCCAATTCGTACTCCGGCAAAAAATTCCACAGGCTTCCCGAAAAGAAAGGCGCTATCCGTTCCAAGGTTCTTCCCGGCTTCTTCCTTCGGCCATTCTGGCTCTGGCAAAAGCCGCTGCCGAGGAAATCCGCAGCGCTTCAAGAAATTAACGAAGCCCGATGAACACGTCCCTTTCGTCACCCGATGCTATACCCCACGCCGCCGCTCACCTCTTGCGCTCCGGCGAGCTTGTCGCGTTTCCCACTGAAACTGTTTACGGCCTGGGCGCCGACGCTCGCTCCGACGCCGCTGTCCAAAAAATTTACGCTGCCAAGGGCCGCCCCTCTGGCAATCCTATCATCGTTCACATCGCCAACATCGCCCATGCCCAGCAATGCGCCGCCGCCGCCTGGCCCGACGTTGCCGAACGCCTCGCGCAACAATTCTGGCCCGGCCCCCTCACGCTCATCGTCCCCCGCGGCCCATCCATCTCGCCGCTCGTCTCCGCCGGCCGCTCCACCGTCGCCCTCCGCTGCCCGAATCATCCGGTGGCTCAGGCGCTCCTGAAGGAATTCGCCGGCCCGATCGCCGCACCCTCCGCCAACCGCTCCGGCTTCACCAGCCCCACCACCGCCCAGCACGTCCTGGCGGAACTCGCCGGCCGCATCCCGCTCATCCTCGACGGCGGCGCCTGCCAGATCGGCCTCGAATCAACTGTTCTCGATGTGTCTGATCCATCGCGCCGCCCGCGCATCCTCCGCCCCGGCGCGATCACCGCTGAGATGCTCGAAAAAGTCCTGGGCCCCATTGAATCTTTGAGCACGACAGTCGCCACCACGGAATCCGCCGAAAGCCCCGGCCAGCATTCCCGCCATTACGCCCCGCGCACCCCCGCGTACCGTTTTCCCCGCTCAGATTTTTACGCCGCAAAAGAATGGGCCCAATCCCACACTCCCACGGTCCTCCTCACCTATTCGGAAGAAATCTTCCTCCCCGCCCCGCACGAAACCCTTCAACTTCCCTGCGACCCCGCCGCCTACGCCCGCGCTCTCTACGCCGCCCTTCGCGACACCGACGAAAAATGCCCCGCCGCCATTCTCATCCTCGAACCCGAAACAACCACCGGCCTCTGGCAAGCCATCAACGACCGCCTCCGCCGCGCCACCCTCCCCCTCACCCCGCAAAATCCCGCCGGTTAATTCCCGCCCTTCCCCATGGCCGCCGGTGGCGCAACAAAACCGAATTCCCGAAACACGCCCTGCACTTTGTCCGTCAGCAAAGCCTCCTGCAATTTTCCTGCCGCTTCCTTCTTCGCACTTGCTGAAACCACCTCGCTTACATAGTCAATCGGATCATGCTGCGACGCATCCGCCGTCGCCACGACGTTCACCTCCGTCACCCCCTTGGCATCCGTGGCATACACCACCCCCGCCTCGGCATCGCCGCGCCGCACGTAGGTGAGCACCTGGGCCACATTTTCCGCAGTCACGAGCTTCCCCGATCTTTCCAGATCGTCCCACTCTTTCAACTGCGTGAACACCTGCTTCGCATACGCCCCCGCCGGCACCACCTTGGGGTCCCCTACCGCCACCTTCCGGGCTCGCATAATGTCCGCAAAACTGGTGGGGATATGGTCCTGGTCGTTCACCAGCCGCGACACGATGAGCACCAGTTGATTGCGCGCCACCGTCTTTTCGGTGGCCTGATCCCCGGCCTTGTCCCTGGCCATTTTGTCGGCCGTCGCCCGGTCCGCGGAGATGAACAAATCCACCGGGGCGCCTTTTTCAATCTGCGAGAGCAGGGTGCCGCTCGCCCCAAAATTAAACACGATCTTTTCGCCGATCGCCTTCTCCAACTCCGGCTGGGCCTTTTCGAGCGCTCCCTTCAAGCTGATCGCCGCCGAGACGGTCACATCCGCCGGTGCCGCACGCGCCCCCCCCATCAAGGTTGCCAGACAAATCGCCACCGCCCACACGCAATTCCGCATCGCCGGTTCCTTTAACAAATGGGTCCCTCGCCCTCGTATTTATCGCCCCGGACCCCTGGCCGTCAATTTCTGTTCCCGCCGCCGCACCGTGCCGATACATACTCCCGCCCATGCAAAGCACGCCCGACGATTTTTCCTCCACCGCCAAGCTCGCCGCCAAGGTCGCTCACGAGCTCAACAACCCCCTCGATGCCGTCCTGCGGTTCATCTCGCTGGCTCAGCACAAGGCCAGGGCGGGGCAGTTTGGCGACCTGGAGCGGCACTTGTCGGATGCCCAGTTCGGCCTGCAGCGGATGGCGGAAATCCTCCGCGAACTCATGGAGATCGGGCGCGAGGCCAATACCGTTTTGTCGCAGTCGCGCCCGCTGCCGTTGCGCGAATGGCTGCAGCACGCGCTCGACATCACCCGCCCCATCGCCGATGCCAAGCACTCGGCCTTCCAGATTAACGATGAGCTTCCATCGGCCAAGCAATTTCCTTTCGATCCGCGGCTGCTGCAAATTCTTGTGAACCTGTTGCGAAACGCGATCGATGCCTCCCCCACCGGCGCCGCCATCGACATCCGCCTCTCGCGGGTTTCCGAAGCGCAGCTTTCGCTCACCGTCGCAGATGCCGGGCCGGGCATTCCGCCGCAGCTGCTTTCGACGCTTTTCACGCCCTTTATCACGAGCAAACCCAAAGGCGAAGGGCACGGCCTGGGGCTGGCGATTTCGCGCGAACTTGCCCGTTCCCTGGGCGGCGATTTGTCGCTTTCGAACAACATGGCCCCGGCGAACGGGTGCACCGCGACGCTGCTGCTCCCCGCGCAGCCCACCTCCGCCGGCGCGGCATGATGCGCCCGCGCATCAGGCGCGGCGGGCCATCTTCCGGCGGGATTAGGCCATGAACGCCTGAAAACCCACGCGTTATCGGAACGTTGTTTCATTGCAACGCATCCGCCCAAGTGGATGAGCCTGTCTGTCCGATACTTGTCGTATCATGGCAACAGTTTCCACAAATCAACACAAAGACACCGCCGACAAATCCGCGCAAAATGGGGCGCCAGCCGCGCCGGCACGCCTGCTGATCGTCGATGACGATGCGCTGATTGTCGATTCGCTTTCCGAATTTCTCCGGATGGAAGGTTACCTCGTCGACACGGCCCCGGACGGCGCACAGGCCATCGAAATGCTCGCCGCGACGCGCTACAACCTGGTGCTCACCGACGTGAACATGCCGCGGACCAACGGGCTGGAACTCCTGCGCACCATGAAGAACCAATACCCGGATGTCGTGGTGCTGGTGATCACCGGTTATGGCACGATCGAAAATGCCGTCGAAGCCGTCAAAATGGGGGCGTTTGAATACCTCACCAAGCCCATCATTGATGATGAAATCCGCGTAACGATCCAGAAGGCCCTGAAACAGCAGGTGCTGCTTTCTGAGAATTATCTGCTGCGGCAGCAGCTGGGCCTGCGCTACGGCCTGGATAACATCGTCGGCCATGATTACAAGATGCTCAAAATTTTTGACCTCGTCGAGGCGGTCGCCGATTCGCGCACGACGGTGCTGATGACCGGCGAATCGGGCACGGGCAAATCGCTGATCGCGCGGGCCCTCCACCACCGCTCGCCGCGGGCCCAGAAGCCATTTGTCGAAGTTTCCTGCGGCGCAATTCCCGAGACATTGCTGGAATCGGAACTGTTTGGGCACGTCAGAGGCTCGTTCACCGGCGCCACGTACGACAAGCAGGGGCGCTTCCTTGCCGCGGACGGCGGGACGATCTTTCTCGATGAAATCAATTCCGCGTCGCCGAGCTTCCAGGTGAAGCTGCTTCGGGTGCTGCAGGAGCGCAAATTTGAACCGGTCGGCTCCAACCAGACGATTTCCGTGGATGTCCGTGTCATCCTGGCGAGCAACCAGGACCTTGCGGTGCTGGTGGAACAGGGCGGTTTCCGGCAGGACCTCTATTACCGCATCAACGTGGTGAACATCGTGCTTCCGCCGTTGCGGCAGCGGCTGGGGGATATTCCGCTGCTCGCCGAGTCGTTCCTGAAAAAGCTCAACGCCGAAACCGGCCGCCGCGTCACCGGCTTCACCGCCGAGGCGCTCGATCTCATGTGCCGCTACACCTGGCCGGGGAACGTGCGGGAACTGGAGAATGCCATAGAGCGGGCCGTGGTGCTGACGCGCCGCCCGCTGATCATGCCGGAGGACCTGCCGCAGGCGATCCTCGATGCGACCGGCGGGAGCGCCATCCCCGGCGCTCCAATCAAGGGGATGATGAGCGCCCGGTCCATCAGGGCGGGCGTACCGGGCGGGGCGGAAAATCCCTTTGAACCCTGGACCCCGATGCCGCTGCGGCTTGCAATCGAAACGCCGGAGAAGCAGATTCTCCTGGCCGCGCTGAAAGCCAATCACTGGAATCGCCAGCTCACCGCCGAGCAGCTCGACATCAACCGCACCACGCTTTACAAAAAGATGAAGCGCTACGGCATGGACCTCCCCGATGGGGCGCCGGAATAAAAAGCGGCAATTCCACACGAAGGGCAATGCCCCTTTCCCACGACTTTCCAATATCAATTCGCTAAACTCGTCCGATCCCCGTCTGGAGGAACTCCATTTCCACATCCACACAACTCCAGTCCGCGCGCCAACTTTCGCCCGACCGCTCCCTGCGCCCGCCCCTTTCCCGCTGGCTGGTCCCGCTACTCCTGATCCTTGTCGCCGCCGCTTCTGCCATTCTCTCCCGCGGCTTCCTCGAGGCCGACGAAATCACACACTACCTCATCGCTCGCTCCGTCTGGAACGACTGGTCCCTCCACCTCCTCTCGATCTGGGGCCGCATGGGCTGCTCCGCCTTATATGCCATCCCGGCTCTTGTCGGCGTCACCGCGTGCCGGCTGGTCGCGGTCGGTGTCACCGCCCTTACCTGCCTGGGGACCTCCAGGCTCCTCGCCATCTTTCTCGCCGCCGATACGCAACCTTCCTGGATCAAACGCCACGCCACCGCCTTCGCCTGGCTGTTCCTCTTCGCCCAGCCCTGCTTCACCATGAACAGCTTCACCGTCATGACCGAAATGCTCCTCGCCTGCTGCTGGGTCTGGGCGGCCTACGTGCTGCTCACACGCGGCAACGGATCGACCCGCCGCCATGATGCGGGCATCATCGCCGCCGCGCTCCTTCTGGGCCTCGGCGGCCTGATGCGCCCCGAGGGCTGGATCGCCATCGCAGCCTTCCCGGTCGGCCTCTTCCTCTGGCTCCGGATCACCCGCCCCGCACGTCCATTCCCATTCCGCCTCCTCCTGCTCGCCACCTTCGCCGCGGGTCTTCCGTCGCTCTGCTGGTATCTCCTGGGCGTTGCCGGTTATCACGACCCGCTCTGGATCATCCACAAATGGCCCTGGTCCCCCAAAAGCCAGTACGGCAGCCGCACCGAGCAGTTCATCGAAGGTGCCCTGATCTCCATGGCCCTCTGGCTCTGGGTCCCCATCGCCCTCGCCATCGTCAGCCTCGCGCGCGGCTTCTTCAAACCCTCGGGCACTCCTCGCAACCTCACCCCCCATGCCCTCCTGCTCCTTGTTGCCCCCCTCATCGGTTTCTTTTGCCTTCACGGCTTCCTCGGCAGCTTCGGCCTCTTTGGATCCATGGCGCTTCCACGCTACTTTATTTGTGTTGCTCCCATGGCTGCCATCCTAGGCGTGCTGGGCATGATCCAGGCTGAATCGATCCTCGGGCGCGTGCGCCCGCTGGTCCCGGTCTTTCGCGCGTTGGCGATCATCGCCCCGCTCTTCACCCTTGCCGCACTGGCGTACCTCGGCCAACTTCCCTGCTGGCCTTCGCAGGCCATCTGCTCCCTCGATGTCGTCATCAATGAAGTCAAGCAACGCGTCCCCGCCAATGAATACACCACCCGTCTCATCATCGCCCACCCCTATCCCATCATGCAGCTCGGCCTTCCGCTGGGCACTCCCGCCGACATCCGCTCCACCGACGCCTGGTCCATCGAACACGCCGACGCCGGCACCTTCCTGATCCTCGAGCCCCAGCTGTGGACCAACGAAAACCGCCCCTCCTTCGACCAGCTCACCGCCTGGGGCTGGCAGGAAGACAAAGACATCACGCAAAAGGCAGACGCCGCCCACCCGCCGATCCTTTTCCCCTTCACCTACACCGCCAAGGGCCAGGCCCGCCTCTGGCTGAAAATCCGCTGATCCCTCCCCCACCCCCCACCGGCCCAGGCCCCGCAGTAAAATTTACTTCCGCCGTTTGTGCTCCACGCGCCCATCCGCATGGGCCACGATCACTTCCTCGGCAATCCCGATAAACAGCCCCGTCTCCACCACCCCCGGCATCCGCCGGATCGCCGCATCAATCCCCGCCGGATCGCGCGACAGCACCTCCGCCGGAAACTTCGCATGAAAATACGGATTCAGATTGTCCGTCAAGAACACCGAGCCATCCTTGTTCATCCGCTGCGTCACTTCCGCCCCCATCGCCTTGAGCTTCCGCACCACGACCGGCCGGGCGAACTCAATGGCTTCGACAAACACGGGGAAGGATGTCCCCAAACGGTCGACGATCTTCTCCCCGCCGACGACGATCACCAGTTTCTTGCTCACCCCGGTGACAATTTTCTCGCGTGACAAATTCCCACCGCCGCCCTTGATGAGGTTCAATTGCGGATCGACTTCATCGGCCCCATCAATGGTGATGTCCAGCGTATCAGTTTCCTCCAGCGTCGAAAGCGGGATTCCCGCCTGCCTCGCGGTTTTCTCGGTGAGCAGGCTTGTGGGCACCCCGATAATCGAGATACCTTCGGCCTTGACCCGCGCCCCCAAGGCCCGCACGAACGCCAGGGCCGCCCGGCCGGAGCCCAGGCCCACACGTTCACCGCTCTTGACCAGTTTGGCCGCGAGAGCGCCGATTTTTTCCAGTTGTTCCGGAGATGCGATTGCTGTCATAGCCTGCGATCATAAGGCCAAGGAGCCCCTCAAGGCGAGCCGCCTTCATCCCTTATCCGGGGTGCGGCAGCCGTTACGGAAACGGCGGCTGGGTCACCTGCACCGCGTCCACGTCCCCCGCAGCGGCGCCGGCCAGCGGCACGACCACCGGACTGCTCCCAATCGAAATATTCGACCCGTTTACGGTGAGGGATCCGATGCGATCAGACACGATTCCGAAATTATCCGTCTGATTCACCGAGAGGGGCGTGCCAATGATGATGCCGCCGATCGAAACGCTGCCGATGGAGGCGGTGATATTGGAATTGCCAACGCCGATGGAGCTGTCATTGCCGTCGCCAAAGTTGATATTGCCGGAAGGCGTATTCTGGACACCCGCGACAATATTGCTGGCAATAAAATCGCCGCCGATCTTGACGAGGCCAATCTGGGCGTCGCCGTTGACCGCCGACCCATCGGGCTGGTAGCCGGCGAGGATATTGGCGAATTCCGTTCGCCCGCCGATGGTGAGTGTGCCGATGGCCAGGTCCGTCGTTGCCCCCTGCGTCGCCTGGCCGCGCGCGGTAATCAGCACGGTGTTATTCGGGTTGGTGCCGTTGAGGCTGCCCAGGAGACTTCCCTTGACCGTGACCGAACCGATGTCATTCGCCGCCTGGATTGCCCCGCACTGCGTTGTGAAACCACCGCCGAGCGACGTTCCCGCGAAGATCGACTGGCCGACGCTCACCGAGCCGATGCGCCCGCCGGAAATAATGGCCCCGGACTTCAGGAGCGGATCGGTACTGGTGTTCGTGCCGCCGACGATGTTGCGCTTGATGGAAACCGTGCCGATGTCTCCGCTGGTCTCGACCACGCCGCTGCTGCCAGATGTTCCGCCGATCAGCGAACCGCCGATGACCAATGAATTCAGGCTGCCGCCAATAAAACTCGCCGAATTTTCACCCGATCCGCCGCGAACATCGCCGCCGATCGTGATGGTGCCGGCATGGGTGCTAAACGAAAATTCGCCTTCCTCGAAACCGATTCCCCCAATGAGCGACCCGTGAATACTGGCGCTTCCAAGTGTAGGTGCAAAGATAAACCCGCTGCGATCATCCCCTCCGATCTTAAGCACGCCCAGCGTGCCGCCCGCTTCGACGTTGCCTGGCTGGGCGTCGGAGAGCTTCTCCAAAGTGCCGCCGATGGTGACGCTCCCGACCCCGTTGGAACCATTGATTTCGCCCGTGACATCTCTGCCGACGGTCACGAAACCGATCCCCCCGGTATTCAACACGCCGCTCAGGCTGCCCCCGATGGTGGCGCTGCCCAAAGTGCCGTTGACTATAATCACTCCTGCAAAATTCCCCGAGCCGAGGGAGACGTCTCCGCCGACTTTCACCGTGCCGATATTTGATCCGGCATAAATCTCTCCGGAATAAGCAAGCGCGCTTCCAACCACCGAACCGCCGACTGTTACACCAGTGAGGTTTGTCGCCCCGATTTTGCCCGTCAGATCTCCGCTGATCACCGTGGTTCCGATCGTCTGGTTGGCGCTCACCGTGCCGCTGCAATCGCCGCCGATGCTGACCGTACCCAGCGAGGTGCTGGCGCCGACGAGACCTGAACCGGATCCCGAACCCCCGACAAGACTTCCACCAATCGTGACCGTGCCGATCGAGACCGCGGAAAGTCTTCCGGTATTGTTGACGGCGCTCCCGATGATCGAACCGCCGATGCTGGCCAACGTGATCGATCCAATACCTAGTATGACATCGCCCGTGAAACTCCCGCCGACTTTCAGGACGCCGACGTTGCCCGTGTTGGCAAAAGCGCTTCCACTCATTCCGCCGCCGACGGTCACCGTGCCCACGCTGCCATTAGACCCGATCGCGCCGGTGTCGAAGCCCGACCCAACCACCACACTGCCGCCGATGTTCACCACGCCCACGCTGGCTGAACCATAGATGCGGCCGCTGTCGCTGGCGGTGCCTCCAATGAGCGAGCCTTTGACGGTGACGCTGGGGAGTTGTTTGGCAATGAGGTCGCCCGTCGCGTCGCCGCCGATGACGGTGGTGCCGAGCGTCTGCACGGAATACTCGATGCCGCTGAAATTGCCGCCGATCGCCAGCGAGATGACGTCATGGGCAATGATTTCGCCCGAGAGATCGCCGCTGATTTTCGTGGCGCCGATGTCCTGAGTTGCCGTCACGTCTCCGCTGAGCGACCGGCCGATGGTGACCGACGCAATGCCGGCCGTCGCATTCAAGCTCCCCGAATCCACACCACCGATGGTCACAGCACCGATGCCGCCGGTTGTCGCCTGGATGAAGCCCGCATTCTGGCCCGATCCACGGAGAAAATTCTGCCCCACCTTGATCGTGCCGATGCTCGTCGCTGTGAGCATGCCGCTGTCGGAGGCCGAACCTCCAAGAATCGACCCGCCCACGCTGAACGCGTTGACGCTGCCGCCGAGCTGGATCAGCCCCGCGAAATCCCGGCCGATACCGATGCCGGTCGCGCCGCCGCCGGCATTCAGAAAGCCACTTGCGGCAAACGACCCGCCGATGCTCAGGCTCCCCAGCGTTCCGAAGATCGTCAGGCTGCCGGCGAAGTCGCCCAGGATCTTGATGGCGGCCGGACTTCCGCCATTAAAGCCGGCATTGGGCCCGACCGATCCGTTAACCGTCAGCGATTTGGTGGTGTCGAATGTGCGGACAGTGCCCGATTGCGAGCTGCCGAAATTGTTGCTCATGTCGCCGCCGATGGTAACGGCTCCCATGCTTCCATCACTCGCATCAATGGTGCCGCTCTCTTCACCGGCGCCGCCGATCAGTGAACCGCCGATACTCACGTCGCCGGTACTCCGCTGGTAAGACCCCAGATATGCCGAAAATGCCCCATTGCCTCCGATGACATCGCCCCCGATCGACATATTTCCCATGTTTCCGGTCTTGGCGTATACCGCCGCGGACTCGTACCCCGTTCCTCCGATCACCGACCCGCCGACCGCCAGGCCGGAGACGCTTCCGGCGGCGACAATCGACCCGGAGAACGCGCCACCGCCGCCGACAACGTCTCCGGTGATATGTGTCATGCCGATGTTGCCATCGGCATGAATCTCGCCCGAATGATCCGCTGTCCCACCGATCACGCTGCCGCCGATGGTGATTGCCCCGATGCTGGCCTTGACGTTATCGCCGGCCGTTTGCACGTTGAAAAATGCCCCCGTGAAATCCTTGGCCACGCTGATCGATCCGACATTCCCCAGGATGTCGCTTTCCATCGATCCCTGACCGCTCAGCTGCGTGTCCGTGCCGAAGCGTCCTGCCGAGGTGACGACCAATGAAGCAATTGCCGGCGTCGAAGTCGTTGCATCTCCCGCGAGAATCCGTCCCAGGTCGCCGGTGATCGCGACCTTCCCAAGGTCTCTCCCGGTAGCGTCGATCTCGCCGATGTTCGTCAGCCCATCGCCGCCCGCGACGCGCTTCACGCTGATGGTGACGTTCGCCCCCTGGAAGCCCGAATCCGTCAGCGTCAGCAGTTGCAGTTGATTTTTCAACTGCGGATTGGTGGCGAATGAAAAATCCTGCGTCTGGAGCGTCCCAACGCTCACCGCCACGGTGACGATATCGCCGTCCAGATCGGTGAAGGTCGCACTCTTGCCGCCCGGCAAAATCGAAAGCGTGCTCACCGAAAGAAACTGCCGCGGTTCGAGCTGATCGAGAAACTGTGCGTAACGGCGCTTTCGCCGCGCTTTGTTCTGCTGTGCGTGGGAAAATCCAGAAGGGCTCACGACTTCACGCACGCGCGAATCAAGCATGGCAGCTCCGGGTTTGGCGTCTACATATTTGCGAGGGACGCACTGTATGCGAGACCCGAGACGCTGGCAAACTCTAAATGGTTAAGACTTGCCGGCCGCGCCGGACAGCAGTCGCAATAGCCGCGCGAGTCCCCACCGAGCCCCGAAGAGTCTTTATCGCTACGTCACTTCCACCGCCGTCACATCCCCGGTGGTCACACCCGCCAGGTCCACACTCACCGGCGCGCCGCCGATCGTGATCACCGCTCCGTTGACCGTCAGCACCCCGATCCGCTGCGACACAATCCCAAAATGATCCCCCGCATTCACCGACAGCGGCGTCCCGATCACAATTCCGCCGATCGTCAGGCTCCCAATGGAAGCCGCGATGCTCGCACTCCCCGGGCCGATCGACGTGTCGTTGCCGTCGCCGAAATTAATGTCGCCGGAGGCGGTATTCTTTACGCCCGCGACAATGTTACTGGCGATGAAATCGCCGCCGATTTTTACAATGCCGATCTGCGCATCACCATTTACCGCGTTGCCGTTGGTCTGGTAGCCGGCAATGATATCCGCGAATTCCGTGCGGCCGCCGATGGTGAGCGTGCCAATGGCGAGATCCGTCGTCGCGCCCTGCGTCGCCTGCCCGCGGGCGGAAATGGTCACCGTGTTGTTCGGATTCGTCCCGTTGTCGTTTCCCAGCAGGCTCCCCTTCACGCTCAGCGATCCGATGTCATTCCCCGCGGCAATTCCTCCGCACTGCTGGGTCACCCCCAGGCTGAAATCCTGCCCGCCAAGAATCGATCCACCGACGCTCACGGACCCAATCCGCCCGCTCGCCGTAATGAAGCCGGACTGTATCAATGGATCAGGCCGCGGATTTGTTCCGCCGACGATATTGCGCTTGATGGTGACGCTGCCGATATCACCGCTGGTGGCAATCTCACCGCTCTCGTTTGCAGATCCCCCGATGAGCGAACCGCCGATGCTGAGCACGTTGAGCTGCTGAACGGTGATCGCGCCCGTGCCGGTCGCGCCGCCCCCGCGCACGTCTCCACCGATGGTGATCGTGCCGGTGGTCCCGAAATCCTCGATCCTGCCATCAGCCACGCTGCTTCCGCCAAGCAGTGACCCGTGAATGGCGACAACGCCGAGGCTGATGGTGTCGATGAACCCCTGCCGGACATCACCGCCGATTTTCAACGACGTCAGCGCCCCGCCTGAAAAGATTTCGCCGGCGCTGGCGCCGCCGAGCTTGATGAGCGAACCGCCGATGATGACGTTGCTGATTCCCTGGAAGACGTTGACCTTCCCGGTGACATCACGGCCGACGGTGATGGTGCCGACAGACTCCTGCGCATAGACCACGCTCCCCAACGAGCCGCCGATCGCCACGGTTCCGATGCCGCCGGGGGTCGATATCTCCCCGGTCGTTTGTCCCGAGCCGGGGCTGGTATCGCCGCCGATTTTCACGGCGCCGATGCCCGCGCCGCTGTAGATCGATCCGCTGTAGTCCGAAGCGCCGCCAATCAGTGAGCCCAGGACGCTGGCGCTGGTGATGGTCCCCGCGTGAACCTCGCCGGTGAGATCGCCGCTGATGGTCAGCGTTCCCAGGGACTGGGATGCGAGAATATTCCCGCTGACCGCGCCGCCGATGCTCACAGCGCCGATACTGCCATCGGTGGCCGTTATCTCGCCGGCCTCAGAACCGCGGCCCGCGTTGAGAGCATGGCCGACCTTGATGCTGCCGATCTCCGCCGCGCGGACGGTGCCGCTCTGTGCCGTGCTGCCGCCAACGATCGACCCGCCGATGGTCACCGCATTGATGGTTCCGTTTGAACTGATGTGCCCCGAATCGTTCCCGGCGCCGCCAATGATGCTGCGACCCACCGAAAGCGTGCCGATCCCAGGCGTGTCGATGAATCCCGAATAGTTGTTTTCATTCCCCGCCACCGATCCGCCGATCGACACCACGCCGATCGCCCCGCCTGGCATTTCCACCTCACCGGAAAAATCCCCGCCGATCTTGATCGCCCCGATATTTCCGTTGCCGTTGATCATGCCGGTCATCGCACCGCCGATGGCGAGCGTTCCCATTGTTCCAATATTGAGCGTCCCGCCCATGCCGCGCCCGACCGTGATCTTGCCGATGCTGCCATTGGTGTCATAAAGGTATCCGGAAGGCAAAAATGTTCCGCCGATCGCCAAAGATGCCAGCGACCCGCTCAGATGAAGCGTTCCCGCAAAATCCCCGGAAATGGTCGTGGTTCCCAGGGTCGCGCCGAAGTAGCCCGAATCTGTCGCCACCGAGCCGCCGACGAAAAGCGATTTTGTATTCCCCGCCGCCCGGACGGCCCCGGACTCCCCGATCCCATACTCCGTGCTCATATTGCCCGCAATGCTGACCGCGCCGATGCTACCGCCCCCCGCGTCAATCGTGCCGCTCGCCGCCCCGCCACCGCCGATCAGTGATCCGCCGATGGTCACATCGCCCGTGCTGCCCTGGCTCGCGCCCAGGTATCCCGACGATCCCCCGTAGTTACCGATCACATCGCCCCCGATGGTCATGTTACCCATGCTTCCATCGCGGGTGTAAACCGATCCGGAAACCGGACCGAATCCGCCGATCACCGAACCGCCCACCGACAATCCGGAGATGCTGCCATTGGCGACGATCACTCCCGAATTGCTTCCCATTCCGCCCAGGACGTCACCGGAGATTTTCGTCATGCCTATGTTTCCGTCGGCCTGAATCTCGCCGGAATTATTTGCATTCCCGCCAACCACGTCCCCGCCAATGGTGATCGCCCCGATGTTCGCCGCCTTTCCGTCCCCCGCCGTCTCGACATTAACGAACACCCCCGTGACGTCATGTGCCACCGAAATCGCGCCGACGTTCCCCCGAATATCGCTCTCCAGCGATCCGCTTCCGCCCGGTTGCGTGTCGGTCCCAAGCCGCCCCAGGGTCGTGACCATTAGCGAGGCGATCGCCGCCGTGCTTGTCGTGCCGTCTCCCGCCAGGATCCGCCCCAGGTCCCCCGCCACCGTCACCTTCCCCAGATCGTTCCCCGCCGCATCGATCTCCCCGACATTCGTCAATCCATCCCCGCCCGCGACGCGCTTCACGCTGATCGTCACACTGGCCCCGGCAAATCCCGGATCGGTCAGATTCAGCACCTGCAATTGATTCTTTCCCCCGACAAGCGCAAAGGTAAAATCGCCGGGCAACAGCGTCCCCGCGGTCACCGCAACCGTCACCAGATCCCGGTCCGGATCCGTAAACGTCGCGCTCTTCCCGGTGGGGGCGATGCTCAGCGACGAGGATGTCAGCAATTGGCGCTCTTCCAGCCGTTCCAGAAGCTGCGCATAGCGTCTGCGCCGCCCGTCGCGGCCCCGCCCAACAGGCAGCGAAAAACAGCCACCAATGACATCCCGAAGACGTGAAATCGCCATGTCCACTCCGGCAAAGGTGTTTACATATCTGTGGAGCGGGAACTCTACGCCCGCGCAAATCGATTGGCAATCCAATGACGCTCAGCGCGCCCGATGGCCCAAGGGCACCTGTTCGAGCGCCTCGGGCGACAACTCAAACGCCCCCGCTGTCAGCGCCGGATCGCTGTTGATCACATCCGGCCACCGCGCCCCCGTAAGCACCTGCACCGCAAAAACTTCCTGCACGTCATTGGTAAATTTCACGAGTCCCGCCACGTCCCCCGTCCGCGTGTCCACGACCCACATCCCGCACGCCCGCTCCTCGGGCTTGAGTTCGCAGATCTTTATCCCGCTGAACGTCGCCGACTCGCGCACCTGCGAGAGCCCGACAAACGCATACGGGCCCACAAAATCCAGCCCCCGCGTGAAGCCGGGCAACCTGCAGACCTCCTGATAGTGCCCAGTCGCATCGACAATTCCCAAGCCGCCGTTTCCGCTGTCGAGCACCCACAATTTCCCATCATGCCAGCGCGGCGAGTGCGGCATCGACAGACCCTCGGCCACAATCTCCCCCGACACAATATCCATCAGAATGCCGCCGCTGGCCTTGTTGGCGCGCCAGCCCCCCGCCACGTCGGTCCGCCCCAATGCCGTCACATACCGCGGCACACCTTCCCGCGCGCACATCCCGTTCAAATGGCACCGATCCTCCGGCGCCAGGCCCGTGATAAAACCCGGCTTCCACGTGGGCTCAAAACTGTAAATCCCGCTCCGCACCGCGAGGCAACTGAAGCGCGTGTTCACAAACCAAAGCCGCGACGGCCCCCCCGCTGCTGCCCCACCCGGCTCCTTCACCCACGCCATCTCATGCACCTGGATGTCCCCCGTGAAATGCACGCACCGCGGCAGAAACGCCCCGTCACTCGCCGGCTCCCCCTCCTTCGCCAGACGCCCGCGCATTCCCGGAATGTCGTGAAATTCCCAAATCTCCGCGGTGGTCCCCAGCGCCATCCGCCCCGGCTCGATCGCCAGTCCCATCGGCTTGCCGAACGCGCGAAAATGTGAGTTGAGCTCCCCCGTCCTGGGATCCGTCCGCAGAATCACCAGCCGCCCGGCCTGGTACGTCGTGACCAGCACCGATGCGCCCAATTCCGCCAGCATCCGCGGCACCGAGTGCGTGTAAATGCTTTCGAGCGGTTCCACGGCCACCTGTGAAGTGCGATTATTGCTCCGCCGGACTGCTCTCGAACAGATGCAGCACCCGCGCGTGTTTGAGCACCTGTCTTACTTGCGGTTGAAGCCCCATGACTGAAAAAACCGCCCCGCGATCCTTCACCGCCTTGTGAAGCTGCATCAGGAACCGCATCCCCACCGACGAAATAAAGGTCAGGTCACGGGCATCGACGGTTACCTTTTTGGGCTTCTGCGCGAGCACGTCATGCACGTAATCGTCGGCATCGTCAAAATCAAAGTGCACCTCCCCCTTCATCTCGACCGTCAGCTCCCCCGCTTTCACGGAGGTGATCCGTACATTCAATTCTTCCTGTGACATGGCATTCTCAACCGTTGCGATTCGCCGCATTCTACCCGACCGGGTGCGCTGCGTTAACATGGCCTGACTCCCTTGAGTATCCACCTCTTCTACGCGTTAAACGCGGCAAGGGAACCCAAGTTCCGCAGCTTTTCGGGCCGGATTCGGTTTTGACCCCACACCACCCCTGCCGGGAGGCAAAATTCACTTGTGCAGCGCCGCCGCAAGCCGCTCGCCCAGCACCACCTGGGGCTGCGGCGCGGGGCGGTATGTCGGCTCCACAGCCACCTTCAGGGGCCGCATCGACTTGTCGGGTATTCCGTGCTCGTCGATGATTTTCTGAATCGCCATGATCCCCTCCATCAGCGTCTCGGGCCGCGGCGGGCATCCCGGCACATACACGTCCACCGGCATGAACTGGTCGATCCCCTGAATCGTCGCATAATTGTCAAACACCCCGCCCGTCGACGCGCACGCCCCCATGGAGATCACCCACTTGGGTTCGCACATCTGCTGATAAATCCGCTGCAGCACCGGCATCATTTTGATCCCGACGCGCCCCGCCACGATCATCAGATCCGCCTGCCGCGGGGAAAACCGCATGACTTCCGCGCCAAAACGCGCCAGGTCAAACCGGCTCGAGGCCGTCGCCATCAGCTCGATCCCGCAACACGCCGTTGCAAAGGGCAGCGGCCACACGCTGGACCGGCGGCACCAGTTCACCGCCTTCTTCAGGTTCAACGTCAAAAAGTTATCCGGGAGTGATGTTGGTTCAATTGGCATAATGTTGAATCTTCCAAACTGCTGTTTTCTATCTTCGCTGTTCTATTATCGCAGCTTCAGTCCCATTTCAAAACGCCCTTGCCCCAGGCGTACAGATACGCAACCAGGATAATGGCGGAAAAGACCAGGACCGATACAAAAAGCGCCGCATACGAGATCGGAACGTTGCCCAGGCCCAGCCCATCGAACGAGCGCTGCGGAAAAATCGTCAGCCACGGGATCAGGAACAGCACTTCCACATCAAACACGAGAAAGATCATCGCCACGAGGTAAAACCGGATGTTGAAGCGTTGCTTGGTGTCGCCCACCGGGTTCACGCCGGACTCATAGGGGGTGTCTTTGGTCCGCCCGCGCCGTTTGGGCCCGAGGACGGTTGACATCACCACGTTAAATGCTGCAAACCCAGCCGCAACCACGAACAGAATCCCCAGCACCGCCCATTCGTCATAGCTCGACTGCGCCAGTACCCGCACCCCATCCGACAATGCACCCAAATCCATCATCAAGCACCACCTGTAGAAGCCTTATGCAAGGGAACCGCATTATAAGCCCCAGACCGGGACCCGCAACCGCCGGGCAAAATCACAAAAGCGCGGACCGTGCACGGGCCAGGGCTGCGCCCGGCAAACCAAATGACAAAGGTGACACGGTGAGGGAATGCCCTATTCCCTCTTGCCGTGCCTGCCGCTCTGCACTCACCTTCCGCCGCGGCCGCCGGCGCCGCCGAATCCGCCCCCGCCGCCTCCGAACCCGCCGCGCCCGCCGCCCCCGTTCGGGTTCGCCGCCGGCTGTGGCACCGGCGTCCCAATCGACACATTGTTGGCATATTCCAGCTTGAACTGATACTCCACCGACTTGGCCCCGCCATCCACCGCCTGCCCGGGCACGTCCACATCCCAGCGGAGAATCCCTTTCTTCTTATCCGTGAGTTCATAGGCCGGATCGGTCGAAAGTTTCTGGCCGTCGGGCATGGGCGACATGGTCACGCGAATCTCTGATTCCTGCGCCGTCGGCAGGCGATCGAGGAGCCTCACGGTCACCGGACTCACGCCGAAATTTTCCACACTCAGCCGATACGTAAACTCCACCACCCGGTTGGCCACCTGTGTCGACTCGGTTTTTTCCGCCAGGACCCGCTGCGCCCGCAGCGACGAATCAATCCCGAAGCCGACGCTGAACCGCTGCCCCGCCGCCACCGACGGCATGACCCCGCGGCCGACAAACTCGTTGTTCACATACGTCAGCACTTCCCCATCGAGCAGCACCGTCGAGCTGTCATTCACCGCCGACGCCTCGTCGTAGACAAACGTCGAGAGCACCGGGCTGGCCACCTTGTAGAATTGCGCCTTCATCGGGATGGTCGTAATCTGCACCAGTTGCCGGTCACTCCGCGACGGCAGGTTCGTGGGCTTGAGCTGATAGGTGATCGCCATCATCTCGTCGGGAGAAAGGGGCAAGCGCTTGGACACAGGCGTTCGGGCGATGCGCTCCCGCGCCAAGAGATCGACGAGCTGCAAATCCGCCGCGGTCCTGTTGAGCACCACATCCAGATCGTTGTTGTCTCCGATGTAATCGAGGTTCACGATGTTCCCGTTGATGTTGAACGTATTGGCCGCCTGGCCCGCCGGGCCGTTGGCCCCCTGCTGCTGCGGCTGCCCGGGATTTCCTCCGTTGTTATAGGCGGAGTTCGCCCCGATCGTGCTTCGGAAATTTTCCAGCTGCGACCGCTGCTGCAGCAGTTCCTGCCGCGCCTGATCCGAGCCGCCGCTCTGCTCGATCTGCGCCAGGACATCCTTCGTGCCCGTCTGTCCCGGCCGCGACGATGTGATCGCCAGTTCCGTCAGCACCGGGGCTTTCGCGACAAGCGACGGCGTCGCCGTTGAAAGCGACATCTGCACGTTGTTCCAGTCCTCCCCCGTCATCTGCTGGATCGACGCGAGGTATTCCACCGCAAAGCCCTTCCGATCGGCATCCGCCCGGACGTTGTAGGAAGGCTGCCAGGTCGCGTTATCCACGATGTACCGCACGCGCATTTTTCCGCCGCCGCCGGTGAGGTTCACAAACACCTGCGCCTCGCGGGCCAGTTTCGACGAGCTGCCGGCGACCTGCCCGCGCTGTGCCTGCAGCATCTGCAACTGCTCAGACAAATCCCGCTGCTCCATCGTCGCTTTCAGGCCCTCGTCAGAGATTCGCGACCGCTCCGTAAAAATAAACTGCGTCAGTTTCTGCAGCGTGTCCGCGTTGAGCACCCCCTTGCTCAGTTCCAGCGTGCTGGTGGATGCCGAGAATTGCTCGAGCTTCGAAAGATAATCCCCCTGCGACGAGAGCACCCGCTGTTTCTGCTGGTTTGCAGTGAGCTTGTCCTGCAATCCCCGGATCTGCTCGTCGAGTTTCTGCACCGCGTCGCGCACGTCCTTCTCCACCGGGTGTACCGAATAATTCACCGACTGAACCTGCACCCCGTCGGCGTTCTCGGCATAAATCGAGCCCGGCTCCACCTGGTCGGGCAGGTTGGTCACCACGATCTCCTTCAATCCCGCCGGCCCGGGCACATCAATCTCCCGCGTCACAAGGGCCTGGCCCCGATAAACCGTCACCGCGCTGATCTTCCCGGGCACCTCCGTCCGATCTGCCGCGAGCGCAAAGCCATTGCCCATCCCGGCCAGCACCAGGCCCGCGACCACGGTCCACAGCATACGATTCCGGCGCATATCAGCACTCCTTTTTTGTCGGCCGCCAAGGCGCCATGCCGCCTCCGCGAAACCCTCTGACCCAAAACGGCGCACACCCTCCGCCGACGCCGGCAGACCGCTTGATGCGCACCCGCTCAGATTCCATGCACACCCCTCCCTTACCCGGGAAATGCCCCCTATCCCCAACACGCTCATACGTCATCAACGTTGCCGCCGAGCGCTTCGGGATTTCTCCCCACTTGGCTTATGAAAGCGTCGCGGCCTCGTAAACCCGATCCGCCGCCACCGCGATCACATCTTTTTCATGGGAAAACAGCAGCACGGTGCGCAGGCCCGGCGCGGCTTTCGACCAGACCCCCTGCAGATGATCCGTCTCAACGCCCGAGAGCCTCCCCCGGCACTTGACCTCCACCGGACCGGGCGCGGCCGGCGGAAGCTGCCGCAGCATTTCGGCGACACGCGCTTCGCTGAACCGCGTGATGCCCCGGATAAGAAAACCCGCGAGCCCCGGATGAGCCATGGGCGCCGAAGGAGACACGCAGTAACCCCCATCCAGCGTCAGCGGCGCAAGCCCGAGCCGCGCCGCAAGCCCCGCCGCAAGACCCGCCCGGGTAAAAGCACCATCGAGCTCATAAAGGGTGAGCGGATGACCCGGTTCAACGATCGCCGCCGCTGAATTTGCAGACAGGGAATCGAGGAGGGGAATCTGCCCGGGCCGGGGCGCCTCGGGTGCCGCGGTAAAGGTAAAGGGCGCCGCGCCATCCTCGAGCACCGTCGCGCTGCGCTCGCCCGGAGCGCCCGCAAGCACGCCGCGCCACAACACCGCCTGCACCACCGACCCGTTGTGGCTGATGAGCTCGAGATGGCCGTCGGGCAGCTCCTCAAAATCCGCCGCCGGACTCAGCTTGATCGCCCCCCCCCCCCCCCC
>Ga0265314_10002219_pt1 | contig 20232 bp, 16 predicted proteins | sample 4126metaG_FD_203106 | JGI IMG/M metagenome (GOLD analysis project Ga0265314, IMG submission 203106) | Rhizosphere microbial communities from Carex aquatilis grown in University of Washington, Seatle, WA, United States - 4-1-26 metaG | ecosystem: Host-associated > Plants > Roots > Rhizosphere >... | reverse complement strand
AATGATCAAAAACGGTGCACCAGCACCATCCTGCAGGTATCGCCCATTCGTACTGGGCCTCAGCGGGTAGTTCGCCGCAGAAGCTGCCGAGTGTAAGCAGAGGCAAACGACGATGGAAGAAATTCGTAGGCGAGAACACATATGCTTTCAGCCTATCATAGGTTGCGAGCTATTTCCAGCTTTAACCCCCCTCGCCTGCCCACACTCGATCGCTTTCTTAAGAATACGCATACAAGTCATGTACGCCAGAAGAAATGGTCATCAATCTGCTGCGTACGAATCAAGTATTCGAGCTCCTTTAACCGTGTGAAAGCTCGATGCCGGAAGCCTTCGGCCTGCATATCAATCCGCTTGAACAGCTCATACAACTGCTGCGCCCCCCGCCGCGCATCCCAGGCGCACTTAAACCCTGGCAGGTGCTTGCGGATCTTCTCGAACGACACCCGATAGCTCCGATTATCCGCACTGGGCGCGCCAAAACTCACGCGACACCCCGAAAACACTTCGCCGACGATCTCCGCAATCTCTCGTACCCGGTAGTTGTGATCCGTGTCGCCGACGTTAAAAACCTCGTTATGCACCGCTTCGATCGGAGCTTCCAGCACTGCCATGATCGCTTGCGCGATATCCAACCCATGCACTATCGGCCGCCAAGGCGTTCCGTCGCTCGTCATCTTAATCTCTTTCGTCGTCCAGGCCAGACCTGCAAGGTTGTTCAGCACGATGTCGAAGCGCATCCTCGGCGACGCTCCGTAGGCCGTGGCGTTCCGAAGGAAAGTCGGAGAGAAGCGCGCATCCGCCATGCCCCGGACCTCGCACTCCACTTGCGTCTTGCACAGCGCGTAGGCTGTTTGTGGATCCAGAGGCGACTCCTCGGTCACGAAATCCCCGCCCGAGACGCCGTACACGCTGCAGGAGGACATATAGACGAACCGTCTCACCCCCGCTGATTTGGCCATCTCCGCCAGCCGGGCGGAGCCTTGATGGTTGATCTCGTCGGTGATTTTGGGAGCCAGTTGCCCCAGGGGGTCATTCGACAGTTCGGCCATGTGGACGAGCGCATCGATGCCCTGCAAATCTTCTGCGCCAATTTCCCGAACATCCTTGCTCCGGATTTGCGGGATGCTTCCGGGGGCGCGGTACAGTGTGCCCTCACGGTAAAACCCGGTATCGATTCCGGCCACGTCGTGACCCTTGCGCAAGAGCTCGGGTCCAAGCAACGAACCAAGGTATCCATCACAGCCAGTTATAATTACTCGCATAAGTTCTTCGCTATCTAGGCTCCATTCCCGGTGGTTTGTTGCCCACGTCCGCCGACGCTCCTCCTTTAGCCCAAATCACCCATGGAGCTTCGCCTCGCTGGTATAGGTCGGTAAGTTCCTGCTGCTCGCGAAAAGTATCCATCGCCCAGAATCGGCGGCACCGAATTGCCATCAACTGTTCAGACTCGATGAGTCGCTGGAACGGAGGCCCCACGAGATCCTCTCCTGACTTGAGGTAGTCGAAGATCTCCCGGCGAAAGACGTAGTAGCCGCAGTTGACCAACAGGTCCGTGTCACGGACATAGCGTATACCTTTCACGATGCCTGCCTGCCCCAACTCAACCACATGAAAGGTCTGTGCCGGCGGCGCACAGAGGAAGGCGCCGACCTTTCTAGAGGAGCGGAAGGCATCCACCAGGAGCGGCAGTTCGTAATCAGTGAGCCCGTCGGAGTAGTTCGCCAAAAACATCTCCTCTCCCTCCAGATAAGGAGCCACCTGGCGCAACCGGGTGCCGATGTTCGAGTTCAGCCCAGTGTCAACAAAAGTGATATTCCACTCCTCGATATCGCTCTGCTTGAGGTCAATGGATTTCCCGCCTTTTGATAAGGTAAAGTCGTTGGAGACGCACTCGTCGTAGTTCAAAAAGTACTCTTTAATTTTATCGGCGCGGTAACCCAAGCAGAGGATAAAATCCTTGTGACCGAAATGGGCGTAGTATTTCATCACGTGCCAGAGCACCGGACGATACCCGATGGGCACCAGCGGCTTCGGTATATTGTCACCATATTCCCGAAGCCGCGTTCCCAAACCGCCGCAAAACAGCACCACCTTCATAATTCTTTATCTAGACGCTTTTCTGCTCGTTCCGCCGACTCGCCTTGCCCGGCTACGCCTTCAAGGTCGCCCTACACTCACTTTTCATTTCTTGAGTGTCGATTGGACGCCGAGCCCCCTTGCCCTCCACGGTCGTCGCTCTGAACCCCCGCCTCCTCCACTCGTTCCAGCCACGCCTCTCGCCAGTACGCATAGATGCCTCGTGGGCAAAAGAGCCGGCATTCGCTGTACCTGGCCTGGCACGCCACTCCGTCAAGGATGATGCACGGGTTTTTCATCCGCAGCATTTTCCCCGTCTTTTCATCGAGAATCTTGGTCACCCTGCTAAGAACACGATACGTTCCGCCACAGAAGGGCACCATCTCGGCGTCAAATTTCAGTCCTCGATTCTTGTTGCGCGTGTCGCAGGTGGCAAGGATCTGTTCGTAGCTCTTGACCCGGACCAGATCTCCAGGCCGGACGTCCAGTTTTACGGCGGGCGTCGGTGTTCCCGCAGGGATCACACCACGCTTTCGAGGGTATTTAAAGCCACCCCGCATTCCTGCTGATGCATCGTAAAGCGCGCGCAGAAGCCGCCCCCCACGTACCCTAACGGCTAGCCATTTATAGCCCATGTAAATGAAACCGCTGGCCATCCTTCCCAAACCCACATTTCCAGACGTATAATCTTCGATGTATTGCTTTACATCCCACGCAGCCAGAGGTTCGGTCGCGGTCAGAAGGTTGGTCGCTTGGCAAGCATAAGCGGGCTCTTCCCCCGCCCCTTGGTTTAAACCCCGTGCACAACAGGCGACGACCTCCTCCGTGCACGGGCTCCCAGGATCGCCTCTCACGGCCCCTGCCGACTCGGCAGGGCTCTCCGCGCTCAAATCCACCTCTGGGCCTGTGGTTCGCCTCAACCAAGCTTCTTTCCAGAAGATCAAGCATCCCGCTTCGCACCCCCCGTGTGCTTGCCCATCGCAGCGAACTCCGTCCAAGTGGACCGCACTCCTCATCTTTCGTCCTTTGTACTCTCCGCTAACGGTGTCGCAGGTCTTGTGAGCGCGCTTGTCGACACGGAGCCTCTGACCGCAGAAGGCGAACATCTCGGGCATGAAGGGCAGTCCGTCAAGCTGTCCGTGCCGGTCGAGGGTGTCGAGAATCTCGCGCTTGCTCCGAACCTCGACCCATTCCCCAGCCTGTAGTTTTCGACCGTTGATCATAGAACTGAACCAGAGCCGGGCTTTATTCAGCCCACCAGAAACCTGCCCATCAGCCTTCCCCGATACCCACGCGTTCTCGCTAGCGCCGCCATCGCCGCCTCCGGGGTTTAACCAGTTTCTCAATCGTCGATTTTGGGTTCAAGGCCAGGTCGATCAAGTTGCGGGCGGCTGGCACAAAGATATCTCGCAACCGGAGCTTCATCCCCGCTGCCCTGAACAATCCTCGATGAAAATCCCAATAGGCCTTGCTCCTTCCCGTTACGATTGCCCGGCCCAGGCAGTCGAAATACCGTCGTTCGCAAGTGCGGCGAATCTCCAAAAGCTCGTTCCCGTTGAAGTAGTCACCTCCATAAGCCTGGATCGCAAAGTACATCCACGCAGGTCTATGGTCGAAGTCGCGAATCTTGCTATATGCCCCGGTGTCGTCCAGCCGCACAAAGGCAAGAACTTGATGCACAAATCCAAAACTCCATTTTCGAAGCACGCGCATACATAGATCAGCGTCCTCGCTGCACACGTCTGCACGGAAGCAAACGGTCTCATCCCTGAGAGCCTTTGCTCGGAACAATAGATTTGTTGGCGCTCCAAACAAATAAGTGGAATTCAGGTAAAGGAGGCGGATCACATCGACCCCCGCCATTACTTGCTCCGAATAAGCTAAGCCATCGAGTCCTACGCGCCTGCCGGTAAGCGAGTACGAACTCACCATGCCGATTCCGATGTCCTTCGCCGCAAGCCCAACGGTTCGATCGAGCGAATCTTCAGTGATCCAGTTGTCGGCTTCGACGATCTTTATATACTCGGCGCAGTCGTCCGCATGGGCCACTGCGCGATTATAATTCTCGGTCCTACCTACGAATTTCTCGCAGTGAACCACCCGCAGCCGGCTGTCGCGTCGGGCAAAATCGTCTGCAATGGCGCCGGTGCCGTCCGTGCTGCAATTGTCCATCACAACCGCACGCCAGTTGGGGTAGGTCTGGGCGAGGATGCTCTCCAGGCATTCGGCCAAGTGTTCGGCTCCATTAAAGACCGGAACTACTATTGCGACCAAGGGTCTATTCATAGCCCGCTGGTTATTAAGCGCTTTGCGCAGCGTTAATGTCGCTTCAACGGGCCACGGGAGTTCCGTGTCCTACTGATTCGCCCAATCGCCAGTCAAACCTCACCAGGACGTACTGCCCACCAAACCCACGAGGGCAATCCCGGCCAGAACCGTAGAAATCACCATCCACCACGGATAATGGGCAAGCTGCTACAATTGCATCCTGCGTTACCGATTCGGATCCAATGTAGAAATCGATCACATAATCCCCCCCGCTCAGAGGTAACTCAGGGACGGTAAAATCTATAAAACCAGAACCTTCGAGATCGAGGCGACGACGGTCAACGACTTCTGTCGGAAGCATAAAGTAAGGACGCGCGTCCTTCATGATCCCGAGAATGATTCGACAATTCGAATACACACGAGGAGTCGAGCATGAATAGTGAACACGAAGCGTGACAGCCTGGCCCGATGACACGTATTGAACGGGTCTATCGTGAACGTCCAAAACCTCGATGTTGGTGATTCGAATTTCGCCGGCTCCTTGGCGATCTTTCCTAGTGGTAAGCGACATCTTGGAGAGACTCATCGGCACTGCGAGGTACCGCCGTATCACCTCGGCGGCCGGACCAGACTCCACCATCCTCCCTCCCTCCAGCAGAATGGCACGTGAGCAGAGGTTTTCCATCGCCGCCATGTTGTGGCTCACGAAAAGGATCGTTCTGCCCCCTTTGGCGACTTCCCCCATCTTGCCCATACATTTAGCTTGGAAGGCGACGTCCCCAACCGCCAGAACTTCGTCCACCACCAGGATCTCGGGGTCCAAATGGGCTGCTACCGCGAACGCCAGGCGGACATACATCCCGCTGGAGTAACGCTTAACGGGTGTATCGATGAATTTCTCGATTTCGGAGAACGCCACGATTTCATCGAACTTACGCTTAATTTCAGCCTTGGTCATTCCCAGGATCGCTCCGTTGAGGTAGACGTTCTCCCGGCCGCTCAGCTCCGGGTGAAATCCGGTGCCGACTTCCAACAGGCTTGCGATGCGGCCCTTCACCCGCGCTTCGCCTTCGGAGGGGGCGGTCACGCGCGCCAGGATCTTCAGCAACGTGCTCTTGCCGGCGCCGTTGCGGCCGACAATCCCCAGGACCTCCCCTTCCTTCACCTCGAATGAAACATCCTTCAGCGCCCAGAACGTCTCATCGTGGTTCTTGGCCGCGGCCTTATTCCCTTTGCCAACTTTCGAGAGCGGGTCCGGGCGTCCGCGGAACGCTGCCCACCAGCGGTTGACGTCATCCACCAACCGCGGGTGTCCGATCACGCCGAGCTGGTATTGCTTCGATAAACGATCTACTTGGATGGCAACCGACATAGAAACAACGAGATGCGAGCGGGGAGCCTGGAGGCTTGCGAGTTGAGATTGCGAATGGAATCAAAGACCATCTTGCCTTCCTCTTCCAGAGCGTTCGGGAGGGAGGGGGCGGTTCCCCTTTCAAGACTGCCATTTTTTGCGACTCTCACCTGAATCTTCACACCGTATCCATGAACGTTTTCTCGACGTGGTTGAAGAGGAGGACACCCACCGCCAGGATTATTGCAGTGGCGGCTGCGGATATTCCGAGGTAGGCCCAACTGAAGCTGCCCGTCCCCAGGAAAGCGTAGCGGAAGGTCTCGATCACCGGCGTCATCGGGTTCGAGAACATGATCCAGCGGTATTGCTCCGGAACTTTCGACACCGGGTAAATCACCGGCGTGGTGTACATTACGAGCTGGACGCCAAACTGGACGAGGAAACGGAGGTCTCGGTAACGGGTAGTCAAGGATGAGACAATGATCCCCGTTCCGAGGCCGAGCGCGGCCATGAGCAAAACCAGGGCTGGCAGCAAGAGCAACACGTTGGTGGCGTGGATCGGAGTGCCGCGGACCAGAAAGTAAACATAGAAACCGAGAAACAGACCGAGCTGGATTCCAAACCGAATCAAACTCGAAATCACGATCGAGACCGGCACGGCCAGCCTTGGAAAGTACACCTTGCCGAAGATGTTGGAGTTGGCCACGAACGTTTCCGAGGTCCGCGTCAGACAATCGGCGAAATAGTTCCAAGCGGTCACCCCAGAGAGGTAGAACAGCATCTTGGGCAACCCATCCGTCGAAAGCTTGGCGATATTCCCAAAGATGATCGTGAACGTCAGCGTGGTCAGGAGGGGCTGGATGATAAACCAGAGCGGCCCGAGGATGGTTTGCTTGTACTGCGCGACCAGGTCGCGCCGGACGAACAACATAACCAAGTCACGGAAACGCCACAGGTCAGCCAGGTGGAGATCAAACCAGCCCGTCTTCGGGCGAATGATCAGCGTCCAGTCGGTAGTCGCCGCTGGAGCCACAGGACCAGACGCCAGGCCCGCGGCGGGGACAACATCGTCCGGCGTTTCCTTCAATTGTTCAGATATTTCCATCGAAACGGCGGGTGTTCAGGCTGACGCTTGTTTCACGGTTTCCGCCCAAGTGCAGTCCATCATGACCAGACCTCTGCCTTGTTGGATCAGCCGTTCAGACTGGTAGAGCCCCCTGCCCTCAAGAACCAAGCTTATGCCTTCAGGAACCTGATCAATGCGTTTTCCGTCCAACTCCCCAAACCAAGGCTCGAGCTGATATAGACCAGGATAGAAGGGCAAACCCGGAACCTTGATGATCACCTCAACCTCATTGCCGGCCTCGTACGGACCGAACACCAGCCCTTGGCTGTCGGTGCGGAGGTTGAGGATCGGCACCCCTCCGGAGGAATGGAATTGAACCCCCATGTTCATCCTCGCCAGCCGCGAAAAAAACTGCAGCCGCAGCTTGATCTGAAAGGGCTCTCCGATGCCGATACAATCAGCCGGCCGCCCCTGATCATCCTGCAAATCCGCAGCCAGAATGCGGCCTTGAGCGGACCCAGGACGTCCTTCCGCCGGAGCCACATAGGCCGAAGATGTCCGCTGTCCGTAACCGCTCCTTTGATAAACGTCGATCCCGCTGCCCACATCGCCATCGAACGCGATCCCCCCATGCTCGAGCACCACGCAACGGCTGCACAACTGGTTTACCGCTCCTAGGTTGTGGCTGACAAACAGCACCGTCCGCCCCGAGCCAGAGACGTCTTCCATCTTGCCTAAGCATTTACTCTGAAATTCCATGTCGCCGACGGCCAACACCTCGTCCACTATCAGGATCTCCGGCTCGAGATGGGCCGCAACGGAAAACGCCAACCGGACACGCATGCCGCTGGAGTAGCGTTTCACTGGTGTGTCGATAAACTGCTCGACTCCCGAGAAGTCAATAATCTCATCAAACTTCTCATCGATTTCATGCTTCCGCATGCCGAGGATCGTGCCGTTGAGATAGACGTTTTCGCGGCCCGTAAGATCAGGATGGAAACCGGTTCCTACTTCCAAGAGGCTGCCGACGCGACCATAAACAACCGCTCGCCCGTTTGTGGGCTCTGTGATCCTGGACAGAATTTTCAGCAACGTGCTCTTGCCGGCTCCGTTGCGCCCAATAATCCCGACCGCCTCACCGTGCTTGACCTTGAAGGAGACGTCGTTGAGCGCCCAGAAGACGTCGGAAGGCTGCGAAAGGGAAGTTCGCGGCGCAGCGCCCTTGGCGCTAGCTTCGGCAGCCTGGCCGTTGCCCTTCCCCGTCACGCCCTCGAAGCGGCTGAGGTTCCGCACGTCGCGGAAATTCTGGAACGGCGATTTGAACCAGCCAGTAACAGCCCCGAGCAGCGTCTCATGCTCTTGCTCCTTCAGGCCAATCCGGTATGCCTTACTCAGGCTCTCAACGGAGATCGCTAAATCGCTCATGAAACAAAAGCAACAATCGGGAAGCAGAAATCATTTCTGCTCCCCGCCTTTTCTTTTCGACTTTTCCCGCGTCTCACGTTCCTCCTCCGAGGCCAGGCCTCAAGCAACATCCGCAAAGCAGCGCTCGGTGCGCCGGAAATAAAGGGAACCCAATAAGAAGGAGATCACGCTGGTGATGGCACCCATCCCAATGAGGCCCCAAGGCATCGGACCCGTGTTCAACAATGCGGCACGGAAGCCCTCGATGACGCCGGCCATGGGGTAGAGTCCGTACCACAGGTAAACGCTGGCAGGCAGCTTCGAGGCAGGCCAGACAACTGGAGCTGCATACATCAGAGCTTGGATGGCGAAGGCCATCGCATGCCGAACGTCTCGATACTGAATCGCCAGGGCGGCAAGGAAGAGTCCAAAGCCAGTCGAAGTCAGCATCATCAAGGCCAATAGGACGGGGAGGAACACTATGTTCCAGGAGGGACTGATGTGATACCAGAGCATCAGGGCAACCAGGAAAACGAGCGCGATCGCGAAATCCACCAGCTTGGAGAACACAGGCACCAGAGGAATGAAGACGCGCGGAAAATAAACCTTGGTAAACAGGCTGGTGCCCTGAATCAGGCTGTTCGCAGCGCCGGTGAGCGACTGCGAAAAATACGTCCAAGGCAGGAGCGCCGCGAAACTGAATACCGCATACGGTTTCCCATCGCTAGGCACTTTGAGGAGCATGCCGAAGATCACGGTGAACACGACCATGCTAAAGAACGGATTAAGCACCGCCCAGGCAATGCCAAGCACCGTCTGCTTATAGAGCACCGTGACATCGCGCAACACCAGGAAGTAGAGGAGATCCCGGTATTCCAAGCACTCGCGCCAATCGACGAGCTTCCAGACCGCCTTTTGCTCGATCACCGTAACCGTACCCCTGGAGGCGATCCCGCGGTGTCCTGACTGAGGCGGGATTGCCGACTCGGCACCTGCTGATTCGAGAGAATTTCCCACGTTAAGGTCTTGATTCGGCACGCTGCGCTTCAGCCGGGGCTCGGAGATGAAGTCTGGGTGACAATCAGTGCCGGAAGCCGCTTTCTAACCGCCTCCGCTGCTTCCGCCAGCGAATGGTAGCCGGTGAGGATTAGTTCAAGATTCTGTTGCCCCAGCACCCGGTGCCCGTCCCAAGCCGCTTTGATACGGCCGCCTTGCTCCGTGTTAGCCAGGCCCGACTGGCGTTTGGCTCCATCCTCCCACTGGCAGAAGAAGACGTACAGGACGGTGCCTCCGGATTGGTAGGTGTATTTGTGGAACGGAAGAGTGAACTGCTGAGCTTTGAAGAGCTCGAGGCCGCCGTCTTCCACCAGGGACAGGCCACTGGCGGGGAGGCACACATCAGGCCGGTGCTGCCGGGCACGAAAGATGGAGCTAGCGCTGGTGGCATTCCACCGCAAAAAGAACGCGGTCCATTCTGAGCCGTCCCCTTCGCCCCAAGAGCCGGTTGCCCCGGAATCATTTTGCAGGAGCCGCACCGAGCGCGGTGGAAGTTGGATGGCTTTAAAAGTCGCGTTGTTAGTGGGCAATACAGCCGACCATCGCGGACCGCTGTCGCTCTTGGAGGCGTGCAGTCGATACCAGGCTTCGGTGGCGCCAACGCATGCTAGAGACCAAAGGCCGAGCGCGAGGAGGTAGCGGCGGGGCACAGACCCAAGCCGAGAGGCCGAATGATCACGGGAAACGGAATCTGGTTCACTGGTCCAGCGTCGGATCAGGATTGCCAGGACCCACAGTGAGAAGAAGCACGCGACGGCAATCGTCATGCCGGCAGGATCGTGCCATTTGTCAACCGCCGAAAGCCCGTTGGCGTTTGCTTGCCAGCTCAGCAGAAGAGTGCGCACGACGTTGAAACAAAAGCCGAGCGTAATACCGCATAGAACGAGGGCGAGCCGGGGTATAAAACGGAACCGGTATAGCTCGCCCATCACGAGCGCCGCCATCAGGCTGGACTGGAAAGAGCGGACGCCGCTGCATGCTTCATCCACGCCCAGCGTGCCAGTGCTAAGTTCGATCAGGTTTCCTCGCTGTAACGCGGGGATATCAATCCATCCCAGCAGTTCCACCGTAACGTTCGCGACGACACGCATGAGCCCCTGTGTGAGCCCTTTTTCGATACGATACGGCCAAACAACTGCCACCAGGATCAGGGCGACGGGAAAAGCAAAGTGCTTCACCCAAGTCTGGCCGCCGGCCAGAAAGAACGCATAGAGCGTGGCGGCCACGACAATGCCGGCGTAAAGCCAGCTCAGGAGCGGCCAGTCGAGGTTGATCTCGTAAAGGACGCGGAGCGGCAGGAATGACAAGGTCAGAAGCAGCATCACCCCCGCAAGCAGAAAACTCGCGGTCGAACGGGGCATCGAATCTCCCTCCTGATCCGGGGCAACAACCGGCCTGTCCGTCCAGCGACGCCAGAGGAGAATTGCGGCGAACACCGGCACAAACCAGCCGTAGGCGTATTGCTCACGGCTTTCCCATTGGCTGCTGAGCAACCGGCAGAGATCCAGCCAAAGCAGGCTAAAAATCGCGACCGGAAACCAGAGCTTGAGATTACCTTCAATCCCGCGCACGCCCATCGTGCGCTGGGTATCAATGGCCGAAGAATTAGGGTTGGCGGTCGAGAGCACTCTTAGAGTTCCGGTGCAGTTACCGAGGGCCGTCGCAATGGCGGCAGAGATTAGGGCGCGATCTATAGAATCGACAGCTCAAAGAAAAACCAGGGCACACTTCGTGCCGGTCGATTCGCAGAGGCCGACCTGCTTGGCCCGCAATCTACTGCTGAATCTTCGGAGGTCGAGAATCTACCGGTCTTTGCCGGACTTCAACCGTTTGGCGAGGCCCTACGACACTCGCCCACCCGTTACCCTAGCGCATTCATCATCCAACAGCGAACGCAAGCTAGAGAGCAGCGGACGAAAACCACCAATTCTCAAAGCAAGAAGCCTGACTGTCCGGGTGCCGGAGATAGAGACCCAGACCGACGCGCAGCCACGCGGCACTGATGGTCAACAGCGAGCTACCAATCGTCAACAGGCAAGTGCTTCGCTCTTTCATCACGAGGGTTTTCCCGTCGCGTAGTAATCCGCGTATTTGTAGTAATACGAATGCGCCGAGGCGTCCGCGTGGTTGAGAACCACACCCAGCACCCGGGCATTGCGCTGATAAAGCAGATCCAATGCTTCGCGAATGGGACCCGTGCGGGAAAAGCGGCTACGCACCACGAAGAGCGTGCCGTCCACCCTCGGCGCCAAGGCGGACGCATCATCGGCGGCAAACACCGGGCTGCTGTCGATGATCACATAATCGAAACGCTGCCGCAGTTCGACCACGATCTGATCAAACCTGGGTCCCTGTAGCAGGTCGCCGGAGTGACCAAAAACGGTTCCTCTGGAGATGAAGGATAGGTTCGGCAAACAGTTAATCCGAATCACCTTGTCCAGCTCATCCGGGTTGTTCAGTGCGTCGGTTAGACCCGGCCCCCCCGGCAGACCTTTCATGCGATGCAAACCGCCCTTTCGCAGGTCTCCGTCCACCAGCACCACCCGCGCACCGCCCAAGGCAAGGGCCCGGGCTAAGTTAGCCGCAACCGTGGATTTTCCCTCATTCGGTACCGCGCTGGTGATCAAGACCACCTTGGGGCGCTCGCTTCCCGTGGTCATGAACATGAGAGCAGAGCGAAGGCCTCGAAATGATTCGGCGTATGCGTAGCGTGAATCGTTCATCTCCAGTAGCGGGAGTGGAGCGTCTCCGTCCGGGTTGCTCACCTCAGGAACCTGGCCGACGATGACTCGGCCAAACTTGGCGTTCACTTCTGCAACCGACCCAAGGCGGTCGTCACGCAGCATCAGCACGACGACCAGACCTAGCCCCAAACAGAGGCCACCAGCGCCTCCCAATCCCAGTTGGCTGATCTCCTTGGCATAGGAGCGTTTGGCAACGCTGGCGGGCTCCAGAATCGCAAGGTTTTCTTGGTCGATATTCCGGCTGATGCCCACGTTTTGCACGATCATCGTCAAGCGGTCATCGACGCTTTGAATTCGTTGGACGTTGACCTTGAGCCGCTCGGCTTCCGCAATACGCGCACTGGATTCGACCACTTTTGCTTCCCATTCCTTGATCGAAGCCAACACATTGGTGATCTTAACCTGGAGTGCCTGCCGCGAGGTGGCAATCTGGTCCTGGCTTTGGCGGCGGACTATTTCAATGATCTTCTCCGCGTGTTCGATGTCCGCATCAAGCTTGACGATCTTAGGATGTTTGGGACGCAAGTTCTTGCTTAGCTTATCGCGCTGGATCTTCAGCAACTCTAGCTCTTTGGATGCGGTCTGACGCTCTGAGGGCAACCCCCCGTTCAGACCTGTCCCGGTGCCCGTGACCGCCTCCACGAATTCGGGGCCGGCATTCGTACCCCCGCCTCCGTTCTGGTTCTCGCGCGGGGCGGTAGCTTCCAAGAGCTTGCTCTCGAGCTGGAGATCCGACAATTTCGTCCTAAGAGTTGACAGGTAACCTCCGGCCGCCGCGCCTTCTTGCTGCAGGATCGCCATGTTGTTGGTCCGCTGGAACGCCAGGAGTATGTCCTGCTCGCTTTTCAAATCGCGTTCGGTCCGCTGGAGCTGTTCGGTGATGGAGGCCAGAGTAACTCCTGAAACCACTTCACGGATGTTCTTCTTGTACTCCAGGTACACCTCCATCAACGCGTTCAAATAAGCCCGCGCGTAAGCCGATTCAGAACTGGTTGCCTCGAGCACAAAGACGGAACTCTTCACGCCGCCGGTGACTCGAATCATGACGGGCAGGGCTGCTCCGTTCTCGCCCACCGGTATGGTCACATGGTTACTGAAGGCCCTTAGGCGCGCCAATGCTAGCTGGGTAAGCGTGGCGCTCTGGAGCAATTCGGTCTGAGTGCCAAGGAAATTCTGCACATCCTCAGCGAAGAGCGAACTCTCCGGCAAACGCAGTTTGACCGTCTCCCACATGCGCGCCTTGGAAGTATAGGTCGGCGGCTCCTTTAGGACGAAGCCGACCGCGACACCAAAGCCGATCACCAGCGTCAAGCAGGGCAACCACCAGTACCTCAGCAGAAAAACCAGGAGTCGCTGAACCGGGAAAGGGGACGACGGGTTGCCTTCCTCTTCCATAGGACTCATCACCTGCAAGTCCGGCCTCAAGGCTGGTGGCATCTCTGACATAATGTCCAACTAGAACCGAACCAGCCGCTCCGGCACGTAAATAAGGTCGCCGGATTCCAGTGGCAGGTCAGAGTCGGTCCTGCCTTTTTCGAGAATCTCCGCAACGTCCCTCGTGAACTTCTGGTCCATGCCTCCAGCGCCTTTACGAGTGACCTTAACGTTATGTTTGTCCGCAAAATCGCTGAAACCTCCTGCCCGCAGAATGGCTTTGCTAAGCGTCAGCACCTCATCGCTTGGAATGTCTTGGGGTCCTGGAGCACGGACAGGGCCGACCAAGTATACTTTGCCTCGACTCTTGGTCATCGCATCGACGGCGACAATCACTGTCGCGTGGTAGTAGTACTCCTTTTCAAGTTCGGCCTTAAGCTCGTGAGCGAGCTGTTTGCAGGACTTGCCCGTCGCTTGAAACCGCCCAATATACGGAACCTCCAAGTCCCCCGAATCGGTCACGAAAAGCGGCCGAGGATCATCCTCATCCTCCAGGATTCGGAAGCTCAACCGGTCGCCGATAGCCAGCAGGTGCTTGTCATCCAGCGACTCCATCCTGTCAGTGGTTGCGGCGGCGAGCAGGTTCGTGCCTAGCTTCGCCGCAGAAACGCCAGGATTGGTCGAGGAAAGCGAGTTCGTCGGCGCGAGATTCGCTGCCGGTTGGGCCGAGCGCAAAGGCGCATCGATTGCCTTCGATTCGGCGGCGAATGAGAGGCAACCGCCCAACAGCGCGATTGTGTGCACTACCACGAGCAAAGCTGGCCGCACAATGCTGCGCGCCTGCACGGCTATAAACCTCGGAATCTGACCTCTCACGGGGCTGGTGCTCACTGCGGTTGGTAGGTTAGCAGCAGTCCCACAAGGTCCTGCGTATATTCGTTTCTCGCAACGCTGGACGACCTCAGAGTTAGCCGATAATTCAAGCTTATTGCGAACCTGCTCGTGAAGGCGTGGCTCAGGCTCAAGCTGCCACCGTACGAGTCGAAAGTCTCCGTGAAATTGCCCCGCACGTTCCCGGCACCTTGGTTTCCATGGATAAGAAAAAGGCCCGTCTGCAAACCCAAGCCTTTAATAATCGTCCAATTAACATTGGGACGGACGTACGAGTCTTCGAGCGCGTCGGACTGGATTCCCAGAACCACCTCGTGTCCGGCGCTCAACGAATAATCTATGCTAGCAGTAATCTGGTGAGTCACCGTCAGGTCGGCGTACCACGAATTCAAATCGGCGGTCTGAATGGCTTGGCTCGTGTGCTGGAAGATGTAGGTCGTATAACCAACGCGAGGCTTGACATGAAATGAGCGGCCGGGCTGCCATTCCCCATAGATGCCTGCCGTATAGGCCGCATTGTCGTTCAAAACGGACTGATCGTAAGCGGTGAGCGACGCCGTGCCCTCCACGCCCAGGGTCAGCCCGGGACTCAGCCTTACCCCCCCACGGCCAACGAACAATTCGGAGGAATGGTCGTCTAGCTTGAATTCGGAAGTCGTGGAAGCGAGGTTGAGGTGATCGTAGCCAAGAGTGAAGACCAAGTCCTGCAGGTCCCACGTGGCATTTACCCCCGCGGCGTTTTGCATGGTACCGTAGCTTCCGGTGTTAGCGACCGCGGCCTGTTGGGCGGAATCCTGCATACGGCTGAAGCGATCGTGGAAGTTAAACAAAAAGTCCTTTACTGAAAGATCGAAGGAGAGCTCAGATCCGGATTGGAGATACCACGTGCTCAGGCTGTCGTGCTGAATATATTTCTGGTAACCAACGGTTACGTCTAATCGCAGCAGCTGACGTTGGGTTATAGGATAGCTGGCGTTCAATCCAAGCATCGGCCTCACTATGAAGTCATCCTGGGCGTTGTCCCTGGTTAAAAGGATGTTGTCGTTCCAGTCCAACCCCACGGCTGGTGTAGCCAGCAGCCTGAAGTCCCCTGACTTGATCGTGTAGGGCATGGCCTCGGTCTGTAACTTCCTAGCCTCCATAGCGGCGTCGCCGGCAATCGAGTTCCGCATGGCTTCCTGGGCCATAATCGGGCTCCAAATCAAGACCATCGAGGCGGCCAAACACCCGCCGCAAACGGCACGCGCTGGCGCAGGGTGATCTCGCCGAAAGCGGACGCCAGTCAGGTCCTGCTTACGGGGAAACCCGGTAGGAAAACAGCGGGGGGCCATGGTTCAAGGGCGGGGCCGAAATATATGCCGATTGACGCTGTCGCGCGTAGAATCCGCTCGAGCGTCGACCACTTCCCGCTGCCCGTCCCCATCAACCCTCCGGCCGGCCGATAGAAGCTTGGTTGTTTCCTGGGGTTGGAAAGCCAAGGGGTTTCGTTGAACTGGATTCCCTGCTCCGAGCTCGCCGGTCATGGGACACAACCCTTTAGGTCGCAAGGGACAGGTCAACTCGTTCATCGGGGCACCGGGGAACGATGCCTTGCCCTGTAAGCCCGATTTGCGCCACTGACCCGGACTAGTTCCGAACCGCCGCTTGAAACAGGTATTGAACAAGCCCAGGTGGTTGAAGCCACACTGCTCAGCCACGTTGATCACCTTGGCATCACGATCCCGGAGCAACGATATTGCCTTAATCAGGCGCATCTCCATCCTCAGCGCTGCGACCGAAAACCCAAAATGCTGGTGAAACAGCCGATTCAAATGTCGTCGGCTGCACCCAAACCTGCTTGCCAGTTCCGGCACCGATAGGCTTAGCAATTCGTCGACTGGCAACTTCTCAAACACCTGCATCATGTGCTCTTCGACCCTCACGAACCCGACGTGCTGGCCCTGGGCCGTGCTTAGTTCTTCGCACAAAATCGCGGCCGCGACCCGCAGCAACTGCGCTCGATGCGCTAAATTGAACTGCGGAGGGGCGCTTGCAACCAACCGATGACATTCCACCGCAAGAGAACTCGAGGCCGGGTAAAGCCGGAGAACTTTGAGATTGTCAGCAACACGCTGGAGTAGAGGAATTTCCTCACCGGAAAACAATGGGAAAAGGTGTTCCAAGCAAAGGGAAAACGACCAAAACACAAGCTCGGCTTCGCCGCCAAGACAAACTTTGCCTCCAACCCCTTCGTTTAGCACCAGAACGTCGCCCGGGGACAAAGCCTGTACTACGTTGCCGGCTTGACACTTCCCAGCGCCGCCCTTTGGAAATACGAAACAAAGCCCGTTACGCTTATGAGGCCACTCTTCGGGCGATTTGAGCCGAATTAACCGGAGGGTAAGATGGTCCTGGGCTAGCATCGATCACTCCAACGGCGCACAGACCCGCAAACCGAAATGGGATTGGCTCAGAACGGATTCAGTGCAAGCCAGATGCGCGGCCCGAACCTCCAGATTGCCGCTTGATCCTTGCCAATGCCAGCGGGTTCCCTTACCAGTTAGCATGGGGTAGAAGGACGACAATAAGCTGCGCAACGAACTTCCATTGCACTTGGTTGACCAATTCACGCCCGGACTGTTAAAGTAGTTCTGGTTATTCCGACGTTCCATCGCGATCTTGCGAATTTCCGATTGTCCACGATCTCTTCTCACTCGCCCCACGGACCAAGCCACTCGCGGCACTTCGACAGAGGCGGTAAATTCAGCGCATTTCCGTACCCGCTTGCGGGGCGTGCACAGGATTACAGCGCAGCCTGCGTCCCTCGTCTATACACGTTTGGGACAACACGTGGCACATTTGAGCCAACGTCATCATCTCACAAATGCCGCGAAGGTTCAACCGCATTTCTGTCGGGTAGAATCATCGGTCTAGATCAAGATCGCTTGAGGAGGAGCCGCAAAACCACAATTCGCCGAGTATCAGCCCGGTCCCTCTGCGCTGTTGAACTGCGAGCCCTTCCCCGTTTCCTCCTCCGTTGTTTGGAATCTCACTCGAACTCAGCGCCCCGGATCTCCGCTTGAGCGTGCACCATCGTAACATGCTTCACTCCAATGTTTTAAGCGTAGGCAGATAGGAACTGGAGTCTCCGCTTTCTCTCGACGAGAAATCACTCGGGAAAAAAACTGGACCGGTAACGCCAGCACGACCCAGCGCACCACATCCCACCGCGGCACGGCTCCGTCGCTCTCAGCCCGCCCCACCCATTGGACCGTCGGGCCCAACCGGCGACTTCCTTGCCTCCAGGAGTGCCTGAGCGGCGTCTTTAAGCACCAAGAGATGCGTCGGACGCTTGATTACACGATCCAGGCACGAGTGATCCTCCGGGGGGTTACTCGTGTACATGAGGACGGGCGTACCCGGCGACCGCATCTTGATGATGTGGGCCATCTCGGCTCCGCTCATGCCTGGCATGGAGTTATCCGTAACCACCAAGTCGTGCATCTGGGGGTTGAAAAGCGCAAGAGCCTCCTCTGCGCTGCCGGCTGAGTCCACCTCATAGCCGAAGTTGGACAAAAACCACTTCGTCGTAACGCGACAGGCATCGCTGTCGTCAACCAAAAGGATGGTCTTCAGACCTGGGAGAGGATCGTCTGCCACAAGTTATTTAAGTCGAGCAACAATACACAGCGATTGCAATTGCATATTTTGTACCGTACGCCAGCGCCCTCGTCTATTCGGATGCGGGACATTCAGGGACGCAAAGGGGACATGGCGAAGGCTCAGAATGACTGCCACACAATTCCCATCCTCGAACCGTTCGCTGTCCGTCCAACTCGGGCGGATCAGGTTCACTCAGCGTTGAGAACGAGCAGCGAGGATCGCGGGCTTTGGTCAGTTCGCGTCCGCAGACCCAGCCGTATTGCTTTCTTCCTCCGAACCGGGCGCGCCTTATCTCGAAAAACGGCCCAAAGCCAAAACCCAAGCGGCCCGGCATGCGTTTCTACCGCCACGGCCTCCATCGAAACCCTAGAATGAGCTCTAGCCAAGGAGTTTTCGGCTCCCCGACTCTCGCCTCAACCCCAGCCTATCGCGAGGACTCCATGTAAGAACCTTCCTCACCCCCACTTGCGACCATACCCGCCCCAGGGCTGGCTTCATTGAACGGATACGGTACGAGGTGTGTGTTTAGGCGCTTCCGCAGGCTCCCGAACCGCGCTTGGCGCGGCTCAACGTGGTCTCATACACCTCAAGGAGTCTATTCAGCTCTTCAGCCAGACCTTTAACGTGCGGTTCCAGCAGAACGGTCACATGATCACCCTTCACATGGCAGACCTCGACGCCCCCAAGGGCCGCTGGCCCCCACCCCATGTCGCTCAACTGATTCACGTCGTTTACCATCTTACTCTCGCAGCTAAATAGGGTGAGCTTCCCGGGACAGACTCCTGGCGAATAGGCGCGAGCAGCGACTACGTTGGCATCTCGAACGCGTCGGAATCGTTCGGGAACGGCGTCTGGAGACAGCAATTGATAGATACTCTTCACCGTCCGGTAAAGCCTACCCGTCAGTCGACGCTTCGAGGTTTTGATTTTCTTGCGAACATGCTGCAATGGAGCAGGCCCTAAGGTCAATTCGTGTAGGTTGTAGGCCAGCCGCCGCCGTAACGCCTTCAGTCGCGAACCGATCGGTAGGTCTCGGAAATAGTTGGGATGGTGCGAGTCAATTATCGCTACGACTCCAACTTCATGGCCATGGTCCGCCAGTTGGCGAGCCATCTCAAAAACGATCCACCCCCCGAAGGACGCGCCAACCAAGTGGTAAGGACCCTCAGGCTGAAATTCACGCAGCTCGGAAATGTACCGCGCTGCCATGTCTTCTACGCGTTCCAAGGGCGCATCGGCATTGTTAATTCCTAGGGCCTGGAGCCCATAGATTGGACGCCTGGAATCAAGGCTCTCGATAAGAGACCGATAGAACAGGAGTGTGCCGCCGATCCCGTGAACCAGGAACAGCGGTCTCCCGTTGCCAGCCGCCGAAATCTGGAGCAATGTTTTCCACCGGGTCTTGCAGCCCGCCTTTGAGATCAGCCCAGCGATGGCCTCAATCGTCCGGGCACGCAGGAGTTCACCAAGCGGCAGGCTGATGCCGAACACCTTCTGGATCTGTCCGAGCATCTGTACGGCCAGCAGGGAGTGCCCGCCTATCTTAAAGAAATCATCGGTCACGCGGCACTCCCTTTTGGGAAACAACTTGGACCATATTCCCAGGAGCTGCCACTCGATCTTGTCCTTGGGCAGCGCACTTTCCTCCGACATGAGACTGACGTGCGTAAGTTCGGCTACTGCCTTCCGATCGGCCTTGCCATTTGGGGTCAACGGTAACGCGTCCCGAAGAGCCCATGCTGACGGGACCATGTACTGAGGCAGACGCTCGGAGAGGAAGGTTTGGACATCGTGGACCTCGGGCGCAATCCCTTTGCCACCAACGACGCACGCCACCAATTGGGCGTCACCGCTTGCCGATCGGCTGACAGCGACGCAGCAATCGGCAACTCGGGGATGAGACCTTAGCACCTGCTCGATCTCCCCCAGTTCAATGCGGTAGCCGCGAATCTTCACCTGATCATCGATGCGCGAAAGGATCTCGATCTGGCCCCGGGCATGGTAGCGCGCCAGATCGCCGGTGCGATACATCCGGGCGCCGGGTTCTCCGGAAAACGGCTCAGGGAGGAACCGCTCCGCAGTCAAGTCTAGCCGGTTCACATAGCCCCGGGCCACTCCCGTTCCGGCGATGTACAACTCCCCGACCACCCCTTCGGGCACCGGTTGGCCATAGGCGTCAAGAACATACATGCGGGTGTTGGCTATGGGCCGGCCCACCAATACGGGTGCCTCTCCGGCCTCGACTTGGTGCACCGCCGACCAGACCGTTGTTTCGGTCGGGCCATACATGTTCCAGAGCGACTGGCAGCGCGGCCGCAGGGCAGAGGCCAAATCGACCGGCAGCGCTTCCCCTCCGCAGA
>Ga0265314_10002215_pt1 | contig 20253 bp, 17 predicted proteins | sample 4126metaG_FD_203106 | JGI IMG/M metagenome (GOLD analysis project Ga0265314, IMG submission 203106) | Rhizosphere microbial communities from Carex aquatilis grown in University of Washington, Seatle, WA, United States - 4-1-26 metaG | ecosystem: Host-associated > Plants > Roots > Rhizosphere >... | reverse complement strand
GCGCAAGCATCTGTTCGTGCCTATCAACTGCGCCACGCTGGGGCGCGATCTGCTCGAAAATGAGCTATTTGGACACGAACGCGGGGCGTTCACCGGCGCCCACGAACGGAAACGCGGGCTTTTCGAGTTGGCGGACGGAGGAACGCTTTTTCTCGACGAGATTGGGGAATTGGATCCGTCGACACAGGCCAAACTCTTGCGAGTGCTCGAACGCAACGCCTTTCGCCGCGTGGGAGGAACCGCCCTGGTCAACGTCGACCTGAGCGTGGTAGCGGCCACCAACCGCAATCTCGAAGAAGCGATCGTTGCCAAGCGATTCCGCGAAGATCTCTACTACCGGCTCAAGGTGGTGACCATTGTGGTGCCGCCGGTGCGCGAACGCCGCGAAGACATCCCAGCGCTGGTCGAGGCGTTCATTGCGGACTTCAACCGCCGCAATGGCGGCAAGATCAGAGGAATAGCGCCGCAAGCGATGCGCTGGCTCACCGAACTCGCCTGGCCAGGCAACGTGCGCGAGCTGAAGAATGCCGTCGAGAGCGCGGCCATGTTGGCCAGTGGAGAAACCATCGGCATGGAGGAGTTCGAATCCACGGCGGTCGCCCGCCGCCCTGCCACGATGCCAGCGCGCACGGGCCCATCAGGGGCCGGCGTGCTTCCACCAGATTCCATTGTGGTGTCGGCCAAGGCCACGCTGGCGGACGTCGAGCGCGTTGTCATCGGCGAGCACATGAAGCGCGCGGCAACCAAAGCCGACTCGGCTAGGACCCTCGGCATTGGGCTACGGACTTTGTACAGCAAACTGAAGCGATACCGAATGAAGTCCACCTCCACCTAATACACCTGCGGACGGTGCATAGCACGACGGCGATGCGAACGGCTCAAGTTGAGGCCTCTGTGCCCTCTTCTTGCCTCTGTGTCCTCTCCTCTTCGAGCAGTCCCACCAGCCGCAGCAGCCCATCGAGGATCGTGTACGGGTGGGGCGGGCACCCGGGGATGTAGAGATCCACGGGCACCACGCTGTCGGCACCGTTGTGGACTTCGGGATGGTCCACGAAGGGGCCGCCCGAGATGGCGCAGGCGCCGACGGCGATGACGATCTTGGGCGGGGTGAGGGCGTCGTAGCTCTTTTGCAGCGCGAGCTTCATGTTCTCGCTGACCGGGCCGGTGACGATGAGGCCGTCGGCGTGTCTCGGCGAGGCCACGACTTGGATACCGAAGCGGCCTAGATCGAACACTAGGGTGCCGAGCACGTTGATGTCGGCCTCGCAGGCGTTGCAGCCGCCAGCGCTCACCTGGCGCAGTTTGAGCGAGCGGCCGAAGAGGCGAAGCAAACGCCTTTCCAAGGCGTAGACGGGCACGGGCTCGCCCCTGCTCACAATCAAGGATTGGCGCGTATTGCCGGCAAGGTGAAAGTCCGGTCCGTGCTGGATGGCCCCGGTGGGGCAGGCCTGGGTGCAATCGGTGCAAAAGAGACAGCGGCCCAGATCGACCTTGGGAACGCGGGCCTCGATGGTGATGGCGTCGGTGGGGCAAGCGTCGGCGCAGGCGCGGCAACCGTCAGGGCACTTGCTGGCGTCGATGACGGGCAGACCGCGAAAGCGGTCTGAGAGAACTGGTGCTTCATTGGGGAAGCGCGAAGTGCGGTGGCCCTGCCGCCAACGTTCAGCGAGAATTTTCAGCATGGTTCATGTTCCTAAAGGTCATGGCCACAATAGGAAAGGTTGAAGCTCTTGTTGCAGATGGGAAAGTCGGAGATCTGTTGATCGCGCAGGGCCATGGCCAGGCCGGCCCAATTGTGGAACGAGGGATCCACGACTTTGTAGGTTGCGAATCGCCCTTGCGGGTCGGTCATGGCCACGTGGCAGATTTCGCCGCGCCAGCCTTCCACCAGGGACACGCAGAAATGATCGGGCCGCGCTGTGGGGCAATCCACGCGCGTGGCGCCCACCGGCAGCTCTTTCAATTGCGTGCGTAAGAATTGCACCGAGCGCTCGATTTCCAGCCAGCGCAGGAAGGCGCGCGCGAAGACGTCGCCGGTGTGGAAGGTGGAAATGGGAATGTGCACGAACTGGAAGATGCCAAAGGGGTGGTGGGTGCGCACGTCTCGGCGCAGGCCGCAGGCGCGCGCGGCGGGGCCGACCAGGCCCAGGTCGCGGGCGGTTTCTTCGCTGACCCTGCCCACGTCCTCGAAGCGCGCTTGCACCGAGCCGGTTTGCCACAAGAGTTTGGCCGCGCCGTCGACGTCGCGGTAGGCGGCTTCCAATCGTTCAAGCACCTGCGCCACCCGCTCTTTGTCGACGTCGAAACCAACGCCGCCCGGTCGGATCAAACCACGGCCGAATCGGCTGCCGCACAGGAGCGCGGTGATGTTGAGGAAGTCGCCGCGCAGGCGGCCGCAGAACGAGGCCGTGGGCAGATAGCCGATGTCGCCGGCCAGGGCGCCCAGATCGCCCGTGTGATTGGCCAAGCGTTCGAGTTCGAGCGCAACCCCGCGCAGGGCCAGCGCGCGGGCCGTGGGCCGGCAGCCGGCCAGGCTTTCCACGGCCTGACAGTAGGCGCTGGCGTGCCCCACCGTGGTATCGCCGGCCAGGGTTTCCATGTGGTGGATGGTGCGTTTGGTTGGGCCGCCGGCCAGGGTTCTCTCGATGCCGCGGTGTTGGTAGCCGAGGGAGATCTCCAAATGGAAGACGTGTTCGCCGTGGCACTGAAAGCGGAAGTGGCCTGGCTCGATGACACCGGCGTGCACGGGGCCAACAGCCACCTCGTGAATCTCCTCGCCCTCGACGCGGTAGAAGTCGGTCACGCCCACCACGCGGGGCTCGCCGTCTTTGAGATCCTTGCGGCCAAAAGCATCGGGACCCGGCCGGTTGGCGTTTTGAAAGCGCACGGGCTTCCACCATGGATGTCCTTCGGGGATCAGGTTCCACTGTTCGCCGAGCTCGCGCTCGAACAGGTGCACCTGCGGGCACTCCGGGGTCATGGACGGGAAGGTGTTTCCCTCGATGGTGGCCCGAGCAACTTCCAGTAGGCCGTCGCGGTCGGCAGCAAGCACGGCAAAGAGTTCAATGGCTGCGCCGACCGGACGGCCGAACAACGCGGCCACGCGTCGATTGCGCGCGGGCGCGGCGACGATCGCCTGGCGTAGGTCGGTGAAGGGCAGCTGCGGGACCTGGTGCATCGGCACCGCGATCCCATTGCGCAAGGTCAGCCAGGGTGTACTCATGGATTCATCTCGATGAAGGCGGCCGCCGTGTGAAGCGCGCGGCTGAGAGGAGGCGGCACGTACACGCCGAGCAACAGCACCAGACTCAGGAACACGATGATGGGGGCGACGGTGAAGAAGCTGTCCTTGTAGCTGCTGGCTTTTGCCTTGGCCGAGGGTTCGCCTTGAACCACGGCGAACACGGTGGCACTCATGCCCACGAACACTACGAATAGCATGACCAGGAAGAGTCCCGCGACCCAGAAGCGCCCGGCCGCGACGGCGGCGCGCAGGATGGTGAACTCGCTGAAAAAGGGGCCGAAGGGTGGCGAGCCGGTGATGGCGAAAAATCCGGCCAGGAAAAGCGCGCCGGTGATGGGCAAGCGACGGATGGCGCCGCTGACGTCTTCGACCCGCTTGCTGCCGTAGCAGCGGTGGATGTTGGCCGCGGCCAGAAAGAGCACGCCTTTGGTCAGGCCGTTGTTGATGAGGTGGAGCAAGGAACCGAAGATGCCTGCGCCGCCGATGCCGATGCCCAGCACCAGAATGCCCATGTGTTCGACGCTGGAGTAGGCGAGCATGCGCTTGTAGTCGCGCTGGCGGACCATGAACACGGCGGCGACCGCCATGGAGAAGAGGCCGATGGTCACCATCATGCTGCGGGCAAAGGCCACGTCGTGGGCGGCGCTGCAAATTTGAAAGAAGCGCAACACGGCGAGAAAGGCCACGGTCGTCAGCCCACCCGCGAGCAGCGCGCCGACAAGGCCAGGGGCTTCGCCGTAGGCATCGGGCTTCCACGTGTGCATGGGGGCCAGCCCCATTTTGGTGCCATAGCCGACGAACAGCAGGATGAAGGCCGCGCGCAGCCAGGGATGGGAAAGGTGCGGCGCTTCGTGCACGAGATCGCGGAAAAACAGCGAGGTGCTCATGCCGCCGTGAAGGGCGGAATAGGCGAGAAAGTAGGAGCCGAGCAGCGCCAGCGCGATGCCTACCGAGCCAATGAGCAGGTATTTCCAGGTGGCTTCCAGCGAGCGGGGATTTTGGTTGAAGTAGAGCAGCGGCGCCGAACTGAGGGTGCACGACTCGATGGCCACCCACATGAGGCCGAGGTGTTGTGCCTCGACCGCCAGGGTCAGCATGCCAAGAAAGGCGAGCAGGCTGGCGGTGAACACGCGGTTGGGTTGGTTCGGGCGCGAGACGAGATATCCACGCGCATAGACCGAACAAAGAAAGAAGAGCAGGCTCAGAAAGCCGAGCACGACCTTGTTGAGTGGATCGAGACCAAGCCAGGCGCCTTCCGTGGCCGGGGCATTTCCTAGCAAGACCACGCTAGTACCGATGAGATGGGCGGCGCCGCCGATGGGCAGCAGCCAAGGGCGCTTCAGGTTGGACCGGACGGCAAAGGCCAGTCCGCCCAGGAGCAATGGAATCAGAATGAGGACCAGCAACACGGCTACTCCTTGAGTGCGCTCAGGTGCGCCGTGTCCAGCGAGGAGAACTCGCGGCGGATGTGGTTGAGGATGATGCCCATGACGAAAATGCCGACGAACAAGTCGAGCAGCACGCCCATTTCGACCATAAAGGGCATGGCGTGCAGAAGGGTGAGGCCCATGATGTAAATGCCGTTTTCCAAGACGAGATAGCCGACGACTTGATTGATCGCCTTGCGCCGGGTGGTGAGCACAAGAAAACCGGTCCACACCGTGGCCATGGCCGCAGGCACCAGCAGCGAGCCGACGTGCTCCTTGGCCAGCGGCAGGGTGCGCGCGAAGATGAGCGATGCGCCCGTGCCCAGCGCCCCGAGCAACAGGCAAGGCAGAAAGCCGATGAAGGGCTCGATCTCGCGGCGGATGGCCGCGTCCCGGATGGCGCGCAAGAGCATGCCTGGAATCAGCACACCCTTGACCAAAATCGTGACGATGGTGATGAGCACCATCCAGGTGCTGAAGCCTTCGTGTACGCACAAGGTGAGGATGCCGAGGAGCACGCCCTGGGTGGCGGAGGCATTGATGACGGCCTGTAATCGGCTGGTGCCGAGGAGAAACAGGTTGAAGAGCAGAACCACAACGAGCAGGGGACCAACTAGGTTGTGCATCTTCGGATTACCTCGCAACCAGGACGATGCCAAAGGCGGACAGCAGGCATGCCGCCACAAGAAGGATAGGGACCTGGGCCATGCGCAACCTGGCCATGGTCGATTCCACCACGCCAATCAAGATCGCGAGCAGCACCATGCCCAGGGCGAAGATGCCCCAGCCGGCCCAGGGATTGCCGCTGTAGGGGATGGCAATGCGAACCACGACCGAGCCGAGGATGAACAGCTTCAAGGCCGCCGCGTATTCAATCAACCCGAGCGCCGGACCGCCGTGGTCGAGCACCATGACCTCGTGGATCATGGTCAGTTCCAGGTGGGTGTTGGGATCATCGACTGGAATGCGGCAGGTTTCGGTGAGCAAGACGATGAACAGACTGAAGCTAACCAACACCAGGGACGCGCCGCCGTGGTGCCAAGCCTGGCCCAGTCCTGGGCCGATCATGGTCGACAGGGACAGCGAGCCGGACAGTCGAGTGAGCACAATCAGCCCGAAGAAGAGCGCCGGCTCGGTCAGGCACGAGAAGGTGACTTCGCGCGCTCCCCCCATGCCTTCGAAGGCTGAGCCGGTGTCGAGGGCCGCGGCCACGGTGAAAAAGCGTCCCAAGCCGAACAGGTAGGCGAAGAGCACCAGATCGCCCTCGAACGAGACGGGCGCGAGATGGCCGCCGAGGGGAATGAGCACGGCGGCGAACAGCGCGGTCACAAGACCCACCACTGGTCCGGCCTTGAAGACCCAGGTCGTGGTCCGGCTGAACACCGAGCCCTTGCGCAGCAGCTTGATGACGTCGAAATAAGGCTGCAGTAGCGGCGGTCCGACCCGGCCGGCGAAGGCGGCCTTGGTCTTGCCGATGATTCCGAGCAGAAGCAAGGGCATGGCCAGCAGCAGGGCAGCGTGGATAGTGAAGTGGATCGTGTTCAAGACTTCCTTTATCGCCAGAAGAACAGCACGAGCAGTGTGAGCAGGATGTAAAGCAGGTACGCCTGCATGCTTCCCCGCTGCACCCACCTGAACCAGCGCATGGCGCGCGTGCCAAGTTGTGCGGCGGGAATCAAGATACTGTCGAGGACCACGTCGGCCACGTGGCTGGTGAAGGCCTCGGGGTGCGGGAACAAGCCACGCGTGTCCGGATTGCTGACTTTTGGTCGCAATGCCCAGGAAAATAGGCCCACCAGGGTCTGGGCAAACGACGAGGACGAATACTGCATGGTCGGGCCGGGGGCGACGTAGCCGCAGTCCCAGGTACCCACCGTTTCGGCCGGTTTGTTGCGCAGGTTGCGGCGAACCAGCGCCGCTCCGACCAGCAGGGCAAGCAGCAAGAGGCCGCCGAGCAGCGAGACCCAACACAGCGGCGCAAGTGCCATCAATCGTTGTCCCGTCAATTCCGGCGCCCAGGCCACGACCGCGCGATCGAGGATGGGCGCGACCACCCAAGGCAACACGCCGACTAGGAAACAGATCCCGGCCAGTACGGCCATGGGCGCGAGGATGAAGCGACTCGATTCATTCGCCTGGGCCGTTCGCTCGGAGCGCGGCTCTCCGAGGAACATGGCACCGTGGACCTTGACGAAGCAGGCGAGGGCTAGCGCTCCGATAAGCGCCAGAGCAGGAGCGCCCAGGGCGCCAGACAGCCAGAGCGCGTCTTTGGGAAGGGCCGCCGAGCGGAACAGCCCGAGATAGACCAGCAGCTCGCTGACGAATCCATTGAGGGGTGGCAGCCCGCAAATGGCCACAGCGCCGATGAGAAACGCGAGGGCCGTCCACGGCATGCGCTTGGCGAGGCCGCCGAGCTCATCGATTTCGCGGGTGTGGGTCGCGTGCAGGACCGAGCCGGCTGATAGGAAGAGTAGACCTTTGAACATGCCGTGGTTCCACACGTGCAGCAGGGCTCCGCCCAGGCCCAGCGCGACAAGTGCGCTGTTGCCAAGCGAGCGCCCAAGCAAGGCCACGCCGAGTCCCATGCAGATGATGCCGATGTTCTCGACGCTGTGATAGGCGAGCAGACGCTTGAAATCGTGCTGGCTGATGGCGAAGGCCACGCCGAGGATTCCGGACACGCAGCCGAGCAGCAGGACCAGTTGTCCCCACCACAGGGGCGGATGCGGGAATAGGGAGAACACGCGAACCAGTCCGTAGATGCCCATCTTGATGAGCACGCCCGACATGAGCGCCGACACGTGGCTGGGTGCGCTGGCGTGTGCCCCCGGCAGCCAGACGTGCATGGGCATCACGCCGGCCTTGAGGCCGAACCCGACGAGCGCGAGCAGCAGAATGGCAGTGGCAGCGCCAGGGGTGATGGGGCGGCTGGCAGCGAAGTCGAAATTCCCTGTGGCCGCGAAGAGCACGGCGAACATGGCGAACAGGCACAGCGTGGCCAGTCGCGTGGCCACCATATAAACGTAGCCGACCTCGCGCACAGTGCGCTGATCGTCTTGTGCCGTCAGGCTCAAGAAGGCGGCCATGGCCATGATTTCCCACCCCGCCATAAACAGCATGGTGTTGTGTGCGCACACCAGCAGCGCCATGCCCGCGGTGATGAGCCCGTAGAACAGGCGCACCTTTCGGCCGTCGCGCGGGTGCTCGGATTGTTTCCAATAGCCGAGCCCGTACACGGAGCCCAAGGCCGAGATGAGGAAGATTTGAATGACGAAGAGCGCAGAGATGCCGTCGATGCGAATGGCGAAGCGACCACCCGGCACAGGCCAGCCAAGATCGATTCCCGCCGACGGGCGCGCGATGGCCAGGCTCGCGCCAACGATGCCGCACAAGGCTCCCACCACCATGAGGACTGTAGAAATCCGTTCACCCCTGCCGCTTGTTCGATCCTCCCACAATCTCGCCTCCCACAATCCCGGCACGCCGCTCGCGGCGGCCAAAACCATCCCAGCGACAACCAACCAATCGTTCATGAGGACATCCACTGGCTCCACGATATCCACGCCAGGGCCGCCACCGCTACGACAAAGATATACAGCAGGTAGATGTGCAAGGCCCCCTGTTGAATCCAACGCAGTCGCGTGAAGCGATCCGCCCAGCGGGCGAAGAATGGCTCGTACACGCCGTGGGTCAGCGGATCGGTCGATCGGCTGGAAAAGCTGCTCGCGCCGGGAAAGGGCGAGGCCGGCATTTTCTTTTCGATGCGCGCCCGCATGGACCGCGGCAGCAGCCGGTAGGAAACAAATTCCGAAAACGAGCGCGCCGTGTACTGCATGCGCGCCGTGGGCGCGGCATAGCCGCAGCCCCATGTTTCCACGGGCTGGGTGCGCGGACCACGCAGCAGCGCCCAAAGCAGGACGGTCAGGCCCAGTCCCAGCCAAAGCGCAGCGCTGACCGCGCCCATCACGCCCACCGAGCGTGCGACCTGGTCTATGCGCTCGGAGACCGCGGGGCCGAAGAGCTGGCTCGCAACCGGAGAAAGGATTTGCAGCAGTGTCCCTGGAAATATTGCCATCGCCGCGCAGGCCACGACCAAGCTCGCAATCGGCCCGCGCATGCCGATGGACGACTCGTGGGCGTGCTGGGCGGCTTGGCTGCGCGCCTCGCCGAGGAACACGATGCCGATGAGGCGTACGAAACAGAGGGCCGCCAGCCCGCCGATGCACGCAAGCACGCCCGTCCCGAGCAGCACCGCGATGCTGACCGATCCGCCACGTGATAGGTCCCCACCCATAAGACCGAGATAAAGCAGCCATTCGCTGACGAAGCCGTTCAACGGAGGCAGTCCCGCGATGGCCACTGCACCGACCACCATCGCCAGCCCGGTGTGCGGCATGCGCTTCATCAGGCCGCCCAGCTTTTCCATGTCCTTGGTGCCGCTGCCGTGAAGCACGCTGCCGGCACAGAAGAACATGAGTCCCTTCATGGCGGCGTGGTTCCACACGTGCAGCAGAGCGCCGCATGCCCCCAGTGCGGCGGGCAGGAAATCGCCGACGCTTGCGCGCCAGAAGCCGAGGCCGACGCCGAGGGTGATGATGCCCATGTTCTCGACGCTGGAATAGGCCAGCACGCGCTTCATGTCTCGTTGGTAGAGCGCCAGCGAGATGCCCCACAGCGCGCCGGAGGTACCAAGCACGAGTAGGGCCGGTCCCCACCATGAAGCCGGCGGCAGGAAGGTGGTCACGCGCAAAAGGCCGTAGAGCCCCAGCTTGATCATCACGCCCGACATCAGCGCCGAGACGTGCGACGGCGCGGCGGCGTGGGCCTCGGGCAACCAAACGTGAAGGGGCAAGAAGCCGGCCTTGATGCCGAACCCGACCGCAGCCAAGACGAAGATGCTCGCCGAGAAACCGGCGCTTTGCATTGGCATGGCGGCGAAGGCGTCGAAGCCCAACCCGCCCGCTCGATGATCGAGCAGCAGGAACATGGCCAGCAGGCAGGCCTCGCCCACGTGAGCGGCGACGAGATACACCAAGCCGGCGCGGCGCACTTCCTTCTTTTCGTGCTCGAAAGTCACGAGCAAGTACGAAGACAGGGTCATCGCCTCCCAGGCCACGAGAAAGAGCACCGTACTGCGCGCGAGCACGACGGTCACCATGGCCGCCATGAGCACGCTGAACGAACACGTTGCGGTGCCCAGTCGCGTGGGGAGCCGGCCAGCTTCGCTGGCCGCGGACCATCGCGGGATGGCAGGGAAACCCTCCGAGGGTTTCCCCGTGAATGACGTTCGCTCGCGATAGGCGAGCATATAGGTGCGCCCGTACAGTGCGGCCAAGGCACCGAGCACAAGCACGGGTGCCAGAAAGAAGGCCGACAGCGGATCCAAGCCCAGCAAGAGATCTTGCGTCGGTGCTTGCCAGGGCAAGCGAAGGAAATTCCAGCGATGGCCAAGAAGCGTTTGGGCCACGGGCACCAGCCCAAGAATGCAGGCGAGCACGGTCCCCGCCGCTCCCACCGCTGTCGCCAGCGCCGGCCGCCGATTGGCAACGAGCGCGATTGCTCCGCTGGCCAGGAGGATGAGCAGCGCGAAAACGAGCAGGCTCATCGTCAGCCGCGGACAGGATGCGGTAGACCCGCTTCGACCCGGCCGGCCTCGCGCAGGATCTCGTCCGCGGGCGCGCGGCGAAGGACGGCATTCTTGAAACCTGGATCGCCGAGCGCGGTGCCCAGCTTTGCGAGGGTCTGCAAATGGCCGCGCACGGTGGTGCTAATCATAAGGAAAAGCGTGTGAATCGGGGCGCCGTCGATGGCGCAGAAATCCACCGGTCGCTCCAGAAAGCAAAGCGAGATCGAGGCGGCGCTTCCGCCCATGACGATAGGGTGCCGCACATGAGGAATCGCGATGCCGTCGCCGATGCCGGTCGACCCCGTCGCTTCGCGCGCCAGCAGAACCTGGATCAAGGTTTCCTTTTCGACCTCCGGCAGTTGCATCACGTTCACCACCGCGCCCAACACCGAGGGTCGATCGGCACCACCAATGTTGTAGTGAATTCCGCCCGCGCCAAGGCTGGCCACCAAGGTCGGAAAGTTCGGGTCGTCACCCTCGTCGTCGAGAAACTGCTCGACCGCGATGGGGATGTGCCGTGCCGTCGCCCATTCGAGCAGCTCGGTGCGGTTGAAGCGCGGCTGATCGTGGAACCAATTGCAGTCGAGCTCGCCCTCATCGATCCAGCGATAAACCTGTTTAGGCGGCGTGCGCAGCAGGGCCGCTACGTCTGCGACGGTCAGGTGCATCTTGTTCCGTTCGGCAGACTCGCGAGATCAATGAACTTCGTCTCTGGAATCATGCGGATGTACTTCTTGGAAAACGGACGTAAGTCTACGTAATCCTACGACAGAGTCAAGGCGCGAGGGATCCAAGCCCTAGGGCGGCATCTTCAAGCGCCGCTCGCTCGCGGCGATGACGTCGTAGATCGCCTTGGGCGTGCGGGCCGCGAGCACGGGATCCACGGATTGTCGGGTCGCGAACATGCTAGCCAGCTTGGCCAGCCAGGGCAGGTGCAGTTCGTTCATCTTCAATCCAAGCACGAAGAACAGGTGGGTGGACTTTCCGTCGAGCGCGTCGAAGTCGACGCCCTCCTTGGAGCGCCCTAGCACCATGAACGGGCGAACCACCTGCTGCGGATTGCGGCGGACCGTGTGCAGAAAGGCTACCCCGTTTCCGGTGGCGCTGGGCATGATGTTCTCGCGCTCGATGAGCGCCCCCACGAACCAGGTCTTGTCGCGCACCAGCCCCAAATTCGCGGCGAAACCCGCCAGTTCTTCAATGGCCCCGTTCTTGTTCGTCGCCGTCATCTCGGCCAGGATGTGCGACAGTTCGAAACAACTGGCCAGCTCCAACATGGCGCGCGGGGAAACCACCGGCTTGGGTTCGTCGATAAGTCGCGGCGTCACGCCCAGCATTTGATCGTCGAGCCAAGTGTCGATCATGGCTTTTCGGAAGCGCCACTGGTTGCCAACCTTCACCCCCGGCAGCGCACCGTCGGTCACCAGGCGCAACACCGTCCGCTCGTTCAGGTTCAAGTAACCTGCGAGCTGCTTGATGGTCATCAGCCGGTCGTCCATCGTCCATCCCTCTGTCACCGGCATGCTCTACACCGCTGCTGACGCTGTCGTCAACTAGCGTCCAAGTACACTAGATTCCGCAGAAGTACCGCTACTACGGTTCCGTCGCGGAAATGGCCAGCGGCTGACCCTCGTTGGCGGTCTTGGATTTGGCGACGCCGTCAAAGGTGTAGTCGACGCTGAGCTGCTTGCCCTGACCCTTGGCCGGGTCGCCGAAGAGGGCGTTGCCCGGTGTGATCGACAAGGTATTGTCCTTGACCAGGTCAGCCACGTTCGTCGTCACGTCCTTGGTATTTCCGCCGGCAATGTTGCCGTAGATGGCTTTGCGTACGATGAGGCGGATGGGAACCGGCTTTTCGTTGGCTGCGATGGTCAGGGTTTCATTCTCTCGCGCGTGCTTCTTGGCGACGACGCCGCCCTTGCTCCATTCGACCCGCAAGTGCTTGAGCTTGAAGTCGGCCGGATCTCCGAGAACCCGCGCCGTCGCAACCAACGTAAGGGCATTGTCCTTGACCAGGCCGGCGACGATTTTCGTGACATCCACCATGTGCTCGTCCCACATATCGCCCCAGACCGCCTTAACGATGACCAGCTTGTTGGCCTCGGCCGAGAGCGGCTCGGGCGCCTTCTTGCCTTTGCAGCCCAGCGCAAGCGCGCCCGAGATGGTCAAGAGGACGACGGTGAACCGCAGGATTCGGTGGGCAAGTCTCATGGCACTCCTTGGTGGAAAGTTGGTTGCCGGTTAGCGCGGCGGTCGCACGCGCATCATTTCGTAGCTCTTCCAGCGTGCCCGTTTGAATCGGATGCTGGCGTCGCGATCGCGCGGTTTGTAGGTGGTGCCGTGGGCGATATAGCGAGTGCCGGGCGCGCCCTGGAAAGTAACGCCCACGGTCGGCCGCACGCGCGCGCGGAAGGACTGGTCGATGTTATAGACGATGGCCGTCGTGGCGTTGCTGACCGCTTGCTGGGCGCCGAAGTTGAGTAGCCCGTTAACGCCGCCACTCATGAAGGACTTCTTCGCGCCTTGCGCGACGTTGAGGCCCAGGTCCACTTGCGCACCGAGAAGCATCTTGTCCTCTTCGGCCAGGGCTTGCGGGCCGAGCACGTCGCGCATGCTGGCGATGATGCCGCGGGTATAGCCGAGCTGCGAGATCACGAACACCTCGCTGCCGGAATCGGCCCAAGCCATCGCCTCTTGCATGCCCCAGGCGGCTTCGGCGCGGCCGGCCAGCTCTAGGGCCCAGGCATCGCTGCCGCCGCGTTTTCCGTCGAAGTGCGGTCCGCAGGAAACCATGAATCGCCCGCGTCGGGCCAGGTCGGCGTACACGATGTTCATGGGCATGTGGCCCTGTCCGCCGGCGCGCATCTTGAACACGACGTAGCGTTCTTCACCGTGAGGGATGCTGCCCATGCGTACCCACAAGGTTCCGCCCGAAACGATGTAGTCGTAGCCGATGACGTCCTCGACCTGCACGCCCGGCGGGATCGCGAATGCGATTTCGGTCCGGCGCGCGGCCGTGCGCAGGATGGCGCCGGCCTCGCGCTGGAAGATCTGCGAAAAGTCGCCCGGCTTGTCGACATAGTAGTAGTAGCCACCCGAGGCGTCGGCGATGCCTTGCATGAGCAGCTCGTCGTGTTCCATGCCGAAGCCGATGGTGGTCACGCTGACCCCGTGCTCGGCGGCGCGCTCGGCGATGCGGGCCAGCTCGCTGGTGCTGGTGATGCCGATGTTGGGTTGCCCGTCGGAGAACAGGATGACCTGGTTGACCTGCCAGTATTGGAAGGCGCTGAAGACTTCGTAGATGCCGGCTAGAAGGCCGCCCGAGAAGTTGGTGCCTCCGCCGTCATGCAGACCACGGATGCTGGCCACGGCTAGGTTGCGTGTGTTCGGATCGATCACAATGGGCGGGACCGCCTCGTACACTCCGTCGGAAAACGCGATGACCGACACGCGATCGCCGTCGCGCAGCTGGTTGACGAAGGTTTCGGCCGCGCCCACCATGTTGCGGAAGGGATCGCCAGCCATGGAGCCCGAACGATCGAGCACCAGGGCGACGTTGAGCGGGGCCAGCGCCGCGGTTGGCGGACGACCGCGCACGCTCACGGCCGCATAGAGGTAGCCGTTCGTAGGCAGGGGCCCGACGCCGCAGGCGACGTCGACGGGCGCGGTGGCGGGATTATCGGGTTGGGGCACCGGCCATTCGGGCGGCGGCGCCATGGAGAAGACCTGCGCCTCGGAGAGTCCCTGCAGGCGAGGCGTGGTGGGGATTTGTACGAAGACGGTACAGGCGCTGCCGGCGAACACGACGATGCCGAGTACCAGTGAAGCGAGTGCTTTGCGATTCATGGCGCCGCAGTATAGCGCGGCCGGAGCCGCCCAGCGCGAAGTTCACGGCACGGCGGAAAACCTATAGATGATGGTGTTCTTGTAGGTCTCGCCCGGGCCGAGCACGACCGACGGGAAAGAAGGTCGATTGGGAGAGTCGGGAAAGTGCTGGGGTTCGATGCAGAAGCCTGAACGCTTGGTGTAGCGCCAGCCGCGCTTGCCCGTGATGGAGCCGTCGAGAAAATTGCCAGCATAGAATTGCGCGCCCGGTTCGGTGGACAACACCTCCATGGTGCGGCCGGAAGTTGGCTCGTGCGCGCGTGCCACCCAACCGAGTTCGCCTGGCGCCTTGTCGACAATCCAGTTGTGGTCGTAGCCGCCGGCGAGGCGGAGCTGCGGGTCGTCGGCCTCGATGCGCGCGCCGATGGCGACGGGGCTGGTGAAGTCAAACGGCGTACCCGACACGGGGCGCAGCTCGCCGGTCGGAATCAGCGAGGCGTCGACAGGCGTGAAGTGCTTGGCATTGAGAAGCACTTCGTGGCCGAGAATGTCGCCAAGGCCCGCCAGGTTGAAGTACGAGTGATGGGTCAGATTGACGACGGTCTTCTTGTCGGTGGTGGCGGAAAAATCCAGGCGAAGGGCGCGATCCGCGGTCAGCGTGTAGCGCGCGGTCACGTCCAGGTTGCCGGGAAAACCCTCCTCGCCATCCCTGCTGAGATAGCGAAGTTCGAGGGCGGGGCCCAGATCGCTTTGCACCGGTCGCGCATTCCACACCACCTTGTCGAAGCCCTTGATTCCACCGTGTAGCGAGTTCGCGCCGTCGTTCGCCGCCAGCTGGTACGTGGTACCGTCGAGCGCGAACTGGGCCTTGGCGATGCGGTTGCCATAGCGACCGACGAGGCTTCCGAAGTAAGGGCTGGCCTTCGCGTAGTCCCGGGCTCGCTCGTATCCCAGCACCACGTCGCCCAGCACGCCGCGCGCGTTGGGAACCCGCAGCGACATCACCGTGCCGCCGTAGTTCGAGATCACCGCTTCGATTCCAGCGCGGCTGCGCAGGAGATAGGTTTCGGCGAATTCGTCGCGCTCGACGAGGATGACCGCATCTTCTTTGCCTTCATGGCTCATGGAATTCTGGTCCTCGAAATGGTTTTTCTATCACGGCGCTTCGTTCACGGCGCTTCGCCGAAATCCTTCAGGTCCAGCAGGCGCGCGCGCCGGCACATGCGAGCGGAAAGATCCACGCCCACGGCGTCCATGCCAAGCGCATTGGCCACAGCCAGAACCGTGCCCCAGCCGCAAAAAGGATCCACGACGATTCTCGTGGGTGTTTCCTGAAGCACGAACCGGCAAGCCTCCAGGCAGGCGTTTACGCCCATCGCCTTCTTGCCGGGCACGAAGCCCGCATCGGGAATTACGTCGGCGCGCGGGCGACCGCTCGGCGACCGCGGCGCCGGAGCGAATCCTAAAAGGTGCGAGTACGTGGCGCGGCCCGAGCTGAGGGTGCCCGCGGGAAGACGGCAGACGATGCGATGGAAAAGCAATTGGCCACCCGCGCGCTCCGCCCCGCGTGCCACCATGGCGCCTTTGTCCACCCAGCGCCCGGCGTGGCGGATATCGCTTTGGAAAAAGATGGCCACGCCCTCGGGCGGCACGGAGCCCATGACCGCGGCGGCGGCATCCTCGAACCATCGGCACCAGCCCTCGAAACCAAGGCTCGGCAACTCGGACACGTCGGGCAGTGAGGTCACGACGCTGGCGCCGGCCAAAGTCACGCGCGCTTTCAGCCAGGCGATGGCCTCGGCCTGATGGATCACTCTCGTCATTTCTCAGACGTCGGGCCAAATCAGGCCAAGGAAAACTGGCTCGGGGACAAGTTCGATGGTGAAGCAGTCGAAGACGGCGGTCCGCACTTGCAGGGCGAGGCGAAGCAGGTCGGCCGTGTTTCCGCCGCCGTGATGGACCAGCGCGAGTGCGTGATTCGACGAAATCCCGACCGAGCCCACGCGGAGTCCCTTGGCCAGCCCGGCGTGCTCGATGAGCCATCCAGCCGACAGTTTCACGCGGCCGTCGGCAAGCGCAAAGCGTGGCATCTCCTCGGGCGCTTGCACCAATCCAGCCGCGATCACGCCTTGGGCCAGCTGGGCGGCGAACTCGGCCGAAACGATGGGATTGGTGAAGAACGAACCCGCGCTGCGCCGGTTAGGATCGGCTTCGTTGAGAACCATGGACTTTTTCCCGCGCAGGGCTAGTACCGTGTCACGGACTTCGGCCAAGCTGGGCTCGGCCTTGCCAGAAAAGGCCGAGGCGAGTTCGGCATATCGAAGTGCGGGGCGACCGCCGACGGCCAAACCGAGAGTCACGGAGAGAATCACGAAGTGGCGACGCTCGTGCTTGAACAGGCTCGTGCGATAGCCAAATTCGCAGTCCTGCGCGGAGAGATCCCGCTCCTCAAGCGTGTCGCGATCAAGAACGCGAACGCCTCGGATCGTCTCGGCGATTTCTTGCCCGTAGGCGCCGATGTTCTGGACCGGGGCCGCGCCGACGGTGCCGGGAATGCCCGACAAGCACTCGATGCCCGCGGCGTTCCGAAGCACCGCTTCCGCCACGACGTCATCCCACGCCTCGCCTGCCTGAACCTCAACGCGCACCTCGCCGCCCGCCTCGGTCCAGTGCAGGCCACGCGTGCGCATGTGCAACACGAGCCCCGGGAAACCCTCGTCGGCGACCACCAGGTTCGACCCGCCTCCGAGGATGAAGACGGGCAAGTTTCGCGTGCTCGCCCAGCGCAGGGCAATCGCCACGTCCGAGGCGTCGACGATTTCGGCGAAGAATTGCGCCGGTCCGCCCAGACCCAAGGTGGTCAGGGACGCGAGCGGCATGGCTGAAACGATGGTGAACGACACGGCAGGTGCAGATTACACCGTTACGGAGCTAGCCGTCGGTCGGGATGGCGCAGGTTCCACTGGTTGATGATGGTCACAAAATCGTCCCGATCCGGGGCAAAGGCCCAGTTGAGAAGGAGCGAAACCAGCGCAACGCCGACGCCACCGGCCGTGGTCCACTTGCTGGTGTTCGACCAAGCTCCGGTCGAGAGACGATCCACGGTTCCGAGCACGGCCGCCCCGCCGCCCAAAATCAGGCCGATGCCCAGCACCCAGTTCGCTTGTTCCCGGCGCGTGGCCCAGAACTCGGCCTTGGGAAAGACCACGCTATCGGACTCGGTCAGCGCAGCCAGCCGCGCCCAATCCTCGATGTAGACGGGAGCCGGCGCGAGCGGACAATTGGGGGCGGCAGTGCTGGTAGGAGGGACAACCTTCTTGGCCGGCTCGTTGCTCGTCGGTGTGACGACTTCGGTTGGGGGCGCCAAGGTGGCGTCGTCGGCCCGAGCGGGCGTGCTTGGAATCAGAGTAGAAAGAATCAGAGACAGGGCGATCCACGCGAGGCTGCAACGAAGCATTGCTGGGAATGTAGGCCAGGCGTTCATTTCGCGCAATCGGCGGGACGCTGTTGCCATCCGCCACCGTGGGTCAGGGAAGGCTGCGCCGAAGATACTTTTGCGTCCACGGGCACGCGTTGACACAAATGCCGCAAATAATGGCGCCAATACTCTTAACGGCGGCCAACGTCGAGGCCATCTTCTTGCAGGCAGCGGCGTCGAAAATCCGGTCGCGCGGAATGCCAGCGTGCCACGGATCGCCGGTCACCGCATGCGCCGGACACGCATCCGCGCATGCGCGACAGGTTCCACAGTGGGATTCGTCGATAGGTTCACCACAGACCAGCGGCGCGTCGGTGAGCACGCTCGTCAGTCGAACGGCTGCACCGAGCTCGGGAGTAATCAACAGCGCGCAGTCTCCGATCCATCCGAGGCCGGCCCGGGTGGCCACGGTCTTGTGCGGAAGGGCAGTCGCGCCATCGCCGTCGACTACCTTGACGGTGACGGCGCTCGTCCGTGCCGAATATCCCCGCGCCTCAAGTGTTTGCACGGTCTCCTTGGCCAGCCGGTGCAGGAGAGCATTCACGCGCTCGTATTCAGCGTGGTAATCGTGGGTCGGACCGGCGGTCAAGGCCGCGACGATGCGTGGCTCCAGAGCGACAGCGATGGACACTGCTCGCGGAAACATGTCGCGCATCTTGGCCGGAAGACCCGTGAGGTCCGCGAAGCCCACCAGCGCTGCGCCTGCTGACCGCAGATTGGTGGCGAGCTGAGACTGCCAGTCGGACGGCGGGCGATTCATGTTCGTGTTCGCGGAGAAAGCAGGCGTAGCTGGAATCCCGTCCGGCTTAACCCTTCTTCTGTGCCAGCAACCAGCGCAGGACGTTCGGATCCTGGTAGGCGCGCGTCCAAATGTCGTGGCCCCAGCCTGCGACTTCGGTGTAGCGAGGTGAGCCGCCGGCATCGCGCAGAGCCCGGACCATCTGGCGCGAGCCGCGCACGGGAACGGCCGGGTCGCTGTCGCCGTGGAAGATCCAAATCGGCAGGTCGCGCAGCGCGGGTGCTTGGGAGGGATCGCCACCGCCACACAGGGGAAGCGCGCCGGCGAACAGGGCTGGGTTGCGCGCGATGATGTCGAAGGTGCCGTAGCCGCCCATGGAAAGCCCGGTGACGAAGATCCGGTTCGCATCGATGGGCAGCCCCTGGCGCAGGGCTGCGAGCAGCGACATCACAGCCACCATGGGCTTGCTGATAGCGGTCTCTGCCATGGAATAGGTTCCCTCGGCCCACGGCGCATCCACCCACTGCATCTCAGCCGGACATTGCGGATACACGACCACCGTCGGGTGTCCGGCCTGCGCCTGGGGCGCGATCCATGCCAGGGCATCGTTCTTGAGTTGGGCCTGGTTGTCGGTCCCGCGCTCGCCTGCCCCGTGCAAGAAGAGGAGTAGCCCACACCGAATTTTGGCGTCGCAATCCGCGGGCACGAACAGCCGGTAGGGCAGGGCGAGGCCAGTCGCGGAGTCGGAGAATATGCGGGATTGAAGGTCGGTCATGTTGTCTTTGTCCTTGTTGGTCAAAAGCCGCGCCGATCCCTTGCTTCTAGCGCACCGTTGGGATCGGGGCGCTGGTTCATTCGAAAACGACGGTTCTCGTCGCTGATCGATTCTCGCTGCCACGGTGCAACGGACAGGGGCGGAGGTGCATCCTAGAAAACGTGGACCACTTGACGAATTCCCTGGCACCGGGCTCCATGGATCCTCGTGCCGATGGCTCGACTTCCTGGAATACTCCGTTAGCCACTCCACAGAGCATATCCATGGCCACACCAACCGATCGACCGGAACTTGCCCAAGACACCGACCCCGAAGAGACACGCGAATGGATTGAATCCCTAGCCTCGACGCTAGAACGCGAAGGGGTCGAGCGCGCGCACTTCCTCCTGGAAAAGCTGGTCGATCACGCGCGGCGTTCAGGGGCGCACCTACCTTTCGACGCCACCACGGCGTACGTCAACACCATCCCCGTGACCCAGCAGCCGCGCGTGCCGGGCGATCCAGGCCTTGAACGGCGCATTCGTTCGTTCATCCGCTGGAACGCGCTGGCCATGGTGGTGAACGCCAATCGCAGCTCGTCCGAGCTGGGCGGCCACATCGCCAGCTTCGCCTCGGCGGCCACCCTGTACGACGTCGGCTTCAACCATTTCTTTCGCGGCCCCGAGGCCGAAAACGGCGGCGACCTGGTCTACTTTCAAGGCCATTCGGCGCCCGGCATTTATGCCCGCGCTTTTCTCGAAGGCCGCATCAGCGAAGAGCAACTGCGCGCCTTCCGGCAGGAAGTAGACGGAAAGGGTCTGTCGTCTTACCCGCATCCCTATCTGATGCCAGACTTCTGGCAGTTCTCGACGGTGTCCATGGGGCTGACGTCGATGATGGCCATCTACCAGGCGCGCTTCATGCGCTACCTCGAACATCGGGGCATTCTCGATACCAGCGGGCGCAAGGTGTGGGCGTTTCTCGGCGACGGCGAGATGGACGAGCCGGAATCGCAGGGCGCGATCTCCCTGCCGGCGCGCGAGCATCTCGACAATCTCGTCTTCGTCGTCAACTGCAACCTGCAGCGCCTCGACGGTCCGGTGCGCGGCGATGGCAAGATCGTCCAAGAGTTGGAAGCCGTCTTCCGCGGCGCGGGCTGG
>Ga0265314_10002214_pt1 | contig 20264 bp, 16 predicted proteins | sample 4126metaG_FD_203106 | JGI IMG/M metagenome (GOLD analysis project Ga0265314, IMG submission 203106) | Rhizosphere microbial communities from Carex aquatilis grown in University of Washington, Seatle, WA, United States - 4-1-26 metaG | ecosystem: Host-associated > Plants > Roots > Rhizosphere >... | reverse complement strand
CTGGCGAGCGTGCGCGCGAGCATCCGCCAGAATATCGATCCCGCGGAACTCTATCCGGACGCGTCCATCGAGACCGCCATGCACGTTACGATGCCGCATCGGGTGGTCTTGCACGTGCATTCCGTACACACTATCGCCTGGGCGGTTCGGGAAGACGCTGCCGCGCAACTGGGAACCCGGCTGCAGGGGCTGCGATGGCAGTGGATTCCGCATATTGCCTCGGGCCTGCCGCTCGCCCGGGAAATTGAGCGAGCTCTATCCGCGCAAGCAGACACCGACGTGCTGGTGCTGGGAAACCATGGGCTGGTGCTGGGCGGTGAGGATTGCAAGGCGGCCGAAGATCTGCTGAACGAAATCGAACGGCGGCTGACGATTGCGCCGCGCGAGTCTCATCCCGCCGATTACGCTCTCCTCGCGGAACTGGCGGGAGATTCTCCCTGGGACTTGCCCGGCGACGATGCTATCCATGCGCTGGCGACAGATCCCGCGTCGCGAAAGATTCTGGAGGGAGGCTTCCTGTATCCGTGTCAGGCGATGTTCTCGGACGCGCGCACGCGGGAGTTATTCCACGCGGCGCCGGCCCTGGTTCCCGCAGCGGCGGAATTTACGGATAGGCCCTTCCTGATGGTCGAGGGGCGTGGAGTCATACTCAGCCGGGCGATGACTCCGGCTGAAATCGCAATGCTCAGCGGCTTGGCACAGGTGGTGCAGCGCGTCGGCCCCTCCGCGCCGCTGCGCTACTTGACGGAAGACGAGCTCGCGGCCAGCTCGAGCACGGCGGCCTACCGGTACCGGGTACTCGCCAACGCGAGCCACGCATAACATCTTCGTTTCGCAAGGCTTTGTCGCGCGTTCGGCGTCACAACAGGCGGCGGTTTCCGGGAATTTGTTAACATCGTCGGTTGCCCCCATCATTCAGGAGATGGCATTCAGGAGAAGACTATGGAAACCGCTACGCAACCCGGCACAGATGTGAAAACCGAAGCCGCCCCGGAGATGATTTCCGCCGGCCAGATTGTCGCCAAGATGCTCAAACAGGAAGGCATCCAGCACATCTTCACCATTTCCGGCGGGCACATTGTCGACATTTATAACGGCTGCATCGACGAAGGCATTGAGATCGTCGACGTCCGCCATGAGCAAGTAGCGGCGCACGCCGCAGACGCTTACGCGCGCATCACCGGAATGGGTTGCGCAGTTGTCACCGCGGGTCCCGGAACCACCGACGCCGTGACTGGCATGGCGAACGCGTACCGCGCCGAGAGCCCGATGCTGCTGATCGGCGGCAATTCACCGCTGAAGCAATATCGCATGGGTGGATTGCAAGAACTGCGTCACACCGAGATGATGACGCCAATCAGTAAGTTCGCGTCGCTGGTGATGACCACCGAGCGCACCGCGGAGATGATGGGAATCGCGTTTCGCGAAATGTACAACGGTGCGCCTGGGCCGGGCTTCCTCGAAATCCCGCATGACGTGATGGACGGAAAAGTAGAAGCGTCCAAGGTTCGCTATCCCAAGAACTATCGCGTAAAGGGCTCGGATGGCGGAGCGCCGGATTTCATCGGCGATCCGAAGATCGTGGAGCAAGTGGCGGACTTACTGGCGAAGGCCGAGCGACCCGTGGCTTTGTTCGGCACGCAAGCGCGGACTTGCCGCGCGCATGACGCGATCGACCGCTTCTCGAAGCATTTCAATATTCCGATCTATGTAAATGGGTCGGCTCGTGGAACCCTGCCGCGCAATCATTCGCACGCGTTCATGCCGTCGCGCAAGACCGCGTTCGACAACGCCGATGTGATCCTGCTGGCGGGTACTCCGCTCGATTTCCGCATGGGCTACGGCCGCCGCCTCAATCCAAAAGCCAAGATCGTGATCATGGACATGGATTACAAAAACGTCGGCAACAACCGCGATTTCGATTTCGGCTTGGTCGGCAATCTGCGCACCATCGTGAACGCGATGTGTGAAGCTTCTCCCGGCGATACCGCGCGCAAGCACGACCCGTTCCTCAAGATGCTGCGCGAGGACGAGGCTAAGGCGCAGGGCAAGAACGACAAGATCATCGCCGCGAACGAAGTCCCGATCCACCCCGTGCGCCTGTGTCACGAGATCAACGAGTTCCTGCTAGAGGACACGGTTTACATCGGCGACGGTGGCGACATCGTCACGTTCTCGGGCTCTATCGTGCGGCCGCACAAACCCGGCGGGTGGATGGACCCTGGCCCGCTCGGCACGCTCGGCGTCGGCACCGGATTCGCGATGGCTTCGAAGTTCGCGCAGCCTAAGCGCGATGTGGTTGTGCTGTACGGCGATTGCTCCTTCACGCTGACCGGTTTCGATTTCATCACCATGGTGCATCGCAAGCTGCCGTTTGTGGGCGTGATCGGCAACAACTCGTCATGGAACCAGATCCGCTTCGGGCAGGAGCGCAAGTATCCGGGTCGCGGCGACATCGGCAACGTGGTGGGCGACGTGCGATTCGATCATCTGGCGCAGGCGATGGGCGGATTCGGCATTCGCGTGACCAAGCCCGAAGATATCCGGCCCGCGCTGGAAAAGGCTCGCGATTCGGGCTTGCCGGCGCTGGTGGACGTCGTGATCAATCGCGATGTTTACTCGTCGGGCACGTCGAATCAGACCATGTACAAATAATGCGGGGACTAAAGTCCCCGTTGCAGGCTAAAGCCTGCTCCACCAAGGAGACAGACGTTTAGATGGAAGCACTCAAAGGAGTCCGCATCCTGGACATGACGCACGTGCAGGCGGGACCGACCTGCTCGCAACTGCTGGCGTGGCTGGGAGCGGACGTGATCAAGCTGGAATCACCCGCCGGCGACGCGACGCGCGGCCAATTGCGGGACGTGCCTAATGCGGACAGCCTGTATTTCACGATGCTGAACTGCAACAAGCGCTCGATCACAGTCAACATGAAGTCGCCCGACGGTAAGGCGGTTTTTGTCGAGCTGCTGAAGAAGAGCGACATCATCATGGAGAATTTCGGACCAGGCGTGCTTGACCGGCTTGGCTTCCCTTGGGAGAAGGTCCACGAAATCAATCCTCGCGTGGTGATGGGTTCGATCAAGGGCTTCGGCTCCTCCGGCCCATATGCCGACTTCAAGGCGTATGAGAACGTCGCGCAGGCCATGGGTGGCGCGATGAGCACAACCGGCATTCCCGAAGGCCCGCCGTACGTGACGGGCGCGCAGATCGGCGACTCTGGAACCGGCCTACACTTGGCAATAGGTCTGCTGGCCGCGCTGCACCAACGGGATCGCACCGGCGAAGGCCAATACGTCGAAGTAGCCATGATGGACGGCGTGATGAACCTGTGCCGCGTGAAGTGGCGCGATCACCAGCGTTTGACTCGTCAGGAACTATCGGAATATTCGGTCCCGACCAAAGGGCTCACCACCACGCCGCGCGCTGGGAACGATTCGGGCGGCGGGCAGCTCGGCAACGCGATCAAGTGCAAACCCGGTGGCCCGAACGACTATATCTACGTCGTCGTGCAGGAAGCGGTCTGGGACGGGCTCGCCAAACGCATCGGACCGGATGTGGGCCAACCAGACCTCGCAACGGATTCGCGCTATCTCAAGATCGGCGATCGCCGGAAGAATCAGAACGACGTGTGGAATTTGCTGGAACAGTTCGCTTCGAAGTACACCAAGCAGGAGTTCATGGTGATCCTGAACGATCTCGATGTGCCCTGCGGCCCGATCATGTCGACCGAGGATCTGGCCAACGACGTACACGTGAAGGGGCGCGACATGTATGTCGAGCTCGACCACCCGCAGCGCGGCAAGTGGTTCAACGTCGGCATGCCAATCAAGCTTTCGGCGTCGCCCGCGAAGATCGAGCGGTCGCCGACGCTGGGCGAGCACACGGATGAAATCCTGAAGGAAGTGCTCGGGTTTAGCGATGCTGACATCGCGGCGAAGAAAACAGCCGGCGCATTTTCATTGCCGCCTAAAACAAAATGAAGATCGCCATCATCGGCCAACAGGATTTCGGCAAGGCTGTCCTAGAAGCATTTCTGAGTCGAGGCGATGAAATAGCAGCAGTGTTCTGCGCGCCTGAAAAAGAGGGCGCCAGGCCGGACGCGCTACGGGCCGCCGCGCAGGAAAAAGGACTCAAGGTCCATCAGTTCAAGTCGCTGCGGGATCCGGAAGCCACGAAAGCTATGCAGGAAGCCGGCGCCGACATCGGCATCATGGCGTTCGTTCTGCAGTTCGCGCCGCAGGATTTCGTGAAGATTCCGAAGCACGGGACGATCCAATATCATCCGTCACTACTGCCGAAATATCGCGGCCCGAGTTCGATCAATTGGCCGATCATCAAGGGCGATACGGAAACCGGCTTGACGATTTTCCGCCCTTCGGACGGGCTGGACGAAGGCGCGGTTGTCCTTCAGAAGAAAACTCCCATAAGTCCGGATGACACGCTGGGGACGGTTTATTTCGATCGCCTATTTCCGACGGGCGTCCAGGCGATGCTCGAAGCCGCGGACTTAGTGCTGGCCGGGAAGCACACGGAGACCGTTCAGGACGAATCGCGCGCAAGCTACGAAGGCTGGTGCCGCACGGCTGAAGCGAAGATCGATTGGGCCAAGCCCATCGATCATGTGTACAACCTGATTCGCGGATGCAATCCGGCACCGGGGGCGTGGACGACGTTCAACGGCAAGAAGCTCCAGATTTTCGACGCGCGTAAGACTCTGTTTCGTCGTTTTGCCGACGTGCCCGGAAAGATCGGCGAAGTTACCGACGTTACAGCGCAGAGCTTTAAGGTGACGGCCCAGGGCGGCACGATCGAGGTGCTGCGCGCCAAGTTCGAGGACGGCAAGAAGATCAGTGGCGGCGAGATTGCGCAGACTGGCGGCCTCGCGGCCGGCGGCTTGTTGAGCAGCTAAAAACCGCTGTTCTACTTGGGATGAGGAACTATCGCGATGATGGCGTACTCATCGCCCTCGATCTTGAAGTAGAACCGCCAACTCCGATTCACGCGAGCCTGCCAGAGATCATCATGGCCTTCCAGCTTCTTGGCACGCAATGACGGGTGCCGCGGATTCTCCAGAAGGAACACCAGTTGCTTCCCGAATGCTCTGCGGACTATCGCCGAAAGCGCGGCGTAGTCTTTGTCCGCTCTTTCCGTGAAGCGAACAGTCATCGATCAGTATGTCATCGGCGTTTTGCGAGCTTCTTTGCGCGAGCTTCCAGCGCCACGATCGCGTCCTTGGCAGTCTTGTAGGGACCGTGAGTCCTGCCCTTCTTCAAGTCTTCCAGGCCTTCGGCCAAATGGCGGTCGAGCACGCTCTTTGGAGCGAATGTAATTTTGCCTTTCTCGACTCTAGCCTCGAGGAGATCGCCGATGCCCACTCCCGCTTGCTCGCGAATAGCGCGCGGAATCACGATCTGGTATTTGGTCTTGACGGTCACAAGTTGCATAAGGCTATCTAATTCTAACAGTTCAACTGTTGAACTGGAGTTTCGGCCGGCCCGACCGGCGCCCTCAACGTTCGTGCCGGGCTCCTGGGACCGTGTATCCTTGTACAGAGCTTGTAAAGACAACGTTGTCGAAAGCTAGGAGAGCAAGACCGTGAACCGTTGGATCCGTCTAGGTGCGGCCGTCACCGCGATGATCATGATCGCCAACCTGCAGTATGGTTGGACGCTGTTCACGGGTCCGCTGACCAAGGCCACCGGCTGGAAACTTTCCGAAGTCCAGTGGGGCTGGACGCTCTTCATCGCGCTCGAGACTTGGGCCATGTCTCTATGCGGATGGATGATCGATAAGCGCGGCCCGCGCGTGCTGATGACGATCGCCGGCGTCTTCTGCGGCGTGGGATGGGCGGGATTGGGACAAGCGTCGTCGCTCACCGCGTTATACGCGTCGTACGCGCTCGCGGGGCTCGGCGCGGCTATGGTTTACTGCGGCTCCATCGGCGTCGCACTCAAGTGGTTTCCCGATAAACGGGGCTTCGCCTCGGGCGTGATTGCGGCCGGTTTCGGCGCCGGATCCGCACTGTTCATTCCCGTAATGTCCTACGTCATCCGAGTGCAGGATTACCGTGCGGCCTTCCTATATACCGGCATCGTGCAGGGACTGCTGATCGTGGTCGCTGCTCAGGTCGTCGGAGGTGCAGGTGTTCCGCCCGCGCTGACCGCGACAATCGCGAAGCCAAAAGCCCGCAGTCACGGTCACAATTTCACGTCGCCCGAAATGCTCCAGACGCCGCATTTTTACGTGCTCTATCTGGCCATGCTGATGATGGGAATCGGCGGGCTCATGGTCACGGCGAACGCATCGGCGGTGGGAAAAAGTCTGGGGATCGGCAGCGCGTTCATCACCACCGCGTTATCGCTTAACGCCGTCGCGAACGGGGCCGGACGCTTTTTCTGGGGTTGGGTTTCCGACCATCTTGGCCGTGAAAGAACCATGGTCATCGCGTTCCTGCTGCAATCGGTGTGTCTTGCGAGCGTACTGACCGTCGGGAAACTTTCGGGGCCGCTGTTCATCATTTCGCTGGCGCTGGTGTTCTTCACGTGGGGCGAGGTGTACTCGATCTTCCCCTCCGTGACCGCCGATTTCTTCGGCGCGAAGAACGCGAGTTCCAACTACAGCTTCATGTACAGCACAAAGGGCGTCGCATCCATTGTCGGGGGCGGGATCGCCGCGTTGCTCTTCGAACGCACCGGATCGTGGAATGCGGTCTTCTACGGAAGCGCGGTGCTGGCGCTGTGCTCCGCGTTTATCGCGTTGGCATTGCGGAAGATGCCGCTCCCCACCAAACAGGAAGAGGCGGAGCCAGCCTCGGTGAGTCGTTTAGGGGCACGGCACATCTAAGCTAGAGCGATTACACCGCTTGATACTATAAACCTGATGAACACGTTGCCGAACACGTTGCCGCACAATGTAATGATTCTGGGCTCCGGGTGCGCCGGAAACACGGCCGCGATCTATACCGCGCGCGCCGGCCTGAAGCCTCTGGTCGTCATCGGCCAGGAGCCAGGCGGCCAGCTTTCGGTCACCACCGAAGTCGAGAATTTTCCGGGTTTCCCGGAAGGCATTCAAGGTCCCGACCTGGTCGAGAACATGAAGAAGCAGGCCGAGCGCTTCGGAGCCGAGTACATGTGGGGCACCGTCGCCGAAGCCGACCTTTCCAAGAGGCCGTTCCGGATCAACGTAGACGGCGTCTGGATTGAAACTCAATCGCTGATCATCGCCTCGGGCGCTTCGGCGCGCTGGCTGGGCCTGCCGAACGAGCAGAAGCTGATCGGCCACGGCGTCTCTTCCTGCGCGACTTGCGATGGGGCGTTTCATCGCGATGGCAAAATCATGGTCATCGGCGGCGGCGACTCCGCTATGGAGGAGGCTAACTTCCTGACTCGCTTTGGCGCTGAGATCACCGTGGTCCATCGCCGCGAAGAATTTCGAGCATCCAAAATTATGCTGGATCGCGCTCGCGCCAACCCCAAGATCAAGTGGCTTCCGAACACCGTGGTCGAGGACATCCACGACGTCAGCAAGAACACGGTGACCAGCGTAAAGCTGCACGATCTGAAGACCGGCAGGATTTGGGAGCAGGACGTAAGCGGCTTTTTCGTGGCGATCGGGCACATCCCCAACACCAAGGCGTTCGTCGGCCAGATCGACCTGGATGCGGACGGCTACATCATTTCGCACGGAGGGGCGCGCACGAACATTCCCGGCGTGTTCCATGCGGGCGATGTTCAGGATCGCGTGTATCGCCAGGCCATCACGGCATCCGGCGCGGGATGCATGGCCGCCATCGAAGCGGAGAGGTTCCTGGAATCGCAAGGCCACTGATACTGTGGTGGGGTCAGGCTGCGCGCGGTGCTGGCGGGGTTTCGGTCCCGTTTTTGCGATTCAGCCCCGTCCGTCAGGACGGGGGATCTACGGTTCGCGATTTATCCCCCGCCCTCACGGGCAGGGCTGGGGAGTTCGTGTGTTAGACAGTAAATCGTCACGCTGCACTAGTTATTCGTATTCCTGGGACGCTCGAACTTCGCGTTGATGTACTTCTGAGCTTCTTCGAGCGCGCCCTGGGTGTTGTCCTTGGTGCGCTGCGCGAGCTTATATTCGTTCACGGCGCGATCCCGCTGGTCGGTGATGTCGTAGATCATTCCCAGGTTGATGTGCGACCACACTTCAGTCCACTTGGGATCCAGGTCGCCCGATAGAGACTCGCGGAACTCGTTGGCGGCGGCCTGATAGTTGCCCTGCTTGAAGTACGCTTCGGCCGTGCGGTAATGCGCCAGGGAACTGTTGCGCTTCACGTCCAGCGCTTTCTTGTATTCGTTCAGCGCTTCGATATATTCGGCGACCTCCATGAACTGCTCGCCGCGCTTGATCGCAACGGCGACGCGCATGTCATTGTCATAGCGCAGCATCTGGCCCTTGGGATCGAGGACCACGTTCTTCGGCTTGCCGAAAGTCTCCACGGCGAAATCGGTGGACGTCCCGGCGATCTCCACTTTCTTCTCCTCGGGATTCCCTTCGGTATCGATCCGCAGCGTCGCCGGCATGCGGAACGTGTCTAAATCCTGCGAGATTTTGCCGTTCACGCGAAATCCCTTGGACCCTACGCGGAACATGGTCCATTCCATCTTGAATTCCGGCGCGCCGCTCGATTCGATCCATTGCAGAAAGAAGTAATTGAGACTCTGGCCGGATACCTCTTCGGCCACCTTCTGGAAATCCGCGGTGTTGATCGATTTGCCCGCGTAGCGCTCCTGCACGGTCTTCATCAGCTTGAAGAAGCTCTCGTCGCCGATGATCGAACGAAGCATGTGCAGCACCGCCGCGCCCTTGCCGGCCGTAGCGGCCCAAAACTCCGGAGAATAATCTTCGAGTCTTGCCGATTGCATCAGCGGAGGCTGCTCCACCGTCAGCGCTTCCACGTAGGTGTCATGGACCTGTTCTTCCATGGCTCCAGCGCCGCTTATGTTCTCGGTGTACAACAGCTCGGCGTAGCGCGCCATCCCGTTCTCGATCCACATGTGATTGCGCGTCGTGGGCGAAACCTGCCCTCCCCACCACTGCCGCGATATCTGGTTCGCCAGCAGCTTCGTGTTCACGTCCGAGCCGATCGCGCGTGGCGATAGGAACAAAATTCCTGGCGCGGAATAGCCGTTCGGCGTCCCCGTCTCGGTTTCGATCACCCTCAGGTTTTGGTTGGGTAGCGGACCGTAGACGCCGGTCAGGAATTCCATCGCGCGCCCGATCTCCTGGCCGTAGGCGCCTGCCATGTCCTTCCGCTCCCGGAAATACACCGCTGTATTAATGCCGCCGGACGCGATAACGATCGGGTCGCCCTTAACGACGGCGAAGCTCGCGGGAAAGGACGGGGTCGAAGTCTGGAACCGCACGGCGGTCTTTCCATCCGCGGCCAGGTCGGCCGACTCCAGCCCGCCGGCGATGACCTTGTAGCCTGAAGGCACGGTGATCTTGAGATCGGCGGTGAAGCGATCCGTGGTGTAGTCGTTCACCGGGAACCAGCGCGCCGGATACATCATGTACGTGATGTCCGGATGAATCGCGGCGAACTTGATGCCCCACACGGGCGATTCTTCGGCGCCAGTGAGCTTTCCGCCGTACACGAACGTAAGAGTGGTGGGTTTGCCCTTAGGCAGCGTTTCCGCCAGGCTCAGCCGGACGGTCATATCCTGCGCTACTCGCGATGCGGGAACCTGCCGGCCGGCCTCATCGGTGACGCTATCCAGGTTCAGCGCGTTATTCAGCTCGAAGGAAACGCTGGTGAGATCGTCGAGAGGCGTGAATCGTACCTTGGCCGTGGCTCGAATCGTCTGGGCGTTCGGATCCACCTGCGCATCGATCGTGTAGCTGTCCACGTCCATGCGGGGTCGTTGGGCCTGGCCTTGTCCCTGCCCCAGCCCTTGTCCGAACACGATCGCCGAGGTTAGCGCCACTAAGCCGAGAAACTTACTCCGCATGAACTCTGTCTCCACTCCTGACCTCGCTCACTACTTTCTCCACCCAGTCCGCCGCGGTTTCCATGGGATCGCGATCGCTCGCCAGTTCCTTCGCGACCTCTGCTAAGCCAGTACACATGCTATTGCGCGCCTCGGAGTCTTCGAGCAAGCGCGACGCCTCGGATGCTATTCGATCGGCCGTCATCTGGTCCTGGATCAGTTCGGGAACCACTTGCCGCCCTGCTACCAGGTTTACCATGGTCAAAAAGGGCGTTCGCACACGCCACCTCTGCAGATACCAACTTAACGCGTTTACCCGGTAAAAGGTCACCATCGGGGTCCCCAGCATGGCGCCCTCAATGGTCACGGTTCCGCTCGCTGCCAGCGCCAACTCTGCTTGGGCCAGCGCATCCCAGGTATATCCCTCGATTACTTTGATGGATTCGGCCTGAACGGGTTCCCAAAATCTTGTGTTTTGAAGGCCAAACCCGCCCGGAAGAGCCAGCACAAACGTGACGGGATGCCGGTGGCGGATCAGCTTGATGGCTTCGAGCAGTATGGGCAGATGTTGCGCCAGCTCGCCGCGCCGGCTGCCGGGAAGGAGGGCGACGATCTTTGTAACATTGTCCCGTGAGACTTCCGGGATACCCAACTTCGAACAGAACTCGGCGCGGGTGAGTTTGGGCTTCGCCAGGCGCGACAGAGGATGCCCGATATAGGTGGTTGGAACGTCGTGCTTCCGGAAGAACGGCTCCTCGAAGGGGAAGATACAGAGAAGACGATTCAGGGTCGCGCGCATGGTCTTTACCCTGCCCTCCTTCCAGGCCCAGGCCTGCGGCGCGACCAGGTAGACGATCGCCACGCCCTGCCGCTTCAGCTTTCGCGCCAGGGGCAGGTGGAAGCTGGGAGAATCGGTCAGAATCGCGACATCGGGCGGCTCGGCTGCACAGGCTCGAACCAGCTTGTTCATCTCGCCTAAGATGCGCGGGATGTGGGGGATCACTTCAATGATGCCGACGACGGCGAGCGACCTCTGATCGACCACGGCGCGGACGCCTGCCGCCTGCATTCGGGGGCCGGCGCATCCGAAGAACTCGGTGTCCGGATGGCGAGCTTTCAGGACTTCCACGAGTCTCGAAGCGTACAAATCCCCGGAAGCTTCGCCGGCGGAGATGAAGATGCGCACCTGCCACCAGTCTAACGTCTCTGTGTCATTGAGACGCAGCGGGATCTGGTGATTCGCCGCTCACCGGCAGCGAATGGCCGTTCGTCGAAAATCCGGTAACTTCGGGCTCCGCCGCAAGTAAAGTTAGGCATGCTCTTTCGATGCTTGGTTTTCATCGCAACGGCCGCCGGAATCCTGAGTGCGGCTGACTCGAAGGATATCCATCGTGCTTTTCCGCTGGACAGCCGCGGCCACGTGACCATCGACACCTACAAGGGATCCATCCGCGTCACCACTTGGGACCGGAATGAGATCGATATCGCGGTCCGGATCGAGGAAGACGGCGATGTGTTCGCGCAAAGCGTGACCCATGCCGACGTTCGCTTCGACACGTCCCCTTCCAACGTGCGGATCACCAGCAGCGACCAGTGGTTCTTCCTGGACGGCGTCGCGCCCCTGTATAACTACACGATTCACATGCCCCGGACGGCGACCCTGCGGATCAAGGACTATAAATCCGAGAGCGAAGTCAGCGATCTGGCGGCCGAGTTGGAGGTCGACACGTACAAAGGCTCGCTCCAGTTGCGGAACTTTAGCGGCGGGCTGATGGTCAACACCTACAAAGGCGACATACGAGCCGAGTTCTCCGCGGTCACGGCGCCCGTCCGCATCGACACTTACAAGGGCAGTATCGATCTGCGGATGCCCCGCGACAGCCGCTTCGATCTGAACACCGACCTGGGACGCCACGGCGGCGATCCGGATAACGATTTCGCACGCTATGTTCGGACTTCAAACTTGCGCGATCGTACACGTCGATCGCAGGTGAATGGAGGAGGCCCGGAAGTGCGGGTGAGATCCTACAAAGGCGAGTTCAGACTGCGCGCGCGTTGAGTCGACAGCACGAGTGCGGCGATAAGTCCGCAAGCTGCGGCGAGCGATAGCCACACGCCCGGCATCGCGGGATTCCCGGTTACGTGGATCAGAAAGGTGCAGATGGCCGGGGTGAATCCGCCGAACACCGCGGTCGCCAAGCTGTAGGCCAACGAGAACCCCGAGGTGCGCACCTCCACCGGCATGATCTCGGTCAAGTACACCGCCATCGCACCGTTGTAGGCGGCGTAGATGAACGCCAGCCACAGTTCGACCATCAGGAGCCTTGAAAAAGACGGCGCACTGACCAGCCAGCTCAACGTGGGATACGCGGACGCGAGCGCGACGATCGTGCATGCGATCAGAATCGGACGGCGGCCGATCTTATCCGACAGCGCGCCGGAGAGCGGCAGCACCAGAAGATTGCACGCGCCCACGCACAGCGTGACGACCAGGTTCCCCGACGCCGCCAGATGCAGAACGTTCGCGCCGAATGTCGGCGTATAGGCCGTGACGAAGTAGAAGCTCACGGTGGTCATGGTCGCCATCATCATGCCGAGCAGGACCAGTCGCCAATTTGCGGCGACCGATCGAGCGATCTCGGCCGGCCGCGGAGCATGCGTGCGCTTTAGGAACTCTTCTGTCTCTTCGAGCGACCGGCGCAGCATAAATAGGAACGGCAGCAGCGTGCAGCCAGCGAGAAACGGAATCCGCCAGCCCCACTGCTGGATCTGTCCGGTGGAAAGCGTCGACGTCAGGATCAACCCAATCACGGCAGCGAACATCACCGCCACCTGCTGGCTCGCCGATTGCCACGCGACGTAGAACCCCTTGCGGCCCGCGGTGGCGATTTCGGAGAGATACACCGAAACTCCGCCAAGCTCGACTCCCGCCGAGAATCCTTGCAGCAGCCGGCCGACCAGCACCAGCAACGGCGCGGCCAGGCCTATAGCAATGTACCCCGGCAACAGCGCGATCGAGAGCGTCCCGACAGCCATCAGTGCGAGCGTGACAAGCAGACCCTTGCGGCGACCGTGATGGTCGATGTAGGCGCCGAGAATGATCGCTCCCAGGGGGCGCATGAGGAAACCCGCGCCGAAGGTGGCGAGCGAGAGCATCAGCGAAGCATACTCATTGCCGCTCGGGAAAAAGGTGACAGCGATGGCGGCGGCGTAGTAGGCGAAGATCTGGAAATCATACATTTCCAGGGCGTTGCCGGCCGCCACGCGGACCACCCGGCGGACTTGGGATGTCCTGACCGGCGTCGCGCTGGGGACAAGGCTGGGCTGGGTCGCCATCAAGCTTCCGTCCAAGCATACCGCCCACGCGTGACCTAAAGACGCCTGCCCTAAAAACGTCCCCCGATTCAGCCGATTACCAAGGAGCACATGTTCGTCGACTATTACGAGGTTCTGCAGATCAGCCCCAACGCCGATGTCGAGACCATCCGCCGCGTTTATCGCATGCAAGCGCAGCGGTTTCATCCCGACAATCTGGACAGCGGCAATGCGGAAGCCTTTCGCAGGATTTCGGCCGCGTACGAGGTGTTGAACGATCCACAACGCAGGGCCGCGTACGATCGCGATCATCGGGAGGCGCGACGGCGGGCAGCCATCGGCGTATCAGATCCACCGCCGGCGGAGCCGCCGGTGATGGACGAGATGCAGCGGCGGGAGAAAATCCTGAGCCTGCTGTATAGCCGCAGGTTCTCGCATCCGCAGCAGCCCAGTCTCAACCTGCGCGAACTCGAGGCGCTGTTAAATACTCCCAGGGGCGATCTCGAGTTTAGCCTTTGGTACCTAAAGGAGTGCGGATACCTGATCCGCACGGACAGCGCTCATCACACGATCACCTTGAAGGGAGTTCAGTTCGCCGAAGCCCTGAAGACAGGCGGCGCAAAGTGGCTGGATGCCGCGCAGGGCTGATAGCTACTGGCGGGTAGTGGGCTAAATAGGTGGACCTTGTTCAAGATCAAACAAAGGCGTCTTTCAGTATCGCAGCGAAAGAAGCGAAGCGCTGTTCAGGCGCAGCTGAGCCGCAAGACGCCAGGGTGGGTTATCGCTGGAGGGATTCTCGCACTCCTAGGCTTCGCGGCAGTAGCGATAACGCGACTTTGGAATTTCGCGAAATGATCCGAGGCGCACACATTTCGCGCACTACCTACTTGCCGCGCCCCTTGGGGCCCTGCGCGATCATCGGGATGCCGATGATCCAGTCCGTATTGCCGACTCTAGACACTGCGTACAGCGTCTTTCGATCCGCACCGCTGAAAGTCACGGTGATGACAGGCCGCGGCGTCGGGATCACGCCGAGATTCTTGCCGTCCGGGCTTAATACCTGAATGCCGGCACCCTGTAAGGTCACATAGAGGCGCCCGGCAGAATCGAACGTGCTGCCGTCGCCGCCGCCCGGCCCGCCGATTTCGAGCTTCGCGAACTCGCGCTGGTTGGTGAGCGACCCGTCCTTCTGAACGTCAAACGCCGCAACCGTCGCTCCGTTGGTCACGTAAAGATGCTTTTCGTCAGGGGTGAGAACGATGCCGTTGGTGTTCAGATTCTCGCCGTACTTGGTGATGGTGCCTTTCGCGTCGGCATGAAATAAGCCGCCCATGGTGAAGTACACTCCGCCCTTGCTGTCGGCAGTCATATCGTTGAGCGTGCCGCCGAGGCAATCCAGAGGATCGCCATTGTTCTTGTTGACCAGAGTTTTGCGCTTCGGCTCCAGCTGCTCGATCGATTGATTCAGCCCCCGGTTCAATACGAACAGGTACTTGCCGTTCATCGCCACCGAGCCCGAGGTATTCAAGCCGGTGTAGACGGCGGAAACCTTGCCGTCCTTGTCCAGCTTCACGACATTGCTGTTATCGTTCTGCGCTAGCAGGATGCCGCCGTCCTTGGTGGCGACGATGCCGTCGGCATTGTTGCCCTCCACCTTCCACATCTCTTTCCATTGCTGACCCGCGGCGATAACGCCGGGAATCGCCGTGATGGTGACGTCCTGCGGACCAGCCGGAGCCCCAGGGCCCTTCGCTTGTCCGCCCTTGGCCGGCCCGCCTTTGGCCGCTCCACCTCTGTCCGGAGGAGGCGGCGGCGGAACCTTGCAAGTCTTGATCAGGTCCTGATATTTGGCGTCCTGAGGAGCCTGCACTCCCGGCCCCGTCCGCGGCGCGGCAGGAGCCGCCTGACAAAAGGCTGCCGATGAGCCGAGAACACCCAGGAGAATCGCAGACATCGTGGTCATTTTCATAAAGGATCGTGTGACTCCGCGTTCTAGAATATCAGTACTCGCGGGGAGTTGGGACCGCGGCACGGATATCCTTGCTCTCCAGGACCGGTTTCGTATAACCGTGTTTCGCGACAGCTAACATCGCCTGGCCGATCTGTCGGGTGGTCAGAACATAATTTGGAAACGCAAAACGCAGCAGCGGCAGCAACGGTTTGGTAATCGCGTACAGGACCCGATACGAAGTGGTCTTGGATCGAATGCCATCGAGTGGCTGGATAATTCCGGGCCGGAACATATAGGCTGCTTCAAACGGCATTCGAAGCAGTGCATTTTCCGTGCGTCCTTTGACGCGTGCCCACATGCTTTGTCCTTTCTCCGACGAGTCCGTACCGGCTCCCGAAACATAGATAAAGGTCATCCGCGGGTTAAGGCGGGATAACGTTTCTGCGGCAGCAATCGTAAGTTTGTAGGTCATCCGTTCGTAGTCTTCTTCCGCCATTCCTGCGGAGGAAACGCCCAGGCAGAAGAAACACGCATCAAAGCCCGATAAACGTGATTCGATCGGCTCATAGTGAAGTAGATCCGCATGTATGATCTCCCGCAATTTGGGCGATTGCGCACCGGTAATCGCGCGACCCACGGTCTGAACCAATTGCACATCCCGATCCTCGAGACATTCGCGCAGCACCCCCTGACCAACCATTCCGGTGGCCCCGAAGAGCAGGACGTTCATCGCTCCATCATGGCTCAAGTAGGAGTGATATGCTTGCGAGAGCATGAAAACTCGACTGCTGCCCGCTCTATGCCCGTGCGCGGGCTTCGGCGCGATTCCGACGGTCGCTCAGCTCCCTGCTCCCCAATAAGGACCTCTAAACATGAAACGCATTCTCCACGTTGCAGCTCTGCTGACCGCCGCCGGTGCGGCTTACTTTTCCTGGACCGCTGAAATACGCGCGCAGGCTCCTCAGGGCAAAGGCAAACAAACCGGATCGGCTGGAACCGAATCCGGATGGGCCGCGTTCCAGACGCGCTGCATGGGGTGTCACGGCAACGCGGCTGTCCCCGCGGCGCAATCACCCGAACAGATTCGCCAGATGACGCCCGAACGTATCTATTCAGCGCTTACTACGGGTTCGATGAAAACTCAGGGCGACGCTTTGAGCGAAGACCAGCGTCGCATGCTCGCGACGTTCATGTCGGCCCGCCCGCTCGGCAGCCTGGCCGATGGCGGAGCGCAGAGCATGCCGAATCATTGCGCGGCTAATCCCGCGATGACCGACCCCGCATCAGGACCCGCGTGGAACGGATGGGGCGTGGACACGAGCAATGCGCGTTTTCAATCAGCCAAGAACGCGGGATTGACGCCGGCTCAGGTTCCGAATCTGAAGCTCAAGTGGGCCTTCGGCTTTCCCACCGGCTTATCGCAATACAACCAGCCGACCATCGTTTCGGGACGCGTATTCCTCGGCACCGATACCGGCTACGTGTATTCGCTGGACGCCAAGACCGGCTGCGTCTACTGGTCGTTCCAGACCAAGGCGGCGGTTCGCGGCGCGCTCAGCGTGGGGCCCGTGAAGGGCAAAGGATCGACCAAGTACGGCGTGTTCTTCGGCGATTTCCGCACATATGTGTATGGGCTCGACGCGCAAACCGGCCAGCAAATCTGGTCGAGCAGGGCGGACGATCACTTCATCGCGCGCGTTACCGCGGCTCCGATCTTCCATGACGGCAAGGTGTATGTGCCGGTATCGTCCTCGGAAGAATTTCAGGCGGGGAATCCGGACTATGCCTGTTGCACGTCGCGTGGCAGCGTAGTGGCATTCGATGCCAGCAATGGCGAACGGCTCTGGAAAACTTATGTGATGGATGAGCCGAAGCCTACCAGGAAAAATTCCAAGGGTGTGCAGCTCTATGCGCCCGCGGGTGGGTCGGTTTGGAATTCGCCGACCATCGACACCAAGCTCAACGCGATTTATTTCGGCACGGGCGACGCGGAAACCGAGCCAGCGGCGAAAACCAGCGATTCCGTGATGGCTCTGGACCTCAAAACCGGCAAGGAACTGTGGCACTACCAGATCCAGGAAAACGACGCATTCATGGGCGGCTGCGGCCCGAATAACAAGTCTGAAAACTGTCCTGTGAATCCTGGACCGGATCTGGACATCGGCAATTCGCCGATCCTGAAGACGATGGCTGACGGCAAGAGAATCCTGCTCACGGCAGCCAAGGATGGCCGCGTGTTCGCGCTCGATCCGGATAAGAAGGGCGCGCTTCTGTGGATGACGAATGCGGCTCCTCCACCGCCTCCGGGTGCGACAGGATTCGCACGCTTGGGCGGCATCATGTGGGGTGGGGCGGCGGACGATCGCAACGTTTATTACGGACTCAGCTCGGGCGGCATGTCCGCCCTGAAGCTCACCACCGGCGAGAAAGTCTGGTACACGCCGCTCGCGAAAGATACGCCGCGTGTGAATAACGCAGCGGCGGTCAGTGCGATCCCCGGCGTCGCATTCGTGGCTGGATCGGACGGCGTGCTGCACGCTCTTTCCACCGCCGACGGAAAGATTATTTGGGAATATAGTACGGCTCGGGATTTTGATACTGTCAACAAGGTTCCCGCCAAAGGGGGAGCCATTAATTCCATTGGTCCCACCATCGTCAACGGGATGTTATTCATCGGATCAGGATACGCAGTTAGCGGAAATAATTTCGGAAACGTTTTATTGGCATTTTCACTGGAATAAGGAGAACACCATGCTTAACACTGGGCTTAACACTGGGCGTAACACTCGATTCATTTTGGGCGCGGCTGCTCTGTTGCTGAGTGCGTCTGTTTTTGGGCAAGCAAAGGACGGTAAGGGCAAGGCTCCTGCGGCTCCTGCGCCGATGAGTTTCTTTGTCACCAGCGCAGGCTCCGGAAAAGGAGCCGACCTGGGCGGCTTGGCTGGCGCCGACCAGCTCTGCCAGATGCGCGCAGCGGCTGCCGGACGCGGCAGTAGCACGTGGCACGCGTATCTCAGCACGCAGGGCGCGGGAGCCGTGAACGCGCGCGATCGCATCGGAACAGGGCCGTGGGCCAATGCCAAGGGCCAGGTGATCGCGGCCAACGTCGCCGAGCTGCACGGAGACACGCTGGAAATCGCTCGCTTGGGTAACCGGATTACCAAGACGTCTGCGCTCAACGAAAAAGGTGAGGTTATGAACGGCGTCGGCGATACGCCGAACGAGCATGACATCCTCACCGGATCGCAGCCGGATGGGCGCGCCTATACGGATGCCGCGGACCACACGTGCAGCAACTGGACCAGCAGCGGCATGGGGACGGCGCAGCTCGGTCACTTCGATCGCATGGGCGGCGGGAATGCGTCCTGGAACTCGGTTCATCCGAGCCAGGGATGCAGCCAGCAGAACCTGGTCGCGACCGGCGGTGCCGGCAAGCTGTACTGTTTCGCGATTAATTAATGGGCCGGTCGCTAGCTCTCGCGGTTCTGTGCTGTCTCACTTTAGCGGGCCAGGACGGATCGTCGCTGTACGATCGCACCTGCGCGTCGTGCCATAACGGCGGCAACGATCGCGCTCCGGGCCGCGATGCCCTCCGGTCCATGTCGGCCAATCGCGTACTGGCGGCGATGGAAACCGGACCGATGATCAGCATGGCGGTCCGCCTGACCACGACGGATCGCCGCGCCATCGCGGAATTTGTCAGCGGTAAACCGATCGGGCAGCCGCTGGTGACCACGCCTCCTCCTAGGGCGATGTGCTCAGCTTCTGAGGCGAGCTTTACGCTCGCCGGTTCCACGTGGACGGGATGGGGAGCGAACGCCAGCAACACCCGGTTCCAGAACACGCCAGGAATCAGCGCGGATCAAGTACCGCGACTCAAGGTGAAATGGGCCTTCGCATTCCCGGGCGATATCCAGGCCTATTCACAGCCGACTATCGCCGGCGGGCGCGTGTTCGTCGGCAGCCCGGGCGGCAAGGTTTATTCACTCGACGCGAAGACCGGCTGCGTCCACTGGTATTTCGAAGCCGAGGCGGGCGTGCGCAGCGCGGTCACTCTCGCGCGCGTCGGAACAAGTAATATCGCCTTCTTTGGCGATGCGAAAGCCAACGTCTACGGCGTCGACGCAGCTACCGGGAAGCAACTCTGGAAGACCAAGGCCGACGCGTTTCCCGTCGCGGGCATCACCGGCTCTCCGGTTTTCTACAACGGCCGGATCTACATCGGCATTCGCAGCGGAGAGGAAGCTGCAGGCGCGGATCCCAAGTACGAGTGCTGCCGCTTCCGCGGAAGCGTGGTCGCGCTGGACGCCGCCACCGGGAAGCAAGTATGGAAGACGTACCTGGTCGACGAACCGAAGCCCACCACCAAAAACAAAGCAGGAGCGCAGCTATGGGCGCCCTCGGGTGTCGCCGTGTGGAGCACTCCTGCCATCGACGCGCGGCATAACGCGATTTACGTGACGACCGGCAACAACTACACCGATCCGGCGACTCGATTGAGTGACGCTTTCGTCGCGATGGATCTTAACTCGGGCAAGATTCTGTGGTCCCGGCAGATGACCCCGCGCGACGCCTACACGTCCGCGTGCCGTTTGCCGGACAAAACCAACTGCGCCGAATCTAACGGTCCCGATTTCGACTTCGGGTCGTCGCCGATTCTGGTGACGCTGGCAAACGGGAAGCGGGCGCTGGTCGCCGGTCAGAAATCCGGGGTAGTCTACGCGGTCGATCCCGACAATCAGGGTGAAGTTTTGTGGCAAACGCGAGTTGGCAAGGGCGGCACTGCAGGCGGTGTCCAGTGGGGCTCGGCGGCGGACCAGAACAACGTGTACGTCGCCGTGTCCGACATTGGGCGGATCATGCTGACTTACAGCACGTCGACTGATGCCGATCCCAAGCAAGGCGGCGGCATGTTCGCGCTGCGCCTGGATAATGGCGAAAAGGTTTGGTATACAGCGCCAAAGCCGTGTGGTGAGCAGCCTCGGTGCAGTCCCGCGCAATCGGCCGCGGTGACGGCGATCCCCGGCGTGGCGTTCTCTGGA
>Ga0265314_10002213_pt1 | contig 20269 bp, 14 predicted proteins | sample 4126metaG_FD_203106 | JGI IMG/M metagenome (GOLD analysis project Ga0265314, IMG submission 203106) | Rhizosphere microbial communities from Carex aquatilis grown in University of Washington, Seatle, WA, United States - 4-1-26 metaG | ecosystem: Host-associated > Plants > Roots > Rhizosphere >... | reverse complement strand
TTCATACTTGAACTCACCTTCATGAGTGAGCACATCGTTATGTTGTAGTTTCCCGTCTACCATGTAGGGCTGTACTACCCGCAGCAGGAAGACTTCTTCCACCATCTCCAATTCGTTCGAGCATTGCCCGCAATAGCAACCGGTGGGCTCGAGTGACTCATCTTCTTCTTCTTCGGTGTCTTCTTCCTCTTCGAAAGGGAAGTCAGCTAGAGACGTATCCATAATCTGTCGCGCTCCCTTCCAGATGTACGTTCAATGCTTTGCCAACGACGCCCGACTGTCTCTAGTCGTGTATCGGGCCCCATCCCAGACACTGGGTCAAAGTCCCACAGCAACAGCATGGTTTCTATGTAGTCGTTGTCTTCTCCATCGTGGACGCGTCGCTCGAAGTTCAACCCTTCCGGAAGCACATAGTCTTCAGGGAATTGTGCCCTGGCTTCCATCTCTCGGTCGTATAGGTCATCGATTAGGTCGTTACTGTCTACGCAAAGCCCGAACCAGCCTGGTTCCCCGGGTTCTACATAGTCCTGGTCTAGCCATTTGCAGTAGGCTCCTGGGTAGCCAAGCTCAAGCAGAACCTCTAAATCCCTTTGGTTTACAAAACTGATGAAGTCTTTTTGGTCTACTACCTTTGCTCTAATTCCCCCGAGTGCTCGTCCGTGCACTGGGGAGTACAACGATTGTACTGTCCATTCTCGAATGATGTTTGTAGGGTCGCGAAAGCTGGCCCCGATTATTCCGAATGTCTCTCCAAGGATGTTCGTTCCTGGCAGTGTAGTTAGTAGCTCACTGCTAGCAGCCGAAGGATTGACCAGCATCTATAGCCTCCATCTCCAGACAGAAGTCATGTAGTCTCATCAGGATTCCATTGAGAAGGCCCGCGATGAACGCCCAGATGATTAGTACTTTCACGTAATTCTTATTCCGTGTCTTTGCTTTTTTCAGCGGTCAAACGGTTGTAACTGACCAACCACCATCTCTGCCAGGTCGTCAGTGAATTTCTCGAGTGCCAACTTGGCCTCGGCTGACTCCAGCTGTGGCTCACCTACTGCCAGCAGACGGTTGCCATAATCTTCTAATTTTTCTTTGTCGGATGTGAGCATTGACCCGTCTCCTCGATCGATTGTGTTCTTCCTAGGTAAAGGCTTTCTACAAGCTGCTCGTATGCTTTGCCCGTTGTTGTAGGCGGGCTGGGTGTTTCATTGCCTTTAGAGGGTGTATCGTTGCTTTGCACGCCGTGATTCCTTTGTTCAAAGCTCTTATCTCGGCAAAAGTGTGGTAGTTGCGATATTCCAGGCCACTTGGTACCCCAGGCCGGTTATACTTCGGAGAGCGCATGTCGTACTTGGACCCTGCTGAAGCCTTCAACAACTATCGAGACCGGACGCTGGAGGCCATTGGGAAACAGTTCCCAGTGGATGGGAGGACACAGGTCCTTTCGCTCGAGCACTTGGAAGTGCAGGACAACCTAAACCCAGATGACCTGCGCGGGCAGCATCAGGCCAAGGTGAACGGCCAAACGTGGGGTGTTCCGGTGATTGCCCACCTGGTTTTACGGGACAAGCAGACTGGCCGTGAGATACGCGCGAAGACGCGTATTGCTGAGCTGCCTAAAGTCACGCGTCGTCATAGCCAAATCGTCAACGGGCAGGAGTATCAAGTTGATAATCAGTGGCAGTTGAAACCGGGTGCCTATACTCGACGAAAGCAGACAGGCGAGATTGAGACTGCCTTTCAATCGAGTAAGAAGCCTAACTTCGACGTTACATTTGACGATGTATCAAAGGAGTTCAAGGTTGAGTTCGGTACAAAGGCGCGCATCCCGTTGTACCCGCTGCTGTCGACACTGGGTGTTCATGATGAGGATTTAGAAAAGACCTGGGGTAAGGATGTACTGGCTGCAAACAAGGGTGCCCGCGATACGGCCGGCGCTTTAGCCAGGTTTTACAAAACTACACGACGAGTTGAAGCACCATCTCATGCGGCAGCAGTGGCCAACGTAGCTCAGCACTTTGACCAGTTCGACATGCGGCCAGAGTCAACCGTTGTTACCTTAGGCCGGGCTGTAGACCATGTTGACGGCGACGTCTTGGTGCGCGCGACTAAGCGCATGTTGGATGTGCATGGTGGCGCCCCGATGGATGACCGTGATTCTTTGATGTTCAAAGACCTACGTAGCGTAGGGGATTTCTCGCACGACAAGATTGTAGCTGCCGCACCTACCATTCGAATGAAGATGCTGCGTAAGGTCAACACTTCAAGCAACCCGCGCGAAATAGTTCGTCCTGAGTTCTTCAATAAACCAGTACGTGAGACCTTCCACAAGAACTCTGCGGCGCAGGTGGCAAAGCAGGTGAACCCTGTGGAGATGGTATCCGCTGCACAGCAAACGACGGTGATGGGCCCCGGGGGGATTCAATCTGAGAATACAATCCTCGATGAGGTGAAGTTCGTCAATCCATCTCACATGTGCTTTCTAGACCCGATTCATACACCTGAAGGGAGTAAGACTGGGGTAACGCTTCGCATGCCACTTGGTGTGCGCAAAGTCGGCAATGAGCCGCAGGTTCCTTTGTACAATGTGAAGACCGGGCAGATGGAGTACATAGGGCCCGCCAAGTTCTTGCGTTCGCGTGTCGTGCTGCCAGACCAGGTTGAGTGGAAGGATGACAAGCCTACGGCGAAGACCACAGCTGTGAAGTGGTCAGCACCTGGGAATGAAATCACCGAGGGGCATTTGAAGGATGCTGACTATGTGATGCGGCATCCGTCCCAGTTCTTCAATGTAACTAGTAATCTCATTCCGTTCATCAATAATACGTCAGGAGGGCGTGCCTCCATGGCTACTAGGCACATGGAGCAGGCTATTTCATTGGAGCACAGGGAAGCCCCGTTAGTTCAGGTGGGTACTGGACGTGACTGGGTAGGGGCTAGGACATTCGAAGAAGTCATTGGTTCTCAGGCGTCGCACCAATCCCCCGTGGATGGGACTGTGAAGGCGGTAAAGCACGACGCCATTATCATCACTGACAAGCATGGAGCAGACCATGAGGTTCAGATTTACAGGAACTATCCGCTCAATGATGCGAAGTCGGTGCTCGATTCAACGGCATTAGTGAAGCTGGGGGATAGGGTACGTCGAGAGCAGACTATCGCGGATACGAACTTCTCCAAGAATGGCACCATCGCCCTCGGTACAAACCTGCGAGTTGGCTACATTCCATACAAGGGCTACAACTTCGAGGATGGCGTAGTAGTTAGCGAGAGTGCCGCCAAGAAATTGAGCAGCGTTCATTTGTACAAGCACAATCTTCCTGTCGATGAAGAGACCGTGCTTGCCAAGGGCCGCTACCTGACACAGCACGTAGGTCGCTACAACAAGGAGCAGGTAGGTACTATTGGTGACGATGGCTTAGTAAGAGTTGGTACAAAGGTGTTCCCTGGGGACCCGCTTGTACTCGCTATGAAGAAGTCCAACGTGCACGATAGGGTGGGTTTGTCCGCTATTCGAAAAAGTCTGGGAGGGCAATACGCTGACCAATCGTTGACGTGGGAAGGTGAAGGAGCTGGCGAGGTTGTTAGCTCATTCAAGAAAGGTAATGAGATTGTAGTTCACGTCAAAGCAGTTGAGCCTATGCAGGTGGGCGACAAGATTGCTGGACGCTACGGTAACAAAGGCATTGTTACTAAAGTTGTGGCTGACCATGATATGCCTCACACGCCCGATGGTAAGCACATTGAAGTTGCGTTGAATCCATCTGGGGTTCCTGGGCGTATGAACGTCGGGCAGGTACTTGAGACAGCCGCCAGCAAGATTGCCAAGAAGACTGGGAAGCCCTACATCGTTAGTAACTTCGATGGGACCAACCAGCTAGCTAACGTGCAGCGGCTGCTGAAAGAGCACGGCATCAGCGACACTGAAGCGCTGTACGACCCCACAACGAAGCAGCATCTTGGCGATGCCCTGGTGGGGTACCAGCACATGATAAAGCTGCATCATCAGGTCGATAAGAAAGTGTCGGTGCGCTCAGGCTTGAACCTCCCTGGTAGCGAGCCTGTGAAGTACGACACCAACCTGCAGCCCTCCGGAGGCGGGCATTCGGGAGGCCAGTCCATGGACCCCCTAGGGCTTTATGCCCTATTGGCGCACGGTGCACGCGCGAATATCCGGGAGATGCAGACCTGGAAGAGTGAAGGACCAGACCCCAACGTCAGCCCCCAAAAGCAATGGCAGAGCCAGCATCACGATGTGTGGGATGCCATCCAGCAGGGTGACGCATTACCTACGCCAAAGCCTACCTTTGCCTTCAAGAAGTTCACAGACATGCTCAAGGGTGCTGGCATCAACGTAGAGAAGCAAGGGCATCAATTCATCTTGAGCCCGTTGACTGACGCCAAAATCAAGGAGATGACGGGGGACCGGGTGCTGCCGAAGCCGGCTGAGCTTCTTTATGCCAAGCCGGACCCGAAGAGCGGAGACCCGCGGCCAAAGCCAGGTGGGTTGTTCGACGAGAAGTTGACGGGCGGCCATGGTGGAAAGAAGTGGAGCCGTATTGAATTGGCTGAGCCTGTGCCTAATCCAGTGTTTGAGGGTTCGATTCGCGCTCTCACAGGGTTGAGCGCTGATGACTACAACGGACTTGTGCAGGGCACCCGTGCCTTGGACAAGCATGACCAGCACGTTCCGTTGGGCAAAGGGGTTACTGGTGGTGCCGCCATCAAGCAGCTTCTTTCTCGAATCGATGTAACCGCAGAGCTGACCGCTGCGAAGAAGGAGCTCAATTCGACTTCAGCCACGAAGGTGGACAAGGTGCTGAAGAAAGTGAAGCGCCTGCAGGCGTTGAAGGAAGCCGGTATGACGCCGGCCGACGCCTACATTTTGCATAACTTGCCGGTGATACCTCCTGCGATGCGCCCCATCACAACGATGCCCGACGGGAACTTCAAGTACGCGGATATCAATGAGCTGTATTCTCAGTTCGCCCAAAACAATGACCAGATGAAGGACCCAGTGCTCACGGCCAACTTGACCGATGAGAATAAAACTGAGCTTCGAAAGAACCTATACGATGGGGTAAAGGCCATCATGGGCGTTGGCATTCCTTATGCGGATGCCGAGCACAAGGGTTTGATTCATCAGATTCAAGGAGCCCAGCCAAAGACGGGTTACTTCCAGAGCACACTCATCAGTCGTAAGCAGGATATGAGCATGCGCTCGACCATCGTCCCTGAGCCCTCATTGTCGCTTGATGAGGTAGGGCTTCCCGCCGAGCACGCGATGAAGTTGTTCGCCCCCTTCGTAGTTGGACAATTGAAGAAGTCCGGTGTGGCGAGCACAGTTATTGAAGCCCAGCGCTTGGTGTCTAAGAATTCTCCGCAGGCACAGCGCGCGCTGCAGCAGGTTCTTTCTGAGCGTCCTGTGATGCTAAAGAGAGACCCAGCTCTGCACAAGTACAGCGTGCAGGCGTTTAGGCCTAGGGTTGTAGAAGGCAATGCCATCAAGATTCACCCGTTAGTAACTGGCGGCTACAATGCGGACTTTGACGGTGACACGATGAGTGTCTTTGTCCCCATCAGTGATGAGGCAGTGGCAGAAGCTAAGAAGATGTTCCCTTCGAACAACTTGTTTAGTGAGGCCTCTGGTCGCGTGATGTATCAGCCTACGTTGGAGTCAGCATTGGGCCTTTACAAGCTTTCAAGAGTCGATGAAGGTGGCAAGGTGCATGACATGAAGCATCCAGCAGATGCTTTGACCGCTGTACAGAAGGGCAAGATTTCCGTTACGAGTAAGGTCAGAATCGGCACTCAGGTAACCACACCTGGTCGTATCCTCATGGCAGCTGCGCTGCCCGAGCCCATGCAAAAGAAGATGCTGGAAGACTTGCACACGCGGCTCAACGGCAAGGGTCTCGACGCCTTACTGACTCAGGTTGTGCATAGCCATAGCGGTGAGTACGGCGCCGTGGCTGACAAATTGAAGGACATTGGTAATGGCGCAGCTAGTGGAGTGGTTACTGTGGAGCACAGCGGCTTTGTTGGCGCTGATAGATTGGACCCAGCGCAGCGGGTGTACATTCCGGTGGGTGTGCATACGCTGGCTTTGTCCGATTTTACTCCTGACATTGCTACAAGGGAGCGTGTATTAGGTCCTGCCAGGAAAGAAGTTGCTGCTATTCGTGCCAACACGCACAACAGTCAGGCTAAAGCTGACCGAGACGCCATAAAAGTTTGGACGGATGCCTCAACAGAGTTGAAGAAGCGCCATCTTGAAAAGGCGACGGACGACCCCAGCAACTTGATGATGATGCATTTGGCAGGAGTCAAACCCGGATGGGACCAGTACAAGCAGCTTACGCTGGCCCCCATGTTGGTGAAGGACGCCGCCGGTAAAACGATACCTACGCCTATTACCAAGAGCTATTCTGAAGGCCTCGACACTGGTGAGTATTGGACGCAGATGCACGGAGCCAGGCACGGTGCTGTGATGAAAGTACAAGAGGTGCGTGAGCCTGGCTACTTGTCGAAGCTCCTCATGGCCAATACCATGGACATGGTGGTGACTGGGCATGACTGCGGTACAACTCGCGGTATCTCGTTGCCCATTACTGATAGCGATGTACATGACCGCTTCCTTCAAAAGGAGTTCAGCTCAAAGGGAATGACTGTGCCGGCGGGTACATTACTTACGCCTGACATTGTGTCGAAGATGCGTGCGGCGGACCGCAACGCGAAGATTGAAGTTCGTAGTCCCTTGAAGTGCGAACATGCCAAGGGAGTATGCCAGAAGTGCATGGGCATTTCAGCGCATGGGCAGCTGCATGACATTGGCGAGAACGTTGGCGTTGTAGCCGCACAGTCCTTGGGAGAGCGCGCTGTGCAACTCACCATGAAGGTATTTCATACAGGTGGTTCTGTATCTACAGGTGGCAACTCAAAGGTGCTCGGCGGCTTTGACCGGTTCTCTCAGCTCATGAAGCTACCCAAGAATGTAAAGGACTCAGCTACATTGGCTATGAGGGCAGGCGTGGTTGAACGCGTCGACAAAGACGCCACAGGGGTCAACGTCTATGTGGGCGGCAAGAAGCACCATGTGGGTAAGGATGCCAGTGGTGCCCCGTTGTGGCGACCGGTAGGTGATGAAGTCCCCTCTCAATGGGCTCCTCCACATGTAGGAGCCAAGATTGAGCGGGGACAACTGCTCAGCGACCCTAGCCGTACCGTAGTGAATCCGCATGACCTTTACAAGGCTACTGGGAACATGGAGTCCGTACAGAATTACATGGCGGATGAAGTCCACAAGTTGTACAAGGATGAAGGTATCAAGCGCCAGCACATTGAGACGGTCGTAAAGGCGATGAGCAACCTCACGAAAATCAAGGAGCCCGGTGACTATGAGGGCGTTCTTCGTGGGGAGTTTCATCCAACGTCAAAGATTAGCGCCATCAATAGAGAACTGGTTCAATCAGGCAAGCGCCCCATCGAGCATGAGCCAGTGCTGAAGGGGGTGGACATGATGCCCTTGTCCGTTCAAGAAGATTGGATGGCCAAGATGCAGCACGTTCGACTGCACAATACGCTGCTTGAATCGGCCGCCACAGGTGGCAGGTCTGACATCCATAGCCTCCACCCGATACCAGGGATGGCTTATGGTGCGGAGTTTGGGTTGAACCAGGAGCACGCTAAGAACCGGCTGTCTCTGGCCCATCTGCATGATGTACCGAGGCACGCGTACTGATGGCACCTGTTCGGCAAGGCGTGTCGGGTGGAGCGCGTGGAGTGCGCGAGCAGCGGACAGAGTTTCGCTCAAGCATGACGGCGCCAGCCGGCTTAGGTAAGACCGATATCTTGATGGGTCGCGTGGTCAACGTGGACCTCGTGAACTATACGGTCGATGTATTTAGCCAATTCGACCAACAGCGCATGTTGCAGATACCTGTCGGTTCTCCCTATGTGCACGCCAATCGAGGTGACGGTTTCACTGCCATTCCAGATGTCGGGGCCAAGTGTGCTGTTTGCTGGCCTGGGGATAGCTCTCCCCCTTTTGTTTTGGCCTTTGTAATGACGCATGAGACGGTGCCCATGTCCGGGGACGCCACGGAGGCCCCCGGTGGTACTACAAGCCACGGGAGTGAGAACCAAGCTCCTACAGCGGCAAGTTTTGCGGGCGGAAGACCCATCGGTAAGCCCGGCGACATGTTTGTGCGTGGGCGTGATGGAAACTTCATCGTGCTTCATCGAGGTGGCGTACTTCAAATCGGTAGTAATGAGTTAGCTCAGCGCATCTATGTGCCTCTCAACAATCTGATAATGGATTTTGCAGAGAACTACGCGATGCATACAGCGGGTGGCTCAATCAAATGGGGTATTCAGGAAGGCGAGGGTATTACAAACCTACCTACTGAGTTCAAGCAGACGTTGCGCGTGTATGCGAACGACAAGTACGCCGATATTCGTGTTGGAGCAGGCCGCGTGCATGACCCTGTTCCGGAAACTGACAGCGATGGAATCATTGACCAGCAGGCAACGGGTCTTGGTGCGACTGAGCCCGTTGTCTATGAACTGGCATTGGCTCGGAACGGATTCAATGGGGAAGATGGCTCATTGCTTCCAGGAACCGGGAACCTCATCAAGCTACGTTTTACTTTTGACCGCGGAGGAAACACATTCGCAAGGATAGATGGGAATCTCGGTGTACTGTGCCGTAAGAAGCTGCGGTTGCGTGTGAAAGATGTGATGGAGATTTTTGCGGACAACACGTTCTCGCTGAATGTGGCCAAGAGCGCGAAGGTCACCGTAGGAGGGACTCTCGAGCTGACCGCTCCCACCATCCGTCTCAATGGAGGCAACAAACCGATGGCCACAGTTGGCTCCGCAGTGATAAGTGTGCTGCCGCCTACGTTACTTATGGGCACACCTGGACCAGGCCAGTTCCCTATATCAACCATTCCAACTTTCCTGACAATAGCGGGTACTGTGACGAGCGGTGACCCAACTTTGCTAGGTAATGGATAGCCATGCCGCTAAATGAAGTAGGCAGCTTCACGTTGGGGGAGGTCAACATTGCGCTGCTGGCAGGCGTTGGACTTTTGAACCCCCTGTTGTTGCAGCTCGACCTATTCTTGACTGGACAATTTGGACTCGGGCCATTCTTGGCGGATATTCAGGTGCAGTTCGCCGCCGCCATCTCGGCTCAGCTGCAGTTGAGCCTCAGCATCAGCGACCCGCTGGCTGCCATTCGAGCCACCATTGCCGCGTTTGCCTCGCTGCAGGCCGCGCTTGCTGTGGCCCTGTCGTTTGGGTTGCCCACGGTGTCTTTGCAGATTGGTGCGCAAATAGCCGCGATGGCCTCGCTCAGCGGCACGCTTGCCCTGAAAGTGGGCGGCATCAAGGCCATGCTTGCCGCTGGGGCCGCCGTGAAGATACCGGCTCTTCGTTATGTGGCACAGATTTCGGCGGCACTATCAGCAGGTCCGGTGCAGCTACTCTCGTTTACGGGTGATACATTGAGCTTCACCGGTAACGAGATTGCCGCATTATTTGCAGCGGGTATCGGAGGGTCACACCCCATCGGCCCCGGTGTTCCAGTCAGTGGCATACTCATCCTCACCGAAGACCCTGTAGTTTTTGCCGCTTTGGGCGGTATTCTGAAGACCTCGTAGGAGACAGCGCATGACCCAGCCCCTCTACCTCGTCCCGCAAGTTGAATTCTCTAAGACCGCTGCGGAGACAACGCTCCCAGAAGACCCCAACAAGTGGCCGGATGCAGTGCTGCAGGAGGTCTACAAGCAGGTCCCCTATCTGGCCGACTTCGACCTTGATGTAACGATGGAGACGGTCGACGGCGAGCGTGGCTACGGTCTTGGGCACATTGAGGTGCAGAACAAGACGGAAGCCCCTATGACTTCCCCTAAAGAGCAGATGGAGTCCGCCGGCATTCGCACGTCGCGCATTCCCATCATCATCAAGGACAGCAAGTTGTGCCCCTTCGATGTGCTGATTACGGACGATTCGCGCGCGCTGCCTCTTACCGAAGGGCGCCTTCGTCAAGCGATGTTCCGCCCGCAGAACTTCGACGTCACCAGCAAAACCCCAGGTGACCAGTCCATGATTGGGCAGCTCTACCCACCATACCGTCAGAACTATGGCTTTGGTGGCGGTGGTGTTTCCATGGGTGCAGGTATGGGTGGGAAGACTGCTGAGGCCAAGATTGGTTCAGCTCTCGAAGCGTACCTGTCTGCAGAGCCATTGGATAAGACTGCCGCCGATGGACGTGAGAAGTTCTTGAAGATGGCTGCTCTTGAGGCGTCTATTGCACGCACCAAGACTGGCTCTGTGCTCGACGCAGTCCTTCATACGGCTAATGAAACTGACCTGTTGTCGTTCAAGCAGAGCCTTGTGGATGAGACGACGAAGCTTGCCTTCCTGCAGAATCCAGCGACGTACGACGCCCTCGAGAAGATTGGCTCAGCTAATCCCATGTCGCTCGAGAAGCAGGCGAGCACGGTCATGTCACATCTGAAGCCGAGCGTTGTGCAGGTGCTTCGCACGGACAATGGCTATGTGGTCAAGACAGCTAGCCATCACGCGTGGGAGCCAACGGAAGAGCGCATCGACCGTGGTGAACTAGTTCGGCGCGTGGGTAGCAAGATTGCCCTCGCGGCTGATATGTCCGGCGGAGTCACCATGGGTGAAGGGGATGGAGTCACGGAGGAAGGTGTCGAAGCGGCACCAGGTACTGGAGCTGGCCCCATCTCCGCCCCCGGGATGTACCAGGTCAGTTCCACTGCTGGTGAAATGTTGACGGGTGTAGTTATCCCCAATTTGCTAGACATTGACGGGACCGCGCTACCAATCGCCCTGTTTACGGATGGGCAGCACGCCGCCGTGCAGTCGGACATCTCTGGCGTACCAGTGGGAGAATTCAGCCCACCTGGAACTGTGCCGGCGGAGCAAGCTAGTGGGCACGGCTGTTTCATCACCATCAACGGAGGCATTCCGTGTGCGACGCTCCCGTTGACGTTGGGCGCTACGGTGCAAGGCGCGCCCGGCAGCGAGGAGAGTCCTCATTTCCAGGCAGAGACGTTCGACGGCCGTCAAACGCAGGTGTGCGTTCAGTCGTACGTGGCCACGGTAGTCGGTGTCGACGGGATGATGATTATCCCCGAGGGGTGGCAGTGGATGCCCCTTGACCAGTCCGCTGAGGTTGAGTTGGCGGAGTCGCCGGCAGAGGTCGGCAAGGTAGCGAGCTTGGGAAGGAAGCTGGCGACGGTGGAGGTTCGTGCAGGCGGACTGGATTGCTTCTCCCTTCGTGGAATGCCCGTGGAGAAGTTGGCTTCTGACTCGAGGGATTTTCTGACGCAGTCTCAGGCGCTATTTGTTCTGGTGGGTCTTGGGGCCGAGCCAGCCTATGCCCAAAAGAAACTTGCGTCGGCCTGTTCCGGCGCTAGCCGGGTTGAGCAGGTGCGCGTTGGCAGGAAGTTGAAGCTGGCCTCCGAGCTGCGCGGGGAGGCTTACACGCAGGCACGTGACTATTTGAGCGCAGTTCCGTCATTTAGGCACCGCATGTGGAAAGAGGCAGCTTCATTGGCGGACCCAGTGGCTGTCGACACCGTGCTCAGCTTGGGGTTCATCAATCCCGAGAACTTGGCCACCTTCATCGGATACTTGCCGACGCTTGATGAGGCTCAGAGACGCTTGTGCGAGTTGCTCATTGGGGCACGCCTTGGCATGCGGGAGCTGTCAGAAGGGTCCATCGAGCGTTGTATTCGCGCGCTGGAAGACGTGATAGAGGGGCTCAAAGTTATAGCGTTCCAAGGCTGATAAGTAGCTAAAAAGCGCCTAACGGCGCTTCACACGAACTGGAGTGAGGATTGCTTTTTCCTCACTCCATTTTCGTTTTAGTCTCTGACTGACGATGTGACGTGCACCTTTTAGGTGTGGGTACGTCTCAATCCATTGCTGTGCTGTTTTTGTGACCCCTTGAATTGTAATTAGGCGGTTGCTACGGCGGTTATTTGACTGAACCTTCATGTTTGCCCAGTGCACGTTTCCTGGCTCATATCTTCCAGAATTGTCCCTGCGGTCTAATGTATGCAAGTGGGATGGTCTTTTGCCCATGTAGTTCAAGAATGCCATGTAGTCTTCACGCCATTCCGAGCAAACGGTGATTCCTCGTTTTCCATAGTCTTTGTAGGCAGGGTTTTCTGGGTTGTGGCAGCGGTCTACCATGCAGTACCAAACCATGTATTCAGGGTCTATCTTGGACCTCCCATGAATTACCCGTCCATGCCCACAGGTTTTTGTGCTACCGCTAACTAGGTTTGAGATGATGAAAGACTTTTCAACCCCGCAGCTACAACGGCCCCACCAGTGTCTTGTATCAACCTGGCGTATGATTAGTACTTCCCCGTAAATGTTGTTGGTGTAATCAATGCTTCGATTGTTTTTTGCCATCCTAGCTCTTATTCCCGACTTTACTGGAGACTTTTAGGATGATTAGGCGTAGCCCCGCTGAGAACTATTACAAGTACCTTGTAGTTCATCCCGACACCTACGATAACGTATTCATTAGAGCCACTGCCAATGAGCTGGGCCTCGACTATCTCGGGGACTGGTACATTCAGTGGCTTCGAGACAGGATGCGTCCGCCCACTCCGTTTTATCCGGAGGACGAAGGGCATCTTCGCTCACAGAAGTTTCTCATAAAGGAGGGGCTAGCCAAGGCATTCAACCCTACCCCGGCAATGAACCGCGCCATCAAGGTGTTGAGTAAGCCGCGTTGGCGTGAGCTGGTAGAGACGCTGCTTATCTCGCACGCTCCATTGGAGGTCGTGGCGCATGGGCTTCGTTCGCGCTTCGGAGTAACGCAGGCCGATGAGGAAACCGTGCGGTTGTATCGTCACTTTTTCTGGGACGTTGACCTGCTGGATTCTGCAGAGATGCGGGCTTTGCTTGAGATGAGATTTACGGGAGCCTTCGAAGAGAGCAGGGACAGGGAGAAGTTGGCGCAGATTCCTTCCTTGACTCGGATGCGCCACGGGGACCCACGTGTAGTTGCTGCCCGTCTACCGTCGTCTCCATTGGCTTCAATGTTGACTCAATTGCATATGGGAGTGCTGCCAAAGGCCATACCAACTGCCGAGATAGTTCAAAGCACATTGGATATTGCTGCCTATCGTGCCTGGGAGTCAGTCAATTATGGAGGGCCAAATGGCGCACAGATGGGCCAGGGCTTCTCCGCCATCGCCGAGGGCATGACTCGAATCAAGGAACTTGTAGTAAATCCTGAGACGGGCCTACGAGAGGACTTGAGAAAGATTGGGGTTGCTACTACAACTAGTGTAGTGCCTACATTACATCAGTTGTCCGCCGGTCGGCATACGACAAACGTGCACCCAGACGCCAAGGCACAAGTTATAGATGTAGAGGGTGAGAGCGTTGATGACGATGACGAGGGCGAGTTCGAAGACGAGGTAGACCCAACCCATGACCATGCATAGTGCGGAAGAGACAGCGGAGCTATTCAATCAGGAACGAGTGGCTGCAGGAGGCAAAGATGCTCCGGTGGCTGTTGGCAATGTTCTGAATGCCGTCGTGAAGTTCATTCAGGTAGAGCAGTACACTACATTCTTGGCGGAGTACGCCTTTCTGGATGGCGATATCATCGTGCACTTCTTCCCTGCGAAAGAAGAATACATTGAAGTTGCCGGAAAGCATCGAGTACGTGAAGAGTCTTTGCTACGTTGGCAGCGTTTGTTCCCAGAAGTACTGAGCCCTGTTGCTGAAGCGTACTTTCGGGCAACCCTTCCAAGAATCTCCGCTCAATATGTACCGGAGATGACCAGTTGGTACTTCAGAGCGGGTGGCTTTGCCAATCTGTTGAATGCTGACAACTTCATTCTGACTTTTTTTGAGCGTCTGGACGATGCTCTCGACCGCGTTTACGCCGCCCACGCCACTTCTTCTTAGGCTTAGGCGGGGCATGCTCTATACGAAACTGCGCGTAGCCATTAGAACGAGACATCTCTGTCAGCTTCCAATGCGAGTGGCGGGCGTAGCGATGTATGTACTTGGAGGCGAGGCTCCATGTGCTTGGTTCTATTTTCTGTGCAAGCTTCAATGCGACCTTGAAACCTTGGCCGTCTGGGTTCACGGTTGCTTCATCAGCCCAATGTCCTTCAGCCGCTCGTTTCAAAGACGCCCACATGTTACCGACCATCTCGTAGGGGTCTTTAGTTGGGACGGGGGGATACATGGCTGCTGCTGAAGTCTACACGTCAGATGAAGAACTTGAGTACGGTCCAGATGGTAGACCACTCACCGACGCTGAGCTACGACAAATTGAACTTGGGAAGTCATGGATTCCTGAAATCGAGGAATACTCAGACCCGTTCATGGAGGAGGAAGGCAGCATCCTCGAACGCGAACCTCCCCCGATAGTACTTCCGTCAAGTTTCACTGAGTATGCTTTTCGCATGCCCGGCATGGACGGGTACGAGAATTTCACGTTCAATGGGCGGCGGCATCTACGCCAGATTTATGACACCCCGTTTCGCCGCATCCTGCTGATGTGCGGTCGCCAGGTGGAGAAGTCCACGTTGCTCGGCAACATGGCGCTCAGTTATAGCTGCCTCATTCCTTCGTACAAAGTGCTCTACGTGAGCCCTTCAGCTACGCAGACCAAGACATTCTCAAACGACCGTATCAAAGAGCCCATCGAGACCAGCCCAGTATTGAAGACGTTTACGACACACATGTTGTCGCAGAACGTTTTCGAGAAGCAGTTCATCAATCGGTCGAAGATTACATTACGTAACGCGTTTCTAAACGCTGACCGTGCTCGAGGCGTACCAGCCAACCTGCTGGATATCGATGAGATTCAAGACATTCTCGCTGACAACATTCCCGTTATCGAGCAGTGTCTTTCCCACTCGCCTGAGCAACTCAAGCGTTACATCTACTCGGGTACCCCGAAGACCCTCGACAACGTCATCGAGGACTACTGGGCTAACCGGTCAACTCAGAACCAATGGGTAGTCCCCTGTGACTGCACCATGGGGGAGGGTGGTCGTTACTGGAACATCCTTGGTGAGAAGAACATCGGGCTTGCACATCTCATCTGCGAGAAATGTGGTAAGCGAATCTACCCGATGGGAGATGACGCACAGTGGGCGTGTTCCATTGAATATGACCCAGTACATACGCCATTCGAAGGCTACCGCATCCCCCAGCTCATGGTTCCGTGGCTCGATTGGGACGAGCTTCTTTACAACTACGACCACTATGGCCGCAACAAGTTCTACAACGAGGTACTCGGTGTTTCTTTCGACACAGGGCTCCGCCCGCTTACGACTGCTCAGATAAGGGCTTGCTGCAGCGACAACGTCTACATGGTGGACGCGCACAAGTACCAATCGCTGGGGTTTGGTCAGGAGATATTTGCTGGTATCGATTGGGGTTGCCATGATGAAGAGACCAGGATTCTTACGGAGACCGGATTCAAGTACTTCAAAGATTTGACTGATGACGATAAGGTAGCTCAGTGGGACCCTGACAGCAGGGAAATGACGTTTGTACTTCCCAAAGTACGTACGGTACGTGATTGGGACCAACCATTACTGCATCTGAAAACCAAAGGCGGAATGGACCTGATGGTGACGCATACGCATCGTATGCGTGTTGGCATGTCTCAGGGAGAACGTTGGGTAACTGAGTCTGCAGGTGAGCTAGCTAAGCGTGGAGGCAACGTAAAGTTTGTCGGAGCATTGAATTGGGTCGGAGAGAAACGTGAGTCGTTTGTACTTCCTGGATTGCCTGTTAGCCCAGGTTATTCCGGCTCCTGTGATGCTACGTATAGTATGGGCGATTGGCTCGAATTACTTGGCTACCTAATTACAGAAGGCGGGTTATGCTTTGACGGGGACCGACCTTCTTGTCTAAAGATGTCTCAGCGTGAGACTGTAAACCATGAGACATACTTGAAGATGCAACACTGCATGGAGCGTATGAGCATTCCGTTCAGTACGTTTCCCAATCCAAAAACGGGGGATGTGAACTGGACAATTTACGGTAAACAATATTGGCAGTGGTATGCCGACAACATTGGCACTGCGTGTGACACTAAGCGTATTCCTAGGGAGTTTTTGGAGTTAGCCCCAGAGCAGCTTTGGGTGCTGTTTCGGGCGATGGTGGATGGGGATGGATATGATGACCCACGTGAGGATTGTACTGGTGGCGCCCTCTATTCAACGTCAAAGGGTCTCTGTGAAGATTTTCAAGAGCTTTGTATTCGACTTGGCCTACGTGCGGTGGTTCGTCTGCATAAACCCGCTGAGGGAAATCGTAAAACTCGTTGGAGGGTGCTGTGGTCAATGGCTGGTGATTACGCCTTCAACACGCCATCAACTTCGATTGAGTACGTTCCGTACAAAGGGCGCGTGTACTGCTGTGCTGTGCCCACTGGTTATATCGTTACTGAACGTAATGGATGTATTTCCTACCAGGGTAACACAGGCGAGCACAGCTACACGGTGCTGACACTGGGCACGTACATGGGTAACAGGTTCCGTGTCTTTTACATGCACCGATTCATGGGTGAGGATACTGAGCCCGAACGGCAAATGCAGAAGATTGAGGAAATCCTACGGGCGTACAACGTTCGCATCATCGGGACAGACTACGGTGGCGGGCATTATCCCAACGACTTTCTCACACGCAGGTTTGGTAGAGAGCGCGTAATGAAGTACCAATATGCTGCGAGACTTTCGGCCAAGGTGCGCTGGGAGTCGAAGCTACAACGCTGGATAGTACATAGGACAGAGGCTATGAGCGCCATTTTTGCTGCCATCAAGCGTGGAGGCATATTTGAATTCCCTCGTTGGCAGGAATTCAAGGAGCCTTATGGGCAGGACATGCTGAACATCTTTAGCGAGTACAACGAGAGAATTCGCATGATTCAGTACGGGCATACTGCCGGTAAGACTGACGACGCTTTTCACTCGCTGCTGTATTGCTTCCTGGCCTCAATGATTGTGAAGCCACGCCCGGATGTAATTGCCCCGAACAAGGAGGGCGACAACGTTGGCCCAGTTTGGTCCAGTTACTCAGGTCCGACCTACCAGGGTTGATATGTCAGGATGGGCTGATGTCGCGCGGGTACAACTGCGCGATGATTTCTTCGGTGGCTGCTTCTTTTGTGAAGAGCGTTTCAGCCACTCGATACCCATGCTTTGCTGCCGTGTAGTGGTAGGCAACGTGCCGCAGGTTCCGCCGAGCGGCGTCAAGGCAGGCGTAGGCGAAATCCAAGTTGGTGTCCACTTCAGCACTACGTTGTAGCATGAGATTGTTCGCCAGTTGAAGGTACAGGTCCCACGGGCTTTCGTTCAAGGTGTAGTGCTCAATCAGTCCTAGGTAAGCTTCATCGAAAGAGTTGAACACGGCTGCCCACTCAATGAGCGCAGCAGAACGCATGGTAGTTAGGTCTTCTCTCAGCGTCTCGCGTACCTGCATGTGCAGATTGAAGATGGATTCCTCATCGTGCTTCAAGCGGTTGTTCTCTATTCCAAGGAATCGACAAAGCCTGTCTAAACGCTTGGCTGTTGTGCGGCTAAGTGCTTGAGCTTGGAGCGCCATTGTGGCAATGGAGGGCATGTGCAGTCGGCGTCCCCGCAACTCGAGCAACGCGTACACTTCCTCGGGCCGATAGACGGTTTCATGGCAGTGGTCGCCGGTGCGCGCCGGGAAGATGACCCCATTGCTGGCCATTTTTCGAAGATGACCCTTTGTAACACCCAGCAGTTTGGCTGCTTGAGTATGATTGATGAGACCGTCTTGCCTTCCCATGGGCCGTTTCAATGTGCTAATTCTTACAGAGTCGTGAAGAAAGGCCACAGTCATGAGTGATGCACCGATTCAGACTATTCTCCAACAACGTGACGCCAGGCCAGTTTCTGGTGAGCATCTGGAGGTACTTGGCAAAAAGTCTGCATCAGACTGGGTGATGGGCAAGTATGCCTCATTGAACGAGGCCATTGTGAACAATGTTCGTAGCGAGCGGCTGTCCCCCGAGCAAGTTCGGCGCGTAGTTGAATTCACCAATGGCGATGCCTACCTGCAAGAATTTCGTAAGGAAGGCAGCCACAAGGTAGTTCATTTCGACTGCGGCCCTGCCGACCCTTCGCAGGTATTACAAGACTTGAATGATGGAGGCGGGGGCTCCGTGTACGACCGCGGGACTTTGGACTTCGCAATGACTCCATCGATGGCAAAGCGCGCCTCGGCGGAGCGCGGTGATGCGGGCATGGACAAGACGGCGTCTGCCGAGTCGGACCCGCCCGTGCCGGGGTTACCAAAACTGACCAAGATGCCGGGCCTCCCGAAGCACGCGCATTACGAGCAGCAGATGTGGGACCTGTTTGGCACGGGCACCCCTGCACCCATGGTGTTTGCTGACCCGCTGCGGCCGTTGATGGAGCTGAACCAGAAGTTGGCCGGCGCGCGCGACACGCTGAGCTCCGAAATTGATGCGCTCGAGCTCATTTATGCAGACGCCGGAGACCGGCTATACAGTCAGGTCAAACAGGCCTCGTTGGAGGGAGCCAGTCTCGGCGACGTCGTGAATGCATGGTCCACGGTGACGAAGGACCCGGTGTATGTGAAGGTGGCTTTCCACATTCTCACTCCGCGCTTTCAAAAGGAGCGGTTGTTCACTTCCCTCGATGCCATCGGAGAGTCTTTGACGAAGCGGGCGTCGGCGGGTGTCGTCAACCCAGAACACCCGTTGGTTACGTCCTATGCGGAATTCGTGGAGACGTTGAACAAGTTGGCTTCGACGCGTGCTGCGTGCGAGGAGTTGGCGCGTGGAGCCGACCGCACTGAATACCTGCTTAAGCAGGCGGCAGGCGGTGCCCTTGGGGCGTTGGGAAAAGCGGTAAAGGGCACCAGTAAGGGCATCGATGCGGTGTCCAAGCCGATGGCCCATCTGCTTGTAGGCTCGGAGGGTGCCAAGTCATTGGCGCCTCGACTGGCTATGGGAGCCAAGGGTACAGCACTTGTAGGTGCAGGACTTGCCGGTAATGCAGCCCTGCAAAGCGTCACTGATAGACCAGCAGTGCAGGGGGCAACGCGTGCAGTCAAATCCGTTGTGCCCGGTACAGCGGAGTATCAAAACCGTCGATATCGTAATATGACAGGGCAGTAACTATGGCAAATCCAGTCGATGAGTTCTTGCTCGAGAAGAGGGCACTAAACCTAGGCGGGTTTGCCGGCAAGATGGCACCTGCTGCAAAGCAAATGGCCGCTACAGGAGGCACCGCCCTGGCAATGGGCGCAGGTGCCGCCGCATTTGGCGGGATAGCTGGCGTAGCGCACAAGGCCTACTTGGCTGCTACAAAGACCAGGGACTTCAACAGCATGATGGAGGCCAATCCCGATTTGAGAGAACATAGCCATAGCGACCCGGCTGGTTTCAATCGGATGTTCACCTCTCTTCGGACGTTTGCCCCTGACTTCACCAGGGAGCCTATGGTTGCCGGGGCTTACATGCGGCGCGCCATGGAATCCCCAGTGGAGAACCGCGGCATGCTTGGTGTCGACGCCATGGGCGCCATGAAGCAACAGCGGCCTCATCCGATGGTTGAGTCGGCAATGGAAGGCTTCAGCCGAGGCCTCGGAACGAGGAGTGAAGGCCCAAAGAAGCAACTAGTTGGGCAGACCAAGACTAAGTACGCACCAGGAACCAGCGACCAAGTAGTGGAGCAGGTCGAACATACGCAGAACGAATACGGATGATAAAGGTCAGCCTCTTCAATGGCAGCGAAGAGTTTGGTCCTCCCGCAGTACCTCTTTTTGGCGTAGCCGATTCTTACTTCGAGAAAGTCGCTTCATCGACGTTACTTCCCGAGGTAGCTACATATATTGGGCAGTTGAAGCCACGCAATGATTCTCAGTATGTACTGGTCAATGCGATGGGTGCCGGTGAGTACTACAGCTCCAACATCAACGGCGACCGCTTTGCCGAAGCTGCCCTGATTCATGCCCCAAGTAATTGGCGGCATGTGCCCGTTTACGACCAGGTCATTTCAAAGTCCTGGGCTTATGGTTTCCCGACGTTCTATAGCGCTCATGTATTTCCCCATCACAGAAACAAGGATGCCAGCCGCGCCCTCGGTTTCGTAGAACTAGCTGCATGGAATCCGCACATGAAGCGGGTGGAGCTTGTCACTAGGCTCGACCAAGAGTTGTGCACGAAGTTCGGAGGTGAGAGCATCTG
>Ga0265314_10002211_pt1 | contig 20286 bp, 16 predicted proteins | sample 4126metaG_FD_203106 | JGI IMG/M metagenome (GOLD analysis project Ga0265314, IMG submission 203106) | Rhizosphere microbial communities from Carex aquatilis grown in University of Washington, Seatle, WA, United States - 4-1-26 metaG | ecosystem: Host-associated > Plants > Roots > Rhizosphere >... | reverse complement strand
GATCACGCTGGCAGTGACGCCGCTGCGTAAGATTTTCGAGCAGCCTTTGTTGACGCGGTTCCGGCGGATGCTGGGGTTGTTCGCGTTCTTCTATGTGTGCGTGCACTTGCTGACGTATTTGATCTTTGACCAGATGTTTAGTCTGTCGGGGATTTATGCGGACGTGTTGAAGCGGCCTTACATAACGGTGGGCACGGCGGGATTTTTGATGCTGGTGCCGCTGGCTGTGACGTCGACGGCGGCGATGGTGCGGAGGCTGGGTCCCAAGCGCTGGCAGTTGCTGCACCGGCTGGTGTACTTCTGCACGCTGGCGGGCGTGATCCATTATTACTGGCTGGTGAAGTCTGACGTGCGCGAGCCGCTGATGTATTTCGGGATTCTGCTGGTGCTGATGTTGTTCCGGGTGCGGATGTGGATGCAGAAGGGCACGAAGAACAAGCCCCTGCCGGAGCGGGTTGGCGTTTAAGTATCCTCATAATTATGGCTTTCTGTACTTCTTGCGGAGCGCAGGCTCCCGACGGCTCTCGTTTTTGTATTAGCTGCGGAACACCGTTTGGTGCGGTGGCTGCGGCGGCGGCGCCCGCTGTCCCGCCTGTCCTCCCGCTGGACTTCAACATTTACGGTGACAACTTGCAGGTGGCGCGCATTCGGCTGCAACCGGGGCAGGAGTTGTATGCAGAGGCCGGGAGGATGGTTTACAAACAGCCCGCTGTCGAGTGGGAAACGCGCATGAGCGGGGAGACGCTGGGCGATAAGCTGCTGGGCGCGTTGAAGCGGACGCTGATGGGCGAGTCCTTGTTCCTTACTTACTTTCGCGCGACGACCCCGGGGGAAGTGGGGTTCGCGGGCGATTATCCGGGGCGTATACAAGCGCTGGCACTGGCGCCGGGGCAATCGATTTTAGTGCAGCGCGATAGTTTTCTGTGCGCGCAGTCGAGTGTCACGCTCAACATTGCTTTCACTAAACGGCTGGGCGCGGGGTTGGTGGGCGGCGAGGGATTTATTCTGGAAAAGCTCACGGGGCCGGGCACGGCTTTCATCCACGCGGGCGGCGATCATCTGGAATTCACGCTGGCGGCGGGCGAGGTGCTGCAGATCGAAACGGGCTGCATTGTGGCGTTCGAGGAGACGGTGGATTACGATATCCAACTGGTCGGCGGGATCAAGCGGGCGTTGTTCGGGGGCGAGGGGTTTTTCCTGGCTACGCTGACGGGACCGGGCAAGGTCATCGTGCAATCCATGACGCTCGAGAAGATGCGGCGGATGTTGGCTCCCACGCGGAGCGGCGGCGATGAGCACAAGGGGTTCGACGTGATCAGCGGGATTCTGGGCAGCGACGATTAGTCGGACGGGCGGGCTTGGCAGGTGGCGTGGCCGCTCGGCAGGGTGCAATCCGCCAGCACGTGGTTCACGCGATTCTTCAGCGTGAGATCCCAGGTTTTTCCATGACGTGTCAGTAAAGAGTAACCGAACTGGCGCTGGCTTTCGCTCGCTACGACGGCGGCGCCGTGGACGGGCACGCCTTTGACAGATCCTTCGAGCGCCATGGCGAGATTCGTTCCGCCGTCTCCGGCTACCAGTTGCGTGGGGCGGCCGTGATCGTAGCTCAGCAGTTCAAATAGATGGATGTGGCCTGAAAGAATCAGGTCGATGCCTTTGGGCGAGGCGCGTTCCCAGGCTTCTTCGAGAGTCGGCGAAACGGGAGCGGGCTTGCCTTCCGCTGCGTCGGTGCGCATCCCCCAGAAGGGGTGATGATCCGCTAGCCATGCCTTCACGGGATGCAGCGAGGCGAGCTGCGAGGCGTACATGGCGGCTTGTTCTTCGTTCAAAGTGTTCGATGCAACCGAGGCTGAATCGAGCATCATCAGTTCGAAGGTTCCGAGCTGGATCATGTAGGGCGGCGAGAAGCGCTGGCAGGTGCCGTTCCACGGGCGCGGGTCGAGGTAATAGAACCAGCCGCGCCAGGAGCGTCCGCAATCCTCGTGATTGCCACGCGAGAAGGCCCAGGGGGAGGCAGCTAAGAGCTTCGCTGCAGGGGTGAAGAAATCGGCGTTCCAGGCGTCCCAGGTGTCGCCTGAGGGGGTGCCTCCGCACATGAATTGTTTGTCGGCGGGGCACGGCATTTCGCGGTAGAGGTAATCGCCGACGTGGATCACGAGGTCGGGTTTTTCTTCGGCGGCGCGGGAGGCGACTTGCGCGAAGGGCCACTGCTGGGGGTCGTTGCAGGCTTGCAGTTCATCGCCCTTGATGCGGCATCCGGTGTCGCCGAGCGCGATCACGCGGGAGGGATTGGCGTGCGGAAGTGCCAGCGCTTGGCCGTTCACTGACGTAGATTTCGCGCCGTGCGGAATGGTGAACTCGCACGCCGGACGGAGTCCTTCCGGCAGGGGTTGCCGCAGGGACATGGCGTGCATGGCGCCGTCGATTTGAATGGCGGGGCAAGCTCGCGCGTCGGTGACGACGATACGGGCGACTGCCTGGCCGCCTTCGCTGACGGCGATCCAGGCAGGGGAAAGTGTTTGGCCGCTCGCAAGTGCGGCGGCTAATAACGGTAAGACTAGCAAGCGCATGTCAGCGCTTGGGAGCATACCCAACGGTGAGCGAAACCATCACGCTGCGGCCGGGCAGTAGGTTCAATTGGTCTAAGGGATTCGGAGCGAACGGCACTGCCGCCGTGGCCGCGGTGAAGGGAGTGATCCCAACGAGATTGTGATTGTCGAAGAGATTGTTGACGCTCACGCCGAGTTTGCTTCCGCGAAGAAACGACGAACCTTTCATGGTGTAGTTGACGTACAGGTTGGTGACGCTGAAGGGCTGGATGGTGATGGCTTGATCCACCGGGTAAGGGATCTTGGCGCCGTTAATCACGTAGTTCAAAGTGCCGTTGTCGTTATACATGGTGCCGACCCGCTTATCGAATATACCAACGTCCCAGCTTTTGTGCTGGTAAGTGAGGCCGAAAGCTTCGGTGTTCTTGGGAGTGTTCGCCACCCACATTCCACCGTTGGGAATGTTGACGCCGGTCTGATATTTCGCCGAGCCCACGGAGCCGTTGACATAGAAGCTCAGCCCGTGGCCGATCAGGATGTTGCTCTCCGCTTCGAGGCCCTTGGTGTTCGAGGGGCCGGTGGCGACAAACACTGACTCGTTGGTGGTGGGATCTATAAACGAGTCGTAGCCGTTCTGGAAGTGTACGTAGTAAGCGTCGAGGTCCAGTGTCCAGCGGTTAAATTTCAGGACGGAGCCGGTTTGATACGTCTTCGCGATGGTTGGCGTGGGCGGTGTCAAGACATTCCCGCCGGGGAAGTCGAACACCGCGCTAGGCGGAATGACGCTGCCTTCGGCGAACTCCGCGTATACCGACCAGTTGCGCTGTACACGATAGCGCGCGGTGAGCGTGGGCAGCCAGTTATTGTAGGCGATCGCATGCGAAACGAAAGCGGCGCCGCCGATACAAGCGGGAGGCGTATTGGTGGTGGTGTTCGCCTTCACCAGCGTGCCGCCCAGACATCCGACAATCTTGCCGTTGTCCTGGTATTGATTCAGGGCCATGTTGTAGTGAGCGTCCTTGATGCCGGCGGTGATGGTGAGCTTGCTTGTGGGCCGCCATTCGTATTCGGCAAAAGGATGGAAGGCTTCGGTGATGAAGTGTTCATGGAAGTTCCCCAGAGGCGTGTCGGCCCAGGTGATCACATTGGATGGGACCTGATAGCGGTCCGTGTAGGCCCAGTCATACCAGACGCCGGTGCGGAAAACGCCCCATTTGGATTCTTCGCTCAATACCGCTGTGTCGCCGGCGTGGCGATAGCCATTGAGTTTGTCAACACCGCTAGGTGTAGCGAGGCTGAAGTTAAGCGTGGCGCCGTTCTGATAGTTTTGCTTGTTCCAATAGCGCGTGGTGTAGGCTTTGTCGTCGAATCTCCAGCCGCCGCCGAAGTCGTGATTGAAGTCGATGTACTCGAAATCGGTTTGCACGTGATAGAAGTTATAGCCGTAGTAATAGGCGCTGGTGGGGTCGTTGTTCAAGAGAAAGTTGTCGCCGAATTGCTGCACTTGGGCGCGCGTTGGATTCGTGGTGTTGGGAGTGTTGTTCCAATCGTCCAGCACGCCGCCGAATACAGAGATGGTGGTTCTGTCGGAAAGCTTGAACTGATATTTCATGGCTCCGGCGACGCGCTTTTGGCGGTTGTAGGTTTGGTAGCCGTCGGAGAGCATCTGATGAATGTCGAGAAACAAACTGTTTTTAGAGCCCGGTCCGAACTGGCCGGAATCGTAGTCCAGCTCCAGCAGGCGCGTGTTAAAGGAACCGTAGGAGCCGGTCGCGCGGATGTCCTGACTGCTTTGCACTTCCGGAGAGAGGAGATTGATCGATCCGCCGAAGTTGGTAGGGCCGAAGGTCGAAGCTTGGCCGGGGCTGCGGTCGAAATCCGTTCCGCCCAGCCACTGCGCCGGAAAGTTCGCCCAGGAGTGATGGGTGGGGCTGTTGGTGTCTTCGAACGGAATGCCGTCGAAGGTCATGGTGTACTGGCCGTCTGAAAAGCCGCGGAAATAGGTTTTTCCTTGACCCAGGCCCACGCCGTTGGGATTCAAGCTGAACGTGCCGGGCGCGAGATTGACCACCTCGGCGAAATCCGAAACTGGCGATATGAAATTCCGGATGAAGTCTTTCGTGATCTCGGTGCGCGCTGAGGTCGCGTCGAGTGTGTTGCCTTGGGGCGCAAGCTGTGCGGCGACCGAAGCCACTTCAGAGACAGTTACGGACTGATTCACGCTGCCGACGCTGAGCGCGATGGAGAGGTCTTCCGCGTTGCCGGCGGCGGAATCCACACCCGTGCGTCGCGCCACTGCAAAGCCGGGCGCTGTCACTTCCACGGTATATTTGCCGCTGGGCAAGCCACTCGCCGAGAAATGGCCATCGTCGGCGGTCTTCACTTCGCGAACGGCGTCGCTCGACTCGTTCTTCAATGTAACGAGCGCATTGGGGACGGTCTTACCGGCTTGGTCGACGACGGTGCCGCCTATGTTCACGCCTCCATTACCGGATTGCGCAAGCAGCAAACCTGCGCACATCGAAAGAAAAACTACAGCTCTAGCGATACTCTTCACGTGTAACCTCTCCTGTTGGGAAACTTTGGGCTAGGTTAGCAAGAGGGCGTTACAATCCGGTCAATTTAGGGTTAAGTTTCAAACAGAACGCTGAGGGTTCGCTGAAGATCACGTGATTGGGCGAAAATTACAGATTCAAAAGACGAGCCTTGACAGTGTTCGAAAATGGGGGACAATGGAATCCCATATGCGATGCTCCATTTGTGATTCCCTGCAGCGTGAACACAGCCTGATGAATCAAATTGAAGCCACGACGGTATTGCAAAAGCGCCACCGGTTGGTGCATCCGCTGTTACAGGGCGAATATCCGGATCAAAATCCGGACCAGGTTCTGGACGAAATTGTTCTGTTCAGCCGCAAGCGCCAGGCGCAAATCGCTTTTCGTCTGCAGCGGCATCAGGACCGCGTCCACGCCGCCTAGACTGTCGCCTGCGAGCTAGAATGTAGGAAGATGCTGCACCGCTTCCTGCTGCATAACGACGATATCCGCGAGTCCAGCGAGCGCGGGCTTGCGCCCGGGCAGATTGGATTGCTCTCCGGCTGGGGCGTGTTTTCGACGCTGCGGGTTTATGACGGCGTGATGTTCGCCTTTGAGCGGCACTGGCAGCGGATGCGCAGCGATGCGGCGCGCATGCGAGTTCCCTTCCCGGCGCAAGCAGATTGGCTGGAGTCGCGACTGTATCGCTTAATCGAGGCCAATCAGATTTCGCCCAGCCAGCCGTTGAACGCGACGTTGCGTGTGGCTGTCGTGAGGAATCGCGGGGGCCTCTTTGAAGGGCCCGGCATCACGCGGGATTTCGACGTAGTGGCGTTCACAGTGGACATGGTCAAGTGGCCGCGGAGCGTGAAGCTGGGCGTGGTGCCCGACGGACGGCACGCCGCCAATGAATTTTCGGGAACCAAATATATTTCCTGGGCTGAAAATCTGACGCGGTATGAACGGGCGCACGAGCAAGGTCTAGACGAAGTGATCCTGCTGAATGAGCGCGGCGAGATTTCCGAATGCACTTCGGCCAATCTGTTTGTGGTGGATGCCGCGGAGCGCGTGTGGACTCCGCCGCTCTCTTCCGGCTGCCTGGCGGGCGTCACGCGCGCGGTGCTGCTCGAAGAAATGCAGGAAGGGGAGATCGCCATCGGCGAGAAGACATTGTTTGCGGACGATTTGAAGTCCGCGCGTGAGATATTTATCACTTCGACGACGCGCGAGCTGCTGCCGGCGGCCGCCATCGAGGGCCTGGAAATCCAGGCGGGACGGGCGGTTTGCGACCGGCTGCGCGAAGCTTTCTCGGCGCGGGTAAGGCATTCGGTTAGCCGGCAGCCGAAACCGGTCTATAATTATTAACAGAACGGTAATTAACGCAACGGTCTTCGGAGGACCAATGCAGTTGGCCTGTCCCAAATGCGGAGCGCGAGACGCTCGCGTGGCTCACCGCAAAGGGCTGAGCGAGTGGATGGGAGCGCTCATCGGTATTTATCCCCTGCGCTGCCGGCGCTGCGAGACGCGCTGGCAGACCAGTACCTGGGAATCCGCTGCCTGGAAATACGCGCGCTGCCCCAGATGTTATCGCCAGGAACTTTCGACGTGGAGCGAAGTGCACTACAGCCCGCCGCGCTGGACCGTGATTCAGCTGCGCCTGGGTGCGACGCCGTACCGCTGCGTGGCCTGCCGCTGTAACTTCGCCAGCTTCAAGAAGTGCAAGGAAAAGTTCGCTTGGCGGCACAAAGAACGGGACGTGGAACCGGATTCATCGCTGAAGTAGAGGCTGGGCACACCCGGAGCAGCGCGACCAGAATTGGAAGTCTGTTACCGAGTGTTGCGCGAAGGCGGGACCGCGCAATAAAAATGGTTCCAAGTGACCCGTAGAACTGCTCGCTCTCCGACCGGCATGCACGGCCTGAACATGGCATCCGAAGCGAATGTGACGTAGGCCCTTTGCTTCCCGCCGCCGGTTTTATCCAGCAGCGGATCGTAGCGCTGGTGCGCGTCCGCTCTCCGTTTCGGTAGAAGTCTGCTTCTCGATGCGACCTTTCACTCTCCTGCAGCGAAGTCCTGCCTTGCGGCAAATCCCCGCGGCCGGGTCGACGTTCCTGGCCTACATCTTCAAAGCCGCTTTAGAATTTCAATCAGCCCGTTCGGCTTCCCGCTCCCGGCCCCGTCTGGCTTTTTTTCGCCTGACTGGGCGCGATCACTGCGAGTCGCCCGTTGCCAACTTCCTGTTCTAAAACTCTCCGCCTGTCGCCGGACCTCCGCTCCCCTTCAGGACCTCTCGATCCTTCCAGATCTTAGCGCTCTGCCCGGTTTCAGCCGGATAAACTTACCATAGCGAGTTGCCCGATCTGCCTTCGCTCCCCGCCGCGTTGCAATAGTTGTGATGTACCACCGCGCGACGGATCAACGTTCCAGCTCCGCTACTTCCCGCTTGGCTCGCTGTCCTTCGAACCTCTTGGAACCATAGCCATCATGCGCCCGTGGACTTTTTTCGTCAAGGGAAAAGATGGCCTTTCCTCAATGTATATTTGGCTTGTAATCAGCTAGTTACTGGCTCATGAGGGTGGAGAATTTGTGGATAAAACAGAACCTGTAACAGTTGTTTAACAGTCTAGCGGGGCGCCGAAAGATGCAGAATCATGCCGGTATCGGTGGCGGCCCACAGGTGATCGGCGTCGGGGCCCGCCAGGACTAGAGATTGCGCCACGGCGCGATAATCCACGGGCATTTCGCGCCAGTTTTTCAAGTCGTCACTGGCGAGGATTTTGACTCTGCCCGGAATCGGCGCTGAACGCAGCTTGCCGGGGGGCTCTACTGCAGCGAGAAACGCCGGGCCTTCGGCGAAGATGGCGGCGTCGGTGACAAGGCGATCCTTCTGCTTGAACACACTATTGCTTTTGCCTGTCGCGAGATCGATGCGATAGACTTCGGCGGGCCACTCGAAGGAATCGACATAGTTGAACACGGCCAGTCCACTGGAGCCACCGAGGCGCAAACTGCTGAGGGACCCGAGCAGCGGCGCGGTGCCCGACTTCCACATCGCGCCGCTGTCGCGCGTATCCATTTCGATCATGAGCCGCGGCACCTGGCGGCGAGCCAGCGTTTGCGCGGGCAAATCGTAGCCAGCATCCTGGCGGGCACTGGGAGGGACGTATTCTCCCAAAATCATTCCGCGGCGGGCGTCAGTGAAGGCGAGGTGCGAATAGACGGTGTAGGCGGGATTCGATGCGGGCTTGGCGGCTTCATCGAGAGGAGCCCAGGTGCGGCCGCCGTCGTGCGTTTCAAACGCGGACTTCTGCAATCCGACGGCGTAGCCGTGCTGCTCGTCGAGAAACCAGACGCGCAGGAGGAGACCGCCGCGCGGGGCGTCGGCCAGCTTCTTATTGGGTTTGATCTGATCGGCGATGCGCAGCCAACTGCGTCCGGCTTCGCGCGTGAACCACAGACCTTCGTTCGTGACCATCCAGCCATTCATTTCGTCGAGGAAGAAAATGGAGCGCGGGGGTTCCTTTAGCGGGACCAAAGCCCAATGCGCGCCGCCGTCGCTGGTGACCAGCGCAGTGAATTGCGGCTTGCGGCCTTCGCGGTCGACGATGGTTCCGACGGCGATGCCGCGCGCAGCCGAGGGGAAGGCGAGGTCGGTGATGGCGAGATCTTTGCCGTTCTGATCGTAGAAATACTGGAGGGTCCACTTGGGCTGCTGGGCAAACGCTATCGGAAGCAGCGCGGCTGCCAGGAACCACCGCAGCATAAGCGGCTAGCGGCGCGGTGCGGAGCCGGAGGTGACCGGCGCCATCACTAGTTCCAGCAAATCTGTCGCGGCTAATTTCGCGGGGTCGAGAGACGCCAGGGCCGCGAGGCATCCGACTTGTTCACCGACTGTGGTGAGCAACTCCATCTCGCCGCCGGTGTGAGGGTGCGGATCGCGATGTTGCACGTTGATTACGCCGGCCACGCGGCCGCGGACCAGGATGGGGGCGGAGAGAAACGCTTCGTAGGTGTCTTCGGGCAGATCCGTGAAGAGCTTGAATCGAGGGTCGGCGTAGGCTTCGCGCGAGATGGAGAGCAGGCGGCGCTCGCGCGCGACCCAGCCGGTGAGTCCTTCGCCTAGTTTCAAGCGCACGTGACCGATGGTTTCTGGCTGCGGGTTGTTGGAAGCGCAAAGCACCAGTTCGTTGTCGTGGAGCAGATAGAGCAGGCAGGAATCCGAGTGCATGAATTCCACTACCAGCGACACTACGCTATCGAGCGCCTTCGCGAGGCCAACGTCGCGAACCATAAAGCGGCTGATTTTTTGCAAGAGTCGAAGTTGCTGCTCAGTGCTCGAGAGCTGAGCTTCTAGTTCTTTTGTGCGGGACACCGGCTATATTATGGCAGAAACTTAATGTTCCCTGCGAGCGCTATTTTGGGGCCACGGCGCACGGCGTAAGTACTTCGTAGTCTGCTAGTTTGGAGGCCGGCACAATCCGCCGGACTCGATTCAGCGTATATCCTTATAGAAGGCCGCATGTTGCTGTTCAAATTACTACCGGTGGGGCTGGCGTTTGGGATCCTGCAAGTGGTCCTGCGCCTGGGCGACGACGCCGATCTGGTGCGGCGGCTGAAGGCGCACGAGCCTAAGGCCATGAACGATCTTTACGATCGCTACGGGCGCTTGACGTATTCCCTGATTGTCCGTATCGTGCGCAATCCTTCGACGGCGGAGGATCTGGTGCAGGAAACGTTCCTGCGTGTTTGGAACCGCGTGCAATCTTTCGACGCGGAGCGGGGCGCGCTGGGAGCTTGGATCTTGACGGTGGCGCGCAACCGCGCGATCGATTACTTGCGATCGACGGATGGCCGCATGCAGGCGGGCGCGATGGAACTGGAGCAACTCGAGCGGCCGGGGCTGTTCGCGAAACTGGACTCGACTGCGCTCGCGATCGATCGGGTGCGGCGCTTGAAAAGCGCTTTCGAAAAGCTGACGCCCACGCAGCGGCAGGTGATCGAACTGGCGTATTACGAAGGCATGTCGCAGACGGAGATGGCGGAGCGCCTGAAGCAACCGCTGGGCACGGTCAAAACGTGGACTCGCAGCGCGTTGAAAATTCTGCGCGACGAACTGGCGGAGGTGGCTATCGCATGACCTGCCAGGAACTTGAGGATTTGTTTGAGTTGTACGCGCTGGGCGTTCTGGAGCCAGCGGAGAAAAGCGAAATCGACGCGCATCTGGCGCGCGGCTGCGACAACTGCCAACACGCGTTGGCCGATGCGCTGGCGTTGAACGCAGGCATGCTCAGTTTGGTGCCCGAAGCCAAGCCGAGGCGGCGGTTGAAGCGGCGTTTGCTGACGTCGGTGGGAGTGCACTATCCGAGCTGGAGTTGGGTATGGGCGGTGGGCGCGGTGTGTTTATTGCTGGTCGCGGCGTGGCTGGGATTTGAAGAGCGCGGGCGCACTTTCGAATTGGCCGCGGCGCGCCGTGCGCTGATCGATTCGAACGGCGAGCGCGACCGCCTGACGCAGGCGCTGCAATTTCTTTCCGATCCGCAGACGGTGCCGGCGAGTTTCGGCAAAGGGCAGACGGCTCCACCGCGCGGTTATGTATTTCTGCATCCGCAGATGGGAGTGCTTCTGATCGCGTCGAATCTTCCCAAGGCTGGTGCGGGCAAGGCGTATGAGATGTGGGTGATTCCTAAAGGCGGCGCGCCGCGGCCCGCTGGGCTGTTTCAATCCGACGGCATGCGGGCGCTGTACATCTTGAATGGGCCGGTGGATGTGTCGGTGATCGGCACGGTGGCCGTGACGCTGGAGCCGGCGGCGGGGTCCGCTACACCGACGATGCCGATTCTGATTGCGGCTCCTGTCGGCAGTTAACGGTATTGGGGCAAGAACTTTAAAGCGTTCTCGCGATCGATGGCGCGGAGCTCGCTGGGGGCGAAGCCGCTGGTTAGCAGGCCGGAAGCTGTGGCGGGAGCGTTGGCAAAGGGGAAATCGGTGCCGAAGACGATTTGGGATGAGCCCACGAGTAGTTTGAGACCCTGCATTTGGACCAGATTCGCGGACCCGGCTGTGTCGTAATAAAAACGACGCATGTGATACATGCGGGAGTTCACTTCGGGGGTCTTCGAGAGATTTTCTGCGTTCACGGCTGCGCCTAAGAAACGCGCGGCGATGGAAACGATGGTGCCGCCGGCGTGCGAGAAGATGAACTTCACGTCCGGGCAACGCGTGGCGGTGTTGCTGACGACCAGACTGATGAGCGTGCGCGCGGTGTCGGTGGGATATTCGAGAGCTTGCGGATTGATGCCCATCACGGGGTTCATGCAGCAGGTGGGCTCAATGGGATGCGTGTACACCACGGCCTTGCGGCGATTCAATTCGTCGAAGATCGGAGCGAAGGCCGGATCGCCTAGATATTTCGTCCCGTAGCTGGTGAGGAGGCCGACGCCGTCGGCCTTGAGTGTGTCGAAGGCGTATTCGATTTCCTTCAGGCTGCCGTCGATGTCGGGGATGGGGAGCACGGCGAACAAGCCGAAGCGGCCTTTGTAGGCTCCGACCATTTTCGCGGCGGCGTATTCGTTCAACTCGCGGGCGATCTTGCGGGATTCTTCGGCGTCTCCGAAATAGACGCCGGGCGCGGTGGGCGAGAGCATGGCGGTAGCGATGCCGCTCTTATCCATCGTGTCCAAGTTCTTCGCGGGCGTGTAGTCTTTCCACACGTTGAATCCGGCTACGGGACTGACGGCATTTTTGCGGGTGAGCAGGGCCAAGTAATCCGGCGAGACAAAGTGCTGATGGACGTCGATGATACGGCGGTCACCGGCAGGCGGCTGCGCAGGCAGCAGAGTGCTCGCGCCGAGGGCGGCCAATCCAGTCAAGATTTCCCGCCGCGTGGGCGCTGAGTGATTCACGGTGATCCTTTCGTCGGCTTACTTGGTTACGGGGGCTTGCGTGGTGGGTGCGGCCCCAGGTTCGGCGCCGCCAAAGTTGTAGTTGCCGTCCTTTTGGCCCTTGAACACGTTGCTCACCACGGGGATGTTGCGTTCCTTCATCAGGCGCGTCATCAACGCCACGGTGTCATCGTGGTAGATCGCGGAGGACATGCCGATGGGCACGCCTTCAGCCCAATTGAGTGGGGTCATGTGGGTAGAGCTAGCGCCGAATCCGAAGTCCTCGCCCTTGTCTTGGGCGGCTAAGTCGGCGCCGCGGTCGACCAGCAACTGGACCACTTTATTCGCGCCCTTGTAGCCCGCGCCGTGCAGTGCGGTGATGCCGTGATCGTTGGCGAGCTTCACGTTGGTGCCCTTGTCGATCAGGAGCTTCACGACTTCGAGGGTTTGATCTTCGGAATATTCGCGCAACATGCCGTTGTCCCAGCCGACGCCGGACGCGGCCATCAGCGGGGTGGTGTGATCCAGGGTGGGGATCAGCGGGTCAGCGCCGCGATCGATCAGCAGGCGGACGACGGTGAGGTCACCGCAGAGGGCGGCGCGCAGCAAAGGTGTGGCTCCTTCTTCCTTGAGCCAGGCTGCGGTCATGGCTTGATGCACTTCGGTGGCGGCTTTGAGGCGAACATTGGGGTCCGCGCCGCGATCGAGCAGCAGAGTAATAAATTCCAGAACGCCGTCGGTGCTGGGTCCGGGAACCGCCGTGACTTCCTGGTTGCGATTCTTCACGGCGAGGTAAAGCGGCGACCAACCTTTATTGTTGGTCAGGTTCACGTTGGCTTTGTTATCGATTAAAAACTGCGCGATGGAGTAGAAACCGTTCTGCACGGCCACCAGCAGCGGACTGCTGCCATCGGCCGTGGTCTGGTTTACATCCGCGCCCGCGGCCAGGAGCACGCGCACCGATTCCATGGCTCCCTGACGAGTTGCGAAATGCAGGGGCGTGAGGCCGCCCTTGGCGGGTCCGGGAGGAGCGGTGGGGGGAGCGAAACCCAAACCTCTGCGGCGCGGCGGAGTGATTACTGCCGATGCTAATTTGATATCGGCGCCGTGGTCCGCTAAATATTTGATGACGTCTGCGTGGCCCTCTTCGGCGGCCCACATGATTGCGGTAGTCCCGCGCAAATTTTCCTTGGCGTTGACTTGCGCGCCGTGGTCGAGCAGAACTTTTACGGCGTTCAGGTTGCCGCTGCGGGCGGCCATCATCAGAGCGGTTTCGCCGTGCGCTAGGATGGGGGCGTTGGCGTCGGCTCCGCCTTTGAGGAGCTTTTCGATCATGGCGGCATCGCCAGTGGTCGAGGCAAGAAACAGCGGTGTGGCGCCGGCGCGGTTGGCGGCTTGCGGATTGGCTCCGGCTTTGAGCAGGAGGTCAGCGGAGTCCATGTCATCCCAGCGGACGGCCCAATGGAGCGCTGTCGCGCCGTCGGCCTGCGGGACGTTCACGTCGGTTCTCTGCGTCAGGAGTTTGCGCAGAGCGTCGCGGTCCTTATTCATGGCGGCGTCCGCCACGGGACTGGTGCTGGTAGCAGCGAACGCGGAAACGGCTAGCAGCGCCGCGGCAATGAATGTGATTCGCACGTTAGGCTCCTAGCTTAAAGACAACGCCTTGGTGCTGTCGCCGATGCTTTCTTTCTGGATGCCGAACATCTGCAGGGCGGTCAGCAGCAGGTTCGCTGTGGTGCCGGAAGCCTGAATGTTGCGTCCACCTTTGTGCTGGCCCATGGCGCCGCCGATGAACATGTTCGGGACAGACTTGTGGCTGTGTAGATTGCTGTCGCCCATGTTGCTGGCCCAGTAAATCAAGCTGTGGTCGAGCAGGCTGCCGTCGCCGTCCGGAGTCGACTTCATTTTGTTCAGGAAGTAAGGCAGGCACTGCACGTGGAAACGATTGATCTTGGCCCAATCCTCAAGGCGCTTGGGAATGCCGCCGTGATGGGAGGCGGCGTGGTTCGCGCTGCCGACGCCGGATTCGGGGTAGCTGCGCATGCTGACATCGTGCGCGTACATGAGGGTCGAGACGCGCGTGATGTCGGCCTGGAAGGCGAGCACCTGCATGTCCCACATGAGGTTGATGTGTTCCTGGAAGGATTCGGGCATGCCGAAGGGCACCTGCGCTTCGGGCGACATGTCTTTGGATTTCGCGACGTTCTTGAGGCGGCGCTCGATCTCGCGGATGTCTTCGAGATATTCATTGAGGCGCGTGCGGTCCGTGCCCGGCAGGCTCTTGTTGAGGCGCGCGACTTCGCTGGTGACGGCGTCGAGCAAGCTGACCTTTTCGAGTTTGCGCTCGGCGCGTTCCTGGGCGTTGCCGCCCTCGCCGAAGAGGCGCTCGAAGACGACTTGCGGATTGGCTTCGTGCGGCAGCGGCTTGCTGGGGCCGGACCACGAAATCGAATTCACGTAAGCGCAGCTATAACCCCACGGGCAGGTCGCAAGCGAGCTCTGGTCTTCGATGCCCAGTTGGATCGAGGGCAAAGCGTTTTCCTGGCCGTACTTCTGCGCGATCATTTGGTCGATCGTCGTGCCGAGGAAGATGTCGTCACTAACGGTCTTGCGCGGCTGCACGCCGCTGAATACGGCGGCGCTGCGCGAGTGATCGCCGCCGGTCAAGCCGGGAGGCGGCATGGAAGATGTGGCATCCAGCCCCTCGAAGATGGTGATGGAGTCGCGCCAGTCTTGGAGCGGCTTCAGCACAAACGGAAACTCGCCGGGCTTCGTGAAAGTGGAATATTCGGGCGCCCAGCCGTGCGGATTGAAGAGTCCGACGAAGCGCGGGATCTTGGGAAGGGCCGCGACTTTAGAGGAAGGCGTTTGCGCCGGGATCATCGAATCGAGCAGGGGCAGCGCCAGTACAACGCCCGCGCCCCGCAGTACGGCGCGCCGCGAAAGATGTTTCTTAGTAATGAACATGATGTCGCCTTCCTTCTTGATTATTGCCTAGTTGCGGCGGCTACTGCGCCGTCGGGTTTACGGTTCATCTGGAACGGGTCACTCTTGATGATGCCCAGAACCAGGGTTGAGAACTTATAGTTGTTGCGTTCGCCGTCGTGCACGATGGAGCGAACGACCGGCATGTCGTCGTAGTCGACGCCGCGGCCGAGGGCGTAGATCATTAACTTCTCGGTGAAGACGCGGACGAATTGCGGCGAGTAGCGCAGGAGCGCGTTACGCAGATCGACCACGCCGTTGATTTTGGTTCCATCGAAGAGCACGCTCGATGCGTCTACTCTCTGGTTGTTCTCTTTGGCGCGCCAAGTGCCAATGCCGTCGAAATTTTCGAGCGCGAAGCCAATGGGGTCCATCATCTTATGGCAGCTAGCACAGGCCGGGCTGGCGCGATGCTCTTCCATACGCTGGCGCATGGTCTGCTCGGGACCGGCTTTGTCGCCGCTGGTTTTGAGCGCGGGAACGTTAGGCGGCGGGTCGGGCGGGACGGTGCCCAGGATATTCATCATGACCCACTTGCCGCGCTGCACAGGCGAGGTGCGGTCGGGCACGGAGGTAACGAGTTCCACGCTGCCTTTGCCGAGCAGGCCGCGGCGGATATCGAGCTCCCCGGTGAGCGGCACGCGGCGAAACTGGCTGCCGTAGATCCCGGGAATACCGTAGTGACGGGCGAGGCGTTCGTTGACGAAGGTGTAATCCGCGTTCAGCAGGTCGATGACGTTGCGGTCTTCGCGGATGACGCTTTCAAAAAACATTTCCGCTTCGGTGCGGAAGGCCTGGCGGAGGTTGTCGTCGAAGTCGGGATAGATGACACCTTCGGGGGTTGAGCCTTGCATGGTGCGCAGTTCCAGCCACTGTCCGGCGAAATTCTTGATCAGCTCGTGGGAGCGCGGATCGGCCAGCATGCGGTGGACTTGGTGCTCCAACACGGCCGGGTCTTTCAATTTGCCTTGGGACGCGAGCGTGATCAGCTCTTCGTCGGGACCGGTGCTCCACAAGAAGAAGGACAGGCGCGAGGCGAGTTCCAGATCGTTAATGCGGTAGGCTTGGCCGGGCTTCACGTTGGCGGGGCCGTCTTCAGTGCGGAACACAAATTCGGGATGCGCCAGGATGAACTGCAGGGCGCGCTCGATGCCGTCTTCGAAGTCTCCGGCATTGCGACCCGCTTGATAAAAGCTGAGCAGCGTTTCGGTATCGCGATCGGTCACGGTGCGGCGGTAGGCTTTGCGAGCCAAGGCGGTCAGGATGCGCTTGGCACAGGGAATTTCTTCGCTCGAATTCGCGGGATGGCACGCTAGAATTTTGTTGCGGCTGGGAGTGTCGGTGGGGCGCTTGCCGTTCGACGGGCCCATGATGGTGACGGAGCTGACCTGCGGAGTGAAGGTGAAACCGTCGACCAGATTGTCGTCGAGAATGCTGCGCTGATAATGGCGATTCAAATCGACATTGGGCGCGTAGGTGGTGGCGATGAAAGTCACGCCTACGCTACGCTGGCCGGCCTTCACGGGAACTTTGATTTCGGTCTTGTCGTGGAGAGCGTTGAGCGCGATGTCCTTGCCGGCGCCAATCTTGAACAGTTTCAGGCGCTGGCCGTCGAGGCTGACTTCGAGCTGCTCGTCTTCACTATCGCCACCGAACAAGGAGCCTACGGTGGTGCGGATTACCTCGAAGGAAATGGAATACTCGCCGTCAGCGGGGAAGTAATGATGGATCAGCATGCCGCCGCGGGTTCCGAAGGAGAGGCCTTCGACATGATCTTCCTGCGAGTAATCTTCGCGAACGTGATACACCTTGCGGGCGGGAGCGGTGTCGTGGCCGAGCGCGAGGCGGCTGATCTTCGAGGCGGCGGTGATGTAGGCTTCGACCAGCGTGGGCGAAACCTGCAATCCGCTGGACACGTTGTCGAAGCCGTAGCTGGTGTCGTCGGCAGGCAGGTAGGCGGAAACGTCGATGTCGAGACCGAGCAATTCGCGAATGGCGTTGCCGTACTCGGTACGATTCATGCGGTGGACGCTGGCGCGCGCGAGTTTGGGCTTGGCGGCGGCGGCGCGGTCCAAATCATTTTCGAGCGAAACGGTGAGGGCCGCGTAATCGGCGGCGGCGGGGCGCGGGAGTCCGGAAGGCGGCATCATTCCGGCGCGCAATTTGCGGACGACCTTCTCCCAGGACTCGGGCTGAGCGGCTACGTTCGAGGGGTCGAGCTTGTCAAGCGTCAGGTTGGCGGTCTTGAGGCGCTGATTATGGCAAGTGACGCAATATTGATCCAGCAGCTTGCGTTCGGCTGCGGCTGGAAGGGGCGCAGGCGCGGTTTGGGCAGTGACGAAAAATGAAGACAACAAGAGAATCCCGCCGCAGCGGGCTAGCACGCGCATGTAGAGACTCCAGATGAACACTATCATGTCAGTGCAACGGAGTCAAGCCACAGAGAAAACAGGAGTTAGCGCCATTTGGCAGGGGTGGTTTTGCGCCCCTCGCAAGTTCCACCATTGCTGTGTTTTTATGTCACGACAAGCTCGTAGAAGTCCATCATCGCGGCGGTCACCAATTCTTGGGCGAAGAGCTGATGGGCTCGCAACTGAGCTTTTCGACCCAGATCCAGGCGCCGTACAGGATCGTCGATCATCTGTTTAATGTTGGATTGCAGAGCGTCGACATCCCGCGGGGGGTGCAAGCACGCGGTGGCGCTGGGCTCAATCGCGTCCGTGATTCCGTAAATGTTGGAGGCTACCGCGGGAATACCGGCCGACGCCGCCTCGATGATCACGCTTCCAAACCCTTCGCGGTAGCTGGGCACGCAGAGCACATCGGCGGCGGCCATATACTCCTGCGGCATGTCTGTGTGACCAATGAAGCGGAGCCGGCTGTCTACCTTTGAGCAAATCTGTTCCATGCGCGGCCGTAGACACTCTTCATCAGGCCCGACGACAAGCAGCCACGCTTCAGGATATACTTTGCCGACTCGCGCGAAGGCGAGGGCCAGGTCTAGAACACCCTTGTCCATCCGCAGTCTTCCCAGGTTGAGAAAAACCACGCCATCTTCGGGTATACCCTCCCGCCGGCGAACTTTGTCTCTTAGTCCGCGATCCGGACGAAACCGGGATGAGTCTACGCCGCAGATGGAGCCGTTGGCTAAGACACGGGATTTGCTTTTAGATAAAACCCTTTCGCGCAGAAGGAAGGCGCGCTGCGAGGGACTGTCCACAAGAATGTGAGTGGCCAAGCTCGCAAGCAGTGTGTCGATGGCTTTCAGCATAAGCCTGGGGAGCCCGGATTTCGTGGCCCAAACCTGCCCGGTAAACATATGAATTCGCACCGGAATTCTGGCTATGGCGCCGGCGATGACTGTCAAGAGACCAGCCTTCGGTGTAACGGAGTGGACCACGTCGAACTTTCTACTCCGAAAAAGACTTACAAGAAAAAGCAAGGCGCGAAGGTCCCGTGCGATCGAAGGCTTGCGCACGATGGGGGCGTTCACTACTTCCACCAGAGGACCGAGGTTCGCGAGAATCTCTCCGTTCTGGATATTCAGCACAACGCAGATCTGATACTTCTGACTGAGCGCAGCGATCTGGTCGAGCAAGAACGCTTTGACGGTTAACGGGTTTGAAACGACGATGGCCACCCTTTTCATGCGAGGATTTTCGAACGACGTTCGCCATGCGCCGCCGCAGTCCGTTCCGCGCCGCTGGGGGCGCCTATGTCGTGAGTCAATCGCATTTCGACGCCATGATGGGATCAACCCGCATCTGCGTGCGGTCGCGAACATGCTGATAGAACCGCCGCCGCCGTTCCGCGAGAACCGAGACACAAAACTCGCGGGCGCCGACCAGATTGCGGAGCGACATCGCTTCCAGCCGTACGGGGTCGAGGAGCACCTCTTGAATCTTGGCTGCCAGTTTGGACGGATCTCCGGCAGGCACCAGTTCACTTGCATCCAGCAACTCAGGGATGCCCCCGACGGCCGAACCAATACAGGGAAGTCCACGTGCCATGGCCTCGATCAGCACCCGCGGCAGTCCTTCGGTCCGGGAGGGTAGGACAAACAAATCCGCCGTGTCCAAAATGCGCCGAACCGGCTCCCCTGAGGTGATCTGACCCTCAAACTGAATGCGGGAGGATATGCCGGCGCGCTCGGCTTGCGCCATGAGAGCGGCTCGATATTTTCCCCCGCCGACGACGACGACCGTCAAATCCAATCCCGCCCGCACGCAACGCTCGACGGCTTCGATCAGCACGTCCACACCCTTATAAAGCTGTTCCAACGAGCCGACCGTTACAAGATGATACGGCCCCTTCTCTTTGGGCTTGCGAACGACATTTGACATGTGGCCGGGTTCTAGTTCAATGCTCGAATAATAGGTTGAGAAGACCCGCCCGGAAACGGCCTCGTCCGGCAGGTCGACGTCGGAGATACTCATGCTCATAAACTGCGCGGGGTAGCGTTCCTGCAATGCTCGCTTAGTGACATAGGCCACTCCGGTGGCGCGAAGACACTGCCGGCGCAAATGGCGAGCGAAATGCCAGCGAAAGAAGAATCTGAGCGGATGATCCACAACTCCCGGTGCAAAGACTTCATAAGGGTCACCCACCACCTCCAGTGCATAGGGGTAGTTTTTCTCATGAAGAGTACGTTCGAGGATATTGGCGACGTGAGATCCGACACGCAGGATGACAGCACCCCGCGCGGGAGCCGCTGCGCGGATTGCGGCACGGACTGCTGGATATCGTTTAAAGCACTGCCAGGGGCCGTGAAAGTCGGGGACGCAGTGAAATACGACATTCCTGCCGGTCACGGGCAACCATCCTTCGGGCGCCTGTTCCACACGGTAACCTCGGGCCACGATTCTGACGGTGTCGAATACTTCCAGGTAACGCTCCCAGAATCTTCGTGCCATTCCGGTCTGCGACCACACCGAGCCATCGGGGGCAAGGGCATATCGTGCTTCTAGTGCGACTGTTACTTCCACATATCACCGTGGGTCCAACGGCCACAATTGCGCTTGAGAGACAGGTTGGATGGCTGCCAAATTTTCTTATCGATCCAGGAGCGCGACTTCTTAGGACGTGATAGAGCAAAGGGCTTTTCCTGAAATCGTAGTCAAAGGTGGCGTCGAGCGGGCTCGCTATTATGGGGAGGGATCTATCCTTCTCGCGGTGCCCGTTAGTGGGCGACAATGCTACGATTGACAATGTTGGGAACGAAGATGAATTTGGGATTTGGCGGATAACCGATTCATTCTGAATCCCTTAATGTCGGGGCGTAGCGCAGCCTGGTAGCGCACCTGCCTTGGGCGCAGGGGGTCGGGCGTTCGAATCGCC
>Ga0265314_10002210_pt1 | contig 20287 bp, 20 predicted proteins | sample 4126metaG_FD_203106 | JGI IMG/M metagenome (GOLD analysis project Ga0265314, IMG submission 203106) | Rhizosphere microbial communities from Carex aquatilis grown in University of Washington, Seatle, WA, United States - 4-1-26 metaG | ecosystem: Host-associated > Plants > Roots > Rhizosphere >... | reverse complement strand
CCGGCTACTGCCCGTTCCTCGGACGGATACCCCTCAGCGTCCTGCTGGATGAGGTCGTGTACGTGAAGTCCCTGAAGCAAGAGTTTGAAATCGGCAGGCTCGACTCGTCGGAACGGCCCCAGGCGGCACAGCGAATGGTATAATGCCAGGGCGGTCCGGCCTCCAGTCTCCTTTAGGATGCTCAAGACTTGGTGGACCAGCGTGCTCAGGTGCATCCGGGTTGGATTGACCGTCTCCAGCCAGCCAACGAGCATCAGTTTTACCATCGCCACGGCCTGGAGCAATGGCGGGTGCAGCAGATCCACGACCGAGGCGTCTTTATCTAAGGACGCAATACGAACATAAAGCCGCAGGTTGCTCGTGGACCCAGGCTTTCTGCCGGAGCGGCCCAGGCGCTGGACCATGGAGGCCACGCTCCAGGTCGGGTCGATCTGCGCCACGGCCTCGATAGCGCCGATGTCGATTCCCAGTTCCAAACTGCTTGTGCAGATCGCGCGCGTTGGGGTGCCGGTCTTAAGCATCGACTCCGTCCGTTTCCGCAGCCTTGCCGAAAGCGATCCGTGGTGGAGCATCACGACCGGTTCGCCGTCAACAGCCAGTTCGCAATCACCCCGGAGATGGTCGCCTAATTCCTCGACCGTCCGGCGGCTGTTGGCAAACACCAGATACGAGCCGTCACTAAATGCGCTGCGCAGGTCCTCGGCGATCCTGGCCAATGTGACGCACTTTCCATTGTGCTTATCAGGGGAGCCCGCTTCAGGATGGCTTTCAACGGGAATGCTATCGCCGATCGAGACGACTTCAATCGAGATCGGACGAGCCGTGGACCTGTCGGAAATGACGCGCACGGAAGCAGGATTATCGCAATTGAGGAAGGACCGGGCGGCGCGCGGATCGCCCAGCGTTGCCGACAAGCCAAAGCAGCGCGGCCGGCGGTTGATGGCGGCTACCAGTCGGGCCAGCAGGCTCCGGACGTGCATGCCGCGCTCGGATTCCAACAATGCATGAAGCTCGTCCACCACGACATACCGCAGCGCCTGGAACATCCTTAGAATCTGGTGCGGATAGTTGATGAAACAGCTTTCCAGGCTCTCGGGCGTGATGAACAGAATCCCACTGGCTCGTTCGCGGAGCTGGCGCTTGGTTTCCGCGTCCACGTCGCCGTGCCATCGGTGAACTGCAACGCCCAAGGGCCCGCACAGGTTGGTCAATCGCGCGAACTGGTCGTTGATCAACGCCTTCAACGGTGAGATGCAGAGCACCTGGACGGACTTGACCTTGGTGGCCGGCGTGGCAACGAGATCCGACAGCACCGGCAGGAACGCGGCTTCGGTCTTCCCGCCGCTGGTGGGCGCAGACAGAATAAAATCGTGAAGATCCTCAGCGAAGGAGCAGATAGCATCCTCCTGGATGGGATAAAGACTGCTCCACCCCAGGTTCAGCACGACTTCCTGAACCATAGGATGGAGCAGCTCGAATGCCGCCGATTCCATTCCGTACTAGAGTTTGAGGTTTCCCAGCTGCGCTTGGGCCGGATCGGATGCAGGGGAGGCAGCGACGATCGCACGGTCGATCAGTTCCTCCCAGCGCTGGCCGGGCTCCTGGTCAAGGAGGTTGAGGATGGCGACGAAGGGACGGAGCACGTCGCGTGGATTAGCCAACACCGAACGCCCCAGACGCGAGAGCGCCCGAGCCAGGAAACGTTCCAGCGCCTCGTCCGGCAGACGGTATCTGGATTCATCTCCGAGCGCATGGATGCGGCGGACGTTGTGCAGGAGCACGAGCAGCTCCTCGCGACCGAGCGGCTCGAGACGTAACACCGGGCTCGCATAATCGACGTGCCCGCTAGGCGCACAGCCCTGAAGCCGCGAGCGTAGCGCGGGCACCGAGAATAACCCGCGGTCCGGGTCCTCCAGTGAGTCCGGCGTGCCCGCCAGAAGAAAGCCCAGGCCCGAGACTCCCCCCTGGTAGCATTCGTTGATGATCGTCAGGAGGACCTGGACGTTGGCCTGCCGCGCCCGCGCATGGGGCAGGCGATGGGTTAGCGCGGACAACTCGTCGAGCACCACCAGCACGCCGCCGTAGCCCGCCAACCTGCAAAAGGCAGCGAACAGTTTCAGCGCCGGGTAAATATCCTCATCGCCGATGATGCGGCGCACTCCCAGGTCCTGCTTGGCCTCGGTTTTGGTAGAGTATTCGGCGCGAAGCCATCGAAGCGCCGCGTCCTGGAGGGGCGAGTTGTCGGTCACATAACCCTCGTAGTAGCTCCCGAGCACGCTCGCAAACTCGAACCCACCCGGATGATCCTTCAAAGGACGGAGCTGCTCGTTGATCCTTTGAGCCATGACCTCCGGTGTGGGCGCTTCTTTACCCAAGTCGAATGCCTGGGCCGAAATCCAGGATTCCATCATTGGACGCAGGCCGTTGCCGGACGGGCACGCCTTGGTGTGCACATTCGCCAGCAGGCTCGAAAAGAGGCCGCGTCCGCGTCCATCGGTCGCATGCAGACGGCGATTGACCGTCAGGTCCGCCACCAGAACGACAAGCCCGTACTGGACCGCCTCGCCCACGGTTAGGTGCTGCAAAAAAGTCTTCCCGGCACCGTTGGCGCCGAGCAGGACCCGGAAAGTTGCCCCACCCTGCTTGATGGTGTCCAAGTCGCCGATCAAGGCTTGAATCTCACGTTTACGGCCAACCACCAAGTGGCCCAGCCCGATCTCAGGGACCAGTCCAGCGGCTAACGATTTCGTGATCGCCTGCCGCTCTCTGAGAGTGATGTCGTGCGTCAGAGTTTGCATGGAGGGGGGGTTGGGTGTGGGTGTTTTGGGGTGTGTGGTCTTTTTCATATATGGAGTTTCTCTTTAAGGTTCTGGTTCACGATTATAGGATCTTCCCCCTCAAGAAGGACGTCGCCATAGTTGTCGGCGGTCCACTCGTTGAGTCTGGCCAAACAGGCCAAAGGCATGAGGCCGACGCTGGAGGTGAGCATGCGGAGTTGCTGCATCGTCCAGTGCGAACGCTGGAGCAACTGTCGTAGGACGGCCTTGTGCCGGTCGTCGAGATCGAGGGGCTGCTTTGAATTGCCGACACTCGACGGGCTCGGACCAGGGAGTTTAGGGCCCATGGGTGCCACCGGTGTTTCATCCACAGGCGTCCGCGCCGCCAGCCAGCCTTGGATACTCTTGGTGTCGCTCATGAGCTGATTGAGATGGTTATTATCGAAAGGGATGTCCCGAGCTGGGTCGGGCATCGGATGACGGTTGACCAGCACCTCGCATACCGGGACGTCGAAACGCAGGCTGAGGAGCGGGCACGTCGGGGGTCGCAGAGGCGTCCGGGCCAGGGTTAGGTTCGGTACGATCGCTCGCAGCTTGCACGCCGGACTGTGCGGCCGGCTCCTGGCCCGCGTCCTCCGCACCCTCGACGGCCGGAAACATTGCGACAAACGCGGTCAGCGAGTCAGCGACCAGCAAGAACGTGCCGTTGTCCGCAATCGCTTTGAGCGCGGCCTCGGCTTCCGCAGTCCCAGGCGACTTGAAAAGTCTCGAACATCGATTAATGAAAATGTGGGCTTGCTCGAAACTGAAGAGATCAGGTTTGCCGCGCCGTCCTTCCATCTTTTCGAAAAGCTCGGTTCGACAGATAATCCATGGGGTAGTGCTCATAATGTTAGGCTTTGGTTATTGTTGTTGGTGACGGGTAGCGGACAAAGGAGAGTCCTGCCCCGGCCTGGAAACGGGTGAACGGTGGGCTACCCGCAGCCCCTTGAGAGGGCACCGAGGCAGGACAAATTCTTTGCTTCGACCGTTCATATTTCCAGCCGGAGGGACCAGCCAGTTGGCCCACCGTCTTACTTAGATACTGAAGAACGTGGAAAACTGACCTCGCATGGAAATATTTTGTGGGAGTGCGTGCATATGGGTTTCGTTAACGTTCCGTGTGAGTGCGGGGTGAGCTGGTGTTTGGTTGGAAATCGTATCCTGGTGGGTGGAGCATCACGCGAATGGGATCTCCATCTCGTGCATTTGGGCATTCACGACGCGATGGGTCAGCCAGTCATCCATGTCCGTCGACAGAGCGTCCAGTGCCGAGTGCATCAGCTTGAGAGCAACGGCATGCCCGTCCGTGGTGAGCTTCCCTTCAGAGCCAAAAGGATCATCACACTCCAGAAAGAGCTGGTGGGCCACCGACTCGAATAGCGTGCTGCCGATCAAATGGGCCACAGCACCGGGAGCCATTTGTGCCAAGCGGCGCTTCTCTTCCTGGATGAATCGTTGATGTTCGTCCGGCGACATTGTTTTAAACAGGATTTCTGTGTGCATGGTATTTGTGTTAGTTAACGCGACCTGGTTTTCAGGCCGCGCCGATTTGATGTAGAAATTGTTTTTCACAATAGGGTAGAACGGGGAAATCCGTGGCGGCAGCCCAGCAATTTTAGTTTTCGATCAATAAGCGGTCCGTTACGCACTCCAGGTTAAATCTTGAGTTCATCGTGAACACTACCGGCGCAGGCTCCGCTTTAAGCGGCGCGGATTCTCACGCGTGCGCTGCTGTTGTTTGCGCTCCATAACCAAGGTGCCATTGGCCTTGGCCTCCGCTTGGGCTTGGCGGCGCTCCTCGCGCTTTTTCTTCTGTTCGGCGGCCCGCTTCTGCCGAATCTTCTTGTGCCACTTAGGCTCAGAGCCGATGCACGTGCCCGCATCTGAGAACGTCATGTTGCCGACTGTCTTGCGACGGCGAAGATGAAGAAGCTCCTGATCATAACGGAACTTCGTAAACACGTTGGGGAAGTCTTCGTTCAGCAACTGGCAGAGCGATATTTCGAGGCCGATGGCGTAGGCCGGATCCCAGGTGCCATTCTCGCGTCGGGCCTGCGGTTTGGCCATTGCGTCCGCCACAATCCCAGCCACAGGCAGAATCTTCTCCGAGTAGATGAAGCACCGCTCGAGATCTGCGCCGGAAGCCAGCGGGCAGACTTGAACGTCGGGAAAGTAATCGTGCCATAGATGCCGGCGATACTTGCAGAGGCCCTGCTGCATCAGCGCATAGAGTTGCTCGGCGATGAAGTCGCCGTTGGTCTCGGACCCGTTGGCGATCGCGTGGCCGTGGAGGTTCATTCGGGTCTCGGCCTGAGGCTGGAGGAGGAACGCGCCTTCCAACTTGTTGCGGTAGCCGTCCACCAGGTGAGATTGATAGAGCTGGTCGAGGGCGTCCTGGACGATCAGGCCCAGGATTCGAGCGTCGTCGTAGCCCATCCACGGGTCCATGGGATCGTGGCGGTTGGGACCGAGCTGGATCGGGTATGGATCGTAGCCACGCTCGCCGTCACCAGGATTGGGGATGTGCGGATCGAAGTCTTTAACGATCCATTTGGAGTTATTCTCGTTGGACGTGAAGCCCAGGGTTAAGAACCACCACGCCTGCGCCTTGGCAAACGCGCCCGAGCCCTCGCAGTACGCCTCCACGAGAACCTTCAGATGGTCGTTCCACAAGCAAAGCGGGCACAGGTCGGGCTTGCGGCAGCGGCGGCTGTTTTTGGCGCTCGACCACAGGCCGCATCGGACGAGGTTGTCGGTGTACCGATATGTGCCAAAGACGATGGGCGTGATGTGAGCAGCCCAGCCGACGTTCTTCTCGAGTTTGTTGAAGTAGCCATCCTCACCATTCAAGGATTCATGGGTGAGTTTGGAGGCGATGATTTCCAGGTAGGTACGGGCCCACGGCTTGAAGTGGCTACGATGATAAAAGAGGAAGTCGAAGTCCTGCCGGTCAAAGGAGCGGTTCTCGTCCCAGATAAAAAAACTGCGATCGTCCGCGTAGTGGTCTTCAAGGAGGTGCTCATATCGGTGAGCCGCGGAGGTTGCACGAGATTTTTCCGAAGATTTAACCAGCTGGCCTTGGAAGCGCTCCTCTTCGTCAAGTGCGTCGAGCATTCTCTTTAACCCAGGCGCATTAACAGGAGTTGCAGCGTCGTTATCCGGATCGTCATCAGGCACATGGACGAGAACGATGCGAGGTTGACGGGAGTGATCGCGGGCTGGCATAGGTCAGAGGACGGGGACTAAAAGGAGTACGAAGAGGACGTTGCTGAGGTGAAGACACGTATTCACCCTATAGTTGCCCGGATGGAGTGAAGGCGGGACGGCGCAGGAGGAAGCCCACTGAAACCCATGTGCCGTGCATACGCTGGAACGAAGCCGCCACAGGGAGAGCCGCGCCAACCCGTGGTCGAAAATCGGGCGCTGACCAGCCCGCCCCATGAGGGGCACGGGCCGGCGCGGCAAAACGTAGTTTATGTCAGACTTTGTCTTCACGGCGATTCGACTGCCGGTGGGCGCACTGGGCCCACGCTAACTACTCCAAGAACTGGATTCCTTGGATGGGTAGCTGCTCAATCTTGAATACTCCGAGCCATGTGTGATCTGAGGAGCTCGATGTCAGGCGCGTGAGGAGGACGGCACGAGGCTAAACCATTCTTGGGCTTGCGCTTTAAGAACGTTGGCTGGACGCCATTCAGGTAGATATGTTAAGTCAATTCCTGCTTCAGACACGGCTCCGCGCCAGTTGCCTGTGAGGGCCGCGCGGTAGGCGACAAACGACAGACGCAGCGCGGTAAACGGGCAACTGATCCCGGTGGCTATCGCGGACCCGTGTATGCCAGCCTGCAAGTCCAGCGCGCCGGTGACCTTTCCATCACGACGGGCGGACGTCCGCAGCAACGCGGCAAGGTTTTGAGGGATGGTCACGAAACGGCCGTCGCCGGATACCAGGATGCGGCCCTCGTCGAGACGAACGTCGGCCCATGTCAGGGTAAGCAATTCGGCTACGCGGAGGCCGGCGAAGGCTGCGATGGTAAGTGCTGTTACCACGGCCGGTCCTGCGACCGAAATGAGACTGTTCAGTTCACCTGGCCGCACGAGCCGGGTAGTGCTGCGGAGCTTGGGCTGACTCTGGTCAACGCGCTTGTGGATGCTTTCCTCACGGGCCAGCGGTTGTACGCCTGGTGCTGTCGTGGCCAATGAGTGATTGATCGCGATCTGGTTTTCGGACCGCGCCGATTTTGTATGACAATGTTTGGTCATACCGCTGAAGAACGCGGTTGTTTAGCGAGCTGGGGGAGACTGAGTTCCGTTACACTTCGTGCCTAGACGACTGGCAAGAATCGCAGGCCCAATGTTGGCGTCCCCGCTAAAATGCCCTAGGACGCGTCGGAGGATCGAATTTTTAAAAATGGGAATTTGTCGCAAAAGCCTCGTGACACGCCTCTTCCAAAAAGTACCCTTATTAGGCCGCTACCACTATACCCTTTAATCGGACTTGACGGGGCCTGGTTTTAGTCAACAACACAAAACCTAGCAGACTGTTTTTCGACCTCCCAAAACCGCCAACGAGGGTTCCATTGCGCCGGCAGAAAACCATCCACAGGCCGGCAACGTTCAATCCTCTGTTAGCCTCTTCAGAGGCCTATTCAACTTCAACCTGCTGGGCTCTTGGCGACCTGATATCTACACCTCTACACTTTGCTGGAGGATGCCCACGCTTGCGGGTTTGCGAGCAATTTTAAATGGACCTGCATGGGGATGGATTGCCGGTGTTCCTTCGCTGACGCGGACTCCGATTTGGACCACGTTAAAAGCATTTTTTAAATATGGTCAGTTGGCTGCCCTGGGCGAGACGTCTGACCATCAATCGAATCACACAAATACGACTCATGGCCTCGCTATGATCGAGCCGGACCTCATAATCGCGGCAGAGTCGTCGCGGCTTGAAAAGCCAGCCAAACGTTCGTTAACGGTCCATCGCTTGGAAAGGACCATGAAACCTTTGGCATGATCACACCGGCGCACGACTTCCAACCTCGGTCGACCAAAGGGACGAAGTTGTTTAACCCACCTGAGCAAGGCTCCCAAGTAGCCACCATCGGCCCAGATCACTTGGATGTGGCCGAACCAACAACCCAGTTGGATGATCTGGCTCTTGGCGTCTTCGCGATTTTGCACCCCTGCGCTTGTGATCGCCACTGCCAGGATCAGTCCCAAAGTTTCTACGGGCAGGTGAACAGCTATTGATGGTCAATGCGGTGCTGAACGCACCCCCTGAAATGCGGCGGCGCTGGTTTGGGTTGGATCGGGGCCGCGGTCGGCCTTGAATCGGCCGGGCACGCGCACCGTGGGCCCAACGGCGCACGAGCCAAGCGTTCAGATGGCACTGATCAACGCGGCCGCTTGCACTTTCGGACAGAGGATCAATTTCAGTAACCAAGGCCCTCCCCCAAACACGGTTTGGACGGCCTGCATGAAGCCCGGGATGTCCACGAGTTCATCGAATCCGTCCATTCGGCGAAGGTAGACTTGGCGAGTGACTGGGCAGGTCATAACAAGGTGCGGTGCTGCCTTTTGGATCCAATCCAGAAGGCGGCTGGCATGATAGCCAACGGGCAATAGCGGATGGCTTTCGGCGAGGATGATTTCACCCTCGCAAACTAGACCCTGGATCTCAAAGTACAGCGCGATCTGCTCGTCCGTGAGTTTCTCGTAGCCGGCCGGCAGCACCGCGCCGTAGCGGTCAACCAATCGCTGGTAGCGGGCGGAGCGTTCGGCACGCTCACGCTTGAGATCGCGCGCGGAGAGGTTCTGGAGGTCCGCGAGCAGGTAATAGTTTCCGACGGGGTCTCCATCGGAGGCTGTTGCAGCCTCCTGCGTCCTGACCCTATAGCGCGTTACGTTGCCGGGAACGGCGTAGGTCCGGGCCGCCTGCCGGGCTGAAACCAGGTACTGGGGGACCAGATAGTGGGGGCAGAGGAGGGTCGGTTGCTCCACATGTCGGCCGTCTGGCAGTACGACGGGTCCCTTGAAACTACTGATCGCTAGCTCGCCGCTGGAGAGGTAGATCGTCTTGATAACCGGATCGACATGAAGAATCCCGCTGGATGGAATGATGCCTCCATCCAACGCCTCGCTCAGGTCAAACGAATAGTCACGGTAGGAGGACTTAACCTGGAGGTGGCGGCCCTCAAGCCTTGCGGCATTGGGATGCAGCCGGCCTAGCTTGGTCCCTTCGATTACACGCAGGGATTTGAAGTACAAGTGCTTGCCGTCGTATGCGCAGGGCCTAGTCCCGCCGACTCCCCACATTGCCGTGACCTCGTCCATTGAGTGACCGGGGATCGTGAAGACATCCTCCTTTTTCCCGATGACCGTAGTGTCCAGGACTGTTCCGGCACTACTCCTTGTAAACACGTGGCGATGGAACACGGCCCAATCACTCCTATTGAAGCGAAGGGAAACCGGCACTCGTACGCATGTGCCGCCGTTGAGGAAGAGAACTTTGAACTCCTGGGTTTCGCGAAGAAACAGATTAACCATTTCGGGGGTGAATTCACGAACCTCCACATCCGTGGGCTTTCGCGGGGATTCCTGGTCAATGATCTCAACAGTCATTGCGACGTCGTCGGGGTGGATGCACAGACAAGGGGGATCCCAGGTCCAGCTGATGTTCGGGATCTGGAAAAAAGCAAGACGAGGTTCGGCGGTGAGCACCGGCAGACCGGCAGCGGGGATGTAGGGCAGTGCAAGCCAGCCTTCAGGTTTCTCCTTTAGCACTGGGATAATCCCGATTGCGGCTGAGCCCTCGCTTCCCTTGATGCTCAGGGGTTTCCCTCGCGGCGCGAATCCGGCGAACTTGCGATCGAAACTGAAGGGAAGGTGGTCCCTTATCGACAGGTCGCGGGGGATCTCGACCTTCGGGGCTTCGAGGAGGAACACTGGTCCCAGTGGGACCGTCTTAACAGTACAGGTTGGAACGGCACAGTTGTTCATAATTTATGTTTGGTGAACGGAAGACGGCAGCGGGATAACCTCACCGAAGGGCGGTGGGTCCGCCATGTCTTGCGGGACAAGCCAGATCGTCTGAAGGTCCTGCGGCGGTGTTCCAGGATAAGTCCCCATGGTGTCGGTGAAATAGATCAAGTGGCGGAAACGTTTCTCTTGGCGCGCATAATCAAAGACCGGCCGAAAATCCGTCCCGCCGCCTCCTCGGAGCGTGTGCCGCATAGGGTCGAGGCGCCGATTGGCGTTGAAGTCGCCGACGAGGTGGACCTCGGTGTCACAACAAACCACGCGGACCAAGGAGTTGCTTGCCAGCGCCAGAAGCCCGTTGAGTTCCGCTATCATCTGACCCAAGAACCGCTCTGAGATGCTCCCAGAAGTGTCAAACGCGAAGATTATGTTTGGAAGTTGATAGCCCCGGTGTCTCGGGAAATAGAACCCCAGCGGACGATACTTTGGATTTGGACGACTCCAGGATATCACGTCAAATCCCCAAGAGAGGGCATGTCGGCGCAGTCGGTCCTGCCACCGCACAGTTGGGTGCAGCCCTGCCTCCGCCAACCGTTCCCAGCAGCCGGGTTCATCACCCTGTCCGTGACGCTGCCGGTGCTCTCGGGCCCGGACCAAGGACTTGGCTGCTGCCGCGCGCGCACTCGCCTCCACATCCACCGTTTTTTGATCGGAGGGTGACTCCAAGAGTTGATCCCAGTTTGCGCCCGGGGCCGTCTTGCCGCGCTCGAGTTCGTCGTAGATCCTCTCTGCGGTCCAGTTGGCGAATCTTTTCTCCCAAAGCCCGAAGGGCTGAGGGCGACCGGTCTTTGGGTCCGCCATAGAGGGCATGACGGCGATCCCCTTGAGCGAGCCGCCCTCATGACAACTGGCTTGCAGCATTCCATTGACGGCGTAATCGCAGGCTGCATTCCAGCGATCAACTTGGCGGCCGTTGCGGCGGGACATGTGGAGAAGGATTACATGGCTCACCTCGTGCGCGACGACAAAGACGAGCTCTGCGTCGGTGAGCTGGCGGCACCAAAGATAGTTGTAATAATAGCGGCAGCCGTCAGTGGCCGCCGTCGCCGTCAGGGCGTTTTCTCCCTCGAGGATATGGGTGGGCAGTTCCAACGTCATGTAGCCCAGGAACGGTTCATAGCGCAGCAGCCGACTGCGCGCGAGGGTCAACCGGTCCTTGAAGATCTCTGGGCTCTCCAGGCTCGCTTTCATTCGAGTAGCTTCCCAAAGGCCTTCAAACAACTCTGCGCGTGCGGCGCGAACGCCACGGCGAATTCCTTCGGTTGGGCCAGTAGCTTAAGATCGGCCAGGCCCGTACGACCGATTTCACGGACACCCTTCCACGCGTCTGAGCAGAGGAATCCGATCGCCACCGAAAGGGAATCCGGCTTTTCCCGAACGTAGGCGCTTATCCGGCCGGCGAACGCCCAGGCTAGGTCCGGCTTTTCCGTCGTGAGCATCGGGATACTCGCTTTGCCCCTTAGAACCTTGCCAATGTCGACGTTGAGCTCCGCGGAGTGACTCAAGGCGAGGAACCCGGCGAACACCGCCGCAGTGCCAGGGCCAATGGAGGCGGCGATGGCATCTCCGGCGGCATCGCCGGGGAACAGGCTCAGGGCCTGACTAGCGGACGCCCAGGTCCGGGGCGTCGGGAAGGCTTCATCCGCGATTTCGGAATGTTTGTGGAGATAATCTGGATTCCAATTCAAGAAGGCGATTATCCGCGGGTCGATAGAGTTCTGGAGCGCCCATTTCTTGAACGCATCAAGGGAACAGCGCAGATGATAATGTTGGAATCGGGTCCGCAACGGATCGGGCATCGCAAACGTCTGACCGTTCTCATGTCCATAGTTGGAAGCAGCCACGATGTTCCAACCGGGGAGCAAGACGTGCGGGCCGCAGCGACGGTCGAGGACCAGCGAAAAACAGGCGGCCTGCATCGCTGGCTGGGCATGGCTGAGTTCGTCCAGAAACAAGACACCGCGTTGGGGGAAGCGATCTTCCTGTCCGACCACCGGTAGTTCGTCGGGCGCCACCCAACGCATAACGTCTTCCTTGAGATCCGGTAAACCGCGCAGGTCGGTTGGCTCCATGAGGGCGGTGCGAAGGTCCACCAAGCCCCAGTCGTTTATCACTTGCAGGGCGCCGGTGGGCGTGCGGCCTGGTTTTGGACTCCACACTTTCGCGTCGTCGCTGATCACTGAGACTGCCTGTCGCACAACGTCGCTCTTGCCGACGCCCGTCAGGCCCCAAAGCATCGGCGGCAGGCACAGCGCGCGATTGACCAAGAGTACTGCAAAGAGCGCGATGATCTCGAACGTGGTGAGGCCAGAGGAGGAAGAATTCATATTTCTGGAGGTGCTTGGAACTCAATATCGAGTCACAGACTACGAAACTGATGCGCCCGTTCCGCATCCGACGCGTAGCTCCCGTTGGCAGGGTCGTGGCGCGGTACCTTGGACGAGTTGGAGAATTGTGCGGTCATTGGTTCGTTCATAGTTTCTTCGAGGTCGTTGCGCGGCCGTGAAGCAGGCGGAAGGCCCCTGACCTGGTTGGCCAGCGGCGGCGCGATTCAATCTGTGTTGCGGTTGGCATGACGCCATTTTGCTTCTCCCTTTAAGAACGGCATATTTCAGGGCGCACGGAATGTTGTTCGTGAATGTTGCGCCCGCCAGATTCGCTGTTGGATGCGGAGTAGGCCCGGCCCGACCGCCAGGGCGGGCTGGACGAAAGCTCTATCAAGTGCTTTTCCCGCCAGTTCGTTAAGCAATTGCCCGGGGTTGTGGCTATTTGTTGTGGCTATTTGTGCGAGCGCCGAACGCGTCGCGTCGTCACCATAAACGGGAAAACTCAGGTCAGTCGACCCCACAGATCTATTTAGGTTGCATTCGTCACCGTAAACGGGAAAACTCGATAGAGCCGATGCCCGAGACGTGCGAACATAGATGGGTCAAGAACGGAACACGCAGCGACCATAATAGCGGTTTCGTACAGCGGTGGGTGTGTACCAAGTGCGGAAAGCCGCGCAACGACTACGAACATGATCCCGGCGCGACCCGGTTGCAGGCGCTGGCGTTGTTGTCAACCAGGCGGCTGTCGCTCGATCAAGCCGAGTACCTGACGGGTCTCAAGTCCGAAACTATCGCCAAACACTTGAGGTCAGTGGTCGCCGACCCGGGGCGCTGGGCTGAGGCACGGGAACAATTGTCGCACCTTGGCACCGGCGATCAGGAACTGGATTACCTTTCCTCGATTGTTTACAATGCGAAACTTACAGATCAGCGTTTGCAGGGTTCTGGGCCGAATCTCCATATGGGCCTGACAGGATTGAAGAGGCGGATTGAATCGGTAATGGGTTGTGAGGTCGTTGTCGGAACCTCGAGACAGGGAGTACGCGTCTGCCCGAAAAAGGATTTCGACGAATTCATGCGGAAGATAAGGAGACTCCCGATCGACAGGTTAACGACTACTAAACGGCTATCGCCGGAGGAGTTGAGTGTGCTTCGCGAACTTCACACTCCCGGCGCGGGAGCGAAGCTTCTTAGCATTTTCCAATCACGTGAAATTGACCCGATCACACGCAGGCTGCGGCCCCCCAAACTGACTATGAGGTCGTTGGCGGATGCCTTGAAAATGGACGTCGGAACATTCACCGGCATTGCCGTCGCGCTCGTGCGCAAACTGAGACGACTGACCGGCCAGAAGAAGCACTGAAAGCCAACCGCGAAATCATCACTCCGACCGATCGGCGCTAGAATTATTGACCCGACCGAACTCCGCGCTACGAATGGTCTTGGCCCGCTCGCGCAGCATTGCGGCAATCCCAGGTCCGGGGAGTGCGGCAGATGTCGCGGATTGCGCACGCCGTTGTTGGCTGGCGAAATGTGCGGACACTTCCCCCCAGTCGAACCGCACGGTGCGCCCGATTTTGCGAAACGGCACCAGACCCTTGCTCATCCACGCATCGATGGTCCGCGACGTTACATTCATCCGCGCCGCCATTTCCTTTTTCGTGATATGTTGATTATCGGCACTAAATTCATTCTTCATCGTTCATGTGGCGGGACGAGGCACGGGACCTCGGGCGCCACAGAGAAGAACGGTGGAATTTCTTACTGCAAGAGATGGAGGGCTGAGAGCCTGCGCGTAAACGCGAAAAAGGGCTGCCCCAATGGGACAGCCCTTTCGTCATTAAGGTTGTGTCAACGAAGTCTCAAACTGCCTGCTCAACGGGCTGAGGCTGCCACCGCGGTAGCCTGCGGCACGGGTATCACGTTGGCCGGTTGATCCGGGCTGATCGCGAACCACTGCTTCGCGGCCGACTCCGTGACCGCCTTCAGGTAGTGCCGGTAGATCATCTGCGGGCTATTTCCGGCTTCAAATGCCACCTGCGGCACATTCTTGGTCAACGCCGTCCGGTAGCTGATGAACGAGTGACGCAGGCCGTTGCGCTTCCATTGAATGCCGGCCCGTTTGGCTAGGCGGGCAAACACAATGGCGAGATTGTTGTACGGGCACACGGTCCCAGAGGCCTTCTTGTGCGGCATCAACCAGGCGAGGAGGTTATCCGACAGCGGCACGATGCGCCGCTCCTCGCACTTTGCCACCGAATCAGGCACGATGATGTGCCTCTCGGAGAAGTCAAAGTGCTCCCACTGCAGCCGCTTGAACTCCTCGGCCCGGATGCCAGCAAAGCCCATGACCGCCAGGGCGACGCGGTGATCGCTCTTGGCATTGGCCAGGAGCTTGATCATTTCCTCCGGCGTAAAGACTTTGATCGCGAGCTTCATCCGGGAGCGCTTGGTCGGCCGCGGCACGCCTTTGTGGTCCGCCGGCAGGTAACCCTCGCTCAAGGCGAAGTTAAACAAGGTCGTGAGCGTGGTGCGGAGATTGTGGCGCGTGCGATGGCTGACGTCTCCAGCCAGCAGGTACTCGCGCATCTCCTGGGGCCTAACCCGGCTGATCGGACATTGGAACGCCTTGGCGAATTTGTGCAGGCGAACACGCAGGTCGCGAAGGTAGATCTTCCCTACCTCGCCTTCCTTCTCCTTAAGGGCAAGAAGTTGGTCAACGACCTCGCGCACGGTGATATCGGGCGAGTTTTGCGGCCGGTTCTCTACGAAATATTTGATGGCCTCCGGCAGCGTCGCCTGGCCAGCGAGCTGTCGGTGATTGTCCGCGATGAGCGTCGCAGCCTGACCAATCGACAGGCCTAATGGCGCGAGCGTCTCGATGGCCGTCTGGAAATCGAAGGCGTCGCGGCCACGGAGGGTGACGAAGTGGTCGCGATTGGCGGCAATTTCCCGCACCGCAATGTCCGCGAATTTCTTCGCAGAAGAGTAGGAAGGGAATGTGAGCCGCTGCATCGAGCCATCGACATCGTAGTAGCGCACCTCGAAACGTTCGGCCTGGCGGTGTTGTTGGTGATAAATCGTGGCTGTGCACGACTTGTGTTCGACCGTTTCCGGGAAGGTACAATTCTGTTTCATCGTGCCCTCTCAGAACAGAGTTTTTCGACCTCGAAGGTCGAATTTGTCATACAATCGTCATACAAAGCCCATTTTGGGGGATAAGGGGTCTGTAGTACGATCCGTCGCTCTGCGTGCAAAGCATTGCACGCACGCGTGTTGCGGTGAAAAAACTGGACCGGTAGAAGATGGAGCGAGCGAAGGGATTCGAACCCCTGATTACGCTCGGCTTCGATCTTGGCTGGGGTTCCTCTAATCCGTGGGGAACATGATCCAGCCTTGCACGGAGCACCGCGCCCGGGCAACGCCAAACAGGGCCAGGACGTGCCGACACCAGCGGGGGCATAAACGGGAGGTTCCGGCCCGGGATCGCTCGCAGTGGCTTGGCCGGCGCGTTGGGCGCCCGAACGGCGGCACACTACGCCCACCGAGGCGCGCGGCAATCGAATTCGTCGCGACCCTTAGAAGCAAAAAGCCCGCCCCGGTTAAAGGGCGGGCCGTGGTGGGGGTCGTCACCTGCTAGGGGGCAGATGGTGGGGGACCAAATAGGGGAGGGATGCCTTCCGGCAAGTCGTACTCCATCAATGGGCGAGTATCAAGCGAGGCCGCAAGGCCTGGATCTTCGTCTTCAATTTCCTCGAGGTGCTGGCGATAGAAGAATTTGATCCTTGCCTGAAAATGCCGCTCGAAGTCGTCTCGCCCAATCCCAGCATGCATCGCGAGCTCGCCGACAGTCGCAATAAGAGCTTGGTACATCGCCCGCATCTCAGCTTTTAGCGCTGCCTCCCGTTGAAGCCATAGACCTTCTCTGGCGTTCCCGTGATGAAAGGCATTCATCGCCAAGGTTTCCAGATCAGCGACACGATCCTCGATACTCTTTTGTTCGTCAGGCATTGGGGCTCTTTCGTGGTTGGTTCTTGGCTAGGATTGCGCTTCCGCGAAACTTTCCAAGCCTTGTTTGATCAGGACCCAGACGGGCGTACCGCTTACCGCAGACATCTCCTTGAACTTCTGGACGGTGCTCGGCTTAAGCTCTGCCTGTTCCGCCAGTACCTGCAGGACGGCTTCATCCAGCAAATCAGGGTCGAAGGATTTGGAGGAGTAGCCCCCGACCGAGGCAACCACATGGTTGACAAGCGCCGCATTGACGAGCGCCTCCGGGGGGATGTTGATACGGCTCGCAAGCACCTGGCCTTGCTCCGCGAGTTTTCCGCTAATGCCGATGGTGCCGGCATCCCAGGTAACGGTTGACCCGTTTCCGGTTGAGCGGTTGGAGGTGGGGCGCCGGGTGGCGCGGGGGGTGGTGACTGTGCTGTTCACTGGTTTCCTTTTGGTTGCGCAAAACACATCGGCAAACGTGTAAAACATCCGCCCACACGGGAGGATTTGTTATGCCAGTGCGTTATGCGAGAGGCTACTGAGGAAACCGCGAAGTTGACGAAACCCTTGATTCTATTGGGCTTCTGGTGCGCTGGTGGAGCCGAGGGGATTCGAACCCCTCAGTCGCGGTAACTGTAAAGGTCAGTCTTTGGTTCAACTGACCACGCCAGCCAACCTCAACTTAGGAATCGCAGTGGTCGTGAGGAAAGCTGTTTGGTTGAGCAACCGGTGCAACTGAAGGCGCAAGCAGAGAGTCGTCCAGGAGAGAGGAATCAAACTTCGGGGGTGGCGGCAGCGCAAAGGCGCGCAGCGGGATCGGTTGGAGTAATGAGCAGCGCTCCGTTTGGAGCTGTCCGGCGAGGGGATTTTTTCCGAATACTGGAGGAGCGCTCCTCCGTGGTCCCAATCCAAACCTTGAAGTGTCCAGGGGACAGCTCTGTAAAAACGAAGTGCTTCTTTAGCTGGAGACGTTTGATCGCAATGATCACCGAGAACGGACTCTTCTTGGAGTACTCCACCATCACCACCTGATCAGGCTGGAGCGCCTCCAAAGTCTTCCGCAACGGGCTTTTTCGACGCCCCGCAGGTAAACGGGCAGGACCGCCTGATACAGCGTTGCCCTGATCTACTGCACTTTCAGCGTTCATAAGAACCTCCCTAGTATACGACAAATGCCTCGGCGCGTGTGGAAAACACCGCAACTTACCTCCAAAAGCTACCGCTTAACTTATAACAACGTTCGAGCGGACCGGACTGAGTTATAATATCTCGTCTGGACGTTGAATCATGCAAAACCAATCGACAGCAAGGTACCGGGGGTTCGTGAACATAGAGCTTGAAGCCCGGCGCCAGCTAGAAAAAGTCCTCGATAACTGCAAGGGAAAACCGGTTCCGTTGAATACCGAGCTGCGGCAGGAAGTTATACGACAGTTGCGGCACCTGGCTCAACGGATCATCTTGCATGCACTGGAAGGCCGGACCGAGCCGACGGAAAAGCACTTTGGTTACGAGTGGGAGGCTGCCCTGCACCGGATGGAGATAAACCCCGGACGCTCAGAAGCCGCCCGTTACCTGCTGGAACAAACGCCCACCATTGATCAGAAGTTGCAGGAGACGGCCATTCAGAAGCGACTGGCGCTGGAATGGGTCTACCAGCAGACGGCGGAACGCATCCGCCAGTTCACCCCCTACTTTTCGCGGGAAGACCGTGAACTCGAGAACTGGAGAGAGCAGTGCCCGGAAGCATACCGGGTATGCGTCGGTTGGTGGCCGAGAGTGAAGCCGCAGCGCATGCGGAGGGGCGAAATGAGCATCTGGAACCGATCGGGGAACTAACTGATGAGCTTGTGCTGTGGAGGGTGGCCATCGCAGGCATGTCGAAGCTTGATGCCGAGTCGAGAGCGCGTCGGCAAAGACCTGCGTCAGGGTCCGGGGGATTGCGAGGCTAGCATGCTCGAAATTCGCTCCAGTTGTCAGTACCCGAGGCTATCAAAATGCACGGATATCCTTGCGATCAACACAAAGTCGAATGTCGGCGACAGGCTCTCCCGAGGCGTCACAGGGCAGGCAGGTGGCCAGCCGTCAGGTGGCGTGCTCGTCGGTCAGGACGTGGGGTGACGGGGCGACCGTCGGGCAGCTTGATCCGGTCTGCCTTGGCGATGTAGATCCTACCGGGCAGGAACAGGTAGTTGGTGTGCGGGCCGCAGAGCGGGAGGTTGGCTGGCTCCGGGGACTCGCCGTTGTAGCCCAGCTTCTCGCGGGCGGCGGTCAGGATAGTGCGAGCCTGGCTGACATCCGGGTGGACGTAGCGGGCGAAGATGCGCGGATCGGTGTGGCCGGTGATCTTGGTGGCCATTCCAGTGTTCATACCGGCGTTGGCCACGAGGCTCACGAAGGCGTGCCGGAAGGCGTGGAAGCGCTTGTGGCTGGGCGTGCCGACCTTGCGGCAGAGATACCGGAAAGCCGCACAAGCCTTGGCTCCGGGTTGCGCGGGGTCACCAACGGCGGCCGCGCAGGATGGGTCAACGTGATCCTCCGGGGTGTCGTCCGGGTTCAGGTCGCGGCGGACCTTGAGGCCGCGTCCCAACTCGTCGTCGGGCTGGAAGGGGATCATTGCCGAGGTGCCGCTCTTGTGGCGAAGGATGCTGATGGAGCAACGGTCCATGGTGGTGGCTGTGGGCGGCATGTGATCGCCGATCCCATCGCACTGGCGGGCGTTGAAGACGGTGTAGTAGCTGAGGAATGGGATCTTCTCTGGCTCGCCGGTCTTGGGGTCGATCTCCTCGCCATCCAGCCAGCGCCAGAACACCACCGTGCAACCGTGCTCGCTTTTGCGGAGAGCGCGACCAAGCTCGGTGGCTTGTTTGAAGCTGAGCCAATGTGGAGACTCGAATGCCATGGGCTGGCGGAGGAACACGTTCACGCCCCGGTAAGGCTTTTTGGATACGAGGTTGCGCGGGGACTGTTCGCCGCCGCGCCAGGGTTTCTGCCAGGGAACCGTGCCTTGCTGGAGCGGTTCAATCACTCGTTCGGTGATCATCTGATATACTTTGTCGTTCATGGTGTTGTGGTGTGTTAGAAACTGCTGTTTCTTAGGCGGTGAATGGCAGATCTGGTCCTCCGGTTTCCGCACGGTAATGGTCCCGGGCACGGTTCAATTCGTGGTCGAACTCGAGCTTGTTGCGGTCACACCAGTGCATGAGATCAGCCAACAGATCCGCGACCGCATCCTCTTTGTCGGTGCGGGTTTCCACGATGAAGGCTGACAGGGCAGCCTGCGCCCACTCGGAGCGATCATCGTTCATTTGGTCTGGGTCGGGTGGGAGTTTGCGGGAACGCATTGACATAGGGATTGGGGGTCGAGGCAGTGAAAGATCCAACGCCGCCCATTGGTCAAGGCACGGCCTTGCTCCGAATCTACGGCGTAAGTGACGGCGTTGGGAAAGTGAGCTAGGGCTAACAAGGTTGGCTCGTTCATCCGCTCGTGGTTACACACGAGTTCCTTAGTCGCCGAGATTCAGGGTTCCGCCTGCTTGGCATTCGGTCAAAGCGATGGCAGGAAAACAGCGTGCTCCAGTCGCATGCCCCAGGCCGATCACTTGCAGGCCGTTCCCGCCATTCACGATAAGGGCGTGATCCAGTAGATCCAATGGGATCGACGGTGATCAGACCTGAGAGTCCGCTTTACCGATCACCGACCGCGCTGGAATCTCCCTAACCGGTGGTACAGCTGAAAAGAGCATTGCCTGCCAGCATGGCTGTGTCTCGGTGTGGGCCGATGACCTTTCCTTGGAAAGCCGGCGGCACTGTCCCATATTCTCACCAAGCGAGAAGCACTGTTGCACGAGTGCGCATCTTCCGTTCGTCGAAGCGCGATCACGACACGCGTTCTTCAGGGACGACCGTCAATGGCATCCCGCCATCCTAAGCTGGCCAGGGTCCGCAGCTACCGCGCTGCACAACACCAAGCAACCGAAAAATCCTTCTTCTCGAGTGAGTGTGGGTCATTTTTCGAGATCTGAATAAGCAGGCCGCATCGTGTGAGTTCATGGGCACACAAGGCTAATGATGCCTGCGGCGTGGTCGCGCCGTATATTCGTGCGG
>Ga0265314_10002209_pt1 | contig 20295 bp, 19 predicted proteins | sample 4126metaG_FD_203106 | JGI IMG/M metagenome (GOLD analysis project Ga0265314, IMG submission 203106) | Rhizosphere microbial communities from Carex aquatilis grown in University of Washington, Seatle, WA, United States - 4-1-26 metaG | ecosystem: Host-associated > Plants > Roots > Rhizosphere >... | reverse complement strand
GCGGAGGAGATGGGCCGCGCGCTCGCGCCGGTGCCGTTCTCCTCCACCGTCTATCTCTTCGCCGAAGCACTGCTGATCGCGGGCAGCGACGAGCAGAAGAAGCGCCTTCTGCCCAAGGTCGCCTCCGGCGAGATCATCGGCACTTTCGCGCGGGCCGAAGGGCCGGGCGCGGTGCTGCCGAAGAACATCCGCACCACGCTGAAGGGCGGCAAGCTGAGCGGCAAGAAGATCGCCGTGATCGACGGTCCGATCGCCGACTATGCCGTCGTGCTGGCGCAGACCTCCGAAGGCGCCGGCGAGCGCGGGCTGCAGCTCGCCCTCGTCGATCTCAAGGGCGCCGGCGTGGCGCGCAAGACCTGCGAGACGCTGGACGCCAGCCGCGGCCATTCCGACATCGTGTTTGACAACGCGGCCGCCGAGCCGCTCGGCAAACCCGGCGAAGGCTGGAGCGACATGCAGCGCGTGCTCGATCGCGCCGCGATCCTTCTCGCTTTCGAGCAGGTCGGCGGTTCGGATGTCTGCCTTGCGCTGGCGAAGGACTACGCGCTCAACCGCTACGCCTTCGGCCGGCCTATCGCCTCGTTCCAGGCGATCAAGCACAAGCTCGCCGACATGTACGTCTATAATGAGCTGGCGCGCTCCAACGCCTATTACGGCGCCTGGGCGCTGCACACCGGCGCGCGCGAGCTTCCGCTCGCCGCCGCGGCCGCCCGTGTGTCCGCAACGCAGGCCTTCGACTACGCGTCGAAGGAGAATATCCAGACCCATGGCGGCATCGGATTCACTTGGCAGATGGATTGTCACTTCTATTACAAGCGCGCGAAGGAGACCGGCCTGGTGCTCGGCCCGCAGCGCGCCTGGAAGGACAAGCTCGTCACCGAACTCGAAACAAGCAACGCTTAAGCGCGAACAAGAGATACGGGAGTAGAAAATGGACTTCGAAGACAGCCCCGAAGAAGCGAAATTCCGCGCCGAGGTTCGCACCTGGCTCGACGCCAACGCCAAGAAGCGCAGCGGCAAGCGCGAAGTCTCCGCCGACGAGATGGAGAACGGCGCCGCCGGCGAGATGGCGGCGTCCAAGGCGTGGCAGAAGACCAAGGCCAAGGCGGGCTATGCCCGCATCACCTGGCCCAAGGGCATGGGCGGCATCGGCGGCACGCCGATGCAGTCGATCATCTTCGCGCAGGAAGAGGGCAAATACGACGTCGCGAGCGGCGGCCCCTTCGCGATCGGGCTCGGCATGTGCATCCCGACCCTGATGGCCTATGGCGACGAGGCGGCGAAGAAGCGTTTCGTGTGGCCTGCCGTGCAGGGCGACGAGATCTGGTGCCAGCTCTTCTCCGAACCGGCGGGCGGCTCCGACGTCGCCAATCTGCGCACCAAGGCGGAGAAGAACGCCGACGGCACCTGGACGATCAACGGCTCCAAGATCTGGACCACCGGCGCGCAATTCTCCGACTACGGCATCATCCTCACCCGCACCGATCCCAACGTGCCCAAGCACAAGGGCCTGACGATGTTCTACATCGACATGAAGGATCCGGGCGTCGACATCCGCCCGATCAAGCAGGCCAGCGGCGGCTCGGGCTTCAACGAGATCTTCTTCACCGACGTGAAGGTGAAGGACAGCCAGCGCCTCGGCGAAGTGGGGCAGGGCTGGACCGTCGCGCTCACCACGCTGATGCATGAGCGTCTCGCGGTCGGCGGCGGCGCCGGCGGCGGGCTCGACGTGCCGCAGCTCGTGCAGCTCGCGCGCGATCTCGAGCTTGAAGACGGCCCGGCGATCAAGAACGCCGCGGTGCGCGAGAAGATCGCCGACTGGTACGTCCGCTCGGCCGGCCTGCGCTGGACCACCTTCCGCACCATGACCGCGCTCAGCCAGGGCAAGCAGCCGGGGCCCGAGGCGTCGATCGCCAAGATCGTCGTCGCGTCCAAGCTGCAGGACCTCTCGGCCTTCGCGATGGAGCTCGAAGGCGAGGCCGGAATCCTGCAGGGCGCGGAAGCGCCGATGCACGGCCTGTTCCAGGGCGGCTGGCTTTCGGCGCCGGGCCTGCGCATCGCGGGCGGCACCGATGAGATCCTGCGCAACATCATCGCCGAGCGCGTGCTGGGCCTGCCCGGCGACATCCGCGTCGACAAGGACGTCCCCTTCAACAAGATCCCGACGGGGCGGTAATCCACGGCGTCGCGATGGGGGTGGCGCTTCGTTTGCCTGCCTTGGCCAGCGGTCTGCTGGCCTTGGCGGCCTGCGCCGTCGTGCCGGGAGATGCGGTGGACTCTGCGCTGGACGCAATCCATGTCGCGCAGCATGCTTGCAAAGAGAACTGGACGGTCCCCGACAAGTATTGGGCGGCGCGACGGACGAACGACGAATGGCGCGCCTGGATGGCCAGTCCTACGAACGGCGATCCGGATGCGCCGTCGACCTATGTGGAGTTCGACGTCCGGATGGACGCGCATATCGGCCAGGTGAAGGAATGCCGGAAACGCGACGAATAGAAATACCGGCTGGAAAATAGATGGCATGAGCAAGACGATCATTTCGACCGATGACGCGCCCAAGCCCTGGGCCGGCTACAGCCAGGCGGTGAAGGCCGCCGGCCTCGTCTTCGTCTCAGGCACCGCGCCGATGGATGTCGACGGCAATGTCGTCGGCACCACGACGCAGGAGCAGACGGCGCAGTGCCTGAAGAATGTCTCCGCCATCCTGAAGGCGGCGGGCAGTTCGCTCGACAAGGTCGTCAGCGCGACCGTCATCCTCGCGGAGGAAGCCGATTTCGCCGCGATGAACGAGGAATGGGCCAAGTGGTTTCCCCACGATCCGCCCGCGCGCCAGGGCGCCCGCCTTCCGGTGCGGCCCAAGAACATCCTGCTGACCGTCGCGGTGGTCGCCGAGGCATGAACACGATCTCGTCCCCTTGCCTGAAAGTCTGCGTCGTCGACGGCGCCACCGACATCTGCTTCGGCTGCGGCCGCACGCTGCCGGAGATCGCAAGCTGGGGCCGCCTCAGCGAGGAGCAGCGCCTCGCGATCATGGCGACGCTACCCGAACGCATGCGGGCGAAAGGCCTCGTTCCGCCGAAGCCGGCGTCCTAGCCCCGCTTCTTCCACGCCTTCCAGTCCTTGCGCACGCTGGCGGCCATCGCGCTCGCGGCGGCGAAGAGCCAGCCGTCCTTCTGCTTGTCGAGATGCTTGAGGATCTTCGCGCGCGCCCCGCGCGTGCCGCGATGGATGTTCGCCGTCTCGCGCCCCATGGCGTTCAGCACCGCGCGCCGCTCGGCCGCGTCGGCGATGTCGGCCAGCTCGATGTTCTCGCAATGCGGTGCCAGGCGCCGCACGCTCCAGTCCGGTCCGATATGCAGGAACGGGTCCTGCGGCCGGATCGCGCGCGCCAGAAGGCCCGGCGCGTGGCTGGGATCGTGCTTGCCGTCGGTGGCCCAGGCGTGCGCGGAGGGCGCCCGCGCCTTCGTCTCGCGCGCAACCAGGCTTCCATCCACGAGCGCGGTGGCCACGAAGCGCGGCAGGCCCAGGCTTCCCGCGCCGGCGATGCGCTGCCGGAATGCGATCTCCGCTGCGCCGCGCGGCAGATGCGCGACCAGGAGCGCCTTCGCCTCGGCCGGCGGCGCAGCGTTTTTCTCCGCCAGGATCTTCTTCCAGAACTTTTTCGGACTGCGCGCATCGCTCATCGCCAAAGCGCGCAGATCGGTGTGCTCCTCCTCGAGGATGAAGGGCCGCGCGTCCTTCTGCGCCATCGCCAAGGCATAGCCGCTCAGGATTTCCGCCGCCGCGCGCTCGGCGCCGATATAGAGGCTGCCGTCCTCGATCGCGATCAACGCGCTCGCGGCCAGCCGCACCAGATCGTTCGCGAAGGCGCCGCGATGCGCCTCGTCGAAATCGTTGATGCCCCAGGCGAGGCGCGCTTCGCCGTCGCGCCAGGCGCCGAAATTCTCCAGATGCAGATCGCCGACGACCAGGATCGACGGCGCCGCTGCCGCCTCGGGGCACACTTTCGGGAATTGCTGCACCCAGCGGTAATAGGTGGCGCGCAGGAATCCGAACGCGCTCTCGCGCATCGTCGCGTGCTTGCGCTTGAGGTCGCGCGGAACCAGCGGCACGGCCTCGCCGAGCCACGCCTCGTAGCGCCTGGTCGCCTCGACGATGTTCATGGGCCGCCCCTCGCGCGGGCGATCCTGGACCCGCGGTTCCGGCTTGGCTACCGTCTCGTATACTTAACCGGCGTCGCTCAGAGGCTCGCGACCGAGCGGCCAGGGGTCGAGCCGCCGCCCCGCCAGCGCGCCGATCCAGTCGAGGCCCTCGCGCAGCCGCACATTCTCGCCGATCACGATGATTTCCGGCGCCGTGCCGCCCCCGGCCGCCGCGCCGAGCTGCCCAAGCGTCGTGACGGTGACCGCCTGATCGCCGTGCGCGGCATTGCCCACCACCGCGGCCGGCTCGCCTGCATTGCGCCCCGCCTCGATCAGCCTGGCCGCGATCTCGCCGGCGTGGCGGCGCGCCATGAACAGGACCAGCGTCGGCGAGCCCTTCGCCAGCGCTGCCCAATCATGCTTGGGAAGCTGCCCGTCGGCGCCATGGCCGGTGAGGAAGGTCACCGCGTGATTGGTGTCGCGATGCGTCACGGGAATGCCGGCATAGGCGAGCCCGCCGATCCCTGCCGTCACGCCGGGCACGATGCGGAACGGCACGCCGCCGCGCACCAGCGCCAGCGCCTCTTCGGCCCCGCGGCCGAACACGAAGGGATCGCCGCCCTTCAGGCGCAGCACGCGCTTGCCCTTCTTCGCGAGCGAAACGAGGGTGCGCGAGATGTCGGACTGGCGGCAGGACTTCACGCCGGCCCGCTTGCCGGCATAGATCGTCTCCGCGCCCGGCCGGGCCAGCGTCAGCAGCGCCCGGTCGATCAGCGCATCATAGAGAATGACGTCGGCGCTCTGAATCGCATGCGCCCCCAGCACCGTGACCAGTCCCGGATCGCCGGGTCCGGCGCCGGCGAGCCACACCCAGCCACGCGCGAATTCGGGCAGGTTCAGTGCCGCCGCCAGGGCGCTCGTTTCGTTGTGGAGGGACTTGGGCGCGACCATTTCACATCACAATTCTGTAATAATTATCCTATCACAGTCCAACTCTGGAAATAAGCACGCCGACGCGTGACGCAAGTCACATTACCGGACGGCAAACAATTCTATTGCCGAAGGGACACGCAACGTCCTATCGCGGGCGAACGTTAGAGATGCAACTCCCAGCGAAAGGCCGTCCATGAGCGAAAAAGTCGGAGAAATCGTGCGCGCCAGCGGCGACTATCGCTGCGAGCGCTGCCACAAGACCACGCATTTCACGCGTGACGATGTGTTCGCTGCCTGCCCGCATTGCGGCTTCGATACGTTCGACATCGCCAATCCGCGCTTCGAGCGCAAGGACGGCACGCTCGGCCCGCACGAGCCGGAGCCGGACGGCACCTGATTTGGGTAACTTGCCATCCACCCATCGCCACGCCACATAGCCCCGCTCTCCCTATCCGGATTCCCATGACCATTCGCACCGACCTCAAGGCCAACACCTTCGAATACGAGATGCAGAAGCTGATCACGCCGAACGGCTTCCGCGAATATGACGCGCGCTGGCTGTTCGGGAAGGAGATCAATCTCCTGGGCGTGCAGGCGGTGGGGCTCGGCCTCGGCACCTATTTCCACGAGGTCGGCATCAAGCCCAAGGTCGTGACCGGCCACGACTACCGTTCCTATGAAATGTCGATCAAGCAGGCGCTGATCATCGGCCTGATGCAGTCCGGCTGCGAGGTGGTCGACATCGGTCTCGGCACCACGCCGATGGCCTATTTCGCGCAATTCGCGCTCGACTGTCCCGGTCTCGCCGTCGTGACGGCGAGCCACAACGAGAATGGCTGGACCGGCGTGAAGATGGGCGCGGCCAAGCCGCTCACCTTCGGCCCGGAGGAGATCAATCGCCTGAAAGCCATCGTGCTCGGCGAGGAGTTCAAGCCGCGCGCCGGCGGCAGCTACCGCACGGTGGAGAATTTCGGCGCCGCCTATCTCGACGAATTGACCAAGGGCCACAAGCTGTCGCGCCCGATCAAGGTGACGATCGCCTGCGGCAACGGCACCGCCGGCCTGTTCGCGCCGCAAGCCTTCCGCCGCATCGGCGCCGAGGTGGTCGAGGCGCAATGCAATCCCGACTACAATTTCCCCAACTACAATCCCAACACCGAAGACCTGCACATGCTGGACGCGATGGCGAAGGCGGTGAAGGAGAACGGCTCGGAGCTCGCGCTCGGCTTCGACGCCGATGGCGACCGCTGCGGCGTGGTGGACGACAAGGGCGAGGAGACCTTCGCCGACAAGATCGGCGTGCTGCTCGCGCGCGACATGTCGGCGGCGCACAAGGATGCCAAATTCGTCGTCGATGTGAAGTCGACCGGCATTTTCGACATCGATCCGGTGCTGAAGGCGAACGGCGCGACGACGGATTACTGGATCACCGGCCATTCCTACATGAAGCGCCGCTGCCAGCAGATCGGCGCGCTGGCCGGCTTCGAGAAGAGCGGCCACTACTATCTCTGTGCGCCCTATGGCCGCGGCTATGACGACGGCATCGTCGCCGGCATCGCGGTGATCGAGATGCTCGATCGCGCCAAGGGCAAGAAGATGTCGGACCTGGTGCATTCGCTGCCCGTGACCTGGGGCTCGCCGACCATGGCGCCGTTCTGCCCCGACGACAAGAAATACGGCGTGGTCGATGCCATCGTGAAGGAATACGAGGCCGCGAAAGCGAAGGGCGAGACCATCCTCGGCCAGAAGATCGCCAAGCTGGTGACCGTGAACGGCGTGCGCGTGACGCTGGAAGACGGCACTTGGGGCCTCGTCCGCGCGTCGTCGAACAAGCCGAGCCTGGTCGTGGTGGTCGAAAGCCCGAAATCCGAAGAGAACATGCGCGGCATGTTCAAGGACATCGACGCGCGCCTCAGCAGGCACAAGGAAGTCGGCGCGTACGATCAGAAGATCTGAGCCGTCGCGCGCTAACTCCTGCGCCTGTCCCGATCCAGCGGCTTATAGGTCGGCGGGTTCACCTTCGTCGGGTCGGGTGCCGTTGCCGGGATGCCGCGCAGCGCATTGATCTGCAACGTCACATAGGACCGGTCGCGATATTCCGCCGACGTACCCTTCGCCACCAGCCGGCCAGTATTGTTGTCGAGCTGGAGATTGTCCCATTCGAACGCGTCGCGCCGGTCTTCGTGGCGCATCAGCACGTAATTGCCGGCCTCGAACCGCGGATAGGGCAGGCCCGCGATGCCGCCCGACGGCAGCAACGTCAGCGTGTAGCGCGTGCCGTAGCTGTCGCTGTCGATGATGTCGAACACGTTGCGCGCCAGCGACCGCCAGTTCGCCCGCTTCGCCGGATCGGGCCCGAAGGCGCCCTCGGGATCGTCCGCGAGCTGCTGCAGCATCTCCTTGATGTGCTTGGTCGTGCCGATCAGGCGCACCTCGTCGAGATCGATGGTGATCACGCCGCCGGCGTAATTCGTCGGCCCCAGCGTCAGCAGGTTCGAGAAGTTCAGGAACTGGCCGCGCTCGACGTCGTCGGAATAAAACGCGAAGCGGCCCGGATCGGCCGGATCGTTGCTGTCGCGCACCCGCAGCACGATGACCATCTCCTCCTTGCCGCCGAAATCGACGCTGCCGCGGAAACCCGCATCGGGTCCGGTGTAGGCCTGGAGCAGCGAGACATAGAACTTGTCGCCGCTGACGATCGGCACGTCGTTGCTCGCCTCGCCGCCGGGCTGGCCGTTATGCGGACCGGTCAGCGCGTATTTCTTCGACACATCGGTCGGCGCGCCGCGGCCGGAGTCTCGATTGATGTCGGCCTTGCGATAGTCGCTGACGCCTTCATCGACGCTCTCGCACGACGCGACCATCAGCAGCGCCACCGCACACAGCCCCAGCGTGAGCGCGCGAAAGCGAGCGCCTTCCGGCGCCTCCCCCCAGTTCCCCATTAACCCTACCCCTTATCCTTATTGCAGGTATTGGTTGACAACATCGCGGGGGAGTCAATCGGCCAGGCTCCCCACTTTGGGCAGAGCACGAGGCAAGTCTTTGAAATTTCACATGGTAATCGTCCGTATTGGGACGATTTAATGTCCCGGACGCATTTCAAAGCCAGTGCAGGCCGAGCGCGTCGTACAGCATCCGCGCGGCGGTGATCGCGATGAAGAACGCGAACACCATGCGCAGGCTGCGCTTGTCCACGGTGTGCGCGAGATGCGCGCCGATCGGCGCCACCAGATAGCTCGCCGGCGCGATCAGGATGAAGCCGAGCAGGTTCACATAGCCGAGCGAATAGGGCGGCAGATGCGGCGCGCCCCAGCCGGCGATGATCGCGCCGATCGTGCCGGGCACCGAGATGATGCCGCCGAAGGCGCTCGCGGTGCCGACGGCGCGGTGGATCGGCACGCCGAACAGCGTCATCGCCGGCACGCCGATCGTACCGCCGCCGATCCCCATCATGGTGGAGACGCCGGAGATTCCGGCGGGCAGCAGGAAGCCGCCAATGCCGGTCGGCAATTGATCGCCGATCTTCCGCGTATCGCCGAAAAACGCCATGTGCACCGCGACCGGCAGCGCGACGATCGCGAAGAACAGCGCCAGGGCCTGCCCCTTCGCCAGCCCGGCGAGCGCGCTGCCGATCAGCACGCCCACCAGCATCGGGACGAGCCAGCGGCGCAGAAGCTCCCAATCGACGGCGCCTTTCTTGTTGTGCGAACGCAGCGACGACAGCGAGGTGGGGATGATCGTGGCAAGCGAGGTCCCGACCGCGATGTGCATGCGCACATTGGGATCGATCCCCATCAGGTCCATCACGTGATAGAGCACCGGCACGATCACGATGCCGCCGCCGACACCCAGCAGGCCGGCCAGAAGCCCGCCGACCACGCCCGCGATCACCAGCCCGAGCGCGAAGGTGCCGACCTCGCCGCCCGACGCGCTCATGAAGAAATCCATGCCAACCCCGATATCGCCGGGCGCGAGTGAACTTGCATTTGCCGCCGGGTGCAAGAAATCTCCTGCGCGAAGCCGTCGCGGAGCGTTCCATGGATCGTCGATCGGTATTGGGCTTGGCCGCGCTCGCGGCCGTGACCGCGAAATCGCTGGCCGCCGACCCCGTGCCAAGCAGCGACCGGCTGGCCGGCGATCCGGTCGAGACGATCCCGCTCTGGCCATCGACGCCGCCCAGCGGCGCGAACGTCCACCTCGATCTTCAATTGCTGGAGCGCAGTGCGACGCCGGATGCCTTTCACGATCGTTTCGTGACCGACATCGCCGCGCCGCTTCTCACCGTGTTCCGCCCGGACAAGCCTGACGGTTCGGCACTCCTGATCGCGCCCGGCGGCGGCTATCGCCGCGTCGTGATCGACAAGGAAGGTTTCGAGGCGGCGCGGCGCGTCAACGGCTCCGGCGTCACCGCTTTCGTCCTGCGCTACCGCCTGCCGGCGGAAGGCTGGGCCAACCCAGCGGACGTTCCGCTGCAGGATGCACAGCGCGCCATGCGGATCATCCGCGGCCGCGCCGGCGAATTCGGGATCGATCGCAAGCGGATCGGCGTGCTCGGCTTCTCCGCCGGCGGCCATGTCGCCGCCTCGCTTCTCACGCGCAGCAGCGACGGAGTCTACGCGCCGGTCGACGCCCTCGATGCTGAGGATGCGCGGCCCGATTTTGCCGGCCTGATGTATCCGGTGATCTCCATGAACGGCTGGATCGCGCATCCCGGCAGCCGCGAGAAGCTTTTGGGCACGGCGCCGGACGATGCGCAGGTGAAGGCTTATTCGCCGGACCTTCACGTCACGGCCTCCGCACCGCCGACATTCATCACACTTGCCGCCGACGACAAGGAAGTCGATCCGCGCAACGGCCTGTCGATGTTCGCCGCCCTGCGCACCGCGGGCGTCGCGTCCGAACTCCATGTCTTCGAGGAAGGCGGCCACGGCTTCGGCATCCGCGGCATTCAGGGCAAGCCGGCCGCGATCTGGCCCGACCTCTTCCTGCGCTGGGGCGCGCGGCATGGGATGTTCCGCAATGTCGCGGTCTAAGCCGCGACGGGCACCGCGCGATCGAGGAATGCCAGCGCATCGCGCAGTGTCTGCACGCCGGCGCCTTTCTTGGTCGCGTTCTCGCTCAGATGGCGGCGGAACAGCCGCGCGCCCGGTCGCCCGTGGAACAAGCCGAGCATGTGCTTGGTCATCGCATTGAGCGGCACGCCCTCGGCCAGCTTGCGCTCGACATAATCCAGATAGGCCGCCACCGCCGCATCGATGTCGCCTTGCGCGCCGCCGAAGAACCGCGCATCGACCTCGGCCAGGATCGCGGGCGAGTGATAGGCCGCCCGGCCCAGCATCACGCCGTCGACCTGCGCCAGATGCGCCGCGGCCTCGTCCAGCGTCGCGATCCCGCCATTCAGCACGATGGTGAGATGCGGATTCTCCCGCTTCACGCGATAGACCAGTTCGTAGTCCAGCGGCGGCACTTCGCGGTTCTCTTTGGGCGACAGCCCCGCCAGCCACGCCTTGCGCGCATGCACGGCAAAGGTCGTGACGCCCGCCGCGACGCAGGCTGCGATCGTCGCGCGCAGCGAGACCTCGGGCTCCTGGTCGTCGACGCCGATGCGGCACTTCACCGTCACCGGAATGTCGACCACCGCGCGCATCGCCGCCACGCAATCGCCGACCAGTTCCGGTTCGCGCATCAGGCAGGCGCCGAACCGCCCGGACTGCACGCGGTCCGACGGGCATCCGACATTCAGATTGATCTCGTCATAGCCGAACTCCGCGCCGATCCGCGCCGCCTGCGCCAGCCGCTCCGGCTCCGACCCGCCGAGCTGCAGGGCGACCGGATGCTCGCCCGGATCGAAGCTCAAGAGGCGCTCGCGCTTGCCGCGCAGCACCGCCTCCGCCGTCACCATCTCGGTGTAGAGCAGGGCGTTCTTCGACAGCAGCCGATGCAGCACGCGGCAATGCGTGTCGGTGCACTCCATCAGGGGTGCCACGCAGAAGCGGTGGTCGGGTTCGCGCGCGCGCATCGGGCCGGGAACCTAGGAGAGGCAGGGGCGAGATTCAACGCCGCCGCGGGCTGTTTGTTCATGATAAACCCGGCCCCCGCCGCGTTCACGCAGGCCGCCAGCCATCGCGGTGGCGATGGTTAAGACGCGCCCGCACCCCGCTTGGCATCCGTAAAATTACGCTGGGAACTTCTTGATACTGCGCAACTTGGCGCTAACGCGGGGCGCCTAGGCTTTGGCCATGATGATGATGCAAGTCTCCACATCGGACGCCGGAACCGCGGACAGAATGCCCGCGTCCGCGATCATCGAAAGCATGATGCGCAGCGGCACCGAAGAGATCGTCACCGTCGACTGGCTGCTCAAGCAATCGCCCGGCGCGGCGCGCGAGACGCTGATGCTCGTCCTGGCGCTGACCGCGCTCATTCCCGGTGCGTCGCTTCCCGCCGGCCTGATCCTCATGCTCCTCGCCATCCCCATGCTGTTCGCACAGGACGGCATCTGGCTGCCGCGCTATGTCGCCGACCGCACGATCTCGATGCAGCGCCTGGCGCGCCTGGTCGATCGGGTTCTTCCCGTCCTGCGCTGGCAGGAACGGATGATCCAGCCCGTCGCGCAGCGGCTCGTCGGCCTGAGCCGCCCATTCGGCGCGCTTCTCATCGTCGCCCTGGCCGCGACGCTGCTGGTGCCGCTGCCGCTCAGCAATGTGCCGCCGGCGCTCGCCATTGCGCTGATCGCGGTTTCCTATCTGGAGGCGAGCGGCGTGCTGCTCGCCGTCGCCGCCTGCTCCGGCGTGCTCTCGCTCGCCGTCACCGGCAGCACGGTATGGGCCGCCGTCGATGCCGCCCGGGTGGCGCTGGGCTAACGCCGGCGCCGCAGGTCTTTCAAGATTTCCCGCGACGCGTTGTGGCCGGGCGCGCCCGTCACGCCGCCGCCGGGATGCGTGCCCGATCCGCACATATAGAGTCCCGCGACGGGGCTGCGATAATTGCCGTGGCCCAGCACCGGCCGCGCCGAGAAAAGCTGATCGAGCTCCAGTCTGCCGTGCAGGATGTCGCCGCCGACCAACCCGAAGATGCGCTCGAGGTCGAGCGGGCTCAGCGCCTGCATGCCGAGCACCGAGGCGCGGAAGCCCGGCGCATGGGCGTCCACCGTGTCGATCATCAGCCGCGCGACCTCGTCGCGATGTGCATCCCACCCGCCGGGCAACGCCGGCGCGACATGCTGGCAGAACAGGCTCGCGACATGGCGCCCCGGCGGCGCCAGCGTGTCGTCGACGACCGAGGGGATCAGCATCTCCACGATCGGCGCCTTCGACCATCCAAACGCCCGCGCGTCGCGATAGGCCCGGTCCATATAGGCCAGGCTCGGCGCCATGATGATGCCGGCGGTGAGATGCGGCCCGGCCTCTGGCAAACAGGTGAAACGCGGCAGCTCCGACAGTGCGACATTCATGCGGAACGTGCCCGAGCCGTTGCGATAGCGCGCGATCCGCTCGCGAAAATCCTCCGGCAGTGCCGCTTGATCGATCATCTTGCCGAACAGCAGCTTCGGATTGAGGTTCGACACGACGCGCCCCGCGCGCAGCGTCTCGCCGCCTTCCGTCGCCACGCCCACCGCGCGGCTTTTCTCGACGACGATCTCCTTCACCGCGCAATTCGTGCGGATGTCGACGCCATGTTCGCGGCACGCCGCCGCCATCGCCTGGGTGATCGCGCCCATGCCGCCGATCGCATGGCCCCAGGCGCCCTTAATGCCGTTCACCTCGCCGAAGACGTGATGCAGCAGCACATAGGCCGAGCCGGGCGTGTAGGGGCTCGCATAATTGCCGACGATGGAATCGAAGCCGAGCACCGCCTTGATCGGATCGCTCTCGAACCAGCCGTCCAGCCAGTCGCCCGCCGATTGCGTGAAGAGCGAAAGCAGGTCGCGCCGCCCCGTGAGGTCGAGCCGCGTCAGCCGTCGCCCCAGGCTGGCACTTTTCAGCAGCTCGGGCAGCGCCGCGGTCCATCCGTCCGAGGTGAGGTTGGGCGGCGTCGTGAGCACCATCTCGCGCAACACATCCGCGATCGCCTCCAGCCGCGTGCCATAGGCGCCGATTCGCGCCGCATCCTTCGCGGAGAATTTCGCGATCTCCGCCGTGCTCGTGCCGGAGAGGTATTCGCGGTCGTTCACGGGCAGGAAATTCGACATTTGCCGGTTGACGATCTTCAGCCCGTGCCGCGCCAGCTCCAGGTCGCGCACGATTTTCGGATTGAGCAGCGAAACGGTGTAGCTCGCGACCGAATTGCGGAAGCCCGGAAAGAACTCTTCCGTCACCGCCGCCCCGCCGACGACGCCGCGCCGCTCCAGCACGGTCACCTTCAGTCCCGCCCGCGCCAGATAGAACGCGCAGACCAGCCCGTTATGCCCGCCGCCGACGATGATGACGTCCGGATCGTTCATCAGGTGCCGGTGAACCGCCCCGGCCGGCGTTCCGCCACCGCGCGCACACCTTCGGCGAAGTCCGCGGTCTTGCGCAGGGCCGACTGCTCGATGAACTCGTGATCGGTCTGCGCCTTGACCCGCTCCGCCAGTTCGCGGCGCAGCGTCGCGCGCGTTGCCTGCACCGCCAGCGGCGCCGCCTCCGCGATCTCGCGCGCCAACCGAAGCGCCGCGTCGCGCAGTTCGCCGAGCGGTACGACCTCGTCCACCAGGCCCCAGGCGAGTGCCTCCTCCGCCTTGATCCGCCGCCCCGTCAGGCACATCAGCGCCGCGCGCTGCTCGCCGATCACCCGCGGCAGCGTATGCGTGATCCCGAAGCCGGGATGGAATCCGAGCTTGACGAAATTCGCGGTGAACCGCGCCTCCGGCGCCGCGACGCGGAAATCGGCGACCAGCGCGAGCCCCAGCCCCGCGCCCACCGCCGCGCCCTGCACCGCGGCGACGATCGGCTTGCGCACTGCGAACAGCCGCACCGCTTCGACATAGAGTGCGTTGATGCCCTGGCTCGCATTCGGATTGACGATGCCCGACGGCGCGGTCAGGTCGGCGCCGGCGCAGAAGCTCTTGCCCGCCGAGGTCAGCACGCTCGCCCGCAGCTCCCGTTCGGCATCGATATGCTCCAGCGCATTGGCCAGATCGCACATCAGGTCGACAGTCACATGATTGTGCGGCGGCCGGTCGATGGTGAGCACCGCGACATGCCCTTCGCGCGCCACCGCGACTTCGCCATAGTGGTCCTTCATCGTTTCGCCCCCAGAAGGTTTCGCGCCACGACCCATTTGTGCACTTCGGTCGGGCCGTCATAGATGCGCATCACGCGCAGCTTCGTCTGCATGAGCTGCAGCGGCAATTCCTTGGTCATGCCCATCGCGCCATGCGCCTGCATCGCGCGGTCGACGATCTCGTACGCCATCTCGGTCGCGAACGCCTTGATCATCGAGATCTCGAGCCGCACATCGCGTCCCTGATCCAGCTTCCAGGCGCAGTCATAGGTCATCAGCCGCGCCGCATGGATTTTCGTCGCCGCGTCCGCCACCCACCACTGGATCGCCTGGCGCTCCGACAGCGGCTGGCCGAAGGTCACGCGCGTCGGCGCGAAGGCGCAGATCATATCGAGGGCGCGCTGCGCCATGCCGATCGACCACGCCGCCATCTCGAGCCGCCGCGTGCCGAGCCGCAATTGCATCGGCGCGAAGCCCTGGCCCTCGGTGCCGAGCAGCTTCCAGCCCTCGACCCGGCAATCCTCCAGCGCGATCTCATAGGTCGCGGCCCCGCCGATCATCGGAATGCGGCGCAGCACGTTGAAGCCCTTCGTGCCCTTGTCGACGAGGAACGCCGAGATGCCGCCGCGCGCCCGTTTCTCCTTGTTCGTCACCGCCATCACGATGGTGAAGTCGGCGTGATCGGCGCGACTGATCCAGATCTTGCGCCCGTTGAGCACCCAATCTTCGCCGTCGCGTGTCGCGCGCGTGATCATGCCGGCCGGATCGGCGCCCGCGCCGGGCTCCGAGATACCGATGGCCGACACCGTCTCGCCGCGCACATAGGGTGCCAGATAGGCCTCGCGCTGGCGCTCGTTCACCGTCGCCATCAGCATGCGCAGATTGGGCGAATCCGGCGGCAGCGTATAGGGCGTGACGGTGCGGCCGAGCTCCTCGTTGACGCCGATCATCGCGACCGCCGGCAAATCCGACCCGCCGATGTCCTCCGGCGCATCGAGACCCCACAGGCCGAGCTCCTTCGACACCTTGTCGATCCGCGCCGTCTCCTTCGGCCCGATGGAAAGCCCCTGGCCCTTCGCCTCGCGGTCCAGCACGCCGGCCTCCAGCGGCATCAGCTCGTCCTCGACGAAGCGATGCACCAGGTCTTTCAGCATGCGATGTTCTTCGGAGAGCTCGAAATCCATGGCGTCAGTCCTTCTGAATGGCGATGTTGCTTTCGATCAGCGCGGCGATCTCGCTGGCGGCGAATCCCGCCTCGCGCAAGATCTCGGTGGTGTGCTGGCCGAGCTGCGGCGCCAACGTGCGGATGCCGGCGGGCGTGCCGGCGAATTTCGTCGGCGGCCGCACCATGCGGATCGCGCCCTCGCTCGGATGCTCGACCGTCTCGAACAGCCCGACGGATTTGAGCTGCGGATGTTCGGCCAACTGGTCGAGGCGATAGATCGGCGTCGCCGGGATATCGCAATCCGCGCACACCGCCATCCACTCCGCCGTCGTCCGCGCCGGTGTGATCGCGCGCATCGCGGCATAGAGCTTGGGATTGTTCTGGTTGCGCAGCGCCCGGTCGTCATGCGCCAGCTCCTCGCCGATCTCCGGCCGGCCCGCTGCCGCGAAGAAGGCGCGCCAATGTCCGGCGGAATAGGGCAGCAGCGCGATGAACCCGTCCTTCGTCGGCGCCGGCTTGCGGCCGCCTTCGAGCAGCCGCGCATAGCCCGGCGGCCCGATCGGCGGCTCGAAAGCCAGCCCGCCGATATGCTCGGTCAGCACGAAGGCCGCCATGGTCTCCAGCATCGGCACCTCGATGTACTGCCCGGCGCCGTTGCGCGCGCGATGGAGCAGGGCGGCCAGCACCGCGTTCACCACCGCCATGCCGGCGGTCTTGTCGGCGATCAGGCTCGGCACATAGTCCGGCGTCTCGCGCCCGGTGCTCGCCACCGATGCGAGGCCGCTGCCGGCCTGGATGATGTCGTCGAAGGCCGGCTTGCCAGCATCCGGTCCGTCCTGGTCGAAGCCCGTCGCCGCGCAATAGACGATGTCCGGCCGGATCGCCGCCACCGCCGCATAGCCGAAGCCCAGCCGCTCGATCGCCTCCACCCGCATATTGTGCACGAAGACGTCGGCGGTCGGGATCAGCCGGCGCAGCGCGTCGGCGCCTTCTTTCGTCTGCAGATCCAGCGCGATGGATCGCTTGTTGCGGTTCAGCGTCAGGAAGATCGAGCTCATGCCGCGGTTGCGCGCGACGCCGTTCAGCCGCATCAGATCGCCCGACGGGCTCTCCACCTTCACGACATCGGCGCCGTAGTCGCCCAGGATCTGCGTCGCGAAAGGCCCGAGCACGACCGCGGACAGGTCGAGCACGCGAATGCCCGCGAGCGGTCCCAAAGCCTTGTCGTTGCCGGGGTGAGCCATCGCCGTCATGCTAGGCCGCGGTGCGAAGCTCCCGCAACTCGCGTGCGCCCCAGCCGGCGTTTTTCACATCCGTGAAATGCCGCGCCGCAGCGAAGCCAGGATGGCGTCGCGTTTTCGATCCAGTTCCGGCACGCTGCCGGCGACGCCGATCGCAAAGGTCCGCCGCAGGACGCCGCCGGGCAGCAGCATCGCGATGATGCCGACGCCGCGCCTGACCGTGTGCCGCGAAAAGACATAGCCGTCGCGTTTCACCGCCGCGATGTTCCTCTTGAGCGCCGCCCGGTCGACGCGCCGTCCCGTCGCGATGTCGATGCGCCGGCACAGGCGCTCGATCTCCGCATCCGATTGCCGGCTGAGCAGCAGCCAGCCCATTCCCGAATTGGCCAGCGGCCGCAGCGTGCCGGGCGTCACCGCGGCGCGCATCGGCTCGGCGCCGTGCACCGCATGGACATATTGCGCGCTGAGATCGCTCTGCGTCGCAAGCAGCACGCTCTCGCCGGTGGCGCGATACAGCCGCTGCATCAGCCTCAGCACGCGCCCATCCGCGAACAGCGCGCCCTGCACCCAGGCGCCCAGCGAGGCGATGCGCGTGGTCGGGAAATAGGTCCGCGTCTTGCGCTCGTAATCGAGATAGCCGAGCGCGACCAGGCTCTTCAGGATCGCCGCGCCGCTCGACGGCGCGAGGTCGAGCGCGCCGCGCACGTCCTTCAGGGTCAGCGGCCGACGCTCGCGCTCGAACAGTTCGAGCACATCGAACACACGCTTGGCAGATTTGACGACGGCGGCGGCCATGGCAGGACCCTACCCTCCCCTCAAGGGGAGGGTAGGGTTCATTCCCCGATATTCGCCTTCAGGAACCGCTCCAGATTTGTCAGCAGCTGCATCCGCGTTTCGGCCAGCGTCATGTAGTGGTCGTCCTTGTCGAAGGTCACGAATTCGACCTTCTTGCCGGCGCGTTCCAGCGCATCGCGCTCCGCCTCGCCCTGCGCATAGGGCACCGTCGTATCGAGCTTGCCGTGCATCAGAAGCACCGGCGCGCGCACCTGGTCGGCATGCAGGGCGGGGGAGGTCGCATCGATCCGCGCGGAATCGTCCGGCTGGCCGATGCGCGATTCCCAGAACGACACCGAACTGGAATGCCGCCCATGGATCTTGCGCTCGTAATCCATCATGCGGCCGAGGTCCGCAACGCCGGAGACGCTGACGGCGCAGGCATAGAGATCGGGCGTGAAGGTCGCGCCGGCCAGCGCCGCATAGCCGCCATAGCTGTCGCCCACGATGCAGATGCGTTTGGGATCCGCGGTGCCGTCGGCGATCAGCGCCTTCACGCCGTCGGTGATGTCGTCCTGCATCTTCAGGCCCCATTGCCCGAGCCCCGCATCGGTGAAGGCATGGCCATAGCCTTTCGAGCCGCGATAGTTCGGCTGGAACACGGCATAGCCGCGGTTCGCCAGGAACTGCGCCCACCAGTCGAAGTGGACGGCATCGCGGAGGTCCGGCCCGCCATGCGGCATCACCACCAGCGGCAGGTTCCTGGCCGGCTTGCCCGGCGGCAGCGTCAGATAGGCGGGAATGGCGAGCCCGTCGCGCGCCTTGTAGGGATAGGGCTTCTCCACGCCGAGATCGCCTTCCGAAAGCCCGGGATAGGCGGAGGCAATCTTGGTCGCCATATGGCTGTCGCGATCGAGGAAATAGAAGGTCGGCGGCGAAGTCGGCGCCTCGACCGAAACGATCGCCTTGGCGCCGTCCTGCGTCACCGACACCGCATGCGCGTCCTTGCCCGGGAACACCGCCTCGATGCCGCGCTGGAGCGCCTCGCGCGCCGGATCGAAATAGACATATTCCATCTTGTCGGCCATGAAAGCCGCGCCGATCACCCGCCCGGTCCAGTCATCGGTCAGCGCTCCCCAGACATCATAGGTCGGGTTGGTGAACAGGTTGGCGCCGGACTGTCCGTTGTCGAGATCCAGCCGCCCGATGGCATCGCGCCCGTCGACGATGCCCGCATAGGCCAGCGATTTGCCGTCGAAGGCGAGGCCGAACACATTGGCGCCGCGGTCGGCGCGGGCGTCGAACTCGCGCACGTCCTTCCAGCTGCCGCCCTGATAGATCTGCACGTGATCGACCAGCGGATCGCGCGAATGATCGACGCGCGCCACGACATTGCCGTTGCCGTCGGAAATCCAGTCGGCGTAGACGCGCGGCCCGTTCAGCACCACCGCGGCGCGCCCGCTATGGACATCGACCTTGTACAGGCTCCAGCGGAAATCATTGCCGCCGGTGATCTTGGTCTGCGGATCGTTGTCGCTGCGGTCGTTGGTCGGCAGCGTCCATAGCGGCATGGTGATGGTGTCCGGATTCTCCAGATCCTTGTCCACGACATCGCTTGCGCCGAAATTGCGGCCGAGCGACTTGACGTTGTTGAACAGCTCTGCGGTGTTGCCGCTGCCGTCCACATTCAGCGTCATCGAACGCACGAAGGTGTAGAGTTCGGACTCGCCTTCCAGCGGTGGCGCCTTGCCGGATTTCGCGATCACGATGACGCTGTCGTTCTTGACCCAGCCGATGCGCACGATGGGCCAGTCGGGGGATGCGAAGACCTGCGGCGCGGCGCCCGCCGTCGCGTTCACCTGATAGATCACCGCCGCCGGCTTGCCGTCGAGCGCCTGCAGCGCCGCGAAATGCCGGCCGTCCGGCGACAATTGCGGCTGGCTCAGAAAGGGCAAGCTGGCGAAAGCCTCCACCGGCGGCTGCGCCGCGGCGTTGCCGGCCGCGCACGCGAAAGCCAGCGCGGCCAGCGCCGCGGCATGCTGCTTGGTCATGATTATCTCCCCCCGTTGGGAGGAGTTTAGCGAATTCCGCGGCCGCAGGGCAGGGTCATCCGATCCGGCTCGACATGCCGCCATCGACCGGCAGCAGCACGCCGGTGATGAATTTGGCGTCGTCGGAGGCCAGGAACAGCGCGGCATGCGCCGTGTCCCAGGCCGTGCCCATCCGGCCGCCCAGCGGCACGCGCGAATTGCGCAACTGCCGCAGCGCCTCCTCGCTTTGCCCGCGCACCGTGGCGGCCATCGCCATCGGCGTGTCCATCAGGCCGGGCAGGACCGCGTTGCAGCGGATGCCGTGTTTCGCATTCGCTTGCGCAACATGCGTCGTGAGGCGGTTCACCCCCGCCTTGGAGAGTTCGTAGGCCAGCATGTTCGCGCCCGCGATCGAGGCGAGGGACGAGATGTTGACGATCGCGCCGCCGCCGGCCGCGCGCATCGCGGGGATCGCGGCCTTCGTCGTGAGCCACATCGCCTTCAGATTCACCGTCATGATCCGGTCGAACGCGGCTTCCTCGATGACATGCGCCGGGGCGTCGCCGCCGCCGCCAATGCCGACATTGTTGACCAGGATGTCGATGCGCCCGAAGCGCGCCAGCGCCGCCGCCACGATCGCATCGCCCGCGCCGGGCTTGGCGATGTCCGCCGCCATTGCGCCGGCAAGGCCGCTCTCGCCGCGGATCAGCGCCGCCGTCTCTCCTGCCCGCACGCCGTCGCGGTCGACGCAGAACACGTCCGCGCCCTCGCGCGCGAACAGCACCGCCATGGCGCGGCCATTG
>Ga0265314_10002208_pt1 | contig 20297 bp, 20 predicted proteins | sample 4126metaG_FD_203106 | JGI IMG/M metagenome (GOLD analysis project Ga0265314, IMG submission 203106) | Rhizosphere microbial communities from Carex aquatilis grown in University of Washington, Seatle, WA, United States - 4-1-26 metaG | ecosystem: Host-associated > Plants > Roots > Rhizosphere >... | reverse complement strand
TACTGGTCGGCCGGGAACGTGCCCCTGGTGGATTTGCAGGCGGAGTTCGATCCCTACCGGCCGCGCTCTACGGCGGATGAACTTGTGAAAGAGTTCGGCCCCGGCCGCGTTACCATCGTGCTGGTGCGAGGGGCGTCGCATGCGGTGATCGTGGAAAATCCGCGCGCGGTGGCGGATGCGGTGATTGCGTTCGCTCGCAAACTATTTGCGTGACTCTGGATTGTAAATACTTGTAACGATAAGCACTTGCAGCCTTGACGGAGGCGCGTTCCGGGGGTACCATTTGGCGGCTGGGTCGCTGAAGGCTCCCTTAGATGTATCTTCTGGAATTTTGCAAAATGCTGGACAAGAGCGCCATTGGCACGGCGATCCGTGAATCGAGTCTGTTGTTCCCGGTGATCGAGGGCGTGCATGTGCTGGCGCTGGCGCTTTCGGTGGGCCTGATTCTGATTACGGATTTGCGGCTGATGGGCGTGGTGATGCGCAAGCGGCCGGTATCAGAAGTGTGGGAGCAATTTTTCCCGTGGATGATGACGGGCTTCGCGGTGATGTTCACTACCGGGTTTCTATTGTTTTGGTCGCATGCGATGGCGGCTTATAACAGCACGGCTTTCCGGGTGAAGCTGCTGCTATTGATCTTGTCGGCGCTGAATGCAGTGGTCTATCATCTGACGGTTTACCGCAAGATGGACCGCTGGGACACGGCGCTGGTTCCACCGGCAGGCGCGCGGACGGCGGGATGGGTGTCGCTGATCTTCTGGGCGGGTATCATCACCATGGGGCGAATTATGGCGTACACGTTCTAACCGGCGCGGGATTTGCAATGGCAAGCGTTTTTCCCTTTTTCGAATGGTGCGAGAAGACGGCGTTGTTCCGCGTGATCAGCAATCATGAATCGGTCTTCCCGGCCCTCGAGACCATTCATCTTTTCGGGCTGGTTTTGCTGTTAGGCACAACGGTGATTCTGTGTCTGCGCTTGCTAGGCGTCATGATGGCGAAGCAACCGGTGGCGGAATTGGCGGGGGAGCTGGGGAAATATACGACGTCGGGGATGGCGTTGATGCTGAGTTCAGGCGCGCTGATGTTCGTGGCCACGGCGGTTCGCAACTACAGCAACACTTCTTTTTGGGTGAAAATGGTCTTTCTGGCGGCGGCGCTTACTTTTCACTTCGCTTACTTTCGCAAGGTGATCCGCATGCAGGATTCGGGGATGGTACAGCGGCGCGGCAAGGTGGCCGCGTGGGGAGCTCTCATATTATGGTTCGGCGTAGCGTTATCGGGACGGTCGATTGGGTTCCTGGGATAAGGGATGTGAAGCAGGCGCACTCCAACGCGAACGAGCAAAGCCGTTCGATTCTGCTGATCGACGATGATGCGGCGCTGTGCACATTGATGGCGGAGTTTTTTGGGGAGCATGATTTCCACATCGACGCGGTGCACGATGGGGCCAGCGGCCTGGCATGCGCGTTTCAGGGCAAACACGATCTGGTGCTGCTGGATGTCATGCTGCCGGTGGTGGACGGGTTTCAGGTACTGCAGCGGCTACGGCAGCGCACGGCGATTCCGGTGATCATGTTGACGGCGCGGGGCGCGCAGCAGGATCGCATTGCCGGCCTGGACGCGGGGGCGGATGACTACATCGCTAAACCGTTTGCGCCGCACGAGCTATTGGCGCGGGTGCGCGCGGTGCTGCGCCGGATGGGGGCCACGCGGCCAGCAGCGGGGCACGTGACCGTGGGCGATATCGAATTGAATACGCGAACGCGCGAGGTGCGGAGAGCCAATGTTCCGGTCACGGTGACGTCCTTCGAATTCGATATTCTGGACATTTTGATGCGCTCGGCAGGGCATGTGGTGTCGCGCGATGAGCTGGCAACGGTCCTGTATAATCGGGAAGCCACGCCGTTCGAGCGATCGATCGACGTGCACATTAGCCATTTGCGAAGAAAGCTGGAGACCGGGGATCGAACCTTGATCCGGACGGTGCGCGGAGTGGGATATTTGTTCGTGGCGGCGGACGACAAATGAAATCAGTTTATTTAAGAGTCCTGTGGCTGTGTTTTGGAACCCTGGTGTTCGCACTGGGCGGCTTCCTGGTGATTTCCCGCATCATGACTCAGCAGAGTTTCGACAAGCGAGCTCCGATCGGCAGAAATGCCGAGCTGCAGTTTGAAGAAGCCGGGCTGGAGTACGAGAATGGCGGAGCGAAGGCGCTGGCTACTTACCTGGCTTGGCAACACTCCTTTTATCCAGAGCTGGAGTTTTACTACACCAAAAAGGGCCGGGATCTGGTAACAGGGGTGGACCGGTCGAGCATGCTGAGAATAGCGCGGTCGCGCTGGTCGCTGATGAATGTGATGGGTCCGATCATCATCGCGGTTCCGTCGGCGCAGAGTGAGTATGCGTTCATCGTGAATATTCCGCCCAAGAATGTGACGCTGTACTTGCCGTACTATTTGCTGCTGCTCTGTGCGGTGGCGCTGCTGTGCTGGGGTTTGGCGGTCCACTTCGGATCCCCGTTGAATAAGTTCACGGAAACCGTAAGGAGCTTTGGCGCGGGAGATTTGTCGGCCCGAGTTCGCTTCACCAGGCGCGATGAAATCGGCGACGTCGCGCGAGCGTTCGATCAGATGGCGGAGCGCATTGAGACACTGCTTACCGCGGAACGGCGGCTGTTGCAGGATATTTCGCATGAGCTGCGGTCTCCGCTGGCGCGATTGAGCTTCGCGGCGGAGCTCACGCGAACGTCGGCCGATCGCAACGGCGCGGCCATGCGCGTTCAGCGCGAAGTGGACCGGCTTACGGATCTGGTGCAGAGCTTGCTTCAGGTGACACGCGCGGAAGGCGATCTGGATGCACGGAATCTGCAGGTGGTGGCGCTGGATGGACTGGTGCGGGAACTGATGCGAGACTGCGAGATTGAGGCATCCGCGCGGAATTGCCTGATGACGTTAAAGGGGTCGAGCCATTTGCAACTGCGGGCCGATCCCGAGCTGCTGCGGCGCGCGATCGAGAACATTTTCCGTAATGCCATCCGGCACGCTCCGGCGGGTAGCAATATCGAAGTCACGTTGGACAGCACGGCGGCGAACGCCTCGGTTTCGGTCCGCGATTATGGCTGCGGCGTTCCGGCGGAAGAGTTGGCCAACATTTTCAAACCGTTCTTCAGAGTGGACAACTCGCGAGATACTGCTACCGGCGGCGTGGGGCTCGGGTTGGCGATTGCACAGCGCGCGATTCTCGTTCATCACGGGCAGATTTGGGCGGAGAATGCCGAACCGGGGCTGCGCGTCTCAGTCGATTTGCCGGTGGCCGGTTAGTTCGCAAATTCGAAGGCGTCGGCGGAGGGCGTCGATACCATGACTCCGGTGCCGGACGACTGCACATCCCCGCTGATGGCATAGAAACGGTTGCCGATTACGCCTCCGGCCACGCCGTGGCGTCCGATTGTCATGGGAGTCAGGATGCTCCAAGTGTTGCTCGCCGGATCGTACATTTCAAAAGCATGATAGGCGGTGTGCTGGAAGAAATCCTGATTTTCACCACCGGCTACTACGATGCGGCCTTTATAGACGCCGACGTCGAGGCCGCTGCGGGCCGTGGGCATTTTAGCTAGCGGGCGGCTCCAGGTGTCGGTGGCAGGATCGTAGGCTTCTACGTTCGCAAGGTCTGACGAGGCGGCGATGAAAGCGGCGCCGATGCGTCCGCCGATCACATAAATTTTGTTATCGACGACTCCCGCCGCGGTGTGATTGCGGGGCGTGGGCATGGGGGAGCGGGTACGCCAGGTGTTGGTTTCGGGATCGTACTCTTCGACGGTGGAGAGAACGCGCTGCGCGATGGTGGGATGGATGGCGGGGTTGGTGGCGCCGGGAGCGGTGGTGGCTCCGCCGATGATATACATCTTGCCGTTCACCGTCGCGGCAACCGCCGCGCCGCGCGTGGTGGGCATGGGAGCCAGGGCTTTCCAGGTGTCCTTCACGGGATCGTATTCAAAGGCGTTGTTGACGGGGGTCCAGGCGGCGAGATTGCCAACTTTGCCTTCGGTGAAGCCTCCGAACACGTAGATCTTTCCACCGTATTCGGTGAGCGCTAGGTGATGGGCGGGGAGCGCCATGGGCTTCTTCTTGGTCCACTGATTGGTGGCGGGATCGTATTCATAGACCATGCCTACAGGCAGCCAAATGGGCGCGGACACCAAGCCGGCGAAGACATACATCTTGCCGTTCGCGGCTTGGCCGATGACCTCTTCATGAGGCTCAGGAAACGGGGGCAAGCTCAGCCATTTGCCGCCTTGGGCATGGACGGCGGGGGCGAGCACGCTGAGCAAGCTGAATGCAATCGAAATCGTTCGCGTCAACATTCGTATCCTTTCATGTCTGCTGTCAGGCGACCACGGATTTTTCGGGATCGATCAGGAATATCCAGATGAGGGCGCCCAGGAACAGGACGCCGGCGGAAACAAAAAACGGGGCGGACCAATAGCCTCGATCGAAGAGGCCGCCGTAGACTAGCGCGGTGAGCGACGCGGCCAGGGCGCCGGCCATGTTCATGATGCCGGTGACGGTGCCGCTGAACTGTCCGCCGACGTCCATGGGGACGGCCCAGGCTGGTCCGATAACGAGTTCTAGAAAGAAGAACGAGAGCGCCAGGCAGAGTACGGAGATCACAGCGCTCGAAGTCATGGCGGCGGGGATCACGAAGACGCCGGCGAGCACAAAGCCGGGCGCGGCGACGACGCGGCGCGCGAATCTGGCGTTGCCGGTGCGCTTATAAACCAGATCGCTGATGGAGCCGCCGACGACGTCGCCGAGCATACCGGCGAAAAGCGGCACTGAACCGAGGAAGCCTAGGGCTTGCAGAGTGAGGTGGCGGTGTTCGCGCAAGTAGGTGGGGTACCACGTGAGATAAAAATTGGTTCCGAAGAAAAAACAGGCGTAGCCGATGGCGATGAACCACATGTTGGGGGAGCTGAAGATGCGTCCCCAGGGCACGGCCTGGCGGGTGGTGCTTAGCTGGACGATGGTTCCGTCGGCGTTGCGGCCGCGTATTTCCGCTAGTTCCGCTCGATTCACGCCACTATGTTCTTCGGGGCGATTGCGGTAGATCGCGGCGAAGACGAGGGCCCATATGACGCCGAGCGATCCAAAAATATAGAAGATGGCGCGCCAACCGAAGGCTAACAAAATGCTGCCGGCTACTAGCGGCGTCACAGCAACGGCAAAGCGGCTGAAGAAATGTGTTGTCCCTTGAATGCGCCCGCGCTCGGAGCGGGGGAACCATAGCTGCATGCCTCGGCTCGCTACCGGGAAGGCGCCGGCTTCGCCCAGGCCCAGCAGGAAGCGGGCGCTGAATAGCGATTTCATGCCGACCGCGAAACCAGTCATGGCGGCGGCGATGGCCCACCAGGACATAATTACGATGAGAACTTTTTTGGGGCCGAAGCGGTCGCCGAGCCATCCGGCGGGGACTTGACCCAAGGCGTAAGCCCACGCGAAGGCGGCGAGCACCAGTCCCATCGCGCTTTTGCTCAAGCCGAATTCTTTGGCGATCTCGGGCTGGGCGACGGAGATGTTGCTGCGGTCCATGTACGCGATCAGGTACATGAGGCTGATCAGGAATAAAATCCACCAGCGTGTTCTGGTGGGTTTGACGCTCACACTCTCCGGAACTGCGGCGAGCTCCGTTGCATTTGCGCGGTGAGTGTCCACGTGCCCCCTGACTTATAGATATGCGACAGCGAGCTGAATCTAGACGAACGATGGTTCGGGCACCGTCGCGACTTGCGCTGCAATATCGACGGGCTGTCCGGTTTCTGCCGACAGGTCGGCGGCCTGATAAACCTGCATCACCAAGCGCGCTTGCTCGGCGGTTACGAGGGGCTGCTTGCCCAGCGCCACGCATTCGATGAAATGGAGCGTTTCCGCTTCCATCGGTCCGGCGTAGACGTGATTCACTTTTTCGCCAGGCATGGTGGAGATGGGGAATTGAATTCCCTTCTGCAAGGTAGTCGTGTAGACGTCGCGATGAGTATCGTCCACCATCACGGCGCCTTCGGTGCCGATGAATTCGATCCAGGTGGAAGAAAAATTCGGATAGGCGGGAGGGAGCACCCAGCCCGCGCCGATAGTAAACGCGGTGCCGTCGTCCATGGTCACGATGATGAAGACGCAGTCGGGAACGTTGTACTGGCCCTTCATGATTTTGTGCACTTCCTGCGCGTAGACCTTCACGGGCTTGCGCGGGGACAAGCACCACAGGACGAAATCGATGTCGTGAGTGGCTTCCATGGCCGCGGGAGACAACTTCACCCGTCCGCCGATTTTTTTACCAAGGTTGCGCGTGATGTGGCGGCTGACGAGCGCGCTGCAGGGCTCGCCGATGGTACCGTCTTCGATCGAGCGCTTCACAAAAGCAAACTTGGGATTAAAGCGCTGCGAATAGCCGATGGTGAAGGACAGTTTCTTCGAGCGTGCCAACGCGATGAGTTCGTCGGCCTCGGACAGCTCCATCGATATGGGCTTTTCGAGGAATACATGTTTGCCGGCGAGAAGGCTTTCCTTAGTAATGGGGTAGTGGGTGGGCTCGGGCGTGGTGGAAATCATGACCGCGTCGATCGACGGATTCTCGACAATTTTGCGGTAGTCGGTGGATGCCGTAACGGGGTTCGTCTGCTCTTTAACTTCCTGAAGGCGCTCTTCTTTGATCTCCGCGATGTGCAGTTCTTTGACCCACGGGCTCGCCGCGGCGGCGACGGCGCGGATGCCTCCGCACCAGCCTGTACCAATAATTCCAAGGTTAATTTGCTTCATGATTACAGCCTTCCTCTATGCGTTGTAACTTGTGATTCTACTCTGCGCCCTGCGGGGAGTCAAAGCTCTGGCCAGCGCCTTGACATATCTTTACGAAGGGGTCAAGTGCGTACGGGCGCGCCAGCGGGGATTTCGGCAGAGTGCTTGCGGCGGCGGTTCTGCAGCAGGTGATCCAGGCTCCAGACGCCAGCGCCGGCGGCTACGAAATACAGGAAGGCCAGAAAGTAGAAGAGGACCTCGTTGCCGCCATTGCGAATGGGCCAGACACCGCGGGGGATGGCGGAATAAAAGTAAGCGGCTAATAGTTCGGCGCAGAGGATCACGGCTACCGGCCGCGTAAAGAGACCAAGAAACAAGAGAACGCCGCCGAGGAGTTCGAGGCCGCCGAAGACGGAGGGCAGTCCGTCGAGCGCCATGGGGATGGCGGCGCGGCGGCCACCAGAAACGTGGAAGTAGCCGAAGGAGTGGCGGAATCCGTGAAGCGTAAACACGAAAGCCAGGATGATGCGAAGGAGCGAGCGCGTGTAGCCTTCCCAGGAGCTGATAGTTTCTTTCATGGCTTGGCGTCCGATCAGCCGGGAGTCTTCACTGCCATCGGCGGCGCTTCACGGACTTGCTCGATGAGCGCATCCAAGCTCCACGGGCCGGGGCCGGCGGTTACCAGCCACAGAAACAGAAAGCAGCAGATGACGGCTTCCTCGCCACCGTTGCTGATGGGCCAGAATCCTCGCGGAGCCCAACGCGTGAAGTAGGCTACCGCCATTTCGCCGCACAGGATGAAGGCGGTGGTGCGGGTGAACAGGCCGAGAATCAGCAGGGCGCCTCCGGCGACTTCAAGAGGACCGGCGAATCCGTGCATGGTCGCGAAGTTATGGTCGATTCGACCGTCCGCAAAGCCCCAAATCTTTTCTGCGCCGTGCTGGAAGAACAGTAACCCGACCGCGATTCTTACCGCGCTGAGAAGATAAGGCAACATGCTGGTGTGCTCCTAGTCGCTGGCTATTGTATACCAAATAACAGTCGGTCAAGCTTGCCGGCAGACAGCGGCTGTCTATTTAGGCGGCTGCTTGAGACTGTTGTAGACGGCCTCGACAAACATCGCGGTGGTCCAGGGGCCGGAGGTCGCGCCGTAACGGCTGTCGTAGTCGGCCGTCGGGCGCGCCGTTTTGACTTGTTCGAGCGTCGCGCCGTTCTTGATCAGGGCTTGCACTCGATCGCGAACGATCGCGACCATATCACGGTATTCCACTACTTCGTGTTCGTCGCACACATAGCCGTGGCCGGGAATTACGATGGTTCCGCCTTCGGATTCGTGCTGGTAGACAGTACGGTTCAGGATGTCGTTCAGCGCTTTGATCTCACCCTGTACGCTACCGCCGTTTTGCACGTCGATGAAGGGAAATTGCGTGGTGGTAAAAATATCGCCAGTAACGATAATGTCGGCGCGGCGGAACTGCACGATGCTATCGGCGTCAGTGACTGCGCTCGGCTCCTGAAACATTTCGATGGCATCCCCGTTATGGAAGTGGCGGCGGCGTTCGTCGAGAAAAGTGTCGCTGGGGATGCCGGCGGCCGGCATTTTCAAAGCGTACATATGATTCTGCACGTTCTGATGCGCCATGATGGTGGCCCCGATGCCGGCGTCCGCGAAGCCCAACGCGAAGAAGGAGCCTACGACGCTGGGATCGGCACCCGCGGCGCGCAGTGCCGCGTTGCCCCCGGTGTGATCCGGACGATATCCGGTGTTCGCTACAAATTGAATGGGCTTGTCGCTGAGTTTGCGAATGGCCGCGATGGTTTTGGCGGCTAACGCGCCCGTGCCGGTATCCACCACAAACGCGCCTTCGTCGCCTACTTGCACAACGATATTTCCACCATCGCCCAGCAGCAGATAGACGTTATTGCGCAGCGGCAGAACATGAATGTCTCCATCGTGGGGCTCGGGATCGATAGCACGACTGGTAGGCGGAGCACCGGCAGCAGGACGTGTGCGCGCCAATCCTTCGGCGTCGGTCGCGGTCCGCATTTTCGCGGCAAACTCCGGATACATGGTTTCAGGGCCGCCCAAATATCCCAGCATCGGGATCTTGTACTTTTCGCCTTGTTCCTTCACGAACGGGTTTTGGCCTAGCAAATAATTCGGGACTTGATCTTGCGCTCTGCCGAAGATCTGTTCACCGTCATCGCAGGCGAATAACCAGTTGCCGTGGTCTACGGGCTGGCGTGCGAAGTCTGTGGTCCTGACGACAGGTTCGGTCAGGTACACGGGATCTGTGATGACGGACGTATAGGTCAGGTGGTCGCCATGACGCACGAAGAACTCGACGGTGGTTGCCTGGTCGCTTTCCGGTAATCCGTTGCGGCGCAGCCAGCCTTGCTTGATGTGGGTAGCCTGGACCACTAGCGCGTTGCCCACAAAAGTTCCGGTGGAGAAACCCATCCAGGTGTGCGGGGCGTATGGTGGAGGATGCGGGCGGCCGTCCATCCAAATGGTCCGGCTACCTTCGAAAGTCTGGTTGTACCAGTGAATCGCAATCAGCCGTTGGGTGTGCGGATCACGTTCCTCCCAAGCGCGCGCATTGCCGATGGAGCGGACCGAATACGGCGCGACATATCCGTCGCATTGGTGGTGGCGCAACGTGACTCGCGATACGTTGTAGGACAATCCGAACAGGCGCGCGGCTTCGTTGATCGGAAACCCGCCATAGTCGGCCGTTTCAGGGCCGCCGCCACGTTCAAGAGCATCTTCGTGGATGGCTGCGGTCCAGTAGCCGGAAAGGTCGAATCCGGGAGTCGGGCGCCCCGCGCCTGCGGGCGGGCCTCCTTGGCCGAAACATACTTGGCTGAACACGACGACGCCCAACAGCACGGTCAAATAAAGCAGAAATGTTCGTCTCATCGGATTCTCCAGGAGTTCATCGAGCGGAGCACGGCGTGGGATTCCAGCCCGTGGCGTCATTCTGCTTTTTGAAATGGGTACTTGTCCAAAATGGCTGCGCCAGGTAAGTAGGATCGACAACTTCGGTCGACACCACCAGCAAGGAGTCGCCGTTGGGAACGTCGAGTCGATCCCAATACTCCGTAACCACGGTGTTGGCACTGTAGGGAAGCCCGTTCTTGCCGAGGTATCCCGGCTTTAGCTTAGTGGTCACCGAGGCCATCGAACCGCCGGCTGAGGGTGGCGCACCGAAAAATTGAAATCCTAACGGGCTGCGCGAGCGGTCCCACGACGCCGTGGAGATGCCTTGCCAATCGCCTCCTTGGCCCTGCGGCGGGCCAAAGTAAAACAGGCGAGTTTGCGTCCCGGCATCGGCTTCGACCTTCAAAGTGGAATCGTCCTGCCAAGTGACGTGCAGGCGGCCCGGAATGCGCAGGAGGCCCGCGGCGCCATACGCCTTGCACTGGTTGCCGGCGGCTTCGTCCTTCGCCGGGTCCCACGACTGCGCGAGTTTCTGGCCGTCCATGTTCAACGGTACGGAACCGAAGTCACCCTTGGGCGGCGTCATCATGCGATAGCGCCAATCTTCCGTCACGAGCGACACCCAGTAGCCGGTGAGATCCACCGGAGCAGCCACTCGCGGCGGTTGCGGCGGACCGCCTCCCCTGCCCTGCGCGCAGATGCCGGTAGCCGTCGAAATCAAAATCGCGATCGTCAATGTAGGCGCCGCGTATACCGTAGTTCTCACCTGGTCCAGTTCCTCCTCGGCTTCCAGCAAACGATAGTAAGCATCTTCTAGTGTGCTGTCAATAACATTTCGCCGCAAAGTATTTTGTCAATTTTAGTTAACGCGCATTTCGCGAAAGTCGACGGAGGGTTAGGTTTTTAGTATCCTAAGGACCGGCATTCGAGCCCCCCTATTATGAAGCATTGCTCCCCGTTTGAGTCCGCCGATCCGTCCCGCCGGGACCTATTGAAGGGATTGGCTGCGAGCGCCGCAGCGCTGCTGCCTGCGGGCGTTCTGCTGGCCCAGAAAAAACGGGGGCGCATCGATGTACACCATCACATGCTGCCGCCGTTTCAGGAAAACATGACGGCGCGCCAGTACACGCCGCAAGCGTCTCTCGATGCCATGGACAAGTTCGGCACTGAGCAAGCTATTTTGTCATTGACGATAGCGGCTGAGTATCTCTACGACGGTTCCGAGAAGGCCGTCAAGTTCGCGCGCGAATCCAATGAATACGGGGCCAAGGCGATGCAGATGAATCCCAAGCGCCTGGGATTCTTCGCTGCAATTCCGGGGCGCAACATCGACGCCAGCTTGAAAGAGATCGAATATTCCTTCGACACGTTGAAGTGCGACGGCGTGGCGCTATTTACGAACTTGGGCGACAAGTGGTGGGGCGATCCCATGTTCTTGCCGCTCTTCGATGAATTGAACCGGCGCAAATCGGCGGTGTTCTTTCATCCGACGGTTGCCAATTGCTGCCACAATCTCGCGGGACTCGGCGACGGCGTGGTCGAATTCGACTTCGACACCACGCGCACGATCGTCAGCCTGCTTTATAACGGTGTACTCTCGCGCTGCCAGGATATTCGCTGGATCGTGAATCACTCCGGCGCCGCGGTGCCGACACTTGCCGGGCGCATTAAGGATCGCGTTCCCGGCACTACGACGAATAGCACTGGACCGGTGGACAAGATTATTGGCACGTCGACGGAAGGCAAAAGCGCAAAAACTCCCAACGGTGTTTATCCGGAACTTACCCGCCTGTATTACGAATGCGCCCACGCCGCCTATCCCATGCCGATTGCGGCGTTGCGCGCCTTTGCGCCTTCGACACAATATTTATTCGGAACGGATTTTCCGATCGAACCCATGGAGTCAACGGTACGGCAGATTCCCGGCTTGAAGCTTCCCGCCGACGTGCAGCATGCATTGGACCGCGGGAATGCCGAGCGCCTTTGGCCTAAATTCAAAGCCTGAGCATGCTACGTTCGATCGATCTTGAGAGAAGTGGAGGTTCTATGAGAAGCCTGCAGCTGTTGGCCGGGGCGCTTGCGATCGCGATTCCGGTTTTCGCCCAAGGCCCGGGCTCGTACAATCCCGGTGCGGCGCCGGGTCTCGATCTGGCGGGCAACTGGGGCCCGGTATTTCATGAGGACGCGGGCGAGCGTGGTCCTGGGCCGGAACTGGTCAACTACCTGGGCATTCCGATCACGGATCGAGCGCGTCTGGCGGGGTTGAGCTACGACGCCTCCCGCTTTACACTTCCGGAACATCAGTGCGAAGTGCACGGCGTGCAATATATCTACCGCGGGCCGCTCAATCTTCGCATTTGGGAAGAGAGAGATCCGGTTTCGCAGGAACTGATTGCGATCAAGCAGTATATTGATAACTACGAACAGACCCGCACCATTTGGATGGACGGGCGTCCACATCCTTCAGAGTATGCGCCGCATACCTGGATGGGTTTCTCCACCGGCAAATGGGAAGGCAACGCTTTGACGGTTACCACCACGCACATCAAGCGCGGCTGGCTTCGGCGCAACGGGCTGCGCGCGAGCGATCAGGCGGTGCTGACAGAACACTTCATTCGTCACGAAAATCATCTGACTCACATTACGATCTTGACCGACCCTGACAGTTTGACAGAGCCTTTTATCCGCAGTCAGGATTTCATTCCGAGAGCGCTTAACGGAGAAGGCTGGCTGTATCCCTGTGACGCCGTCGTCGAAATCGAACGTCCGCGGGGCGCGGTCCCCAGTTACTTGCCGGGCAAGAACCCGTTCATCAGCGAGTTCGCCGACAAATTTAAAATTCCGGTAGCGGCAGTCTTGGGCGGGGCCGAGACGATGTATCCCGAGTATCAACTTAAATTGAAGCAAGCGGCGGCCGATTCGGCTCGGAAGTAGATGATGAAACTAATTACGAAGAAGTTAATCGTGCTGGTGGCCGCGGGCGCCTGTGTATTTGCGCAAAGCGGTCCGCGTCCTGAGCTTCAGATGTTGCATGTGCAAGGCAATGTGTATTTGCTGGCAGGCGCTGGCGGAAACATCGTGGTTCAAACCGGGCAGCAAGGAACTTTGGTGGTGGATACGGGATTAGCCGACCGTAGCGACGATGTGCTGGCGGCGATCCACAAGCTGACCGAAAAACCAATTCAGTACATCATCAACACGCACGTTCATCCCGATCACACCGGCGGCAACGACGCGCTCCGCAAGGCGGGCACAACTTACACCGGCGCGAACGTCACCGCCAATCTCACCGACGTCAAACTGGGCGCCCAAATCTTCGCGCATGATAACGTGCTGTTGCGCATGAGCGCTCCCACTGGTCAGCAGGCGTCCATGCCTTTTGGATTCTGGCCGACACTGACTTTTTTCGGTGCGAACAAACAGATATCGTTCAACGGCGAGCCCATCGAGATCCTGCATCAGCCCAGCGCTCATACGGATGGCGACAGCCTGGTGTTCTTCCGCCGGTCCGATGTGATCGCGACGGGCGACATTTTCCTCACCACTACGTATCCTTTTATAGATCTGGAGCGCGGCGGCACGATCCAAGGTGAGATCGACGCTTTGAATACTATTGTCGAGATGGCGGTGCCATTGCGCCAGGAAGAAGGCGGAACGTATGTGATCCCAGGCCACGGCCGTATCGTTGACCGCTTCGAAGTGGTGGAGTACCGTGACATGGTTACCATCGTTCGCGACCGAATTCAGTCCGCTATCAAAGTCGGAATGACGTTGGCCCAAATCAAAGCCGCGAACCTCTCGCTCGATTACGACTATCGTTATGGAGCGAAGTCCGGTTTCGGCACCGCTGACAATTTTGTCGAGTCAGTCTACAAGAGTTTGACGAAAGGCAAGTAGGAGGTTTTATTGCGTATCATCCGCGCTCTCGCGTTGTTTGCAGCAGGAATCGTTTTCGGGATGTTCATGATGCAGCCCAGTGCGGCCCAGCAGGAGGGCACCAAAGGTCTGCGGCTGAATCACGTCGGCATGTACGTCAAGAATTTTGACGAGTCGATGAACTTCTACACCAAGACGATGGGATTTCGCGAAGCTTTCTCGTTTAAAGACAAGGAAGGCAAACCGACGCTGACCTATCTGCAGATCAATCGCGACACGTTCCTGGAACTCGCACCGGCGACGGCCGAGCGGCCGGTCGGGCTCAGTCACGTGGGTTTGTGGGCTGACGATCTGAATGCTGAAGTCGCGGCGCTACGCCAGCAAGGCGTCAAGGTCGACGATCCTCGTACCGCCACCACCAAGGCGCCGCTCACGAATGTGATCGACCCCAACGGCATCCGTCTGGAGCTCGTGGATATTGCGCCCGGCTCAGCGCAACGGAAAGCCATCGACAGCTGGAAGTAGAACTACTTGGTGTGCTCTTTCAAGAACGCGATGGTCCGCGCCCACGAGTCTGATGTAGCCGTGGGGTTGCCGCCCAGGTCCTGATACTCCAGAAACCCGTGCGTGCCGTGCGGGTAGGAGTGCGCTTCAAACGATTTCCCGGCTGCCTTCATCGCAGCCTCGGTAGGCGCCATGGTGGCCGTTACTCGTGCGTCGTCGTCGCCGTAGAAGGCTAACACGGGCGCCTTGATCCTCGCGAGCATCTCTTGATTCGCGGGAGTGCCGTAGAACGCTACCGCCGCGTTGAGGTCCGGAATTTCTGAAGCGAAGCGGAAGCTGTTGCCGCCGCCCATACAGAAGCCGATGCTGGCGCTCTTGCCGTTGGCGCGCGGCAGCTTCATCCCCCAATCGCGCGCCGCCTTGTAGCGGTTGAACATATCGTCAGCCGTGAGTCGCGCGTTGGCACGCATCACGTCGTCGGTGCCCTGGAAGGAATCGTAGTTGCCTCCGTTCGGCCCCAAACCGGAGTGGAGATCCGCGGCAATGGCGATGAATCCTTGCAGCGCGAGCTGATCGGCGAGCGCGCGCTGCCAGTCGTCCATGCCGGGGCCGTGCTGCATCACGATTACGATCGGCGCTTTTCCGTCGCCTTCGGGATATTCCACCCAAGTATGCAGCTTGCCGCTGCCGAAGGGAATGTCGACGAATTCCTTGCGCAGCTTTGAATTAGTCACGACGGTGTGGGCGTTAAAGATACCGGCCGGCAGATCCGGCAGCTTTCCGATCGGATAACCACGGAGTCCTCCGCCTTTTTTGTCGTTTACGGTTTGTCCCATCATCATGCCGATGTGCATGGAGTGGTCCTCCGGCACATTCGGGTTCTCGCCGAGCACCGGCTTGTCACCCGTCTGCTTTACGAGGAACGAAACCGCCTGCGCCCATCCGGCATCGGCGACCTTGAAACTGGCGGAGTGGCCGGCCGCGGCGGCCTGTGCATCGGCGGCGGAAAATTCGATGCTTGCACTCTTGCCGTTTGCGGCGGGCAGCATGATCGCGTAGTCTCGCACTGCGCTGGCGCGGCGCGCAATCTCGCCGCGCCCCATACGATCTAGCGCCGCAGCGACAGCGGCCGGATTTGCAAAATCGTTGCTGTCGCCGCCATGGGGTCCAAGACCTGAGAGCACATCCGGGACCACGGCGATAAATCCTTCCGCCGCTGCCTGATCGGCAACCGCGCGAATCCAGTCGCTCGCTCCCTGTTTGTCTGCCGAAAGAACTACCACTGGAGCCTTGTCGGAACGCTCGGGATAAACGACAAAGGCCCGAACGTCCGCCACACTCACCCACTCGCGGTGACGATGGGTTGAGTTCAACAGAGCTTTCGCGGCCGCCGGCGTGGGCAACATTGAATGCATGACCACGGGCGCATTCGGCTTGGCCGCGCGGTAAACCAGCGCGATTGCGGCGATCGTGACACCCAGTAAAAGGAGCTTCTTCATGGCTATTGCTTTCTACGGGCAATATTGACTTGCGTACAATCCTCCATCACGTCCAAGAACTTTTGGTAGTTCGCTGGGCCGACAACAAACGGATTCGGCTCGCCCTTCTTGCGCGCCTCCAGCTTGTCGAGCTTGACCTGAATCGGGTCCATCAACGGATGATTCTGAATCTCGACGTCGACTTTGGCTTTCTTGGTCTCTTCCTTGAAATGTGCGACGGATTTTGCGTAGGTCTGCAGGCCTTCATCGGAGATAATGCCGGGCGTCAAAATCGTTCCGGCGTAAATTCCGGCCATGTGAGTCTTGCCGTTGTCCTTCACCGGGAAGATGTAGCCCATCGATCCCGGAGTGTGTCCGGGGATGGCCACCGGCATCACCTTCAGATCTCCCAACACAACCGGCTGGCCTTCTGTGACCACTTGATCGTGTTTCGGAAGCACAGGAGGCGGACCTTTCTTATCGCCGCCGCGTCCCGGCGGTGGATTCTCCATAAGATTCCAATCCGCCGCCGAGATATACACTTTCGATCCGTAATGATCCTGGAAATACGGCGAGCCTCCGAAGTGGTCCGCATGGCCGTGGCCCATGAGAATGATCTTCACCTTCGCAGGATCCAGGCCCAGCTTTTGGAATCCAGGGAGAAGCTGCGAGTCCACCTGATTCGCGCTCAAGGAATCGATCATGAGAAGACCGTCTGAAGTTTGAATTACGTAAACAGTAGTACCGGAGTTGCCGATCGCATACACGTTGTCGAAAATCTTCGTGGCCGCGATCACGGGGTCGTTCGGGCTATTGGCGCGCGGCGCCTCGCAGAAAAAGTGCTCTTCGGCGGCCCACATCGCGCCCGCGGTCTTCTTGGTTTTTTCGATGAGCGCCTTCACCTCGGGCGAATCGGGCTTCGCCGCCGGCGGCTGCGCCAAGCTCAAAACCGGCAGCAGTATCGCCACACAACCGAACTTACGGATTGAAATCATTCTTTATCTCCTATTCGCCAACGTCCTCAGCGAAACGCGTTTGATTATACTCTGTGAGGATAGGACCGTAAAGGTCACTTGACATATCTTTACATGACGAAAAAGAGTGTAAGCAATCTCAGCGAGTTCATCGCGAGGGTTTTGACAAACGTGGGCCTTCGCGCCACGGACGCGCGCGTGGTGGCTCAACTGATGGCGGAGGCGGATGCCCGCGGCGCTGACGGTCACGGCATCTTTCGCTTGCCGCAGTATGTGAAACGCATCCAGAGCGGCGGGATCAACACACAACCAAATATCACCGTCATCGAGGATCATCCTGCCACCGCGTTGCTCGATGGCGACAACGCTATGGGGCACTTGGTGATGACTTGCGCGGCGGAAATGGCCATCGAGAAAGCGAACATTTGCGGTGTGGCTTGGGTGGGTGCACGCAACAGCAACCATGCCGGTCCCGCTTCGCTCTACGCGCGGATGCCGCTGGCGCGCGACATGGTGGGACTCTACATTGCGGTCGGCAGCGCGAATCATTTGCCTCCTTGGGGCGGCATCGAGATGCTGCTGAGCACGAATCCGATCGCCATCGCGGTGCCGGGCGTCAACGGCCGCGAGATTATGCTCGATATGGCAACGACCAATGCGGCGTACGGCAAGGTCAAAATAAAAGCGCAGCGCAATGAGGCCATGCCGGAAGGCTGGATGATGGACCGCCAAGGCAACGCTCTGACGGATCCGAAGAAAGCCGGCGAAGGCTTTCTGCTGCCGATTGGCGGACCTAAGGGATACGGGCTGGCTCTGATGTTTGGCTTGCTGGCAGGAACTCTGAATGGCGCGGCTTTCGGAAACGATGTCGTCGATTTCAATCGCGATTTCTCTACCGTGACCAATACCGGGCACATGGTCGTGGCAGTGAAAATTGCCGCGTTCGCAGACGTGCCCGCGTTCAAAGCGAAGGTCGAAGAAATTTGGGACCTGATGAAATCGTCGCCGCTGCTACCGGGTTTCGACGAGATCCGGCTGCCCGGGGAACGATCGGCAAGAATCTACGCGGACCGCACAACCAACGGAGTTCCCGTTACTCCTGAGTTGCAAAGTACACTCGACCAACTAGCGGACCGTCTGGGAATTGAGAGACTATAGCGATTATGCCAACCGCGAGCATTATCAAGATTGCATCCATTCCCACCTTTGAGCGCGGAGACGGCGTGATCACAACCCTGCTCGTCGGTGCGGATCGCGCGCCCGATACCGTGTTTACATCCGGCCTGACGTCGTTCCCACCGGGACGCCGCGCGCCCATGCACAGTCATAATTGCGGAGAGCAAGTGACCGTGATGGAAGGCGAAGGAGAAGTTGTGGTGGATGGCCAGGCTACGCGCGTAGGCCGCTACGACACCACTTATATCCCTGCGGGAAAATCGCACTGTTTTAATAACGTCGGCGAATCGCCGCTGGTGATTTTGTGGATTTACGGCGCGCAGCACGTCACGCGGACGTTCACTGAAACTGGGAAGACTGTCGAACATCTTTCACCCGGCGACAAAGTCAGTCCGACTTAGATCGATGGCGGCGGCACGCTTGTACACGCTCCCTCGAAAGACAAGCGCATGCGCAATCACCAGCATGAAAAGCGTCATCTTGATTCGGAATCCCGCATGGCCGCGAAGACAAAACCGATTCGCTTGGGCACGCGCAATTGATCGACTACATCTGACACCGAGCGGTTGAATTCTTAGAGCGACGGCTTCCGCCAAGGCTCCAATTTTGGCGGGCGACGTCCGCGACGAATAGCTCCGCGCAATTCGACGTAGGACAACTCTTCCCCGCTGTGCGCGCGACGAAGCATCAATCCTCCGCGGCTCATATCGCCGCGGCCGACAAACTCGGACGGGAAGAGAAGCCGATCCCCGAAAACGCTGAGCAACGGCTCCGCATATTTTGCCGTGGCGATGCTGCCGAGCAACAGGTATCGGCAGGCCGGCCCCGCGCGCTGATCGAGCGAGGCCGCGTCGCGCAGCAGCGGAGTTCTGAATGCCTGGTTATTCTCTTCCACCGCGACATTGCCGACGCCACGCAATTGCTCGGTGTCGATCATCGTGTCCGGGGTCAGCAAGCCATGGCCCGGCACAATGACCAACGCGGGCGGGATGCCTGTCGGCGGACCGGCGAACGCTTCCGCATACGCCAATTTGCCGCGGAAATAGAGCCCGCTGATGAACGCGTAGGCTTCGCCGATAGTCGAATTCCGCTCACGCAGGCGCACCGCTAAATCGAAGTCGGCCTCCGGGCGCAACAGAACGTGCGACCGCGGTCCGCCAATGCGCGCCGGCGATAACAAAAATACCAATGGATACTCGCGAGCCAGAACTTTCATGTTACGGCTGGCGCTTAGGCTGTTTCGCGTAGCAGGATCAAAGGGGACTTGGTCTCGCGTTCCACTTGTTGCATTAAACATTGCCGAGGTGCTTTGTCGGGGCGCCAGCGCATGAACTTGGTGCCGTGCCGGAAGCGGTGGCCGGTGAAATGATCGTAGCGGACCTCCACCACCAACTCCGGCCGCAGCGGTTCCCACTCCGTGGACTTCTCCGAATTCCAGCGACTCGGGCCGCCTGGCGCCCGTCCGGTGAAGCCCGGCGGTTCGATCAGCGCTTTCAATTTGCGCGTGAGTGCGGGGCGCGCGGCCGCTTCGATTGACGAAGTAAACCCGACGTGCTGCAGCAGCCCCTCACGATCGTATACACCCAAAAGCAACGAACCGACCACTTTCTCGCCAGCCAGGTAGCGAAAACCGCCGACCACGCAATCGGCCGTGCGCAGGGTTTTGATCTTCTGCATGGCGCGTTCCCCCGATAGATAAGGCAGATCAAGCCTCTTAGCAACCACGCCATCGAGTTGGCCTCGCATGCTCTTCAGCCAGCCGCGCGCGATGAGGATATCTTGCGTAGCGGGCGAAAGAACAAAGGTTGCATTCCCCGTTATATATTTCGATGTGAAGGATTCGAGCGCGCCCCGTCGTTTTGCGAACGGCTCATCCACCAATGACCGGCCGCGATCATTCACCAGCAGATCGAAGAGGACAAACTGCGCGGGATGTTGCTGCGACAGTTTCACCACTCTGCTCGCCGCCGGATGAATTCGCTGTAGAAGATCGTCGAAGGATAGTTTCCCGTCAATCAACACGATCATTTCTCCGTCGAGCACAAACGTCTTGGCATTCAGTTTGAGCAGAGCGGCTACTAGTTCCGGAAAATATCTAGTGAGAGATTGTCCGGCCTTTGACTGCAATTCCACGGTTGGCCCGTCGCGAAAGGCGAGGCAGCGGAAGCCATCCCACTTGGGCTCGTATTGCCAATCGGCTCCAGCGGGGATTGCACTCACACTCTTGGCCTCCATCGGCAGGAACGGCGGCTGAATTGGCAGTTTCATACCGCTGCCGTGAGCTTGAAGCGATTTTTCTGGAGGAGCAAGGAGCGGTAGAGGTCGCCCACTTTCGCGAGGCGCTGCAGCATGTTGTCGATGCGGAAATCCTCTATCTCAATGCCGCGTTCGACTTCTTCCCAGGTGACCGGAGCAGACACCGGCGCACGAGGCTTGGGGCGCACCGAATAAACCGACGCCAGAGTTCGTCCCCAGGCGTTTTGGTTGTAGTCCACCAGAATCCGGTTCGGCGAACGCTTCGCGACGCGGTACTCGGACGTCAGAATCTTGGGGTATT
>Ga0265314_10002205_pt1 | contig 20322 bp, 16 predicted proteins | sample 4126metaG_FD_203106 | JGI IMG/M metagenome (GOLD analysis project Ga0265314, IMG submission 203106) | Rhizosphere microbial communities from Carex aquatilis grown in University of Washington, Seatle, WA, United States - 4-1-26 metaG | ecosystem: Host-associated > Plants > Roots > Rhizosphere >... | reverse complement strand
GATTCTTCGGGTCCAGCGCAAGCAGCGTGTCGGCGATGAAATCGTAGCCCTTTCCGTCCGGGCGGTTGAACTGGGTGGTATTGCCCTGCGCGAAGACGCCGATCAGCGCACGCACCCGGTTTGGATTGCTGAAGGCGAAGGCACGATGCTGGGTGAGGCTGCGCACCTGATCGAGCGTCTCGGGCTGCGGAATCATGGCCTGCAGCGAGAACCACTTGTCGATCACCAGCGCGTCGGAGGCATAGCGGTCGTAGAAGTCGGCGAGCGCCCGCTCGCGCTCCGGCACGTTGTGCAGCGCCAGAGCCGACAGCGCCGCCATGCGGTCGGTCATATTGTCGGCGGCCTCGTATTGCCGCACCGCGCGGACAATGGCTTCGGGTTTGCCGGTGGCGGCGAGAAGATCGAGCGCCACGTTGCGTAAGGCGCGGCGTCCGGCGCTTGTGCTGTCCGGCGAAAAGCTGCCTGCGACCATGAGACGTTCGTAGACGGTCGATAGCGCAGGGCCGAGCCGCTCGCCGATCTCGGCGCGCAACGCCTGGCGGGCACGGTGGATCGCGTCCGGGTCGATATCCTTGCCGATTTCGCGTGCGATATCGCCTTCGCCGGGCGGCACCAAGGCGAGCGCGACAAAGGCCGGCGCCAGCGCGGCGTCTTCCATGATGGCGGCGAGCGCCGCCATGAGTTTGCCGGCGTCGCGCGGCTTTTCGCCGGCGCGCAGCGCGGCGACATTCTCGATGAGCAGGCGCGTCGAAATGGTCTGCAGCGCCTGCCAGCGGTTGAAGGCGTCGGGATCGCGCGCCGCGAGGAAGGCGAGATCGTCGGCGGTGAGGTCGGTGTCGAGCTTGATCGGCGCCGAGAATCCGCGATTGATCGACAGCACCGGCTTGTGCTCGATGCCGGTGAATTCGAAGGTCTGCGCCGTCTCATTCAGTACGATAAGCCCGTCTTCGATGCGGCGGCCGTTCGCGAGCTTGAGCGGCAGGTCGCTTCCGTCTTGGCCCACCAGCCCGAGCGCCAGCGGAATGACCATCGGCTCCTTGGTCGGCTGGCCCGGCGTCGGCGGGACTTGCTGGCGGCAATCGAGCATGAAGGTCTGGCGGCCGGCGTCATATCGCGTCGCGACCGTGACCTGCGGCGTGCCGGCCTGGCTGTACCAGCGCATGAACTGCGTCATGTCGCGTCCGCTCGCATCGGCGAAGCACTGGACGAACTGTTCGACGGTCGCGGCCTCGCCGTCGTGGCGCTGGAAATAGAGATCCATGCCGGCGCGGAATTTCTCCTTGCCGAGCAGCGTCTGCACCATGCGCACGACCTCGGCGCCTTTCTCGTAGACGGTGCTCGTGTAGAAGTTGTTGATTTCCCTATAGGTTTCCGGACGGACCGGATGGGCGAGGGGACCGGCATCCTCCATGAATTGCGAGGCGCGCAGGCCCCGCACATCGGCGATGCGCTTCACCGGCCGCGAGCGCATATCGGAGGAGAACTCCTGGTCGCGGAAAACCGTGAGGCCTTCCTTGAGGCAAAGCTGGAACCAGTCGCGGCAGGTGATGCGGTTGCCGGTCCAGTTGTGGAAGTATTCGTGCGCGATGACCGCCTCGATCTGCGCGTAATTGGCGTCGGTGGCGGTTTCGGGCGATGCGAGCACGTAGGCGTCGTTGAAGACGTTGAGGCCTTTGTTCTCCATCGCGCCCATGTTGAAGTCGGACACGGCGACGATCATGAAGATGTCGAGGTCATATTCGCGGCCGAACGCCTCTTCGTCCCAGCGCATCGAGCGCTTGAGCGCGTCCATGGCGTAGCCGCAGCGCGCCTCCTTGCCGGGCTCGACATAGATGCGCAGAACGACGTCGCGGCCCGACATGGTGCGGAAGCTGTCCTCGACGCAACCGAGACTGCCGCCGACCAGCGCGAACAAATAGGACGGCTTCGGGTGCGGATCGTGCCAGACGGCGAAGTGCCGGCCGCCGGGTAGGTCGCCGGCCTCGATCAGATTGCCGTTGGCGAGCAGGATCGGCGCTTCGGCTTTGTCGGCTTCGATGCGGGTCGTGTAGACCGCCATCACGTCGGGACGGTCGGGAAAGTAGGTGATGCGGCGGAAGCCTTCCGCTTCGCACTGGGTGCAATAAGTGCCGCTCGAGCGGTAAAGGCCGGAGAGTTGGGTGTTGGCGGACGGATCGACGACGGTGTCGATCTCGAGCGTTAAAGGCCGGTTCGGCGGCTGCGCGATGATCAGGCTGTCGGATGTCACGACATAATTTTCCGGCGGCAGTGTAGCGCCGTCGAGCTTGAGGCCCGTCAGCGTCAGGTCGTCGCCATCGAGCGTGAGCGGAGCCGCACCCGACAGGGGATTCGGCTTGAGGACGAGGGTCGCCTTCACCTTCGTCTGTTTCGCTTCGAGCGACACGTCGAGCGTGACGGTCTCCACCAGCCAGGCCGGCGGGAGGTAGTCTTTCAGTTTGATGGGCTGGGCGATATCGGTGCGCATCAGTCTGATCTAAGATGTTTGCCGGGGAATTGGAAGAACGATGCCACCGATGCGTGCCATGGTGCTGGAGCGGCCGGGAACTCCGCTGGTCATGCGTGAGTTGCCGATGCCGGCGCCCGCACCGGGCGAAGTGCTTGTGGCGATTGCCGCCTGCGGCGTCTGCCGCACCGACCTGCACGTGGTCGACGGCGAACTGCCGCATCCGAAGCTGCCGATCGTACCCGGACACGAAATCGTGGGCCACGTCGCGGCGGTCGGCGAGGGTGTGTCCGGATTTTCAATCGGCGAAAGGGTGGGCGTGCCCTGGCTGGGCGCGACCTGCGGCGTTTGCCCCTATTGCCGCAGCGAGCGCGAGAACCTGTGCGACACGCCGGTGTTCACCGGCTATACGCGTGACGGCGGCTATGCGACGCACGCCGTCGCCGACGCACGCTATTGCTTTCCCCTCGGCGAGGCCGGCGACGACGCGGCGATTGCGCCCTGGCTCTGCGCCGGGCTGATCGGCTGGCGTAGCTATCGCATGGCGGGCGAGGGGGCTTCGCTTGGCCTCTACGGCTTCGGCGCCGCCGCGCACATCCTGGCACAGGTCGCGATCTGGCAAGGCCGACGCATCTACGCCTTCACGCGAAAAGGAGACGCCGCGGCGCAGGATTTCGCCCGCTCGCTCGGCGCAGTCTGGGCCGGCGCGTCCGATGATATACCGCCCGAGCCATTGGACGCGGCGATCATCTTCGCGCCGGTCGGCGCGCTGGTCCCTGCCGCACTGAAGGCCGTGAAGAAAGGCGGCCGCGTGGTCTGCGGCGGCATCCATATGTCCGATATTCCGAGCTTTCCCTATGCGCTGCTGTGGGAAGAGCGGCAGGTCGTGTCCGTCGCCAACCTGACGCGCGCTGACGCGCGCGAGTTCCTCGCGATCGCGCCAAAGGCCGGAGTCAAATGCGAGGTGACACGCTATCCACTCGCGCGCGCCAACGAGGCGCTGTCCGATCTGCGCGAGGGACGGCTCCAGGGCGCGGCGGTGCTTGTCCCTTAGTGCTTCATTTCAAAGCCGTCATTGCGAGGAGACCCGAAGGGGCGACGAAGCAATCCAGAATTGTCTTCGCAACTGGATTGCTTCGCGGAGCCTGTCATCGGGCCGGCCACTTCGGGCCGGACCCGTTGGCTCGCAATGACGGGTTAATCCGATCGAATCAGATTCAGCGCATCGGCTCGGCGTGGCCGATCACGCGTTTGATCGAGGGTGAGCGTACCTTCAGCGCGCGCTCCAATTCATCGACCTTCTCATGCACGCTCTGCACGCTCAGTGCTGGATCGACCCGGCAATGGAAGTTGACGATTTCGCCCTCGTCGGTCTCGCGGACTCGCACATTATGTATGTCGCGGATGGTGCGTGTCTGCGGCGCGAGCTCGGAGAGCGCGATGCCGACCGCTTTCACGCGTTCGATCGGCGCTTCGCGGCCGAGCGCGTCCTGCGTCTGCAACGGCTCGATATGCGTTTCCACCTCGACTTCCGCGCCGAGCTCGCTCTTGATCGCGGCCTCCAGGCCGTCGGCCTGCTCGTGCGCTACGGCGAGCGACATCTTGCCGTTGACTTCCAGATCGAGCGCGACGGCGAGCCGGTCCTGCAGATCGTGCACGGTGACATGATGCACGGCGAGCGCGCGGTTGCGCGCGATCACCATCACCCGGTCGAGCACGCTCTCGTTGCTGAGCGCGACCGGCTCGGTGGTGACCACGGGCTCGGCGCCCGGCATCTGCGCGCGTAGCGCCGCGTCGATGGCGAGCTTGATGGCGTTGACACGGTCGAGCGGCAGCGTGCGGCTGACCGCGACGGTCAAGTCAATGAAGGTATGCTCGCCGACCGCGCGTGCCCGCACGCGCTCGACGGCGACGACGCCAGGCACCTTCATGCCGATCTTGGTGATCTGCGCGGCGGCACCGGTCGGCGCCGTGTCGGTGAGCGTCTCGATGGTGCGGCGGCCGAGCCGCCAGCCGGCGACGCAGACGAGCACCGCGACCAAGAGCGCCGCGGCGGAGTCGGCCCAGGGCAGGCCATACCACACGCCGACGAGACCGATGAGTACGGCGACCGACGACCACAGGTCGGACGAGAAGTGCAGCGCGTCGGCTTCCAGAGCGTGGCTCTGCGTTTCCTTCGCGGTCTTCGACAGCGCACGCGAGCGGAAGAAATCGATGACGATCGACGCGATGATCACGCCGAAGGCCCAGGCATTGACGACGACGCTGTGCCCTTCATGATCGAGCAGGCGTTTGACGGCCTCCCAGATGACGATGCCGGAAAGCAGGAAGAGGAGCACGGTCTCCGCCAGCGCCGATACGCTCTCCACCTTGCCGTGACCGTAATGATGCTGTTCGTCGGCCGGTTTGCCGGAAATGCGCACGGCGATATAGGTCATCACCGTGGCGCCGAGGTCGATGAACGAATGGCCGGCCTCCGACAGGATCGCCAACGATCCGGTGGCGACGCCGACCGCGGCTTTCGCGATCGTCATGCCGGCGGATGCGGCAATCGACGTCAGTGCGACTTGTTCTTTCTCGTGCTGCATGCGGCGCCTACCGTTGCCACATGTAATGGATAAACCGGCGAATTGCGAGCGGCGTCAGAGTCGCAGTTTTACAGCAAGATGGGTTTACCGTCCGCCGCCGCAGAGCGGACCACGGCATCGAGAATGCGGATGTTGCCGATGAGATGCTCGGGCGTGAACCGGTAGGGCGCGCGGCCTTCAAGCGCGTCGGCCCAGGCTTCGAAGTTCAGCCGCACCGTGTTGGCGTCGTGATACTCGCGCGTCTCGCGCTCGCCGTCCGGCTTGCAGTGCACGAAGCTCGACGGAATGCCCTTGTCGACATTGCCGCCCTCCTGCACCTCCACCCAGCCCTGATCGCCGAACAGCGTGAAGCGGCCGTAGAACGGCGGCGTCGACAGGCAGGTGATGCGACCGCGCGCGCCGCCGGAGAAGTCGATTTCGGCGCTGACGAAATCTTCCAAAGGTGCCGGGAATATCTGCGAGGCCGTGCGCGCCGTAACACGCGCAGGCTGACCGGCGAGCGACACGAACATGTCGCCGAGATGAATGCCGAGCGCGGTCCAGGCGCCGGCCGGCGCGTGTTTCGGGTCGCGCCGCCAGTTACGCGGGTCCATCTTGCGGAAGTTGCTGTGGCTGACATTGGCGTCCATGTGCAGCAGCTTGCCGAGCGTGCCCGCGTCGAACAGGCGCCGCATCTCCTCCATCGCCGGCTCGTATCTACGTTCATGTCCGATGCCGAGCACGCCGCCGGCCTTGGCGCTGGCCTCAAGAATGCGCTCGGCGCTTGTCGTGGTCAGCGCCAGCGGCTTTTCGCAGAAGAGCTGCTTGCCTGAGGCGAGCACGGCGAGCGCCATCTCCTCATGCAGCGCGTGCGGGGTCACCACGGCGACCGCATCGAGATCCACCCGCTTGAGCAGCGTCCGGTAATCGTCGGTGAGGTCGAAGCCGTGTTTGGCAGCGAATGGCGCCGCCATCGTGGTGTCGATATCGCAGCCCGCCACGACCATGAAGCGCGAGCTATCGGAGAGGCAGGTGACGATCTGTTTGCCCCACCAGCCCAGTCCGATAATGCCGATCCGAATCATGTTTCTATCCCGCGCGTCATTTGCGACTATCGGCATGCTGACCTATGCGCGACAGTTCTGCTAGGCTCAGCGCACTAAAAAAAAGACTTGGGAGGATCGCATGCGTTTTTTGAAATGGCTGTTGCTTGCGTTGATGGTCGCCGCCAGTCCCGGCTTGGCGACGGCGGACACTTATCCCAGCCGCCCGATCAAGCTGATCGTCCCGTTCCCGCCCGGCGGACCGAATGACATCATCGCGCGCGTCGTGGCGCAGCGCATGTCCGAGTTGCTTGGTCAGCCTGTCATTATCGACAACCGCGGCGGTGCCGGCGGTGTTGTCGGCACCGACGCTGTCGCCAAGGCGGCGCCCGACGGCTACACCATCGGCATCTGCAGCGCCGGAGCGTTGGCGATCAGCGCCAGCCTGGTGGAGAAGGTTCCCTACGATGCGACCAAGGATCTGACCGCGATCACGCTGGTCGCCTCGGTGCCCGAACTGCTGGTCGTGCCCGAGCAGTTCCCGGCCAAGGATTTCAAGGAGTTGGTCGCCATGGCCAAGGCGCAGCCGGGCAAGCTCAACTTCGGCTCCAGCGGGCCGGGCAGCATGCCGCATTTGGCGGGCGAACTGCTCAAGATCAACGCCAACATCAACATCGTCCACGTGCCCTATCGCGGCGCGGCGCCGGCCGTGAACGACCTGCTCGGCGGCCAGGTGCAGATGGTGTTCCTCGACACCCCCGTGCTGCTGCCGCACATCCAGTCCGGCAAACTGCGTGCGCTCGCGGTCGCCGCCAAGGAGCGCGCGCCGTCGGTGCCGAACGTCCCGACCATGGGCGAACTCGGCCTCGCCAGCGTCGATGCCGAGAACTGGTACGGCATGGTCGGCCCCGCCAACCTGCCGAAAGAGATCGTCGACAAGCTCAACAAGACGACTGCCGAGGCTTTGAAGGATCCGGGTGTCGTCGCCAAGCTTTCGCCGCAGGGCGCCAAGCTCGTCGGCGACAAGCCGGAGGAATTCGCCGCCTATATCAAGAGCGAGATCGCGAAATGGGCGAAGGTGGTGGAGGCTTCGGGCGCGCGAGGGCAGGCGCAATAGCGGGAGTGCCTGCTTCCCGTTGACACCGGCTGCCTGCCTCCGGTCTACTTTGCGCGGGGCGCGAGCGTCCGCATGCGGACGTATAAAAAAATTCCGTCAGGGAGGAATCACCGATGGCTCGCTCACCTATGTCCCGTCGTGACGTGCTGATCGGCTCGAGCGCGCTCGCCCTCGGCGCGGCGTTCTCCACACGCGTCATGTCGGCCGCGCCGCCGGCGGCTACGGTCACGCCGGACCTGATCGCGGCGGCCAAGAAGGAAGGCAAGCTCGTCTGGTACACCTCGCTCGATCTCAAGGTGTCGGAGCCGATCGGCAAAGCCTTCGAAGCCAAATATCCCGGTATCGCCGTCAAGGTCGAGCGCACCGGTGCCGAGCGGCTGCTGCAGCGCATCGGCCAGGAATACGGCAGCAACATCCACGCCGTCGATGTCGCCAATTCCTCGGATGCCTCGCACCTCGCCTCGTGGAAAGCCCAAGGCTGGCTCGCGCCTTACGTGCCGGAAGACGTCGCCAAGTTCTATCCGGCGGAGCACAAGGACGCGGACGGTACCTATGCCAGCTTCCGCATCACGCTGAGCGTGATGGCTTACAATACGACGTTGGTGAAGAAAGAAGATGCGCCGAAGAGCTTCGCCGACCTGCTCGATCCGAAATGGAAGGGCAAGCTCATCAAGTCGCATCCCGGCTACAGCGGCGCCACGATGACCGCGACCTTCGCCATGGTGCGCGAGCTCGGCTGGGGCTATTTCGAGAAGCTCGCGCAGCAGAACGTCATGCAGGTTCAGTCCGCCACCGTGCCGCCGAAGAAGCTCTCGCTCGGCGAGCGGGCGGTGCAGGTCGACGGCGTCGAATACGTGCTGCTGGACGAGAAGGAAAGCGGCAAGCCGGTCGAGCCGATCTATGCCACGGAGGGCTCGCCGCTGGTGGTCGGGCCGAACGGCCTCTTCCAGGCGGCGCCGAACCCGAACGCCGCGCGGCTGTTTCAGAGCTACTGCTTCACGCCGGAATGCCAGCAGCTCTGCATCGATATCGGCGCGCTGCGTTCGGCGCACCCGCAGGCCAAGGAAAAAGCCGGCCGCACGCCGCTCGCCCAGATCAAGACCATGAAAGATGACGCGGCAGGCGTGCTTCAGCAGGCCGAGGACATCAAGGCGCAATACGCCAAATTGTTTCACGTGTAACACGACGGGCGGGCAGGGCGTTCGCGATGAGCACAATTAGTCTGCGTGAACGCTTCGCCCGCGGCGAAAAACTCACCGGAATCATTGATTTCATCGGCGCGCCGATGGTGATCGAGATCATCGCCCGCGCAGGGATCGACTTCGTCATCATCGACATGGAGCACTGTCCGCTCGACCTCGATCGGCTGGCGCATCTGGTGCGGGCGGCGGACGCGGCCGGCGTGGCACCCTTGGTGCGCGTGCCGGAGGTCGATCCGGCGCTGATCAAACGCGTGCTCAATCTCGATGTCGCCGGGCTGGTGATCCCGCACGGTACGCGCGCCTCCTGCGAGGCGCTGGTGCGCGCATCGCGCTATGCGCCGGAGGGTGAACGCGGCGCCTGTCCCATCGTGCGCGCTACCGGCTACTGGCCGGACGACTGGAACGCCTATGCGCAGAAGGCCAACCGCGACGTCATGCTGCTGCCGCTGATCGAGGACCAGGCCTCGATCGACGACTTCGACGCGATTGCGGCCGTGCCGGGGATCGACGGCTTTTTTATCGGGCCCTACGACCTGTCCATCTCGGTCGGCGCGCCGGGCGCGGATTTCGAGCACCCGGCGATGAGCCGGGCGCTGGATCGCGTGGTGGCTGCCTGCCGGCCGCAGTCAAAAGTCGTTGTCACGACCATCGGCGACCGGCAGGAGCGCGACTACAGCCGACGGCTGGTCGAGCGCGGCGTGCAGGGCCTGGTGTTTGCGACCGACGCGCTGGTGCTGCTGCAGGCGCTCAAGCGCATGGTTGCGTTCACGAAGTAGGGAGACGTCGGTGAAGGCGAGCGAGGTGGTGCGCAACGTCGTCAAGGACAAGCTCGCACGCGGCGAGGTGGTCGCCTCCATGACCGTGCGGCTGACGCGCGGCGTCGAGATCGCGCGGCTCGCCAAGACGGCGGGCTTCGACATGATCTATGTCGACCTCGAACATTCGACCATCTCGCTCGATACGACCGGACAAATTTGTCTTGCCGCGCTGAGCGCGGGCGTTGCGCCCATGGTGCGCGTGCCGGCCAATACGCCGGACTATATCCAGCGCGTGCTCGACGGCGGCGCGCTCGGCATCGTCGCGCCCGGCATCGGCTCGGCCGAGGAGGCGCGCGCGGTGGTGAAGGCGGCGAAGTTTCCGCCGCTCGGTGAGCGCGGCGCCGGCGGCGCGTTGCCGCATCTGGAGTACCGTTCGTTCCCGGCGGCCGAGGCCAACGCCGCGATGAACGACGCCACCATGGTGATCGTGCAGTTCGAGTCGGCCGAAGCGATCGAGCGGGCCGACGACATCGCCGCCGTCGAAGGCGTCGACATGGTGCTGCTCGGCATCAACGATCTGCTTGCCGGCATGGGTCTCGCCGGCCAATACGAGCATCCCAAGGTGCGCGACGCCTATGCCCGCACCATCGCCGCCTGCCGCAAGCACGGCAAGCACGTCGGCGTCGGAGGCCTGTCGACGCGGCCGCAGCTCGCCGCCGAGTTCGTTGCCATGGGCGCGCGCATGATCTCCACCGGTACCGACATCCAGTTTCTGCTCGCCGCCATGACCGAGAAGGCCAAGCAGGTGCGCGAGATCAAACTGTGACCATTCTCGGTGTCACGCATACGCCACCGGCGTTCGAGGTTCCGCGCGGCGCCTGCGACTGCCACACGCATATCTTCGGTCCGGCCGACAAGTTTCCCTACGCCAGCACGCGCCGCTATACGCCGGGCGATGCCTCGATCGCCGATCTGGAGGGGCTGCATCGCGCCTTGCATATCGACCGCGTCGTGGTCGTGCATCCGAGCCCTTATGCGGCGGACAATGCCGTCACCATCGACGCCGTACGGCGCATGGGCGCGCGGGCGCGCGGTGTCGCGGTGATCGACGAAAAGACAACCGATCGCGAGCTCGCCGACATGCATGCGGCCGGCATCCGCGGTGTGCGCGTCAATCTGGAATCCCACGGCGAAAGCGATCCGGCGAATGCCGCCCGTGCGTTGCGGCAGGCCGCGGAGCGCGTCGCGCCGCTCGGATGGCATGTGCAGACTTTCACCAATCTCGGGGTCGTTGCCGCGCTGCACGATGTCATCGCTGCGCTGCCGGCGACGCTGGTGATCGATCACTTCGGCAAGCCGCAGGCGGCGGCTGGGCTCACGCAGCCCGGGCTCGACCGGTTGCTGGCGCTGTTGCGCAGCGGCAAGGTCTACGTGAAGATTTCCGCCGCTTATCGCATTTCGGACATCGCCGGTTATCCGGACGCCGCGCCGATGGCCCGTGCCATGATCGACGCCAATCCCGACCGCATCGTCTGGGGCACCGATTGGCCGCATCCGAGCGGCGGAGCCCGCAGCAATCCGTCTGTGATCGAGCCGTTCCGGCCGGAGGACGACGGCGCGGCGCTTAACCGGCTCGCCGCATGGACAAAGAGCCGAGGCGAGCTGCAGAGAATCCTCGTCGACAATCCGGCGCGGCTTTACCAATTCTAGGGTTACGGCCGCCGCGCGATCATGTTGACGCAGCGCAGCGTCATCACCGCTTCACCCGCCTGATTGAACACCTCGACGAACGATGTGACCGCGCCACGGTCGGGCTTGGATTTCGACGCCGTCGCCTTCTGCACGGTCACGCGTACCGACAAGGTGTCGCCGGGCCGCACCGGCCGCAGCCAGCGCAGCTCGTCGAGACCGGGCGAGGCGAGACTGGCGACATGCGTGAGATAGTGTTCCACGAACAGCCGCATCATCAAGCCGCAGGTGTGCCAGCCGCTGGCGATGAGACCGCCGAACGGCGACGCCTTAGCCTTCTGCGGATCGGTGTGGAAGCTCTGCGGATCGAATCGTGTGGCGAAGGCGATCACCTCGTTCTGGTCGACGGAGATGTTGCCGAGCTCGTGCACGTCGCCCTCGACATAGTCGTCGAAATAGCGGTCGTCGATCGGATGGGCGAATGGCATGGCGGGCTGCGGCTGATGGGACACGAGGGCCCCAGTCATAGCGCCCGCCTGAAAAATGTTCAAAGCCTCAGACGTGGATCAAGGTGCCGACCGGCTCTCCCTTCAGCGCGCGCGTCAGGTTGCCGGGCACCAGTCCGTTCACGATGCGGATGCTCTTCACCAGTTTGGCGTTGGCCAGGAGGTCGAGCAGCACGGGCTCGATCGGCAGCGTCGGCAACTTGCGGGCGGCAAGCTCGGCGACGCCGATGTCGTCGATCAGCGCGGCGCGCGAGTCGTTCTTCGGGTCGGCGGTGTAGAGGCCGTCGACGTCCTTGAGCAGGATCACCGAGCGGGCGCCGAACACTTCGCCGACGAGGTAGGAGCCGGCGTCGCTGCCGTGCGGCGGAATCTTGCCGATCGCGGGCGGATGTTCCCACAGGTCGTAGGGCGGGATGCCGTTGAACACCGCGCCGCGCGCCGCCGCCAGCATCGCGGGCAGCAACTGCACGATGAACGGCGCTTCCAGATAGACGAAGCCGCTGTCGGCCAGCAGGCAGGAGATCATGTAGGCGTTCTGCGCCGACGACTTGGCGGCGAGCGTCGCCAGCGCGCCGGTCGGTAGGCCGAGGTCGAGGCCGACCGACAGGATGTGCCGCGCGCGCACGCCCGGGCCGACGCCGATGACCTGCATGTGGTCGTCCTGGTTGGCGACGATCTCCTTGAGCAGCGGCATCACCGCCGCCTGGCCGCGATCCATGATCGACATGCCGCCGATCTGGATGACGTTGAGTCTCGGCAAAATGGCGCGAACCGGCGCTTCCGTGCCGGCGATCACCGCCTTGTCGACGAGAGACTCGCGCATGAGGCGCGAGACCACGTGCTGGGCGCCGGCCTGGCGGTGCAGGGGATCGCTGCGGTCCGAGTTCATGATGCTTTCCGCTGCTCGTGTTCGGCGTTGAAGATGATCGAGCCGACCGGCTCACCGGCGAGCGCCGCGCTCAATTGGCCGGGCTTGAGGCCGTTGATGAATTGGATCTCGTGGATGTGGCGCGCGCTCAGCATCAGGTCGAGCACCGCGCGCTCGACGACGAGGTCGTCTTGGTCCGCCGCCAGCAGTTCCTGTACGCTGATGCGCGCAATGTGCTTCGCGTTACGGTCTTTCTTCGGATCGGCGGTGTAAAGGCCGTCTTCGTCCTTGACGTAGATCATCTTGCGCGCGCCGTAGACCTCGGCGATGAGGAAACAGCCGGTGTCGGTGCGCTGCGGCGGAATGCGGCCGATGGCGGGGTTCGCCTCCCACAATTTGTACGGCGGCATGCCCTGGCAGATCACCGCGCCGCGTTCCATCAGGTAGTGCGGCAACGAGGCGAAGCCTTCCGGCTCGAGGAAGGCGATGCCGTGCTTGGCCAAGAGGTATTGCAGCATCTGCGCGTTCTGCCAGGCGACCGCGGTGCCGAGCACGGTGAGCACGCCGACCGGCAGGCCGAGTTCGATGGCCAGGCTGTAGATATGGCGCGCGCGCGTGCCGGCGCCGGTGCCGAGGATCATCTTGTGCCGCTTGAGATTGGCGATGATCTCGTCGACCAGCGGGAATACCGCGTCGCGGCCGCGGTCCATGATGCTTTGGCCGCCGATCTTGACCACGTTCACCCAGGGCAGGATGGCGATGTCGGGCGTCGCATCGGTGGCGCGCTGCAGGTTGGCGTCGCTGAACGAGCCGGCGACGAGCTTCTTGCCGAGCTCTGTGAGGAGGGAGTGGTCGGGAGCCTGCATTCGCGCTGTTCTCCGTTAGAAGCGGTAAAGGCGCAGCTCGAATTGCTGCCGTTCGCGTTGCATCGCGTCGAGCGCGCCGAATTCCGTCCGCGCCCAATTGGCCAGCGCGCGCAAGGCGTCTTCGCGCTCCGCGGCCGGCAGCTGCGCGAAACGCGCGCCGCCACTGTGCCGTTCGAGAAAATCGCGCGGGCTCGTTTCGGCGCTCCACTGCGCGGCGACACGGGTCGTGACCGAGCCGGCGACTGTGTCGAGATGCTCCTCTGCCTGCCGCCGCGTATTCTGCGCGCGCCGCTCGACGCCGCGGTTGCCGAGAATCGACTTGAGCCGATGTTTCATGCGCGCGTCGATGCCGTCGTCGGGCCGTATTGTGCGCCCGAAGATCAAGGCGCCGCCTGGCCGCAGCACGCGGCGCGCGTCGTCGATGACGTCGCGCCAGCGATCGAGCCCGCCGAAGACTTGCACCATCAGCACCGCGTCGAAGCTGTCATCGGCGAACGGCAATAGGCCGCCGTCCGCCTGCGCCAGCATGGTGGCGCCGCGCGCGGCAAAGGCGGTCAGCATGCCGAAAGAGAGATCGACCGCGACATAGTCGTCGCCGGCGGCGATGAAGGTCCAGCCGACGCGGCCGCTGCCGGCGCCGAGATCGAGCAGGCGCGGGCGCGGGGCGGCGAACTCACCGAGAATCGCGCGCCGTATCGCTTCGGGCACACCGTCCGGCAACGCGCGGTGGCGATCGAACTGCCCCGCGTTCGTGTCAAAGGCGGACACGTTCACGAAACTCCGCGCCACTGACTGTTCGCTTATCAATGGTGCGACATATGCGGCGCAAGAGTGTTATTCGCTACGACTTCGACCTCGAACATCATGCCCCGGTCTTCATGCACCAAGATATGGCAGTGCAACACGTAGACACCGGCATAATCGACGAAGCGGCTGCGCATCTTGAAGTAGCCGGGAATGATCGTCGTCGTCGTGCCGGCGGTCACCGCCAGACCGGACGGGATCGCAAACGTGTCCCACCAAATGCCGTTGGCAAAGGGCTTCGCCTTACAGGGCACCCAGGTGCTGGGCTTGCTGGGGTCGAGCTGGCATTGATCGTTATCGGCCGTTGCCGGTGCAACCACGTAACGCGGCTTATCGCTCGGTACGCCGTCCGGCCCCGGCACCCGTTCATTCGGGTCGAAAAACTCGGTGATCTGGAATGGATTCACGTGGATGTGGAACGGATGATCGATAGCGCCCGGTCCGCCATTGGCATTCGTCGTGGCGTTCTTGATGACCCATTCCTGCGCGTGGTTCAGCGGCACGCGGATGTTGACCTCACCGTTGAACTGCTTGTCGTTGATCGTGTGTACGGTTCCCGGGTTGCCACTGGTGGATGGTGCGCTGTTGAAGACCAGTGGAGGAATCGGCCCGCCGCTCAGTTCGCTGTCTGTGATATCGGTCAGGAACGGCGGTTGGGGCGGCGCGCTTGGCAGGAACGGCATGGGCTGCCCGTTCGCGCCGACGGGCTGGCCCGTGACATTGACGGTGAACAACGTCACCGTTCCGCCGGTGGTCTTAACCGCTTTTCGCGATATGACGTTTTGAATTTTGACGTCGGTGGAAAGCGACGGCTGCCCGGTCGGTAGCGACGGTGCGCGCACCAACAAATCGACGCGATTGCCCGACGCCATGTAGAACGGCTTGTTGTGGCTGTTTTGGTAGTTCACGTTAGCGAACTGCACGCCATCCTGCGCGAGCTGGTACCATTCGAGGCCCTGCGGCGGCATAAAATAAGCGGCCGAACGACCGGAGCCGTTGACGATGCGCCAGAGCTGAATCTCGCCCGGGTTCATATTAACGGTGGGACGCAGCCGGCCGTTGACGGTGAAGTCGACATTGGCGAGGCCGCCGAGGAGATTGGGCGCGACCGAAATCTGATTGAGGACGATAACCGGCTGGTCGCGCGTGTTCCACGGTTTGCCGTTCACGGTGTAACCTTTGTAGGCTTCATTCAGCGCGCCGTCGTAGGATTTCCCTTCGATGATGAAGGCGCCGATCATGCCGTTGGCGACATTGATCGCGGTCGCCCCGTGCTTGTGCGCGTGGTACCAGTGCGTGCCGGGTGATTGGCCCATGTTGAGCACGCCTGCCTTCGGCGGCCAGCTCCATGTTGCCTCTTTGTATTCCGGCAGCGCAAAGCAGTAGGGGAAGGCACCGACGTAGTACTGCGGCCATCCACCTTCCTCAATCAGCATCGCATTGGGCGGCCACAGCTTCTGCCCCTCCGGTTGTCCGGGTGGATTGTAAGGCGTGGTGCCTGCATCGTAGGCCTTGAGCAAGGTTTCTTGTTGGCTGCTCCATTGCGACGGCAACTGGCTCCAAGTATGCGGCCACTGGTTCTTTGGATTGGCCAGCTCCTTCGTGCAATTTTCGAAGAAGGTATTGAGCCCCGTCGTGATCTGGTCCGGCGATATGACGAGGTCGCCGGCATTGTTGCGCGGCAGCGGTCGCACCTGCAGGAAGATGTTGTCCGCCGTACTCGTCGGACTGACGTGCGTGCCGTGGAAATGCAGATTGGCCGTGCTCGAGGCATGTAGGCAGTTGGGATATTCATCTTGACCGGGGTAACCGCCGAAACCACCGCCCGGAGATACCTGGATGCACGCTTCGCGATCGATATTGGGATCGAAGTGGTTGGAATTGACCTCGTTCAGGAACGTGAGCTGAACGATGTCGCCGAGCTGCGCGCGCAGCGTCGGTCCCGGCACGGGATCGGCGTAGGTCGTCGGGACGACGGTGGTGTCCGACGCGGGAATGGGTGCGGCGGCGCTGCGGAAATTGCGGACATATTGCGGTGCGCAGGGGCCGGGCGTTCCCTTGGCGGACGAGGAAATGCGCTGTTGCTCATCGATCAGGGCAAGCGTACCGCGCAGAATGCCTTTCTCGCTCACGATCTCCGGCAATTTGAGCAAGGGAGCACCTTCGTTCGGACAGGCGACCGTCGGCTTGGTCGGCGCCAACGCCGGCTGCGTGCCGTCGCGCAGTCCTGGCCTTTGTCTTGATCCTTGTCCCGACTGTGCATGTGCAGCCACCAGCGTCGCAAACAATGCGAGCGCGCCGCCGGCGGCGCAGACGGCGAGGCGGCCATACCGCCGGCTCGGACGCGTCGTGTTCGATTTCTGCATGGCGTTTCCCCGAATGTTCATTCGTCGACAGCGGCGGTTGCGGCGCGGCCTTAAACAACGACGATGCTGCCTGTGAGGCTCTGGTCGAGATAGCAGCAGTAAGAAATCGTGGTGCCCTTCGCCAAACCGTTCGGCACGTGGAAGGTGGGCGACGACACCGAGCCAGGCGCGATTTCATTGCAGAGAAAATACGCGCCCTCCGGGACCGGGTTCGGCAGCGGATTGGCGACCGTCACGCCGTCGACAACCGGCCACGGCCAGTGCGGGTCGTCGGTGGTGTTGTTCCAGACGACGTTGTCGCCGGCACTGACGCCGAGCGGTTGGCTCACCTGGGCTCCCTGCAAGTCCGGCTGGAATCCAGTCGGCACAATTTTTATGACCCAGTTCGCCATCGGTGCCTCCCCAATGTGTCGTCGCTGGCAGACTGCCAAAGCAACAATAGGTTGTCTATAAAATTTACTACAACTTTTAGAGGAAACGCCGGCTGCCGCGACATTATGCCGGGTGGAAGCGTCCCCCGGCCGCTCGACTGGAATGCGTTTTGCATAGCCAAAGGGCATGGGCCCGCTTACGCAGGCTCGCACAGGGAGCTTTCTGCAAGGACTGTGACGTTGGCCGGAACGCTGAATGGATCGGATTCGCCGTCGGGAGCGTCGCCCGCGGGCGAACTGCGGGATTCCTCGCTCAAGATCGTCATTGTCGATGAAAGTCCGGTCCGCTCGGCCATCCTCGAAGACGGACTGCGCGAGGCCGGCTTCATGCATGTCGAGCGCCTCGGCGACACGCACAACCTGCTCAAACGAATTTATGCGATCGATCCGGACGTCATCCTGATCGATCTGGAAAACCCGAGCCGCGACGTGCTCGAGCACATGTTCCAGATGAGTCGCGCGGTGAAGCGGCCGGTGGCGATGTTCGTCGATCAGAGCGACAGCGCGTCGATCCAGGCGGCGGTCGACGCCGGCGTTTCCGCCTACATCGTCGATGGCCTGAAGAAGGAGCGCATCACCAGCATCCTCGATCTGTGCATCTCGCGCTTCAACGCCTTCTCGCGCCTGCAGGGCGAGCTCGACCGCGCCAAGGACGCGCTGCAGGAACGCAAGGTGATCGATCGCGCCAAGGGCGTGCTGATGAAGGCGCGCATGATCGGCGAGGAGGAGGCTTATGGGCTGCTGCGCAAGACCGCCATGAACGAGAACAAGAAGATCATCGAAATCGCGCAGTCGGTGCTCACCGCCGCGGAGTTGCTCAAATGAGCCTTGAGACACTTCGGATCGGATTCATTCCTCTGGTCGACGCGGCGCCGCTGGTGATTGCGGCCGACCACGGCTTTGCCGCGGAGCAGAGACTATCGATCGAGCTGGTGCGCGAGGTTTCGTGGTCGAACGTGCGCGACAAGCTGAATATCGGGCTGTTCGACGCCGCGCATCTGTTGTCGCCGGTGGCAGTCGCCTCCAGCCTCGGCATCGGCCACGTGCGCGTGCCTTTGCTCGCGCCCTTCAATTTGGCCCTGAATGGCAATGCAATTACGGTGTCGCCAGCGCTTTATGCCGAGCTGGCCTCGGCCGCCGATGGCGACATCGCCGATCCGCTGGTGTCGGCGCGGGCGCTTGCGCGAGTCACCGCCGAACGCAAGACACGCGGTGCCGACGTGCTCAACTTCGGCATGACCTTTCCATTCTCTAATCATAATTATCAGCTCCGCTTCTGGATGGCGGCCGGCGGCGTCGATCCCGACGAGGACGTGCGTATGGTCGTGCTGCCGCCGCCCTACATGGCGGAGAGTCTGACCAACGGACAGGTCGACGCCTTCTGCGTCGGCGCACCGTGGAATTCGGTGGCGGTGGAGTCGGGCGTCGGCCGCATTCTGCATTTCGGCTGCGAGATCGTGGCGAGCATGTCGGAAAAAGTTCTGGCCGTGCGCGAGCAGTGGTCGAAGACGCATCCGGAGACGGTCGCCGCGCTGATCCGCGCGCTGGTCGGCGCCGGCGCATTTATCGCCGACCCCGCCAACCGCACGACGGTGGCGGCCGCGTTGTCAAAACGCCTCGACGTTGCGCCGGAGATCATCGCGCGCACGCTTGCCGGCGAGCTTAAGGTGTCGACGGACGGGATGATGCGCGGAGACAGCCGTTACATCATGCTCGGCGGCGACTTGGCGAACAGGCCGGACACTCTGCAGGCGGCCTGGCTCTATGCGCAGATGGCGCGCTGGGGGCAGGCGCCGCTCTCCGATGAGATGTGCGTAACGGCGCAGGCGGTGTTCCGACCCGACCTTTATGACGCCGCGCTCGGACGTGCGCCTGCGCCACGCGACGGCGGGCCGCGCGACGGCGTCGGCGCCTTCACCGGACCGGACTTCAACGGTGACGTCGCGGCCCACGTCTCGGCTTGGCGGGCGAAGCGCTCGGGACGGCCGCGGCTGTCGTTGGTGCGTTAGGCCTTTTGCGCTGCACAATTTATACGCAGTTAACGCGGAAATAGATGGCAGGGCTTCGCCGGACATCTTGCCTATGAATTCAACAAGCTATTGATCCAACAAACAATAATTAGCTGGCACGATCCTTGTATTAGATGACCTGACGGATGCCAGGAACCTGGCTTCCGCGGTCCAATGACGGGCCGACATGCAACGCCGCTGTCTGGAGCTCGCGCACGCCGCGCGTCTTTAGGCTGCGGCTTTTTTGTTGGCTGGAACCGACTGCGGCAAGCGGGAAACGACAGGCGAGTGCGTCGACCGGGGTCACACGAGAGCAAGGACTATCGCGCAATGACGAAGAGATCAGATCACCGCAACCGGAGCGCCCTCAGCCGCCGCTCCTTCCTCAAGGCTGGTGCCAGCACGGCCGCGCTGCTCGGCGCCGTAAGCACGCAATTTCCGTTCGGCGTCCACATTGCGGAAGCGGCCGGGCCGGAAGTCACCAAGGCGACGCTCGGCTTCATCGCTTTGAGCGACGCCGGCGCGCTGTTCGTCGCTAAGGACAAAGGGCTTTTCGCCAAACACGGCGTCGCCGACGTCGAGGTCGCCAAACAGGCATCGTGGGGCGCCACGCGCGACAATCTCGTGCTTGGCTCGGAGGGCAACGGTATCGATGGCGCACATATTCTGACGCCGATGCCGTACCTGATCAGCGCCGGCAAGGTGACGCAGAACAACGTTCCGACGCCGATGTACATCCTGGCGCGGCTCAATCTCGACGCGCAGGCCATTTCGGTTGCGAAGGAATATGCCGATCTCAAGCTCGGCGTCGACGCCAGCCCGTTCAAGGCGGCCCTCGAGACTAAGAAAGCGTCGGGCAAGGCCGTGAAAGCGGCGATGACTTTCCCGGGCGGCACGCATGATTTGTGGATTCGCTACTGGCTCGCCGCCGGCGGCATCGATCCCGACAAGGATATCGAGACCATCGTGGTGCCGCCGCCGCAGATGGTGGCGAACATGAAAGTCGGCACCATGGACTGCTTCTGCGTCGGCGAGCCGTGGAATCTCCAGTTAATCCACCAAGGCATCGGCTACACCGCGGTCAATACCGGGGAGATCTGGAACAAGCACCCGGAAAAATCGCTCGGCATGCGCGCGGCGTTTGTCGACAAGTATCCGAACGCCAGCAAAGCCATCCTGATGGCGGTGATGGAGGCTCAGCAATGGGCCGACAAGATGGAGAACAAGGCTGAGCTCGCGACCATCATGGGCAAGCGCCAATGGATGAACTGCCCGGTCGAGGACGTTCTCGACCGCACCAGCGGCAAGTTCGACTACGGCATTCCCGGCAAAGTGGTGGAGAACTCGCCGCATATCATGAAGTACTGGCGCGACCACGCCTCCTATCCGTTCCAGAGTCACGAACTGTGGTTCCTCACCGAAGATATCCGCTGGGGAAAATACGAAGCGGGCATCGACGCCAAGGCTCTCATCAAGAAGGTCAACCGCGAGGACCTCTGGCGCGACGCCGCCAAGACCCTTGGCGTTGCCGCAGCCGACATTCCTACGTCGACCTCGCGCGGCAAGGAGACGTTCTTCGACGGCAAGGTATTCGATCCGGAGAATCCCGCCGCCTATCTCAAGAGCCTCAGC
>Ga0265314_10002204_pt1 | contig 20331 bp, 18 predicted proteins | sample 4126metaG_FD_203106 | JGI IMG/M metagenome (GOLD analysis project Ga0265314, IMG submission 203106) | Rhizosphere microbial communities from Carex aquatilis grown in University of Washington, Seatle, WA, United States - 4-1-26 metaG | ecosystem: Host-associated > Plants > Roots > Rhizosphere >... | reverse complement strand
GGAACATCCAAAGACAACCCCGAGGGACTTCTTTTTGTGGGCGGGAGCCATGGTCACGCTCTACACGAGCATTATCGCTTTCATTAATTTATTTTTCGGCTACATCAACTACGCGTTCCCAAATTCGCTTAATAACCAGTATTACAATCCATACGATTCCGGCATCAGTTATTGGATGGCGGCGTTTATCATCTCCGGTGCCGCGGCCGTCGGCCTCTTGCGCGTGATACACATGACAATCGAGCGCGACCCGACCCGCGCGGACATCTGGGTGCGGCGCTGGGCGCTCTATCTCACGCTCTTTATCGCAGGGCTCACGATGCTCGGCGATCTTGTCGCGCTTCTCAATGCGTTCCTATCAGGCTCCGACCTCACTACGAGCTTTCTCTTAAAGGTTGCGGTGGTGCTCCTGGTTGCGGCCGGCGTCTTCATGCACTTTTTGGCGGACGTGTGGGGCTATTGGGCCGCGCAGCCTAGGCGCGCCAACTCGGTCACTATTGCGGTGGCGATTGTCGGCATCTGCACCATCGCAGCCGGGTTCTTTATCATCGGTACTCCATGGCAAGCAAGGCAGTACCGGCTCGACGAGCAGCGCGTGAGCGACCTCCAGAACCTCCAGTCGGAAATATTGTCGTTTTATCAGCAAAAGCAGATGCTGCCGAGCGTGCTCGGGCAGCTGCAGGACCCGACGCTCTACTACACGGTGCCTGTTGACCCGGCAACCGGAGCGCAGTACGAATATATAAAGGATGCCGACTTAGGCTTTGAGCTGTGCGCGACGTTTAGTGCGGACAATCAGTCTGGCTCACCGTATGTGTCGCAGCCGATGATCCCCGCAGGCGCCTACGATTCTCGAAATAATAATTGGGCACACGGAGCCGGCCGCGTATGCTTCGTGCGGTCAATTGATCCGGACTTCTATCCGCCGCTCAATAAATAGTTTCCTTTTCCAGTTTGTGTGGTACTTTGTATAGCACATGGCTTCGAAGTACGACCACAAGGCTATCGAAAAAAAGTGGCAAAAGAAGTGGGAAGATACCCAGGCCTTTAAGGCAATCGACGACTCCTCCAAAGAAAAGAATTATCTCCTGATCGAATTCCCGTATCCTTCCGGCGACGGGCTCCATGTGGGCCACGTGCGCTCGTGGACTGCGCTTGATGTCGTTGCGCGCAAGCGCCGCGCCGAGGGTAAGAATGTTTTGTACCCGATTGGCTGGGACGCGTTTGGTTTGCCTGCAGAAAACTACGCAATCAAAACCGGCATCCACCCGAAGATCGTCACTAAGCAGAATACCGACAACTTCCGCCGGCAGATTAAGTCGATAGGCATCTCATTCGATTGGTCGCGTGAGATAAATACGACCGACCCCAAGTACTATAAATGGACGCAGTGGATCTTTTTGCAGCTTTTTAAGCAAGGCTTGGCATACAAGGCGAAAATCCCGGTCAATTGGTGCCCCAAGGACAAAATTGTGCTCGCGAACGAGGAGGTGGTGGACGGCTGCTGCGAGCGCTGCGGCACTCCTGTGGAAAAGCGCGAGAAAGAACAGTGGATGCTCGCAATAACCAAGTATGCCAAGCGCTTGTATGACGATCTTGATACGGTTGATTATATAGAGCGCGCAAAAGTACAGCAGAAAAACTGGATAGGCCCGAGCGAGGGTGCCGAGATTACGTTCCCGCTCAACCTGCCGGTACTCAGCGGTGAGGTGGTCTTTGCATCAAACAACGACGGCAAGCTCAGGCGCATGCAAAAACTTATCAAAACCGCCGGCCTTTCTATCACGCTCAAGACACCGAAAGATATCGGGGTCGAGCTGCATGTCGAGGAGGATGCTCCGACGCTCGCTGAGAATGCCGAAAAGAAAGCGCGCGCGTATGCTGAGCATACTAACCTCCCGGTCCTGGCCGATGACACCGGCTTTTTTATCGAGGGCGAAGAGATCGACCCCAAGATGGTCAAGCGTAATGCGTTGAATGGGGAAGACGAAAAGAAGTTTAGCGTTGAAGAGATCAGTCAGAAGATGCAGGCGTACTATAAAGATATTGCGCGCAAGCATGGTGGCAAAGTGGACGCAGAATGGAGAAATGCCTTGTGCATGATTACACCGGGCAAGATGGTACTGCATGCCGAGGGCGTGCGGCCCGTCGTGCTGACTGACGAAGCGCACGGTACCGTTGACCCGCATCTACCGGTGCGCGGGCTCTATATCGCCAAAGCATCCGGCAAATATGCGCTTGAGCAAACCGAGGAAGAAGAGCTGATGGAGCTGCGGCCGATCACCGACGCGCTCATACAGATCTGCACGCCAGGAATAAAGGTATTTACTACGCGACCAGATACGCTCTTTGGCGCGACCTATATGGTGCTGGCGCCCGAGCATCTGTTTGTAAAGGCATGTATAGAAAGAAAAGCCATTCAGAATGTTGAGGAAATTGCCGCATATGTGGGAGAAGCTAAAAAGAAAAGTGAAGTAGACCGCAGTGCAGAAGGGAAAGAAAAAACAGGAGTCGAGCTCAAGGGGATAAAAGCAATAAATCCCGCAAACCACGAAGAAATACCAATCTTTATCGCCGACTATGTGCTCGGGAGCTACGGCACGGGAGCAATCATGGCCGTGCCAGCCCACGACGACCGCGACGGAGCCTTTGCAAAGAAGTTCGGTCTGCCTTTCCGGGAGATAGAATTTGAAGATCCAAAAAAGATTACCGAAAAAGTAGGCGGAAAATGGGTGGTGAACTACAAATTGCGCGACTGGGTATTCAGCCGCCAGCGGTATTGGGGTGAGCCTATTCCTATGATCCATTGCGAAAAGGACGGCTGGGTACCCGTGCCCGAGGATCAACTGCCCGTAGAATTGCCGCAAGTAGAGAAATATCAGCCGACGGATAACGGCGAATCGCCGCTCGCAGGCATGGACGCATGGGTCAATACGACTTGTCCCAAGTGCGGCGGTCCGGCGAAGCGCGAGACTGACGTGATGCCTAACTGGGCCGGCTCAAGCTGGTATTACCTGCGTTATGCCGACCCCGTCAACGACAAGGAGTTTGCCTCGCCTGAAAAACTAAACTACTGGACGCCGGTTGACTGGTACAACGGCGGTATGGAGCATACGGTGCTGCACCTCTTGTACTCGCGCTTCTGGCATAAATTCCTCTTTGATCAGGGGCTCGTGCCGACCAGCGAGCCGTATATGAAGCGCACGAGCCACGGCCTTATCATGGCCGCAGATGGCTCCAAGATGAGCAAATCAAAGGGCAATACCGTGAGCCCGGACGAAATTGTCGAAACGTTTGGCGCGGACTCGCTGCGTTTGTACGAAATGTTCCTAGGCCCGTTCGACCAGCCTGTCGCATGGAACACGAGCGCGATTATCGGCGTGCGCCGGTTCTTGGAGCGCGTATGGAGTATAGGCACACGATTTTCACTAGGCATGAAATTGTCAGGTTCAGGAATCAAATTACCTGGAAATGAATTTGATAATCTTCTTAATAAAACTATTAAGAAGGTAGGAGAGGATATTGAAGGCCTTAAGTTTAATACCGCAGTCTCCGCACTCATGATTCTTCTTAACGAATTTGAAACATTACAGGAAATTCCTCGTGATGCTTATAAAACGCTATTGATACTCCTGACACCCTTTGCGCCGCATGCCACGTCTGAGTTGTGGGAGAACGCAAAATTTGAAGGGGATATCTCAGGGCAGTCTTGGCCTATTTATGACAAGGCGGCTATGGTCGGCGGTACCGCCAAGGTTGCAGTCCAGGTAAATGGGAAAGTCAGAGGTTCTATTATGGTGCCTCAGGGGGCTTCGGAGGGGGAGGCTCTCGATATGGCTCGAAAAGAGCCTGCTGTGGCCAAGTGGCTGGCCCTTGGCAAAGAGGAAAAGGCGGTGTATGTTGCGGGCAGGATAATCAGTTTTGCCGTCAGCACAGACCCCGTTTAAGCCAATTTGACAAGGTTTGACCAACAGATTACTGTGTGATATATTAGAACATACAAAGTATGCCACAAACAGCGGATAAAACAGGCTTTAAGCCCAAGGCAATAGTAAAGAAACTCCTCCAAAGTCTCCCGGAGCGCTCCCGCACCGTGCTTGAGGCGCGTTTTGGCCTGGGCACCAACACCGAGAAGGTCACGCTCGAGGCCATCGGCAAGCGCTGGGGCATCACCCGCGAGCGCGTCCGCCAGATCGAGAACCACGCCCTTGCCGCGCTCAAGAAGTCTCCGGCCTTTGGCGAGGCAAATGCAGCTTTCCATGAACTCGAGCGCATTGTTGACTCTTTGGGTGGCATCGTCTGTGAGCAAGATTTGCTCGACTTTATCACCAAGGATGCGAGCATGCAGAACCATATTTACTTTTTGCTCGTGCTCGGTGACCCGTTTAAGTACCGCAAAGAGGACGACGATGTCGAGCGCTGCTGGTATGTTGATCCGGGCTTGGCCGACAAGGTAGAGGGGGCTTTGAAGCGACTCTACGAAGGCCTTTCCGACGAGGACCTCATACCGGAAGGCGAGATGATCGACCGCTTCCTCAAGGAGCTCCAGGACATCAACGACAAACACCGCAACACTGAGGTCTTGCGCCGCTGGCTCTCAATTTCTAAAAAGATCGGCAAGAACCCGCTCGGTGAATGGGGACACTCGGCTTCTCCGAACGTAAAGACAAAGGGCGTGCGCGACTATGCGTACCTGGCCGTCAAAAAGCACGGCTCTCCTTTGCACTTCCGCGAAGTATCCGCTCTTATAGAGAAGATGTTCAACCGCGCCGCGCATGTTGCAACAACGCATAACGAGCTGATCAAAGACGACCGCTTTGTACTTGTCGGCCGCGGTATGTATGCGCTCAAGGAGTGGGGATACGCCTCCGGCGTCGTTCGAGACGTCATCCGCAATATCCTCCGCGAGAACGGCCCGATGACCAAAGACCAGATAATCGAGAAGGTCCTCAAGGAGCGACACGTAAAGCCGGGCACGGTCGCGGTTAACCTCCAGAACCAGAAATACTTTAAGCGCGGCAAAGACGGAAAGTTCGTCCTGGTAAAATAACCCCCTCAAATCAAAATGCCCCTTCGGGGGCATTTTGCTATGCGCGTACAAAGCGCATCTGTTTAGTGGCCGCCGCCTTTTTTAGGGAACAAAAAGAGCGGCAAAACAAAAAGGATAGCAAAGACCGCACATATCCATATTATTATCCCGGTAGTATGCGGTATCGGCTCGCCTTGCAGGGAAGCGGTCACCAGCCGGATCAACTCCCATATGCCGAAGAACGCCCACAAGAGCATCATGCCCCACATTGCGCGTGCCCGCGCGTGCCCGAGATGCTCGGCATCCATGTTGATAAGTATCAGCTGCTGCAGGCCGCTCAAGAATCCGCGCAAAAAGGTGACGAACGCGATCGCCGCGAGAAAGCTGAGCGCGACCTCGATATCCTGGAGCGGATGCGTGGCTATGAGCGTCACTAGCTCGGTCATACATGCTGTATAATACCATGCATGTTCCTGCATCACTTTGCGGAGGTCTTTGCTACAGACGAGAGCAAAAATTGGACTCCCGGCGGCTATCGCATCGAGACGCTGCTCATCTCCCTTATCGGCCTCATCGCGCTCGTGTTTGTCGCCGACTATCTCGACCCTATGGCCGTCAAGGCGGCCGGCACTGCGGTGGTCGCCATATCTCCCCTGTGGCTGCCGCTCTTCCTGGCGGCATTCTTTTGGACCACATGGATAGAGTATCTGCGCTTCCAGTTCCTTTTCCGGCGCAAGATGGTGCTGCTCGAGATACAGCTGCCGCCCGAGGTTATCAAGTCGCCGCTTGCCATGGAGCTGTTTTTGACCGCGCTGTGGAACAACGGCAGCGAGACCAGCTTTATCCAACGCATCTGGAAGGGGCAATTCCGTGTCGTGTGGACGCTCGAGATAGCCAGCAACGAGGGGCAGGTGAGCTTTTATATCCACATCCCGAAGGACTGGCGCAATATTGTGGAATCGCGACTCTACGGCCAATTCCCAGAAGCAAAAGTAACCGAAGCTGAGGATTATACGCGCAAAGTAAACTTTAATCAGGACGAATATACGTGGTGGGGCACCGAGTATCAAAAGTCCAAAGCCGGCGCTGTGCCCATAAGGACATACGTCGATTATGCCCTCGACAAGAACCCGGATACGCCCGAGATACAGGTCGACCCACTTACAAATATTCTCGAGCACTTCTCATCGATCGGACAGGGCGAGTACTTATGGCTGCAATTCGTCATCAAGGCGCGAAAAGCCGACGAGTGGTACGGGTTTTATAAAAGCACTGAAACAAAAGATTCCTATAAAAACGGGGGAAGGGCTGAAATAGCAAAAATGATGAAAGCTGCAGGCGAGCGCGCCAAGGCGCTGGTCGGAGAAGATCCCGAAAAACAGGCGCAGGCGCAGGCTCGAGGCCTGACATTGCTCACCGAGGTAGAGCGTCGCAAGGTAGAGGCAATCGAGCGCGCGATGAGCAAGCTCTTGTTTGAGTGCGGCATCCGCTCGATGTATCTGTGCAAAAAAGAAAGGTTCCAGCTCGTGAACATCGGCTCGCTCGTGCGCCTCTTCGACCCGTTCCGCTCGGGCGAGTACTTTAATAACATCAACGTGACGCGCGGCATGAGCATTTTCGATTACCCATGGCAGGACTTCATGGGTATCCGCCGCAACATATTGATGAAGCAAATACTCTTTTACTACCGCGAGCGCGCCTATTTTTACGTGCCCTACGACCAAGCGCCTGTATTCTTTAACGTCGAGGAGCTGGCGAGCCTTTGGCACTTCCCGAACTCGCTTGTGAACCCGCCCGGGCTTGAGCGCGTGGCAAGCAAGCGTGCCGAGGCGCCCGCCAATCTGCCGACTGCTCCTGCAGCACCGCCGGTCCGGCTCCCGATGTAGTCGCCCCTATGCGTATCCCGAACTTTTTCCTGCGATGGTTCTACATGCTGCGCCGCCGTGTGCGCAGGCATCCGTGGCGCTGGGGCGTTGGCGCCTGCGTCGTGTTTGTTTTTTTGTATCTGGCACTTTTCTCGGCACCATTCGATTTCCCCACAGGGTCGTACGTCAATGTGCCAAGCGGCCAGACCGTCGGACAAACCGCGGGGGCGCTCAGCGTGCGCAATATCATCCGCTCGTCGGTCGTGTTCGAGCTATTGGTCAGAGCCTTTGGCACCGAGCGCCAGGTGGTAGCGGGAGAGTATTTCTTTCCCAAGAAGGAAAATATTTTTACGGTCGCCTCACGGCTCGGCAATGGCGATTTTAAAGTCGCGCCCTCGCGCGTGCTTGTGCCCGAGGGCGCGACCGTCGCCGACATCGGGCAGCTGCTGAGCAAAAGCATTCCCGACTTTACCCTCGCGGAGTTTACGCAAAAGGCGCGCGGCAAGGAAGGATATTTATTTCCCGACACGTACTTTTTTATGCCCGGGCAGGACACCGACGCGATCCTAGGCGCGTTCGCCAACAACTTTGCGACGCATATCGCGAGCATTCAGCATCAGATAGACGCATTCGGCAAACCTCTCTCGGACGTCATCACGATGGCCAGCCTCCTTGAGCGCGAGGCGCCCGACACCTACGACCGCCGCGTCATTGCCGGGATACTCTGGAAGCGCATCAAGCTTGGCATGCCGCTCCAAGTAGACGCGGTTTTCCCCTACATCATGAATAAGAGCTCGCTTGATCTCACGCACGCCGATCTCGAGAGCAACTCTCCCTATAACACCTATACCAATAAGGGCTTGCCGCCGGGGCCGATAGCAAACCCGAGCCTCGATGCGATATTGGCGGCGGTAACGCCTATCGATACGAGCTATCTGTATTATCTCTCGGATCTCAACGGCAACTTCCACTACAGCACCACGTATGCGCAGCATCTGGCGGCAAAGGCCAAATATCTCGACAATTAAAGTATGCGAAAATGGGGATATCGGGGGCTTGGCGGCTCAAATTATGCGTGGGATACTATAAAAGACTATGATCAATCCGCAACTTCTTGAGTATATTCGCGCGCAGCGCGCGGCAGGCTTATCCAAAGATGCCATTACGCAGGCGCTGGCGGCTGGCGGCTGGAATTCGCAGGACGCAAATGAGGCTTTTATGGCTATCGAGGGAGTCAAAACTCCGCCGCCTCCGCCGCCCGCAGCCCCCGGTCCCGCGGCTCCGCGCACGATCACACCGCCACCGACCACTCCCGCCATGCAACAGCCGATGGGGGGCCAGATGCAGCCTATGGGCGGGCAAATGGGCACGACGCCTCCTGCGGCCGTGCAGCCTCGCCCGATGATGGCAGCTTCCGAGCTCAGTACCGCGCCGGGTGGCGTCAAAAAACGCCGCAAGTGGCCATGGATTTTGCTGATCATACTTTTAGTTATTATCGGCTTGGGTGTTGCCGCGTTTATGTTTGGCGCGCCTTTGATCCTCCAATCGCTCGGACATTCGAATTCCGTAGCTGAGGATGCTATCCGGCAGGAAAATCTCAGCTCATTGAGAGCAGATCTTGAAATATATGCTTCCGAGCACAACACGTATCCTTCTTCGCTCGATCAATTATCAACGAGCGGCGTGCCTGGTCCTGTTCCGGCTGATCCCGTCACATCGCAGCCGTATACCTACAACCCGTCTTCCGACCTTTTGAGCTATACCCTCTGCGCCCAGCTCGATTCGTCCCCGACGCCGTACTGCGTACAGCCGCCGGAACCTTTGTCTCAGCCGGCAACGACGACCGCCACAACGACAACGCCAGTTGCGACGTCTACTGCGGCAACGACGACCGCTACGACCACAAAGCATTAATTGCTCTTACGGGCGCTTCGCGCTAGGCTCGAATAGTGTTTAGCTTCCCCCGACAAAAAAATAAGGGCAGGGTATTTGTCGGCCTCTCTGGCGGGGTGGACTCTTCCGTTTCCGCCGCGCTTTTGCAAAAGGACGGGTACGACGTAACCGGCGTTTTTATAAAGATACAGATACCGGGCTATCCTTGCCCGGCGGCCCGCGACCGTATCGAGGCTATGCGCGCAGCTGCGCATCTTGGCATTCCTTTTATAGAAGTCGACCTCAGCCGCGAGTACGAGCGCGAGGTATTTCAGCCGTCGATCGCGGAGTTCAAGCGCGGCCGGACGCCGAACCCGGACACCTTGTGCAACGAAAAGATCAAGTTCGGCATCTTTTACGACTTTTGCCGCTCGCGCGGAGCCGATTTTGTCGCGACGGGGCATTACGCTCGGCTCAGCGGCGGGGAACTGCTCATGGGCAGCGACCCAAACAAAGACCAAAGCTACTTCTTATGGGCAGTCCCGCAAGAGGCACTCAAGCATACAATATTCCCGGTCGGACATTTGCATAAGCCACAGGTCCGCGCGCTCGCGGCCAAGTTTGCTCTCCCCAATGCCGCGCGCCCCGACAGCCAAGGTTTGTGTTTCCTCGGCGACATCTCGCTCTCGCAGATGCTCGAGCAGGAAGTGGCACCGCAGCCGGGAGACGTGCTGCTTGAGAGCGGCGAGGTCGTAGGCCGGCATGACGGCACCGTGCTCTACACGCAGGGGCAACGGCATGGCTTTTTGCTCTTTGCCACAAGCCCGGAGACAGCGCCCCACTTTATTGTCGCCAAGGATATCGCGGCCAATACGATAACGGTCTCCACCTCCAAATTCCCGCAGGTAGCAAAAGAAACCAAGATCATGCTGGAACATCTCAACTGGATAGGCAAGGTTGAAGACGGCGAGTGTGAAGCAAGGTTCCGCTATCGCCAGACGCTTATGCCGGCACATCTGAGCATGCGTGGAGATACAGCCGAAGTGGTGCTTAAGGAGCCGCAGTACGTGCCGCCGGGGCAGTCCCTCGTGCTATATAAAGGAGAGCGCTGCCTGGGCGGCGGCGTGATCCGAGATGCTACAATTACTTTCTAATTATCCCATGAGCATCCTTGTCGCAAAAGCGGACGGCACCAACGAGCCCTATGATCCCGAAAAGCTGCTTATATCGCTCAAGCGGGCGGGGGCTGATCCGCATATAGCACAGCAGATCGCAAAAGACATCGAGAATGAACTCTGGAGCGGTATCACGACCCAAGAAATATACTCGCGGGCGTTTGCCCGTCTGCGCGAGGCCAAGCATACCGCGGCTGCGCGCTATAGCCTCAAACGCGCGATACTCGATTTCGGCCCGTCCGGATTCCCGTTCGAGGCATACATCGCCGAGCTCTATAAGACGGAAGGGTTCGCGGTGAAGATAGACCAGATGGTCCGCGGCAAATGCGTCGAGCATGAGGTTGACGTCGTTATCAGCAAAGGCGACGAAAAGATTTACGCCGAGGCAAAATTCCACAACGCTGCCGGGTTTAAGACCGATCTCAAAACCGTGCTCTATGTAAAAGCGCGCATTGACGATATCGGGCACGGCCGCGGGCTCGTCGCCACCAACACTAAGTTCACATCCAAGGCGATAGAGTACTCCACGTGCGCGGGGCTTGAGCTCCTGGGGTGGGATTATCCCCAGGGCAATACGCTGCATGACCGTATAGACAAAGCAAAAGTATATCCTGTGACCGCGCTAACCATGCTCTCAGGCCGCGAAAAAACGGCCTTGTTGAGCGAGCGCGTGGTACTATGCAACGCCCTGCCGGAGAAGACCGATGCGCTCGCCCGTGCCGGGGTCACGGGAGCCCGCGCAGACGCGGTGTTTGAGGAGGTCGGCGCGTTGTGCGTCCCGGGAAGTGATATATGATAAAGGGGTTCGAGATTTCAATGGGGAACCAGCTGATAGTGTGTCATTATCAGTTTTCTTAAGCGATAGAAAAACAGTATGGCAGATACAAATGGAGGTTCTAACGGGAATCCGGGAGGCGGAAAGCAGAGCGGCCTTTCTTGGTCGCAACCTTTGATGCCCTCGCAAAATAATCAGGCTACCGCACCCAAGCCGGCAAGCGCTGCCGGCGCGCAGACGCAAAAGCCGAGTACGATGCAGCCGATCAAGGCCTATAGCGCACCTGCCCAAAAAACTACGATGCAGTCGGGGGGCACTTCAAGGATAGTCGGCGGTTTTATCGGCGGCCTTATTATCGGGGCGCTCATCACGACTATTTGGTTTACGTCCGCGGGCTCAGCGGCGGCGCCGATCAATACTTCGGACATGACAGGAGCGGCAAGCAGCACCGACTCGAGCATAGCGCCCGGCGACATGATGCTGCCGTCCACGGCGCTCTCGATAGCTACGCCGCAGGGTGCAGGTTCGCAAGTAGTAGTCGATTCCGCGACAGTCTCTGCTCCGACATGGCTGGTGGTCTACGAAACCGCAAACGGGCAGCCGGTGCGCATCCTCGGGGCATCCATGATCTTCCCCGAGAATAACGGAAAAGGCGCGACGGTGCCGCTCCTGCGCGCAACCCAGCCGGGGGAAACCTATGTTGTCGGCGAGCGCCTGGACGACGGCGACCACAAGCTCTCACTCACGCTCGACAAGCCGGTCTCCGACAGTTCCGGCAACGCGCTCTGGTCGAGCTTTACGACCCGCTAACACTGCATGAACCCGCTCACGAACATTGCGTCGCTCCCGTTCTCCGAGACTCACTTCGTGGGAGCGCTTGTCATCGCCGCCCTTCTTGGCGCAGTGCTCGGAATCGAGCGTTCGATAGCGGGGAAGCACGCTGGGATGCGCACTTACGCGCTTGTGAGCATGGGCTCGTGCCTGTTTGTAGTGGTGGGGACGCTCGCGAGCCTGGAGCTGAGCTTTTTCTCGAGCGTCAATCCGCTTGCGCTCGCATCCTCGGTCATTGTCGGCATCGGCTTTATCGGATCGGGCCTCGCAGTTTTCCGCGGCGAGCATCCCGTGGAGCTCACGACCGCCACCGGCATCTGGCTTGCCGCCGCGATAGGCATGGCCTGCGGATTCGACCTGTATCTGCTCGCGCTTGCCGCGACGGCGATGGGTTTGATCATCTTCACCCTGTTCTTAAAGCTCGAAAACGCGATACGGCACAAATACGGGACGTCTGTAGACTAATAAGGTAGAATGGCTCCATGAGCCAATATTACAAGCCTGACAGGAAGCCGGACTACAATTACGGCGGCCCTAAATGGACCTTATCGCGCTCCAAAATAGATCTTTTTTTGGATTGTGCGCGATGCTTCTATCTCGACAACAAACTCGGCGTTGCTCGTCCGCCCGGATTCCCGTTCAACCTGAACTCTGCGGTCGACGCGCTTCTTAAAAAAGAGCTTGATACACATCGTGCACAAGGCACGCAGCATCCGCTCGCGAAGGCATACGGCTTGGATGCCATTCCGCTTGCGCACGAGAAAATGGACGAATGGCGCGACGCGCTTAGGCACGGCGTAAAGTGGCTTCACAAGGAAACGGGCCTTATTGTCCGCGGGGGTGTTGACGACATTTGGGTCACCAAGGACGGCGAGCTTATTGTTATCGACTACAAAGCCACAAGCAAAGACGGCAAGATAGAGAGCCTCGACGAAGAGTGGCATAAAGGCTACAAGCGCCAATTGGAAATATATCAATGGCTGCTCCGCCAAAACGGCTTTAAAGTTTCCGATACCGGCTATTGGTTTTATGCAAACGCCAGCAAAGATCGCGAGGCTTTTGACGGCAGACTCGATTTTGAATTAACCCTCGTGCCATATACCGGTTCAACCGATTGGGTGGAGGGAGTGCTGCTTAAGCTCAAGGCGTGCCTCGATTCGGATCAAATCCCGGCTGCCGGAGCAGATTGTGATTACTGCCGCTACCGTGAGGCCGCTGGCAAAGCTTTGGTGAAAGCCGCGGGACATTCTAAAGAGCAAATTGTCCCTGCGGGCAAAAAAATAGCTACCGTTAATGAAAATAATGCAAAGTCATATGCAAAAGAACAAGAAACTCTCTTCTAATGCCAAAATGAGCAACTTTCGTAAGCGCGTGCTTGCAGTCGTGGCAAAAATCCCGAAGGGCCAAGTGATGACCTATGCTGCAGTTGCCAAGAAAGCGGGTAATCCTAAGGCCTCGCGCGCGGTCGGTTACTACATGTCGCAGAATTACGACCTTAAAGTTCCGTGTCACAGAGTGATACGGAGCGACGGCAAAATAGGCAACTACAATCGCGGCGGCGAGAAGGCAAAACGCGCGCTCCTCAAAAAAGAAGGCGCGATACAATAGGCGCATGGACGTAAAGATCGACGAGTCTTGGAAGAAGCATCTTGCAGATCAGTTTGAGCAGCTCTACTTTATTTCGCTCACTGACTTCGTAAAAAAGGAGTATAAGACGGCTACCGTTTACCCGCCCGCGAAGTTTATCTTTCGCGCGTTTGATCTGACACCATTTAATGAAGTGAAGGTCGTGATACTGGGACAAGACCCCTATATCAACCAAGGCGAAGCAATGGGTCTCTCTTTCTCGGTGCCCGACGGGACTAGGTTGCCGCCAAGCCTCCAAAATATCTATAAAGAGGTTGAATCCGAGTTCGGCGAAAAAATGATCCACAAAAGCGGCGACCTTACCCGATGGGCGCAGCAAGGCGTGCTCCTGCTTAACGCCTCGCTTACCGTGCGCGCACACTTATCGAACTCGCACCAAGGGCGGGGCTGGGAGGAGTTCACGAGCGCCGCGATATCGGCTTTATCACGCGAGCGCGAGCATATCGTCTTTATGCTTTGGGGTAATTACGCAAGACAAAAGGGCGCGCATATCGACCGCAGCAAGCATCTTGTGCTTGAGAGCGCGCATCCATCGCCCTTCTCGGCCCAGAGCGGCTTCTTCGGGAACGGGCACTTCAGAAAAGCGAACCAATATCTTGAGGAGCACGGCGAAAAGCCGATCGACTGGCTCTGATCACCATACTTGGGCGAGCTTTTTCGGTCCTCTGTAGAGCTTGTCTTTTTTGGTTACTTTAAAAACTTCGTAAAATGGCAGGAAGTTGGCAAGCGGCCCGTTGATGCGCGCCGGAGCAGGAGAGTGTGGGTCTACAAGCGCGAGTGTCTTGAGTATTTCCTTTCGTGCAAGCTCGCGCTCCATCTGCGCAAAGCCTAGGAAGAAGCGCTCTTCGGGGCTGAGACCGTCGATCACCTTTCGGCCCGTTTTTTGGAGCCGCTTCTGATACGCATCAAACGCGATAGCAAGCCCGCCCAGGTCAGCAATGTTCTCGCCCAAAGTGAGCTGGCCGTTTACGTTGACGCCCGACGCAGCCTCGTACTGGTTATATTGCTCGACCAGGATCTGCGCTTTCTTTTTGAACTGCGCTTCGTCCTTTTTCGTCCACCAGCTTTTCATATTCCCTTTGCCGTCAAACTTGGCGCCCTGGTCGTCGAAGCCGTGCGTCATCTCGTGGCCGATGACGGAGCCGATCCCCGCATAGTTGACCGCGTCGTCGGCCGTAAAGTCGAAGAAAGGCCATTGCAGTATCGCGGCGGGGAAGACGATCTCGTTCATGTTGGGGCTAAAATACGCGTTTACTGTATGCGGATTCATATGCCACTCTGTCCTATCGATAGGCCGGCCGAGCTTGCGCATCTCTCTTGCGTGTTCATACTCGCTTGAGCGCAATATATTGCCGAAGAAATCTCCGGGCACGATGACAAGGCCGCGATAGCCCTTTAGTTTTGTCGGATAGCCTATTTTGCGCCTCATCAGGCGCAGCTTTTGTGTCGCTTTGCGTTTTGTCGCGGCGCCCATCCAGTCGAGTTTGTTGATCCGCGACTCATAGACCGTAAACAGATCGCTCACCAGCGTATCCATCGCCTTTTTTGCCGCCTGGGGGAAATATGCTTGTACGTATAGCTGGCCAAGCGCCTCGCCCACGACCCCTACGGCCGCAAGCGCGCGGCGCCACATAGGCTTCATCTTTTTGGTGCCCGAGAGGGCAGTCCCAAAAAAGTTAAAGTTCTCCTTTACGAACGGCTCGGATAAAAGCGATGCTGCATCGTTGATGAGGTGCCACTCCAGATATATTTTCCACTCTTCAAGCGGGATACTATCTATAAGTTTGCTTACGGCTTTAAAAAAATCCGGCTGGCCGACGATGGTGGTATTGATACTCTTTGCACCCGTGAGCGCAAAGTACCGCCGCCAAGGAACGTTGGGCGCGAGTCGGGAGAGCTGCCGTATGGAATATTTATGATAAACCTTCTGTGCGTCGCGCGTGTCTTCCTTGCGCATTGAGGCTTGGGCGAGCACTGTCTCTATCTTCATCACTATCTCTACCGTGCGCTCGATCTGCGCCGCACTCAGCTTCGCGAGCTTTAAAAGCTTTTTAATATGCTCCTCATACGCGCCGCGTACCCGCTTGTATTCCGGGGTATCACCCAGATAATACTCGCGGTCGGGGAGCCCGAGCCCTCCCTGCCACAGATGGAGCATGTACTTGGTGCTGTCCTTGGAGTCCTGGTCGATCATCGCGCCCCAGAGCCCCGAGATACCAAGCACATGAAAGCGCGCGACCGTCATAAAAAGATCTTCTAGCGATGCAATAGCTTCTACCATCGCACGCAAAGGAGAGAGGGGCTTTATGCCAAGCTTGTTGCGCGCCGCCATGTCGCTCGCGGAGCGGTATATGTCGCTTACCATCTGCTCTGGTGTGCCTTTAGGATATTTTTTCTTCTTTAAAAGCTTATTGATGAGTGTCTGAAGCTGCTCCTCGGTGTCGTAACGCAAAATAGTAAAGCTACCCCAGCGCGACTCGTCCTTAGGAATCTTGGCTGTCTTGAGCCAGCCGCCGTTGGCGTATTGATAAAAGTCGTCCTGGGGCCGCACATTTTTGTCGATAGCCTTTAGATTAAATCCCCAAGCGCCTTTAGAATCTTTTTGCATAAGCGGATTATATACGGGAAGGCGGATTTATGCGAAATATACTTGACATATGCAGCTATGTCATAGTACAGTTTTTTTGGCTAATGGACGATCTATCTCCATTTTCTCGTTCTTTGCCAACAACAGAGAGGTTCAGCAATGAGCAATCATGATCCTTCCGTCGATCCGATACGGGCGACGATCACGAAGGTGGTAGAGGACGGCCACTACGTCGTCACTCTTCCAATGCAAAACCATGGAGACCTCACACCGAAGGACAGCGTCACCTTTAACCTGGGAAACTGGGAAGGGGCGCAGGATCCGGAAGTGGGCCAAGTGGTCGAGCTTCAAGAAACGCATTTGTACCAGCGAGGCTGGCGCGCGCAATCCGCTTGCCCAGTCACGCCGCAACCAAATGAGAAAGAGAGGCACTAGATGTCGAATACCGTCAAAGGGTCGACTGAAAAGTGCCTTAAGCACTTTGTCTCGACCCCGAATGCTGCCAAGCTCCAAGACCTGTTCGCTTTCATGAGCGTGGTCGACTCGACCTTCAAGCACTGGATGCACGGCAAGCTCCCGAACGGGGAGAATCTCGTCCGCCTGCGCTGCTATCTTGCGCTGCAAGGTTACAGCGTCGACGAACTGCAGATGCTGCAGCCAGGCGTGCGGGAGACGGGGCATATTATAGCTCTGCGAGTCACGACGCTCGACGAAGCGGTCAGACAAGTCGGTACCGGTACCCCTAACGATCGGGATCAGGTGCTGCGCTACCTGCTCGGCAAGCGCTCGGCTAATCCCGAGCGTGCGGCCCAGTACTCGGCATTCGCCGATCTGCATCGGGACGCGCTCCAGAAAGCCAGCACTAGCATGCTGCGCTTCAATCAGAATACAGGAGCTTCCGACATGGATGCTCCAAAGGTTCTGCTTGGCGCCGCGATGCTTCCGCAAGAGGCATCGAAGATGACCACCAAGGAAGAACTCATCGACGGGTTCGCTCTTATGGTCAAAGGCATGCTTTCCTTCGCGGAGATGCTTCTGTCCGACGACTTTACGCCGGAAGACAGGGCGCGGCTGCGCGAAAAAGCGGGCGGTGACGGTGTGTTCCACCTCTCCAACCGGCTCAATCGTTTGTGCGGCGAGCGTGCTCGCCGAAACATTCCCAGCAACTAGCAATCAGCAAGGGGACTGCTCCAATGAACGAACATAATCGGAGCCATGTGACTTTCAATCAGGGGCGGGCGCTGTGCAAGATTGCCGGCGAGTATCCGACCCTGTATGAAAGCATCATGGAGGCGGTGCAGAACGCGATCGACGCGAATGCAACCGAAATAAACATCGTGCTGAATCGCAAATCGCAACATCTGGCGATTCGGGATAACGGCGACGGCGTGACGATGCAGGAGTTCGAAGTAGCTCTGAGCAAAGTTTGCGAGTCGGTCAAGGAGAGGGGTAAGCTCGGCCAATTCGGCATCGGGCTCATCTCGCCCCTTGGCAAGTGCAAGTACTTTACGTTCATCTCTTCTCCCTCGCGGGCTCGTACCGAGGGCTACGTCGAATGGAAGTTCGTCACCGATGATATCCGCGCGCAAGCGCTGAATGTCACGGTGCCGCACCGCCAGCGAGTAGACCTGGTTAGCAAGGCGATCTCGTCCGGCGGCACTCGCCGTGACGTAACCGCAGTCGAGTGGAATACCCAGCTGGAAGTCTTTGGCTATACGAAGGATAAGGTCATCAACAAAATCCCTTCGGCCGAGGAACTTCTGAACGGAATCGTCGACCGGTACGGCGCGGCAATGCGGCGTAACAACGTCCAGATCGGCGTCGCTATCATCAACGAAGACGGATCGCATGACCTGAAGGCGGGCTCTGCCAGGCCTTTTACGGGCAAAAAGCTTCCCGAAAAGATCATCCGCAATAAGGATGGCGGCGCTACTACGATCCGTTTGTACCTCGCCCGGAAGACGGCTGAAAAGGGCTATCGCGGCAAGGTATCGGTTGGGGAAGCGGACAACGATTTTCGTTTCGCATTTTCCACCTTTGCCCGCTCGGTACCCATCCTCGCTTCCGAATTGGTTGATGCGCTTACTTCCGGCATTTTCGAAGGGGAGATCCTCAGCGAAAAGGCCCGGCTCCACGCGAACCGCAGGAGTTTTGTGGAAGGCGAGGCCTTATACGGCTTCTGCGACGCTATTGAGGCTTGGTTCAAGGAAGAGGGCGAAGGGCATCTCGAGCAGATCCAGGGACAACGCGAAGACGAACGCTTGCAAGAGCTTGGTCTGCAGTCCATGCGCAATCTCGAGCAGGTCCTGAAGCTGCCCATGTACGCCGAGCTGAACAAGGTGATCAATTCCTTCAAGCGCGGTACCGTAGGCGAGAATCACACTCTTCCTTCTGATGCAGCCGTACTCGGAAAGCAGAAGGAGAAGTCGCTTGCGGTTCAGGGCGCCGGCAACGGCGCCCAGGAAGACAGCGATCACAAGGGTGACGGTGAGGTGGAAAAACCGAACCATCATCCCTACACCGTCGCAGGCCCCAAAGGCCAGCGGCGGACGATCGTGAAGTCCGATTCGCTCGGGCTCCAGTTTTCGCACACTGCGATGGAAGGCTCAGATCGGCTCTTCGAACTGGACATCCGCAACGGCGTGCTTCACTTCAACATCCGTCATCCGGTATGGGTGGCGTGTGACCGTGACGGCAAGGGGAATCGGCAGCTTCGCCAACTGCAGGAGTTCATCACTATTCAGGCTCTCGAGCTTGAGTTGATGCCTCCTGACTGGCGTAAGTATATCGACCTCTTTGTCAACGAGGTGATGAATCCGTTCGGCTTCCTCATCCAAAACAGTCGTTCCTACACCTTCACCAAGACGAAAGTCGACTTGAAGGAATAGGATCACTCCTAGCACTGCCCCTCCGGTATACCGGAGGGGTTTTCTTTTATCGCTAGTTGACATACGTTGTTTTAGGTGGTACGTTCCTTTACGGAATGCAGAACTACACCACCCGAACCAACGGAGGAATACGTGGGAAAACCTAGGGTCAACTATCGTGCCTCGACCAAAAAGGCCAAGGCGTTTGTCCTGGCTAACCAGGTAGCGGACTTCAAGTCCGTCCGTGCCGCACTCGGCGGCGCCGGCGTCGGGACCGTCAAAGAGGTGCTTAAGCGCCTCAAGGTGCAGGGGGTTGTGGGCCAGGGCAAACGGCGTCATTGGGTCGTGCTGATGAACCCCGATGGCACCAAGAAGGAAGGCGTCGAGGTGGTGAAGGTTCGCCGCCGCAAGATCCGCCGTCCTCGCAAACTCGCCGCGGCACCTGTGGAATCGGCCGCTCCGCCGGCAGCCGCGAAATCGCAGGCTAAGTCTGCGCCGCACGCCAAGGCTCAGCGTCCGTTTGGTACGCCTACCATCCGGATGCGGATTGCCGAGGCGAAGAAGTCGAAAGCCAAGCCGCACGCTGCGCCTAAGGCCAACGGCGCCATCTCGGCTGGGGAGAAGCTCGAGCTTCTCTACCAAATGGCGGAACTCTTCGAAGGGCACAAGGCGGAGGTGTTCAAGGCCATTACGAGCGACGTCGAGGAGTCGGAGCTCTCTCGCCAAGTTCGCGCGGTCTATCGCTAGATCGGTTCACTAATCTAAAGATCTCGGTTTGAAAGGACCGAGATCTTTTTCTTTTATATATTCCGTTGTATTCTCATTTTGTGACGCTCAACGACGTCCGCTCGAAATATCTGGAGTTCTTCAAGGCTCGGGGACACACCGTCATCCCGAGCTCTTCTCTCGTGCCCGAGAACGATCCTACGACTCTTTTTACGGGCTCCGGCATGCAGCCGCTTATTCCTTACCTTTTAGGCAAGAACCATCCAGCTGGCTCGCGGCTTGTGGACTCGCAGAAAGCCTTCCGCTCCGGCGACATCGAGGAGGTCGGCGACAACCGCCATACAACCTTTTTTGAAATGCTGGGCAATTGGAGCCTCGGCGATTATTTCAAACAAGAGCAGTTGCCATGGTTCTTTGAATTTCTGACAAAAGAGATCGGGCTTGATCCGCAAAAGTTGTATGTGACTGCTTTTCTCGGAGATCCGAAAAATAACGTTCCGCGCGACACTGAGTCGGCCGAGATCTGGCAAAAACTTTTTAGCGAAAAAGGCATCGACAATAAGGTAGTAGAGATCGGCTCGGAAGAAAACGGCTACCAAGTCGGCATGCAGGGCGGCCGGATATTCTACTACGACGCAAAGAAGAACTGGTGGTCGCGCGCCGGCACTCCGGACAAAATGCCCGTGGGTGAGCCGGGCGGTCCGGACTCGGAGGTATTTTACGACTTCGGCACGGAGCACGACACGAAGTTCGGTCCAGAATGTCACCCTAACTGCGACTGCGGGCGGTTCCTCGAGATAGGGAACTCGGTCTTTATGCAATATATAAAGAAGGAGGACGGCTCCTTTGCACTACTCCCCAAGCAAAACGTGGACTTTGGCGGCGGGCTTGAGCGCATCATGATGGCTGCGACTAATAGTCCGGACATCATTCTGGTAAATCATGCACCAATAGTAG